>Ga0209166_10000277_pt1 | contig 64159 bp, 52 predicted proteins | sample Coa_R1_3_FD_187151 | JGI IMG/M metagenome (GOLD analysis project Ga0209166, IMG submission 187151) | Surface soil microbial communities from Centralia Pennsylvania, which are recovering from an underground coalmine fire - Coalmine... | ecosystem: Environmental > Terrestrial > Soil >...
GGAGCACTGCGCCGACCGCCCAGGATATTTATAAATATAATTCTTCCGGCGGCCTCACCGAGGAGGACGACTACGATTACGGTTTCGGCTCGCCCGGAGCCTTGTTGCGGCAAACGCTCGTGACCTATGCGCCCCTCAACAATATCACGGCCTTCCGCCAACAAGTCACCGTGAAAGACGGGAACGGCAATATCGCATCCCAAACCAACTACAACTACGACGAAACCACGCCAGCCACTTCCCCGTCCGACACGCCGCAGCACACGACAGTCTCCGGCTCGCGCGGCAACTTGACTAGTATCAATTATCCCGTCGGCGGCCTCGCCGCGCATTTCACTTATTTCGACACCGGCATGCCGCAAACCTCCAAAGACGTCAACAATGCCACTACTACCTACACTTACGGCAGCAACGCTTCGGCGTGCGGCTACGCTTTTCCTACAAGCATCAGCGAACCCAGTCCCAATGTTCCCCTGTCCCGCTCATTCACTTGGAACTGCGCCGGCGGCGTCGAGTTGACCATGAAAGACGAAAACCTCAACACAACAACTACGGATTATACTGACGCTTTCTTCTGGCGGCCTGCCGACGTGAAGTATCCGGACGGGGGTGAAACTGACCTCATCTACAACAGCCAAACCAGCATGCAGGCGCAGGTAAAAATGAATTCCACGCCCCAGTACATGACTGCTACGCAGCTTCTCGATGGCCTCGGTCGTGCTAAAGAAAGCCAGCTCACCTCAGATCCCGAAGGCGTTGTCTACCAGGACACCACGTACGACTCCCTCGGTAGACCCTACCAGGTCTACAACCCCACGCGCTGCAGCCCGCCGACCACCAGCTGCGGCGAATCCACTTGGGGCTATTCCACATACGCGTACGACGCCCTGAGCCGTCCCACCTCAATAACGTTGCCAGACGGATCCGTCGCCTTAGCCTCCTATACGAACAACACGGTGACCGCGACCGACCCTGCGGGCAAGAAGCGCACGACCGCCTACGATAGCCTCGGGCGTCTCACTCAGGTGCTGGAAGATCCCTCGGGGCAGAACTATGAAACGGACTATGGCTTTGATGCTCTCGGCGACCTACTGTGCGTCGGGCAAAAGGGCACGAACTCTGGCACGTGGTCGGGCTGCAGCTCGATCCCTTCCGGTTGGCGCGCTCGCAGTTACTCCTACGACGCCATGAGCCGTCTCATCAGCGAAACCAATCCCGAATCTGGCACCGTCACCTACGGCTACGACGCCAACGGCAACCCCGGCGACCTCACTTCCCGCGTCGCCCCCGCCCCCAACCAAACCGGCTCCAACTCTGTCACCACCACATACACGTACGACTCGCTCCATCGCCTCACCCAAAAATCCTACTCGGATGGCACCACGCCGACAGCCTTTTATTCCTACGACGGCCCGACCAACGGCTTCGGAGTTCCCGCCACAAATCTTGCTGGCCGGCTCGCTGAAGAGTGGACCGGCACTTCCTGCTGCGCTAGCGTCGCGGGCGAGATTTTCGGGTATGACGCCGTGGGTCGAACCGTCTTGAACGAGCAGTACACGCCGTCCACGTCCTATATTCCGGTGAATTACACGTATGATTTGGCTGGTAATCAACTGACAGCTACAAACGGAGAGGGTGTTACTATTAGCTACACCTATGACGCCGCGGCCCGGCCCACAGCGGTGACAAGCAGCTTGGTAGACTCTCAGCATCCCGCCACCCTAGCCACCGTCGACACCAGCTTGGGATATTTTCCTACTTCCCAGCTTCGCAAGATGACGTTCGGCAACGGAGTCGCGCAAGCTCTGGACTATAATCCTCAGCTGCAGACCTGCCGCGTCAACGCCAACTCCTCCGGCGCATATTTCACCACTTGGTCCGACTGCTCCACGTCCGCACCCACCGGGAACATCCAGGACCTGCAAATGAATTGGAACGGCGGAGCTACCGACAACGGCAATCTCGTAGGCCTCATCGCCGCTGGCCAGCAGTCCTTCAACCGAACCTATGGCTATGATTCACTCAATCGCTTAACCAGTCTTTCCTCGCCGTCCGACCCCGGCGGCTGCAAAGGACTCTCCTGGACCTACGACCCTTGGGCCAATCGTTCCAGCCAAACCACCACTTCAGGCTTATGCCCGCAAGAGCCCTCGACGACTTTCACGGCCAACAATCAGTTTCCCTCGGCCGCGGGGTACACTTATGATTCCGCCGGAAACATGACCTACGACGGCAACCACACCTATTTCTACGATGCCGAAAATCGACTCGCGCAAGTCGACGGCACGTTTGGCACCTGCTCCACTGCTACCGCCTGCTACGGCTATGACGCAGAGGGCCGGCGCGCGCAGAAGACCGTCTCGGGTGCCTGGTTCGTATACGCACACGACCTCGGCGGTAGGGCCGTGGCGGAAATTGAGGCGTCCAGCTGGGGTCCTGGCTATGTTTATCTCGGCGACCAACTCCTGGCGCTGTACTCCAACTCCACCACCTACTTCGTCCACCCCGACCACCTCGGCTCCACTCGCCTCCTCACCGCCCTCGATCAATCCGTGGTGCAAAACCTCGACTATCTCCCTTTCGGCGAACTCAACTCCTCGGACTCCGGCACCACCACCCACCTGTTCACCGGCGACGAACGCGACGCCGAAACCGCTTCCCATTCCGGAGGGGAAGACGGTCTCGACCACACCTGGTTCCGCCAATACTCCTCCTCCCTCGGCCGCTGGATGCATCCCGACCCGGCCGGCCTCGCCGCCGTCGACCCCTCCAACCCCCAATCCTGGAATCGCTATGCTTATGTCATCAACAATCCCTTGGCCTTCATCGACCCGTTCGGCTTGGCTAACTGCGAAGGCTGGACCGGCCCCGACGGTTACACCTCAGGAGGCGGAGGCACTGACAACTTACCTCCGTGTACTCCCCCGCCCATCTACATGCCCGAGTGGGCAACCATCTTCGTCGACGTCTGGGCACCTTTCGAGGGTGATCCCTCGTCGTGTCCTACTGGCATGAACTGCGGCTTTGGCCCTTGGTCCTCTGGCTCTGGGACCGGTCCGGGCGGATCAGGCGGTGGCGGCAGTAGCGGCCAAGTACCGCAGATTGGCCCACAGCCCACGCTGAAGTTCAAGCCACCAAGTTGGCACAATTTCACACATGAATTTCTTCCATGCTATGGTGCCCAACTAACCGCCAACTTCTTTACGGGCGACGGTCTCGTTGGCACGGCTGCCGGAGTCGCACTAACAGTGGCGAAACCAATCTTCGGCGCTCCCGTGTTAGCGATCTGGGCAGGCATCAACGCGTTCCGAGCCGGTACGGCGTGCGCCGTTTTGAGTCGGGGGTACTACCAATGAGGCAAAACCTATCGGCTCAAGAGTTTCACGCACTATACTGTCCTGTTAAGAATACAAAGAGTGCGTCGTTTCTAGTTGCCTACTTTTCTGTAGCGGCTTTCGATAACTGGAAAGGATTGCACAAAGCTCCTGAACACCTCGACCTGGTTAGCCTTTCTTTTGTCATATTTGTGCTAGCAATGCTTGCTAAGTCGCTGGTGAACTTTACGTGCTTCCGCGAGCGATTGGTCTTTGGTCTTGTTATCGTCAGCCTTGTGACAGGGGAGCTCGAAGCTTTCGTACCCTCTGTATTCGGCCAGCACGTCGAGATGGTAAAATTCGGTAGACTCGCGTTGTCGCTTGTCGGTCTTCTTGTGAGCCTGACCATGCTCGTCCAGTCGGCTCGAACCCCAAGAGTTGCGGAGAACCAGCTCCAGGCATTCGCCGCACGGCAAGTAAAGCGAAATTTCCTTATCGCTCTGGCAGTCATGCTAATCGTGGGAGTGCTTGGTGCACTGCTATACTTCCTGCCAGTTCGCCAGTAGGCTGGGTTGATTAGAAGGAGGCGTCGGCTCCTAGCTCCGAGTAAACTTGGTTGCGCTAACGACCGAGGCTCGGAAGAAAGTAGGCGAAAAGAGCTGACACTACGTTGGAAACCTAGAAACCTGGGAATCCTGGCGAGGGAACGTGGAAACCTGGAGACGTTTTCCTGACTGAACTCACATGTGGCCGCCGTTCAATCCCGCTAATAGCAGTTCAACCCCGATTTTCGACCGTTCGCTGTAAAGTACTTAGCTCTTTGCCACTTCCGTGCTATCCTTGCCCTCAGTTCGATGGTTGTCCGCCCTGTCGTCCTGCAAGATCCCCCAAAACATCCCTTCCCAGCCCAATTACCATTTAACAACTCCAGCCGCTCCTTAAGTCCTTTAGATGCAGCACTTACGCAAGTGTTGATTCTACGGCACTTAAAGTCCTTTAAAATCAACACTTACACAAAAACCCGGGGGGAGTGCCCCTCTCGAAGCCCCCAAGTTTGTCAACTCATTACTCCCCCCAGCCACGCCCAAACCCGACATTTCTGCCACCGACACTTCGCCTGCAAACCCTTCTCCATCAATCGCCTGCGGACACTTTCCATCACCAATAGGGGTGGGGGTGCAGCACCGGACATTTCGACTACCCGCGTCTCGATCGATCCTTATATCCCGATCGACGCCTACCGGCGAGAACTCGCGCGCCGGATGTGTTATCGTCCTCAGTGAAAACGAAAAGGAGCATACGCCGCGCCGTTGAAGTGGCAGGTCCTGCTTGCCGTAGGCAAGCTTTAGACCCGTTTTTAATTGCGGCGCCGAAAACGCAATGTCTGAACGCCCCGTACTCGTTGGACTAGTTCCGCAAGTCGTCGTTCTCGATCCCGGCGATCAAATCTCCTGGATTTCCGACGCCGGCAATCTTCGCGTCGAATTCGACGTCAACCGCTGTCCGTTTTCTTCCAACATTTTTCAGGCGCCCGCCGGCGTCCGTCTGCTAAGCGGCCCGCCGCGGCCAGGCAGCAAGGCCGCGACTTACAAGTACCGCCTCTGGCTCAACGACCAACTCGTCGGCCACGGCGAAGTCATCCTCCGCGACAAATAGCCGGCTGCGCATCCGCGCCTCCAAAACAAAAACGCCGGTGCGCAGCGATGATCCGCATCGCCGCGCAACCGGCCCTGTTCATTTGGATTTGCTTTTCGCCAGCCGCTTACGACTTCGGCTGCTTTGCGATGATCAGGTCCTTGATCTTGGCGTAAGTCGCCGCCGGCACGATCTTCTTGTTCAGCAGGTCGGTCTTCATTTTGTACGGACGGCCATCAATGATTTTCTGCGAATACGCGTCGCCGATGCCCGGCAGCGCCTTCAATTGGTCTTTCGTCGCGGTGTTGATGTCCAGCAGATCGCTGGCTTTCGCTTTGGCGCCCGCCGCCTGTGACTTGGCCGATGAAGCTGTGCTCGATGCTTGCGACGCGGCGCTCGGCGTCTGCGAATACGCCAGTCCCGCGGCGACCAGCAGCGCGACAGCCGCAATTACCACCGCCCTCAGTTGTTTTTTCATTCCCCTCTCTCCTTATCCGTCAAATTCAATGCCACTTCTGCCTCCCACTCGCCTTCGCTTCTTTTCCGGAAACTCGTTGGAAACGCACCGCCGCACTGGGCTTGCGGGGATTTACTACGGGATTGCCGGCATCATGTCGAAGAAAAAGAGTGAAGTCAAGGCAACAGAACCACGGAAAGGCGGTTCGGGATGGCACACTCAGCTGCCGGGAGCCGAAAAGTCAGAAACTTAATCGCCGGCAGCGGCGGCGCGGGCGGCTTCGACGGACTCCGCCAGTCCGCGGCGCATTGGTCCAAGCACAAACGCTGGGACTTGGCGCTCCGGCGCGAGAGAGAGATTCGTGGCCCGACCGGGGAATTCGGCGCGGTGATCCAGCGTGAGGCCGGCCTCCCTGAGGAACTCCGCCGAAAATCCCATATCATCGGCGCGGTCCACGCCCCAGAACCACAGTTTTTCCTCCTGCCGCTGCAGGAAGTCCAGCGACTCTTCCAGCTTCCGCATGGCGCGGTCAAAGGACGACGCCAGGAAGAAGACGCGAAGCGTCCAGGCATGCCGGGGATAAAAAACCTCAATGCGAACGCAGTATTTGCCGGACTGGTTGCGTTCCATACTGCAACGGTAATCGTTACGGATGGTGGGAATGCGAGCGGGCGTCTTTTTCATAAAGTCCTGGGCTTTCGGCGCTGGGGAGCCGTAGCAGATTGTGTCGAGCGGCTTTGGCCGGTGCCTCGGTCAGTCGCACAACCCCCGCGCGGCTGACATGGGCTGAAACCGGCTTGCTGGAAGACGCTACTAGGCTAAACCGTCTAGAGGAGAAAGGCAAGATGGCACAGATATCCTTGTAACTATCGTGTTTACAATAAGTTACGTTAACCTTGGTCGGTAATCGAGCGCAACTTTTCGGGCATCAACTGCAGCTTCCCGTCTTTCTTCAGGCGCTCTTCGAGCGCCGTGCGGAACGCGTCAAAGGCGATGGAGCGCTTGTTCTCGAGCACGGAATCCGTGATTTCTTTCTTTTGTTTGTCGAAATCGGCCTGGTTCGGTTCTTGTTTGTCTGCAACTTTGTACACGAGCCAGTTACTGCCGAGCGCCAGCGGAGCTCCGACGTCACCTACCTTGAGTTGGAACGCCGCAGAGAGCTGTTTTCCACTGGCTACGCCTGAGATGTTGCCGTTGCGCGCGAATTCGTCGCTCGTTTTGGCGTCCAGACCAAGCGCTTTCGCCGCAGCGTCGAACTTTTCGCCGGCTTTGACGCGCTTTGCGAGATCATCGGCCTTGGTATGGGCTTCGATCGTGGCTTTCTCCTGCTTCAAGTCCGCCACAACCCTGTCGTGAACTTCTTCCAGCGTGCCCTGGTGTGCGGGAAGGACCTGCTTGACGGTAAAAATCAGATACCCGCGGTCGGTATGGATCGGCAGACTCAGAACGCCGGGCTGAAGTTGGAAGATGGAATCGCTGATTTTGACTTCCTGCGAGTTACCGAGCTCAAGCAGCGGGTCGGTGGCAGAAACCGGACGGGTTTCGCCGACGCTCAGGTGGTATTGCTTGGCCAGATCGTCCAGGGAGACCTTGTTGGACTCGCGAATGGCGCGGCCGAGCTTTTCCGCCAAGTCGGCAGCCTGCTGGTCGGCGCCGTTCAGGCGCGCCTGCGTGAGCAACTCCTGCTTAACCTCATCGAAGGACTTGGTGTGCGCCGGTTCCTTGTCGATGATTTTGATGACGTGGAAGCCGTACTGCGTCTTGATGAGGTCCGAGATGGCGCCCTTGGGAAGCGAGAACGCGGCTTTCTCGAATTCCGGGACGGTCTGTCCCTGCACAATCCAGCCTAGATCGCCACCTTTGTCCTTGGTGCCTGGATCTTCGGAATACTTCTTGGCCAGCTCTTCGAAGTTCGCGCCTTTTTTGGCCTGGGCGAGGATATCTTCGGCTTTCTTTTTGGTTTCTTCGATCACCGCATCCGGCTTGCCAACAGTATTCAGCAAAATATGTTCGACATGCACGCGGTTCGGAACCTGGTAGTCCTGAATGTTTCTCTTGTACTGCGCTTGCAGTTGGTCATCCGGGATTTGCAGACTCTGGCGGATCTGGTTGACGTCCACGACGGTGTAGCGGACGACGCGTTTCTCGGGGATCTGGTATTTGGCCTTGTTCTTGTCGTACGAGGATTTGACTTCGGCTTCATCCACGGTGATCTTGGCCTGCAAATCCTCGGGCTTGATGAAGGCGTAGTCCAGCTTGACCTTCTGATTGCGATAGACGAATTCTTCCTGAAGCTCCGCGGGGCCCGCGCTGATGCCGTCGGTCACCAGCTTCTGAAACTTTTCCTGGAGCAGTCCCTGGCGCACCGCTTCTTCGAACCCCGAGACGGTCATCTGGGTGCGTTCCTGGACGAGCGCGGTGTACTGGTCCGGGGGAATCGGAGCGTCGCCGTTGAACGCCTGGGGAAGAATCTGGCGGATGCGGTCGGCGATTTCGTCGTTGGAGACGGTGATTCCAAGTTGCGTGGCTTCGTACTCCATTTCCTTCTGGAGGAGGAGGCCGCGGAGGATTTCCTGTTCGTAGAGCGGCAGCATCTGCGGAGGAATCTGGCTGCGCTGCGTGCGCTGCTGAATTTGTTGGCGGACTTCGGCTACGGTGATGGTCTGGTCGCCAATCTTGGCAACGGTGTCCGTGGAACGCTGCGCGTTAGTAGGATCGGTCGGCACGAGATAGAGGAGCATGCCGCCCGAAAGCGCGAGCACTACGAAACCGAGAAGGATTCGTGTATACAGTTTTTGCTTGTTATCGCCGCCAGCCATCCGCTGAAACCCCCAAATTGTCCGGACAAACTTTACATTATAGGAGAGAGAGGCCGCGCGTCACAAATGGAATCGTGCGGCGGCAGTGGGGCAATTTCCGGGAAGGCGCGACGCTCGTCTGGCTGAAGACCCGCTTCGTGAAGCTTTCCACCCAAGGCAATTCTTGATTGCGATTGCGAATTCCAATGTGCGGCACGCGCTACGGTTGTGGTGGATGGCGCTTGCTGCGGTATTGTTATGCAATCAAGCAGGGAGAACTGTGAGCGTGTGTATACAAATGAACAGACAGAGTTTTTTTTGTTGCTCACGATAAAGGCGGGCCAAGGTTTAGAGCTTGCATCGCAAAATGCCAGACCAGGAGCGGAGGAGTCTTTGAAACGCCCGAACCACAAGGCTTCCCAGCTTCGAGACTTCTCTTCCGGAGCCAGCCTGCAGGGCGTAGTTTCGCGCTACCGGCAGAACCAGAACATCTATACGCAAGGCGAGCCCGCCGAGACACTTTTCTATATTCAAAAGGGAGGAGTGCGGCTCTCGACCAGAAGGAACAAGCGACCAGCAGCGGTTACTGCAATTCTGGGGGCAGGTGATTTTTTTGGTGAGCTTTGCCTCGCAGACTACCCCCTGCGTATGTGCACGGCCGTCTGCATGACCGCCAGTTCCATACGCACCATCAAGAAAGAAAAGATGCTCGAACTGATTCGCACAAAGAATAAGACCTCACGTTGTCTGATGGCTCGTCTACTGCTCAACATCAAAAACTATCGGGATCACGTGGCGGACCTGTTGACCTCCTCTGCGGAACAACGGCTGGCCCACGTGCTGTTGCGGCTTGCGCACCTGAATAAAAATGGACGGAAGGGCTTTGCGATACCGCACCTCACTGACAAAGTTTTGGCAGAAATGGTGGGCACCACGCGATCAAGAATTAATGCGTTCATGGGCCGGTTCAGGAAACGGGGCTTTATTAGCTATGCTGGGGGGATTGAAGTTCACCCGTCGTTGCAGAAAGCTCTCGGCACGCGATGAGAATCATGCGTAATCTGTTGCAACCGTCCGGGGAACGTCGATTCACGGCCTTCCCGTCGAATAGTTCCGTGAGAATTCATATATGAAGAAAGGCGCACTGACGCCCAAACAAATCGCCTCCGTTCCGTGTCCTACGTGTGGTGTTTCTGCTCGCAAGCGCTGTTTGCTGAATTCGGGTCTTCCTCGATTCGACTCACATGTGGACCGGAAGTTCGCCGCCACAGACTCCATTGAGAAAAAATCCGGCTAGTTCCTGGTATGGCGAACTCGCGGTAGGTCGTGCGGCCGAAGAATGCGGCGTGCGGTGTGACACGCTCACTGCGCCGCGGCGGCGTGGCGGGGTTCGGCGACGCTGAGGCATACGTCTTGCGCATGAACAACGCAATCTTCGCCCTGCTCGTGGGAATCGCGGCGGACAGACTTCAGTTTCATCAGCCCGCCGGCCGCAAATCCCTTGCGCAACTGGGGCTCGAGAGCCGCGTCCCGCAAGCTTCCCCCTGAATAGATGGCCAGAGGCGTGAGGACTTCCGTAGCGTAGGAATCTCCGGAGCGAGTGATCTTCGTCATGAGGCCCTGGCCGATTTTAGGATTCATGGGGATGGTGAACGGGACAACGAGACGGCCACCTTCGCGGAGCCGGTCGAGCCAGCGCGCTTGTGGATGAGTTACACCGCAATTCACGAGCATGGCGTCGCAATCGCCGGGGTCGAAGGCGGAGCCGTCGCCAGCGGCGACGCTGGCCTGCGAATAGGCGGCAAGATTTTCGCGAGCGCGCGCCGCCAAATCCGCTTCAAGGTCCAAGCCGACAATGTGGCCGCGGGAACCGACAACTTCCGCCATTATCGCGGTGTAATAGCCGACACCACAGCCGAGGTGATAAACGCGCTCGCCGGGTCGGAGAGCCAAAGCATCAATCCAGCGAGCCAAGGCGCTGGGCTGGCCATTGTTGATGTCTTTTGCGCGATCCAGGGACACGACGACGTTGTGGTAGAGGTCTCGCGGGTCGTCCACGGCGATGTAGGAAAGCTGCGCCATGCCCGCGGCGGAAAGCGCGCGCGCCTCGGCGGATCCGAGGTGCCAGGGAGGTGGCCCGAGGAATTTCTCGCGCGGGACGCTGGCGAAGGCCGCGAGGAGGCCGGGCGTCGTCACGTTCGCGGCGAAGCGAATTTCCTGGGAATAGAAGTGGCGGCATTCTTCGAGTGTCATCATGATTTTTTTACCCGTCGCTACGGAACGCACGCAGCCCGCTCCGTTTAGCCGATTATGAGCCGACCGGGGGCGCGTGCAGGAGCGAAAAATAAACGGGACATTCGCGGGGGACGTTTTGTAGACTCAGGCGCGCTACTGTGAAGCCAAGTGCCGGGGACGCGAGAGTTGTAACGGTGACGGCAGCTTGCGCAGTCGGTCCTCGGATTCAACAGAATCATTACCGACCCTGAAGGGGGCACCTTGCTGAGACGAACAGTGAAATGTCTTTTACTTTCCTTTCTGGGAGTACTGCTTCTCGCTTCCTCCGGACGCGCGCAGACCAAACTGCTGCGCTTTCCCGACGTTCACGGCGACAAGGTGGTGTTCACTTACGGCGGGGACCTGTGGCTGGCATCCACTTCCGGCGGCCTGGCGACGCGCTTGACGGCGCACCCGGGACTCGAAGTTTTCGGAAAGTTCTCCCCGGACGGCAAGTGGATCGCCTTTACCGGCCAATACGACGGCGACGAGCAAGTGTACGTGATACCGGTGACCGGAGGAATTCCGAAGCAACTTACGTATTATCCGACACGCGGGCCGCTGCCCCCTCGCTGGGGGTACGACGACCAGGTTTATGGCTGGACCCCGGATGGTAAATCGGTGCTATTTCGTTCGCTGCGCGACCACTTCGATTTGGGCGACAGCCAGCTCTATACGGTTTCCGTCGAAGGGGGAATGCCAAAGACGCTTCCGATGCCGTACTCGGGAGCCGGCGATTTTTCTCCCGACGGCAATAAGGCGGTGTATTCGCCGCTTTTCCGGGACTTTCGCACCTGGAAGCGGTACTCAGGAGGTTGGGCGCAGCAGCTTTACATCTTCGATCTGAAAACTCACGCCGCGGAAAAAATCACGGATGACCCGCGCAGCCACCGCGACCCCATGTGGATCGGAGACAAGATTTACTACGCGTCAGACAAAGACGACACGCTGAATCTTTACGTTTACGATCCCGCGACGAAGAAAACCGAAGAAGTGACGCACAGCAAGAAGTGGGATCTGCGCTGGCCCAGCACGGACCACAAGAACCGGATCGTGTACGAAATGGCCGGTGAGTTGAATATCCTGGACACCCGCACCGGGGAATCGAAACACATCTCGATCCAAGTTCCCACGGACGCGCCGGCCATGCGGCCGTCGCGCGTATCCGCGGCGAAGCAAATCGAGGGTGCGGCGCTAAGCCCAAAGGGAGAGCGCGCGGTAATTGTGGCGCGCGGCGACGTGTTCAGCGTTCCCATCGAGAAGGGACCGACACGCAATTTGACGAACTCCTCGAACGCCCACGACAAGTGGGGCCGCTGGTCGCCGGACGGCGCGAAGATCGCGTTCATCTCCGACATGGACGGCGAAGACGAAGTGTACCTGATCAATCAGGACGGCTATGGAAAGCCGGAGGAGTTGACGCACGGATTCAAGGCCATGCTCAATGCGCCGGAGTGGGCGCCGGATGGCAAGCGCATCGCGTTTTCGGATAAAGACGCGAAGCTATACGTGGTGACACTTGACGATAAGAAGGTGGTGCAAGTGGCGCAAGACTCGAGAGGGGATTTGCGCGACTACGTCTGGTCCGCCGACGGCGGACACCTGGCATTTACGCTGGGCAATGCGAACGACTTTCGTTCGGTTTACGTCTGGAGCGCGGGGGATGGACAGGTTCACCGGGTGACGAGCGATTTTTTTGACGCCGGCGATCCGGCCTGGGCACCCGACGGCAACTATCTCTACTACATCAGCGCGCGGGAGTACCAGCCGGCGTTGAGCCAGATCGAATTCAACTATGCGACCGACCGCAGCTACGGAATCTTCGCGGCGGCGCTGCGCAAGGACGTGAAAAACCCGTTCCCGCCGGAAAGCGACGAAGTGACGATTGCAAAGGAAGGAGAAAAGGCTGGCGGAGCGGACAAAGGGAAGCCCGAAGAAAAGAAAGACGAAAAAAAGAAGGAGTATATCAAGATTGACTTCGATGGACTGGCGGATCGCGTGACGCGGGCGCCCATCGAACCGGACAACTACGGCGGCCTGGTGGTGACGAAAGATTATCTGGTTTACGCGAAAGCCGGAACGCCGTTTTACGGGCGCGAATCTTTTCCGCCCGCAGCGCTGGCGTTGTTTTCATTCAAAGACCGTAAAGAAAGCATTTTGGCGGAGAAAATCGAAGGCTATCACGTGTCGCAGGACGGCCAGAAAGCGCTGGTTCGCGACGAACAAGGTTTCAAACTGTACGACGTCAAGCCGGAGGGGAAAGGCAATCCCAAAACTGTGTCCACCGCCGGGCTGATGGTAGACCGCGTTCCCCAGCAGGAGTGGGCGGAAATGTTCAACGAAGTGTGGCGGCGCTACCGCGACTTTTTCTACGTTAAGAACATGCACGGCTATGACTGGGAAGGATTGCGCGAGCAATACCGGCCGCTTGTGGACTATGTGACGCACCGCTCGGACTTGAACTACGTTCTTGGCGAGATGATTGCGGAGCTAAGCGTTTCGCACGCGTACATCGACGGTGGAGATTTTGAGATTCCGCGGCGGCCGCAGGTCGCACTGCCGGGAGCGCGGTTCGAGCTGGACGCAGCGGCGGGCCGCTATCGCATCAGCAAAATTTTCCGAGGAGAAAATGAGGAGGAGCCGTATCGCTCACCCCTCACAGAAGTGGGCGTGGAAGCGAAGGAAGGCGACTACGTTCTCGCCATCGACGGCCACGAACTTACCGCGAGCGAAAATCCGTATCAACTACTGCGGGACAAAGCGACTCGGCCCGTGCAATTGACGCTCAATGCCAAGCCCGCTATGGAAGGCGCGCACCAGACGAGCTATCGCCCCATCACCTCCGAGCGCAACCTTATCTATCTCGATTGGGTGGCGCATAACCGTGAGATCGTGACTAAGGCCACAGCGGGCCGCGTCGGATACATTCACATTCCGGATATGGGCGCAGAGGGCATCAGCGAGTTCATCAAAACCTACTATCCGCAAATCCGCAAAGAAGCGCTGATCGTGGACGTTCGCGGGAATGGCGGCGGCAACGTGTCGCAGATGCTCATTGAGCGCTTGCGCAGAGAATTGCTGGGCACGGAGTTCGACCGGCTCGATCAGCAGACCGGCACGTATCCGGCGACGACATTCTATGGCCCGAAGGTGTGCCTGATTAACGAGACTTCCGCGTCGGACGGGGACATCTTTCCGTACATGTTCCGGCAAGCGGGGTTGGGGCCGCTTATCGGAAAACGCACGTGGGGCGGTGTGGTGGGAATCAGCGGGCGTGGCCCACTTCTGGACGGCGGGCAGGTGTTCGTCCCGGAGGCGGCGACCGCGTCCACCGCAGGAAACTACGTGATTGAAGGTCACGGCGTCGATCCGGACATCGTCGTCGAAAACGACGCTGCCGCCGTAATCGAAGGCCACGACCAACAACTCGAACGCGGCATCGCCGAAGTCATGAAGGCGCTCAACGCCAACCCTAAAAAGCTGCCGCCGCGTCCGCCGGATCCCGTTAAGACGCCGAAACACTGAGGCGCGCCATGATTCGAAGCATAGTAGCGGTAATCGCCGGGATCGTTACGCTGGCGGTGACTTCCTTCGCGATCGAAGAGGCAGCGAACCCGCTGTTAATGAAATTGTTTCCACACACGCTTCCGGACGAAGCGGCGCTCAACCACAACACGGCCGTCAAGCTGATTACTTTCGGTTATACCGCGCTGTGCATAGCCGCGGGGGGATTTGTGACCGCGTGGATCGCGCGAAAGTCAAAAGTCATTCACGCCGTGGTTATGGGAGTGATTCAGGCAGGCCTGACGACTTACGTGATGATCGAGAGGCCGAATCTGGCTCCGAGGTGGGCGTGGCTGCTGGGCATCGTGATGACCGTGCCCATGGCCTGGCTGGGAGCAGCGTTGCTAGTGTGGCGAAACGACGTGAAGGCGCAGTAAGTCGCGCCGGTCATAGGGCGCTTGGAGGACGATCCTGTGGCAAACGCGAAATCGATACTCGCCGAGTTGAAGAAGAAAGGCAGCGAAAAGACCCGCGCAACGAGACTGCTGGTATCCGGCTGACCCGGATTAGCTACCGCCCTCGCCCTCGTTGCAAGCGTCGCGATCTTTTGATGCAGCGCGCTCGCAGGGACGCTAGCTCTCGCTCTCCTGATACAGCCCAATAAGATTGCCGGCCGGGTCGCGGAACGTGGCGATTTCGCACGTGCTGCCGGTATGATCGGGATGGCGTGACTCGACGACAGTGCCGCCGTTCGCAGCGCACAGTTGCAAAGTTGCATCAATATTATCGACCCAGACGTACGGGAGCAGACCGGGTTCGCGCGTAGCAGCCCGTCCGGTGACAAACGCGCCGCTGATATCCCCCGTCGCGTCGTCGAAGCTGGGACGGTCGGACTCACGATGGCGAATATTCCAGCCGAAGACTCTTTCATAGAACGCCGCCGAACTATGAGCATCCCGCGCGGGAATTTCGATGTAGCACAAACGCGGCCGGCGGAGACAACCGACGCGCGTAGAGCGATTTGCGCCCACCGCACCCCATTCTTGGGGAGCGCGGTCGCTAGCGTGCCGCGAGAAAAGCCAATGATGGCCATCGAGGTCATGCGCGGCGTATTGAAATTCGCCGTACGCCGTTTCGTGCGGCTCTTCTACAATTCTCGCGCCGGCTGATTTCGCTCTCTGATAGTGGGCTTCGACTTCGTTGATGAAAATGGTGAGACTCTGTGTGCCGTACCCGAGTTGCGCCGGTGTTTCGCCGCGGGCATCTATAGTTCTCAGCATGATCCACGCGTTGCCAAGGTGAACCTGCGCACCGTTTACCCGGCCGCCGTGCTCTCCGTAGCGGTAGTGCTCGACAAAGCCGAAGGCTTTGCTCAGCCACGCGAGCGCGTTTTCAACGTTGCGGTAGCACACGTGAGGCAGAAGCGTGTCGGGAGGAACAGATCGGTTGTAGTTCATGGCGATGTCTCCGAAGCTAAAATCTTTGCAGCGGCCTTACAGCGCGCAACATTTTGCCACGGCAAGGTGCATGAAGAACCGCGCTAAGGCGGCTATCATCAAGACGGCCATGACGATTTCCATTAGCAAGCGATTTCGCAGCGCGATCACCAAAACCGCTGCGGCACTGCTTTTGCTGGGAGTATTGGCCCGGGGAACGCCGCACGTAATTCCACACGTGCCGACAGCGCAGGCATCGCCTTCCGCGCCGACGTTCTACCGCGACGTGCTGCCGATTTTGCAAACGCACTGCCAGGTCTGTCACCGCGCGGGGGGCATTGCGCCAACGCCGTTCGAATCGTATGCGCAGACGCGCCCCTACGCCGCAGCCATAGCGGCGACAACAAAAGACAAAACCATGCCGCCGTGGTTCGCGGATCCGCGAGTGGGGCATTTTTCAAACGATCCGTCGCTCTCCTCAGAGCAAATTATCACGCTTTCGGCGTGGGCCCACACAGGTGCGCCGGCAGGCGATGCGCGCGATGCTCCGGCGCCACCGCACTGGGCGGAGAGCTGGACGATCGCACAGCCGGATTTGGTGTTGCAGATGCCCAAACCCGTCGCGCTTCCCGCGAGCGGCGACGTGGCTTACACCTACGAGATTGTGCCGACCGGTTTCAAAGAGGACCGCTGGGTGCGCGCGGTGGAAATTCTTCCCGCTCTGCGCGGCAATGTCCATCATGCGGTGGTGTATGTCCGTCCGCCAGGTTCGCATTGGCTGAAGCACGCGCCCATCGGCGAGCCGTTCACCGCCGAATCGCTCACCGACCCGGAAGACCGCCGCGGCGCGCATTGGACGGACAGCGATGTGCTCCTCGTGTACGCGCCGGGAAGTTCGCCGGACAACTTGCCGGACGGCATGGCGAAATTCATCCCGGCGGGATCCGCTCTCGTTTTTCAAATGCACTACACTACGAATGGACACACGGGCCAGGACCAAACGAGCGTCGGATTGATATTCGCGAAGCGCGCTCCCGCGCAGCGCGTCCTCACTCTGCAATTGACGAACGATCACTTCGTAATCCCACCGGGAGTGCCGGACTATCGCGTCGAGGCGCGCGGCACGCTGCCGAACGACGCCACACTGCTCAGCTTTTTTCCGCACATGCATCTGCGCGGCAAGGCGTTCGAGTACAACATCATCCACAGGAAAAATGGCGCCGCCAATGATCAGCTGCAAGAAGTCGAACCGCTCTTGCGTGTGCGTTATCATTTTCACTGGCAGATGAGCTACCGGCTCGCGGAACCATTGTTTCTGAAAGCAGGAACCGAGTTGCAGGCCGTCGCACGGTACGACAATTCGCGCGCGAATCCGCATAACCCGGACCCCGACGCCGCGGTACGCTGGGGCGAGCAGACGTACGATGAGATGATGGTGGGATTCTTCGACGTGGCGGTGGCGGCAAATCTGGATAAACGCAGCTATTTTATCCGGCATTGAGATGGAGCCGCGATGCGCGGTCTTCGATACGAGCGGAGCGATGATGGAAATCAGCAGCGAATATGTGCACATGGGAGTGAATGACGGGTCGTCCATGCGCGCATGGGTCGCACGCCCGAAAGAAAAAGGCGCGAATCCGGGCCTGCTCGTGTTCCAGGAAGCGTTTGGTGTGAACTCGCACATCCGGGACATCGCGGTGCGTTTCGCGCGCGAGGGCTTCGTCGCGCTGGCGCCGGAACTTTTTCACCGTACCGCGGCACCAGGCTGGGAGGGCCGTTACGACGATTTCCCGAGTGTCGCGCCGCACATGAAGGCGCTGAATGATTCATCCATCGCGGCGGATCAGCGAGCCGCGTTCGACTGGCTCCGCGGATACATCGGCGAGGGCCTTCCAATCCTGGCGATTGGCTACTGCATGGGAGGTCGGGCGGCGTTTCTTTCTTCGCTCACGCTGCCGCTCGCGGGAGCGGTTTCGTATTACGGCGGCGGAATCGCGCCGAACGCTTCAAATCCGGGCTTGCTTGGACGCGCCAGTGGCGCGCAGTGCCCATTGCTGCTCTTCTGGGGCGGGCGCGACAAGCACATTCCGCCGGAGCAAGTGCGCGCGGTAAGCGATGCGTTGCGTGCCGCGGGAAAAAACTTCGTCAACGTGGAACTATCGAACGCCGATCACGGCTTTTTTTGTGATGCGCGCGCCAGTTACAGCCCCGCGGCGGCGTTGCTGGCATGGCCATTGACGCTGGCATTTCTGCGCGCTCGTTCCGGCCCGTGAGCGCCGCGCTGCCGCGTTTTTCCAGTTCCTCAAATTGAGACAAATCTCTTCGCAACCGAGCCCCTGTCCTTTCGGACACAAATACCTGTCCGACGGACGGGATCACGCAAATGCTATTTGCTGTTTGACCACCGCAAGATTGGCGGCCCGCGCGCGTTCAAATTAGTGTGTTAGATTGCAAGATTGGCGGTAGGCCGCGTAAAAACTGTGAATACGAAGACACCCATCGACCCGAACCAGCCCAAAATCCAGCGCGTGGAAGTGTATTGGCACACGGTTACCTACAAGACCGTGGCCATGTACTCGGCGATAATCATCGTCATTATTTTCGCCGCGGTGTTTCTGCTCAACCCCAGTCTCTACACGCGCACCATCGAAGCGATCAACAGCAGAATCGGAAATGGCGAAGGCGACGCTCCGGCAAGTTCGCAAACGCAAGCGCGCTTTGTAAACCTGGACGGCAAGGTCCAGGTCAAGAAAGTGAACTCCGTGCAGTGGGTGGACGCGGACTTTCGCACCTCGCTCGACAAGGGCGATCAGATTCAGACTTCCGCGGACGGCGCGGCGCGCATCACCTTCGCGGACGGCACGACGTACACCGTGAAATCCGGCACATTCATTACCGTGGAAGAAAATTCCATGGGCCACGAGCAACCGTCCAGTTCGGCAATACATATCACCAGTGGTGCGGTAAACCTGGCCACGCCCAACTGGTCGTCGCCGGACTCCAAGGCTGCGGTCAGCGCCGAGGACAGTGTGGCTCAAGTCCGTTCCAACAGCCGCGCGGAAGTGAAAGCCGATCCCAACAGCAAGTCCACCGAGGTCACGGTTTCCAGCGGAAGCGCGGAAGTCCAGCGCGGACAAGAAAAAGTGGAAATCGGTCAGTATGAGAAAGCCACCATTCCGAATAACGGGCCGATCACCAAATCCGACGTCCTGGCGCCTCCGGACCTCGAAGCTCCGCGCAATTTCGAGCCGTTGATCGTCGAAAACCCCCGCGAAGCAGCGGTGCATTTCGAATGGAAACCCGTTCCCGAAGCGGTCACCTACACATTGAAAATCAGCACGACGGCGATGTTCACTAAAACAGTGCAAGAAGTTCCCGTTCACGGCGCGACTACCACGGACGTGGCAGGATTGGACGCTGGCGATTACTTCTGGACCGTCACCGCAACAGACGCTAAGAAAAAGACCAGCGAAGTGAGTGAGACTTTCCGCTTTACTCTGGTAGCGCAGGGCAAGTCGCAGAAAATGTATTTGGAGATCGTGGGAACACAGATTCATGGGCGGGTGGTGGAGATTATCGGGAAGACCGAGCCTGGCGCGGCGATCATCGTGAATGGGCAGCCTGTTCCGATCATCGCGGCCGACGGCACGTTCCGGCACTTCACGAACCCGCTGGAGCCGGGGCAGCACACCATCGTCATTGTTGGCCAGAACCGGCGCGGAGGGACGAACCAGGTGCCGGTAACGATTGTGGTGCCGAAGTAGTTGTGCCGAAATAAGAGTTTCGAAACGTGATCGCTTTTCGATCTCGCGAGAAATAGGACCTAGGCGCAAATTTTGCGCCGGTCGCCAAGTCTGGAGACAATAGACGAGTTGGCCGCTGGGCGGTTGCCGGCAGTGCGGCAAATCGCCGGGCAGTTAAGCAGCCCGTTGTCGGCTGGACGGCGGAGAAGTTTTTCTCCGCGGGGGGCGGGGGAATGAATAAGAACGGTTACAACCTGCGGTCGGTGTTCAGTCTGTTTTCATCCGACCTGGCAATAGATTTGGGGACGGCGAACACCCTGGTGTTCTCCGGTGGCAAAGGCATCGTCGTGAACGAGCCCTCCATCGTGGCGATCAATAAATCCACCGGTGAAGTCGTGGCCGTGGGACGCGAAGCCAAGGAAATGCTGGGCCGCACTCCGGGCAACGTCGTCGCCATCAAGCCGATGAAGGACGGTGTCATCGCCGACTTCAAAGTCACCGAAAAAATGCTGACGTATTTCATCCAGAAGGCGCACAACCGCCGTGTGCTGGTCCACCCGCGCATTGTGATTGGCGTGCCCAGTGAGATTACGCCGGTGGAAAAGCGCGCCGTGCAGGACTCGGCCTACCGCGCACGCGCGAGCGAAGTTTATCTCGTCGAGCAGGCTATGGCCGCGGCCATTGGCGCCGGCCTGCCCATCGAAGAGCCATCCGGAAACATGGTCGTGGACATCGGCGGCGGCACCACGGATATCGCGGTCATTTCCATGAGCGGCATCGTGTACTCGCGCTCCGTGCGCGTCGCCGGCAACGAAATGGACGAAGCCGTGATGCAGTACTTGAAGCGCAAGTACAACCTGCTCGTCGGCGAACGCACCGCGGAACAGATCAAAATGGAAATCGGCTCGGCCTATCCGCTCGAAAAGCCACTGACCATGGAAGTCAAAGGCCGCAACCTGATTGAAGGTGTGCCGCGCACAGTCACCATTGACGACAGCGAAATTCGCGAAGCGCTCAGCGAATGCGTGGCGACAATTCTGAACGCCGTGCGCGTCGCGCTCGAGCGCACTCCGCCGGAACTTTCCGCGGACATCAGCGACCGCGGCATCGTCCTGACCGGCGGCGGCGCGCTGCTCAAGAATCTCGACAAGCGCATCCGCGAAGAAACTGGCCTGCCGGTTTCCATTGCGGACGACCCACTGGCCTCGGTCGTGCTTGGCACAGGAAAAATGCTGAGCGATTTCCGGCTGTTGCGGCAGGTTTGCATCGATTAACTCGGCGGAATTCTGGGGTTGCAATAGGCGGAGAGATTTAGAAAAGCACAGGGCGGCGGTTGTAAAGAAGATCGCCTGTGTCACGGACTTCCATGGCTGGTATCCCCTCTCGTCACCGATCGCTCTTTCTCCTCGGAGGCGTCGTGCTCCTGCAGGTGTTGCTGCTCGCCGTGCAGATCAAGCGCGATTCGCAGGGACGCTTGATCCGCGTGTGGACGGTTGGCGCGGTCTCGCCGTTCGAAAAAGCCGGTGCCCACGGCATCGGCAGCGTCCGCGGCATGTGGAACCATTATTTCGCACTGCAGAATACGTCTCGCGAAAACGAGCGCCTAAAGCGCGAAAACGACGCGCTCAAACTTCAGATGACGCAGCTGCAAGGCAAAGCCGCCGAAGCCGACCGGCTCGCGGCGCTTCTCAAATTCCGGCAGACCAACACCAACGTGCCGATGATCAGCGCGCGCGTGATCGGCTGCTGCGAGGATTCCGCAAGCCAAACCATCTATTTGGACCGCGGCGAGCGCGACGGTATCCGCAAAGACATGGGCGTAATCACGCCGGACGGTGTCGTCGGCAAAGTGATCGCATCCTATAAGGACACTTCGCAAGTACTGTTGCTTACCGACAGAGACAGCGGCGTCGGCGCCAAGCTCGCGGTCTCCGGGCTGCAAAGCCCCGTTGGCGGGACCGGCGAGCCGCTCCTCTCCATGAAATACATTCCGACCGATGACGATGTAAGCACTGGAGAACGCGTCGTGACCAGCGGCTTGGACCGTATCTTTCCAAAAGACTTGCCGGTCGGCACCATCACTGACATCAAGGCTGGCTATCCCTTCAAGCAGATCCGCGTGCGGCCGGCGGCGAATCTTCAGCGGCTGGAAGAAGTGTTTGTGCTGCTCACTCAGAAGCCGCTGACTCTCCCGCAAAACTCAGTCGCTCCAGATTCGCAAGTCCCCGCGCCGAATGCGCCGGCGGCGGCAGCCAGCACTGCTGCGCCAAGCGAGAAGCCGTGAATATCAACGACACGTTCGACATCCGCACCGGCGAGCTGCACATCGAGGTCCATAAGTTTCGCGCCGGGGCGATTTTTCTGGCAGCTGCGCTGGCGTTGCTGCTCCAGGCTTTCCTGCCGGTGTATTTTCCGAAAGCGGCGATTCTCGACCTGCCACTGCTTATCACCGTGTACTTCGGTCTTAGCCGGAGAAATCCTTCCACCGGCTTGCTCCTCGGCATGGTCATCGGCGTCCTGCAAGATAGTCTCAGCGGCCCGTACGTGCCACTCGGCTTATACGGCATCGCCAAAACGATTATCGGGTATCTCGCGTCCTCCATCGGCGCGCGGCTCGACACCGAGCATCCCGCCGCGCGCTTCGCGCTAACCGCGGTTTTCTTTGTCGTGCACCAGGGCCTCATTGCGCTGACGCAGCGTATGCTACTCTCTCAGTCGGAGCACTGGTTCACCGGACACCTGTGGATCGCGGCGCTTGTCAACGCCCTGGTCGCGACCTTCCTCTTTCTCATCCTCGACCGCTTGCGCAAGCAGTAGGCCAATATGATGTTCACGCGCTAGTCCTAGAACTTTTCCTTCCGGGCACAATTCACCTATCCCCGGCGTCTACTAACCGAATGCCTTTTCGCGATTCGTTTCCGTGGACATCCGCCCTGTTGCGCTTTCTTTCCTCCAAACCCTTCAGGATCTTTTGGGCCGTTTTCGCCACCGTTCTAATTTCCACAATGGTCGGTTTCCGATTGGAGTCATTCGTGTTTCAACGCAGGGTCAGTTCGATACTTGTTCGCATGGCTGAAGTTCGCTTGGATCACTCATCAGAGCAAGAAACGAGACAACTCCTGCCCGAATTGAACCTCTCGACCGATGCGATCCCGAATGGAGCGTGCGACGGAATGCGGCGATACGAGGTCACGTACAGTGACTTAGACCGGGGAGTCCTCGTGAGGTTCCTTTGGAGGCTCTGGCAGAATGACGCCGGAATTCGCCTCTTGTATCTTCTGGGTCACAGGTTCCACCGATTTTCAGCCGCTGTTGAGGCTTGTAACGGAAAAGTCGTTCGAGTGCAATACGGCCTTTGGGTGGACACCGCTGAGGACCACAACCTGTATTCAGGAGCAGGGCTTACGGTGGCAGGATTGAGTCGTGCAGGCTGGAGGAAACCAGGCGGAGAGGTAGAGACATCGTACGAAGATTTGATTCCGTACACAGAACTCGTCGCCAGCAACGCGCCGGAGAGCTACCTTGCTCTGACGTTCACTCCGGTGGCCTCTGGCGGCTTTGTGCGAGCTGCATTTGACGTGCACCTGAATTGTTTATGGAGCCCGTCACCCTGTAAGACCACCAAACAATTGCTTCCCGGAATTTGGCCGCCGAGCTATCCGTGGAGGCGATGACCCTTTGGACGTGGTCCATCCCCACCGCAATGATACATCGTTCGGTCTCCCAATTTAGTGAGCCTGCAAAAACCGTCTGAAGGCGTCGTATCCGCTGGACATCTCCAGCGAAAGCTTTTCACGTTGCAAGCACGCCGCAAGACGCTCCGGCAGCGGCGGTGCCTGACCAATCGCCCTTTTCACTACGTCGGCGAATTTTGCGGCGTGCGCCGTAGCCAACACCAAGCCCTGCGCCGGCTCGGTGTGTTCGCGCTTGTACGCTTCCCATCCGAGCACTCCAACCGCCGTGTGCGGATCCGCGATGTAGCCGTAGCGCTCGTAAATGCTCTTCATCTCCACCAGCGTTTCGTCGTCCGTCGCCGCGTGCCCCCATATTTCGCGCCGCACATTTTCAATCCGGCCGCCGCACAGATCGAGCAAGCGCGGAAAATTGTTGGGATTTCCCACGTCCATGGCGTTGGAAAGCGTTTGCTTCGCGGGTCGCGGATGAAATTCTCCCGACCGCAAGTATTCCGGAACGACGTCGTTCGCATTGGTGGAAGCCACGAACCTGGCCACCGGCAAGCCGATGCGCTTTGCAAAAATCCCCGCCGTCAGATTGCCAAAATTGCCGCTCGGAACCGAGACCACCGGCGGAACTGACGGCACCGGCAATTGACGGTACGCTGCGACGTGATAAAACATCTGCGGAAGCAGCCGCCCAATATTGATGGAATTTGCCGACGTAAGGAACGCCCGCTTGTTCAGTTCCTCATCCGAAAACGCCTGTTTGACGAGGCGCTGGCAATCGTCAAAGCTGCCCGCCACTTCGAGCGCAGTAATATTTTCGCCAAGCGTCGTGAATTGCTTCTCCTGCGCTTCGCTGATTCGCTTCGAAGGATAAAGAATCACCACGCGAATTCCTGGAACGCCGAGAAATCCGTGGGCCACCGCGCTGCCCGTATCTCCCGATGTCGCCACCAGCACTGTGAGCGGCCGCGTCTCCTCGCGCACGAAATAACCCATCAGCCGCGCCATGAATCTCGCGCCGAAATCCTTGAACGCCAGCGTTGGACCGTGGAACAGCTCCAGAATGTGCAGCTCTGGCGAGAGCGAAACCAGTTTCACGGGAAAATTGATGGCTTCCGCGACGATGCTCTGGAGCACTTCTTCCGGCACATCTGGCGTGGCGAACGGCCGCGCCACGCGAAAACACACTTCCGTGAACGGCAGTTGCCGAAATTCTTCCAGTTCCGCCGCGGAGTGCCGCGCAATCTCCACCGGCATATACAGCCCGCCATCCGGCGCGAGCCCGCGCAGCACCGCGCCACGCAGCGACGTGAGTGGCGCCTTCCCGCCTGTGCTGCGGTACTTCATCGCTTGCGCTCGAGTTGGCCGCGAATCTTCGCCAGGAACAGCTCTGCCGTCAATCGCGTATCGCGAAGCTGCGCCACTTGCAGCGTGCAATGCGCCAGCGCCTCGTAGCTTTGCCGCCGCGCCGCCATCAGCATCGGATAGCAACGCGCCACGGTCTCGCGCGGCGCTTCGCCCTTTTTCGGCTGGAACGCGCCGCGCCAGAGCACCGGCTTGGGATCGCTCAAGTACCGCTCGATCAAAAGCTGCTGCTCGTCCGCGGAAGCGGCCAGGTAGACCACCGTCATCCGCCGCCGCAAGTGCAGCAAAAGGTTCGTCCCCGCGTAAATTACGCTGCCGGTCGTATCCAGCACGAGCGGGCGCTCCGCGGTCTTCGTCACATCCTCTAACGCTTTCTGCAAAGTATGGATTTCCGCCTCGAGATACTGCGCCTCGCGCTCGGCGTAGTTCGGACTGTCCGGCCAACCCATCCACGCCGCCACACCATTGATTCCCGCGTGGCCTCCCTGCCCGAGGCGAGGCGCCAGCTTCTGCTCGATGCCATCGTCGCAGGAAATAGCTTCCCAGCCCGCCGCAGCTAACTGCTTTGTCCAGAAGGTCTTTCCAGCACCGGACATCCCCACAAGAGCCAGCCGTAGCGGCGACGCAGCGCGATTTTCCATTTGAATGGTAATAGTACGATAGCGCGTGGATCGCGCGACTGGCAATTAAATCCCCGCGTTCGCTCGCACGTCTCCCGCTCCACCTGACCAGACCCTGAAAAAAACCTTCGCGCCATCAAACTTCCATGGAACATTTCCCTCCCCTAAACGTCTTATGGAGCAAGAGGAGTCGTGTCCATGACCTTCCTGAAGCGCAAACGTGAAAGTCCCGGCGATCTCTTGCAGGGTACGCTCGACCTGCTGATCCTTAAGGCGCTGGCCCGTGGCGCCATGCACGGCTACGGCGTCGCGGAGTGGATCCACCAGACCTCCGAAGACGTACTACGCGTGGAAGAGGGCGCGCTCTATCCCGCGCTGCACCGCCTCGAGCTCCGCGGCCTGCTCGCAGCGGAGTGGGGGCTCTCCGACAACAACCGCCGCGCGAAATTCTATTCGCTCACTTCCGCGGGACGGAAACACCTCGCGCATGAAACGGAATTCTGGCAACGCATGTCCGGCGCTGTCGCGCGCATTTTGCAGACCGCCTAGGAGTTGCGCGTGTTTCCCGAATGGCTCAACAAACTTCGCTCGCGGCTGCGCCTCGTCACGCGCAGGCGGCAACTCGACCGTGACCTCGACGACGAAGTCGCGTTCCACCTTGCGATGCGCGCGGAGCGCGAACGCGCGAGCGGGACCACGGCGAGCGAAGCGGATTATGCGGCGCGCCGCAAGCTAGGCAACGCGACATCCCTCAAGGAGGTTTGCCGGGAAATGTGGACATTCGCTTCGCTCGAAGGGCTTTTGCAGGACGCGCGCTTTGCTCTCCGCAAGTTGCGCAAGAGTCCCGGCTTCACCGTCGTCGCGGTGCTCACTCTCGCCCTTGGCATCGGCGCCAATACCTCCATTTTCTCGCTCATCTACACCGTGATGTTGAAAAACCTGCCGGTGGCAAAACCAAGCGAGCTGTACCGCGTCGGTGAAGGCAACGACTGCTGCGTTCTGGACGGCTTGCAGGGAAATTTCGGGATTTTCTCCTACGCGCTCTACCAGCATCTGCGCGACAACTCTCCCGAGTTCACCACCTTAGCGTCGTACGGCGCCGGTTTGGACACCATCAGCGTTCGCAAATCGGGTTCCGCTGCGCAAGCCGAGCCGGCGGTGGGCGAATTCGTTTCCGGAAACTATTTTGACGTTTACGGCCTGCGCGCCAACGCAGGACGCCTTCTTTCTGTCAGTGATGACCAGCCGAACTCTGCTCCTGTCGCGGTGATGAGTTATCGCACCTGGAAAGAAAGATACTCGCTCGATCCTTCCGTAATCGGCGAAAGCTTTCTAATCGACGCGCATCCCGTGACGATCGTTGGTATAACGCCTCCGGAATTTTTCGGCGACACGTTGCGCAGCGATCCGCCCGACTTTTGGGTGCCGCTTTCCAGCGAACCGCTCTTGCGGCAAAGCGGCACGGTTCTCGCGCAGTCCGACGCGAACTGGCTCTACGTCGTCGGCAGGCTGCGGCCGGAAGCCAAGCCCTCACAAGTGCAGGCGCGCATAACTGTGCAAGTCCAACAGTGGCTCGCGAGCGACGGAAAAATTCCCGAGCGATTCCGTTCGGAAATCGCCAAGCAGCATGTGACCCTCTCCCACGCTGGCAGCGGTGCCGCTCGTATGCGCAGCGCGTACTGGGACGGTCTGCGATTGTTGGCTGCGGCATCCGGGCTCGTCCTTCTCATTGCCTGCGCGAACATCGCCAACCTTTTGCTTGCGCAAGGCACCGCGCAGCGCGCGCAAACCGCCGTGCGCGTGGCGTTAGGCGCGCCGCGCTCCCGGCTGATCCGGCAAGCGTTGGTGGAAGGGTTGTTGCTTGGCGTCTTCGGAGGAGCAGTTGGCATCGCCGTGGCTTACGCCGGAACGCGCGTCATCCTCGCGCTCGCGTTTCGCGGAGCCCATTACATCCCCATTGACTCCGCGCCGTCCCTCCCCGTGCTGGCTTTTGCCGCGGTTCTTGCGTTGCTGACCAGCGCGATCTTCGCCGCTGCGCCGGCGTGGATCGGCTCGCAAGCCTCCGCTGGCGAAGTGCTTCGCGGCACACAGCGCAACGTCCACTTCGGTTCCACCGTCTCGCAGAAAGCCCTTATCGTCGTTCAAGCAGCGTTCTCGATCGTTTTACTCGCCGGCGCGGGTTTGCTCGCGGAAAGTCTGCGCAATCTGGAAAACCAGCACTTCGGATTCGCGACCGATGGCCGTCTCATCGTACGAGTTGAGCCCACCCTCGGCGGCTACACCATCGAGCGCCTCGACGGGCTCTACCGCGCGCTTCGCGAGCGCCTTCGCCAGCTTCCCGGGGTGCAGAGTGTCAGCTTGTCGCTCTACAGCCCGATGTCCGGAAACAACTGGTCTAGCGGCATCAGCATCGAAGGCCGCCCTCCTTCCACCAATCCCGACGAATTTGACGGCGCCTCCTGGCTGCGCGTCAGCCCGGACTATTTCGAAACCATCGGCACGCGCCTCGTCCGCGGGCGTTTTCTCGACGACCGCGACACGCCGACTTCACGCCACGTTGCCGTGATCAACGAGACTTTCGCGCGCAAATTTTTTCCAAAGGATGATCCTCTCGGAAAACATTTTGGCCTCGGCGACGCCAGCCATAGCGCGGACTACGAAATCGTCGGCGTCGTGGGTGACGCAAAATACGCCGATGCGCGCGACGTCGCTTGGCCTACTTTTTTCCGCCCGCTTCTCCAGATTGAGCATTTCGCGGAACCGAGCGAACAATCCGCTGAGATTCGCTCGAACATGATTCGCAATATCGAGCTCCACGTCACCGGCCGTCCGGAAAATCTGCAAGGACTCATTCGCGAAACGCTTGCGGGCATTGATCCAAATCTTCCGGTCGTGGATATGGTCACGTTCAGCGAACAGGTGAGCCGCAACTTCAACGAGGAACGCCTTATCAGCCGACTTTCTGCGCTGTTCGGCTTGCTCGCACTTCTGCTTGCTTGCATCGGTTTATATGGCGTGCTGGCCTACAGCGTCGCGCGCCGCACGCAGGAAATTGGTGTTCGCATGGCGCTTGGCGCTGCGCGTTTCGGAATTCTGCGCATGGTGTTGCGCGAAGCATTACTTCTTGCCGGCATTGGCGTCGTTCTCGGCGTTCCTTCCGCGCTCGCCACAAACCAGCTTCTGAGCAGCACACTGTTTGGGCTCAAGCCCACGGACCCGGTCGTTCTCGCATCTGTAACGGCGCTTTTGCTCGTCGTGGCGTGTCTCGCGGCATACGTTCCCGCGCGACGCGCTTCCGCAGTCGATCCCATCATCGCCTTGCGTTACGAGTGAGGGAAACGTGCACGCCTGGCTAAATCCATTGCGGCAGCGCTTGAAAACGCTTTGGCGCCGCGAAAAACTCGACCGCGATCTCGAGGACGAACTCGCCTTCCATCTCGCCATGCGTGAGCAGAAGAATCGCAGTAACGGTATCACTGCCGACGAAGCGGTTTACGCCGCCCGCCGCCAATTCGGCAACAAAGCGAGCTTGCAAGAAAGAACTCGCGAAATGTGGACTTTTGTCTCCCTCGAAGCGCTTTGGCAGGATTTCCGCTACGCCCTGCGCACGCTCCGCAAAAACCTTGCCTTCACTTTTGTCGCCGTCCTCACTCTCGCTCTGGGCATTGGCGCGAACACCGCCATCTTCAGCGTGATTAACGGTGTGCTGCTGAGCCCCCTCCCCTACAAGGATCCTCTGCAACTCGTCGCCGCCACGCAAAACGATTCGCTCATGGACATCATCGACATTCTGCGCGAGACGCGCGCCTTTGCCCAGGGCGGCGGCATCAACACGTCGGAAATGGACTACACCAGCGGCCCCGAGCCGCTGCAGATCAAAGCGGGCTTCGTCAACGCCGGATTTCTCGAAACTCTCGGCGTGCCTCCGATGCTCGGCCGCATCATCTCGCCAGAAGAGGACGTCAAAGGCGGCCCGCGCGTAATCGTCGCGAGCTACCGGTTCTGGCAAAACTTCCTGGGCAGCGACCCGAACGCCGTTGGTAGAGTCATTACGCTCAGCGGATTCAATTACACGGTCATCGGTGTGATGCCGTCCGGGTTCGCGCCTCCGCGAGAACACCCGGACATCTTCGTCTCCCTCTGGATCGCTTATCCCGAAGCCGCTCCCGAGCGCGGTGTGCACTTCATGCACAACTACTGGCGGCTTAAGCCGGGCGTGACACTCGCGCAAGCGCAGGAAGATATGTTTGCGATCGACCGGCATCTCGCAGAGCAATATCCCAACGGCGAAAAAACGCGCCACACGCTGATCGTGCCGTTGCAGGAGATGTTGGTCGGCAACATTCGCACCGCGCTCTTGGTTCTTTTTGGAGCCGTCGGATTTGTTCTGCTGATCGCCTGCGCGAATTTTGCTGGTTTGCTTGTGGCTCGCAACGCCGGTCGGCGTCAGGAGCTCGTCATTCGCGCCTCTCTCGGCGCGGGCAGAATGCGTTTGATTCGCCAAGCTCTGGCGGAGAGTTCGCTTCTGGCGCTCATCGGCGGAACCGCGGGCCTGCTGCTGGCAAAGTGGGGCACACGCCTTCTCTTGTCGTTCAAGCCCGCCGCCCTCGAGCGGTTCACCGGCATTTCATTCGATGGCCATGTCCTTTTCTTCGTGTTTGCCGTCTCGCTTGTCACCGGTGTCGTCTTCGGAATTGCTCCGGCGTGGTCCGCCTCGCGCACCGATTTCGCCGCATCGCTCAAAGAAGGCGGCCGCGGCGCTACGGCTGGTCTCTCAGGTCATCTATTGCGGAAATGGCTTGTCGTCTTGGAGTTCGCGCTCGCGCTGGTTCTGCTCGTGGGTGCGGGGCTCCTCATTCGCGGTTTTGCGAATCTTCGTTCGGTAAATCCGGGATTTAATCCGCACAACGTCATGACTATGTATCTGGAGTTGCCGCTTACACGCTACGGGAAAATTCCGCTTCAGAACCAGTTCCGCCGCGAATTGCTTTCGCGCCTCAAATCCATTCCCGGCGCAGAAACATCGATGATTACGGACATCCCGCTTGGCGACAACTACGTCAATCACAGCATCTTGATTGACGGCCGTTCTCCAGTGCCCGTGGGCACGGAGCCGCAAGTCCAAACGCTTTCGGTAATGGGCGATTTCTTCCACGTCATGCAGATTCCGATTCTCGCCGGGCGCGACTTTACGGAAATGGACCGCGAAGACCACACGCTCGTGGCGGTCGTCAACGAAGAATTTGTGAAACGGTTTTTCCCGCGGGAAAGTCCGCTGGGCGCGCGCATCGACTGGGCGCGCTCGGACCCACCTCGCCGCTGGATGACCATCGTCGGTGTGACGCGCGACGTGAAACACGCCGGCCTCAATCAGCCCGTGGACCCCTCCGTTTACACGCCCTATTCGCAATCCACCGAGATTTGGAGGCGGTGGATGACCCTGGTGATTCGAACCTCCGGCCCATCCCCTGGCCTGGTCGACGAAGTCAAAAAGCAGGTCTGGAGCCTCGACCGCCAGATTCCCGTGAGCCAGGTCCAGTCCATGGACGAGCTCATGGCCGTGTCCCTCGCGCAGCAGCGCTTCAACATGGTGCTTCTCGATCTCTTCGCCGCTCTCGCGCTGCTCCTCGCGGCCATCGGCATCTACGGCCTGATGTCCTACACCGTCAGCCAGCGCACGCATGAAATCGGCATTCGCGTCGCGGTGGGCGCGCAGCGGCGCGATGTGCTGGGCCTCGTCGTTGCGGAAGGCGGCCGCCTCGCGCTCGTAGGCATCCTCGTCGGCATCGCTTTCGCTCTCGCCTTGACCCGCCTCATGTCCAGCCTGCTCTTCGAAGTCAGCCCGACCGATCCTGCAACCTTCGCGACAGTCGCGCTCCTTCTGGCTTCCGTCGGACTGCTGGCTTGCTACCTTCCCGCGCGGCGCGCCACGCGCGTCGATCCCATGATCGCGTTGCGTTATGAATGAGGCTCCGTGAACACCTTCGTGGCCGGCTCAAATTTATGCGCGCTTGGTTGAACAAATTTCGGCAGCGGTTGCGAGCGCTTTTCAAGCGCCGCGCGCTGGATCGCGACCTCGACGACGAGCTCGCCTTCCATCTCGCCATGCGCGAACAGAAAAACTGCTCCGCCGGCGTCGACGCCGATGAGGCTCGCTATGCCGCCCGCCGTCAGTTCGGTAATTATTCGCAAACGAAAGAAAGGACTCGCGAAATGTGGACCTTCGCGTCATTCGAATCGTTTTGGCAGGACGTGCGCTTCGCCGCCCGCATGTCGCGGAAGAATCCAGGCTTTACTGCCACCGTCGTTCTAACACTGGCGCTCGGCATCGCCGCCAATACCACTGTGCTCAGTTGGATCAGCGCTACCTTGCTAAACCCGATTCCGGGAGCCGCTCACACGAGGGACCTTGTCACCGTCGACCGTGGCGATCGCAGCGGTTATGCCACCCCGCCATTTTCTTATCCCGACCTTCGCGACCTCAGCGAGCGCACTCAAACCTTTGCCGGGCTTCTCGGCTATCACGACGACTACATGTCTCTCACCGGCGTCGCGAAGCCCGAGCGCATTTACGGAGCCCTGACCACCGCGAATTATTTTGACCTTCTCGGCGTCCACCCGATTCTCGGCCGCGCTTTTCTTCCGGAAGAAGGAACGCCGCGCGCTGGCGCTGCAGTGGTAGTCATCGGTTACGCCGTCTGGCAGAACCATTTCGCGGGTGATCCGCAAATCGTCGGCAAAACGATTCAGATTAATCGGCATCCCTACACCGTTGTTGGGGTAGCCCCGCGGGATTTCACCGGCTGCAAAACGGGGCTCCGCACAGACTTGTGGATTCCTCTCTCGATGGATCGCGACGTTTGGGGTTCGAACCGTCCCGATTATCGCGGGGCTGTCTGGCTGAACGTGCTTGGAAGGCTTCGCCCGGGTGTCGCGAAGAATCAGGCAGAGGCAGAGCTGAACCTGCTCATGCAGGGAATCGTCGAGCGGTTCCCGGACGATCACCGGGATCGTTCGAACGAGATTTCTCTCGACCCCCTTTGGCGCTCTCCCTTTGGCATTAACGGCTATCTTTACAAGATTCTTCCGATGTTGCTGGGGCTCGCCGGGGTGCTACTCCTGCTGGCCTGCGCCAACGTTGCCAGTCTTCTGTTGGTGCGTTCTGTCGGCCGTCGCCGTGAGATTGCCATCCGGCTGGGAATGGGCGCTTCGCGCAAACAGATCATCCGCCAGTTTTTGATCGAGAGCCTGCTGCTTGGTCTGCTCGGTGGTACTGCCGCCATTGCGATTACGGTGTGGACTTCGCGCAGCCTCATCGCTTTCTTTCCGCCCAGCTCTCTTCCGCTGACAAACGACGCGCACATTGATCAACGCGTGCTTTTCGTGACGATTGCGGTTTCCGTCCTCGGTGCGATCATCTTCGGTATTCTTCCGGCCCTGCGGTCTTCGAGCCTGCCGGTGCAATCTGTTCTCAAGGAGGAAGCGACCAGCGTCTCGCTCACTTTGCACAAGTCTCGTCTCTTGAGTGGCCTGGTGGTGGCGCAGATTTCACTCTCGCTCGTTCTCTTGGTCTGCGCGGGACTCTTTACCCGCAGCCTTCAGAAAGCACAGCAATCTGATCGGGGATTCGAAGCAAATCATCTGCTGCTTGCCTCTTATGAGCTCTCGCCCGCTGGTTACACGCGCGCGACGGGTGTGGCGTTCAACCGGCAGGTGCTCGACAGGCTCTCGGCGCTTCCCGGGGTCGAATCCGTGACCTTGGCTGATTTTTCACCACTGAGCTTCAGCATCCACTCCGACTATTTGCAGATCGAAGGCTATGTGCCACAACCGCACGAATGGATGGAGATCAGCCGAGCGATTGTGGGACCGAATTACTTTCGCACGCTGCGCACCTCCGTGATTTCGGGCCGTGAATTCACCGAAGCGGATACTCACGATTCGCAACTCGTCGCCGTCGTCAACCAAGCCTTTGTCGACCGCTATTGGCCGGGTGAAAACGCGATCGGCAAGCAGGTGACGGACGGCGGTGATCGCTTCACCATTGTTGGAGTGGCACGCAACGCCAAATACCGCTCACTCACCTCCCCTACCGAGCCGGTCATCTACTTGCCGATGTACCAGGCGTTCCGGCCCACAATGGACACCACCATTCACCTGCGCACGACTGGCGATCCGCGTGCCATGGCTTCTTCTGTGAAAGAGACCATCCATCAGCTTAATCGGGAGTTGCCGCTCTTCAACGTGAATCCGCTTTCCGTCACCATGCAGCTTGGCTCACTTTTTCAACGCGTCGCGGTTACATTTGCCGCCTCGTTCGGTTTTCTTGCCATGCTGCTCGCCGCCGTCGGCGTCTATGGCGTCGTGGCTTACACCACTCGCCAACGCACGCGGGAAATCGGCATCCGCATGGCGCTCGGCGCGGAGAAGGAAGGCATCTAGCGTCTCGTTCTTGGCCAGGGATTCCGGCTCACACTGGCGGGCCTCGTCGCGGGCACGGCGCTCGCTGTGGCATTCACGCGGTTGCTTAAGGCGCAACTCTTTGGCGTCAGTGAGACCGATGCTATTACGTTTGCCTCGGTCGGGCTGCTTGTGGCTGTTGTCGCTCTGCTGGCGTGCCACATCCCCGCCCGCCGCGCCACGCGTGTGGATCCGATCATCGCGTTGCGTTATGAATGAGGCCCCGTGAACACCTTCACAGTCGGTCCAAATTTATGCGCGCTTGGCTGAACAAATTGCGGCAGCGGTTGCGAGCGCTTTTCAAGCGCCGCGCGCTGGATCGCGACCTCGACGACGAGCTCGCCTTCCATCTCGCCATGCGCGAGCAGCAAAACCGCGACCTCGGAATTTCCCTCGCCGAAGCGCGCTACGCCGCCCGCCGCCAATTTGGCAACTATACGCAGATAAAAGAAAGGAGCCGCGAAATGTGGACCTTCGCGTCATTCGAATCGTTTTGGCAGGACGTTCGCTACGCCATCCGCATGATGCGCCAATCTCCCGGCTTCACGGCTGCCGCTGTGCTTACGCTCGCTCTCGGCATCGGCGCAAACACTGCAATCTTCAGCCTCATGGATCAAGTGCTCCTGCAGTTGCTTCCGGTGAAGCATCCTGAGCAACTCGTTCTGGTGGCTGAGCGCGGGATCCGTTTCGGCGATAGCTGGGACGACAACGACATCTCTTATCCCATGTATCGCGATTTTCGCGATCATAACCAGGTCTTCTCGGGGATGTACTGCCGCTTTCCGACGAGTATCAGCCTGGGCTACGGCGATCGCACGGAGCGCGTGAACGCGGAATTAGTTTCGGGCTCTTATTTCCCTGTTTTGGGAGTCACGGCTGCAATCGGCAGAACTCTGACGCCAGATGACGACCGCGTTCCTGGCGGCCATCCAGTGGCGATGCTCAGCTACAGTTTTTGGCAGAGCCGTTTTTCCTCCGATCCGTCCATTGTGGGCAAACAGATCGTCACGAACGGATACACCTTCACCGTGATTGGAGTTTCCCAAGCCGGATTTGACGGCGTGGAACTTGGATACAAATCGAAGGTATTCGTTCCGATGATGATGAAGGCTCAAATGACGCCTCGCTCCGGCGGACTCGAAGATCGCAGTCTGAGTTGGGTGACTGCGTTCGGACGTCTAACGCCGGGCATCAGCATTTCCCAAGCCAAGGCATCGCTACAACCGCTGATGCACAGCACTCTGGAAGTGGAAGTCCAGGAGCCGAGGCTTCAGCACTATTCGGATTCTGACCGAGCACAGTTTCTGAAGAATACCGTCGAATTGCTGCCCGGGTCGCAAGGGTGGTCCGGCCTGCGCGAGCGTATGCAAACCCCGCTATGGGTACTGGCCGCGCTGAGCGGCGCCGTTTTGCTGCTCGCGTGTGCGAATCTGGCAAACCTCTTGCTTGCACGCGCTACCGCGAGGGAGCGCGAGATGGCCGTCCGGCTGGCGATCGGCGCGGATCGCCGGCGCATTATCAGGCTGCTCCTGGTAGAAAGTTTGTTGCTATCAATAATCGGTGCGGCAGCCGGACTGGGTCTGGCTTTTCTCGCCGACCGCATTCTCCTGGCCACCTATTTTCCTGCCGACTCCGCAGGGGACTTCCCGATCTCGTCGGCTCTCAACATGGACGTCCTCCTTTTTGCGCTTGGCGCAACGCTTTTGACCACGCTCGTCTTCGCTCTGGCGCCCGCGATTCAAAGTTCTCGCACGGACGTCGCTCCCGCGCTTAACGATCGTGCGGGCTCGGGAGCCGGGGGAAAACAAGTCTTTCTGCGCAAGCTACTGGTAGCGGGTCAGATCGCTTTGGCGTTGTTGCTGCTGATCGCCGCTAGTTTGTTCGTGCGAACTTTGGCGAATCTGGAAACAACTGGACCGGGATTCTCGACGGAACATCTGGTGACCTTCCGCGTCGATCCCTCAATGAATGGCTATACAGATGAGCGTACAAAGGACTTCTTTCGACAGTTGACCGACGAGTTGCAAACGCTGCCGGCTGTCAGTTCGATTGGTCTGAGCACCATGCCTTTTCTGCAAGGCTACGGCTGGAGCAATCCCGTAATCGCGGAAGGTTACGTGACAGACCCCGGCCAGGAGCAGCCGGCGACCCTTAACGAGATCAGTCCTAACCTGTTCAAGACACTCAAAGTGCCGATCCTTGCCGGCCGCGATATTACTCCCTTCGAAACTAGACCCGTGGCTCTCATCAACGAGAGTTTCGCACGGAAGTACTTCGCCGGCCGCAATCCGATTGGGCTGCATATTGGGCTTGTAAACGAACAATCGGCCGCGCGGGACGTGCCGAACCTGGAAGTCGTCGGAGTGGTGAAAGACCTCAAGTTCAAGAATCTGCGCGACCCCGCTCCAGTCCAAGCGTACTACCCATATTGGCAAGGGGTGAAATTTCGGCTCATGACCTTCTACCTGCGCACTCGTTTTGACCCACGACAGGTCACGGAGACGGTGCGCGAACAAGTCCGCCGCCTGGATCCGAACGTCCCAGTGGTTGACCTGCGTACGGTTGACCAGCAGATTAGCCTTTCCCTCAAAACAGAAAGGCTGGTCGCCAGCCTTTCGGCGGTATTCGGTGCACTAGCCACAGCCCTCGCGGTGATCGGCCTCTATGGCGTGATGGCCTACAGTGTCGCGAGGCGCAGGCGGGAGATTGGTATCCGCGTGGCGCTTGGAGCGTTGCCGAGCGACGTCCTGTGGATGGTCATGCAACAAGTTGTCGTTCTCAGTGGCGCTGGGCTTGCTGTCGGCGGCCTGCTGGCGTTTGCGCTCAGTAGCCTGATTCGCAGCCAACTATACGATTTGCAGCCGCACGACCCGTTCACCTTCGTTTCCGCCGCCCTCGTGCTGGCTGCGGCGGCGTGTGTAGCGGGTCTCTTACCATCTTGGCGAGCGAGCCGCGTCAATCCTATCGTCGCTCTTAGACACGAATAATGTAATATAACTTACTATATACAATATATTAAAATATACAAATCGCCCACGCTGCAGGTTCATGCCGTCCCCATCTGCAAGTACCAGAACTCGGCTCCCCTCTCGGTCGGTCGACTCCGCCACCAATCTGCGCCCCTGACTCCCCTACTCGTATAATTCGGTCCTTCCCACTTTTCCACAGGGTATTGTCCTAGCAACTGTACCTTCGGACGGCTTGCGGCCCTTTCCCCCAAGTGCTACGTTAAAAAAGACTTTGCTGCTTCTGCGCAGCATGGGTCCGGCAGTGCTTCGGGAGCTTCTGGAAAATTTTTCGAGGCCTTTTTTCGAAAAAAGTTTCGGCGGATATTTCGAAACCCACGCTGTTCGTCGTTTGTGACGCGAGCATGTCCCGGCGTCTCGCGGGACGGGCGATTCGCCGCCCTGGAAAAGAGTCAGCCGTGCGGCTGGCTTGCATGCAGTAATAGGATGACTCGCGCGCGGGGTTTTCGTGTCGTACTGGTTTCGTAATGACAATCGGTTGCCGCAGGCCAGGCTGGCCATCGCCTCCTACATCATTGTGGGCATGGTCGGGTTGTTGCTCCTCGGCTTCTGGAAACTTCAGGTCGTAGATTCCGATAAATACGGCCAGATGGCCGAGCGCAACCGCGTTCGCTCCATCCCCATCATCGCTCCGCGCGGCCGCATGCTCGATCGCGATGGCCGCGTTCTCGTTGACAACTATCCATCCTTCAGCATCCTTCTTCTCCGCGATGATCCCGCCCTCGTGGACAAGGATCTTCCCGCCGTCGCCGATGGGCTCGGCCTCGAGATCAGCGACTTGAAGGATCAGCTCGAAGCCACCAAGAATCTTCCCAAGTTCCAGCCCATCGTCATCAAGCCCGAAGCCACCAACGCCGACGTGGCCTTCATCGAATCCCATCGCGCCGATATTCCTCTGCTCGAAATGCTCATGGTCCAGCGCCGCCGCTACTTGCCCGGCGGCTTCATGGCCCACGCCAGCGGATACGTCGGCGAAGTCAGCGAGCAGCAAATCGAAGCCAGCAATAGCAAATTCCGGCCGGGTGACTTGGCCGGCAAATCCGGCCTCGAGCGCCAGTACAACGACATCCTCACCGGTACCGACGGCATGCGCCGCATGGTCGTTAACAGCGTCGGTAAGGAAATGAAAGAGCTCGGCCACCTCCCCGAGCAGGAACCCATTCCCGGCAAACAGATTCAGCTCACCATTGATTACGATCTCCAGCAGGTTGCCGAACAATCGCTCGGCCAGCGGCCCGGCGCCGTCGTCGCGCTCGATCCGCGCACCGGCGAAGTGCTGGCGATGGTCAGCCGCCCCACTCCCGATCCCAACGACTTTGCTATCCGCATTCCCGCCGAAGAGTGGAAAGCTCTGAACGACGATCCTCTGCATCCCATGCTGAACCGCGCTATTCAGGCGCAACTCGCTCCCGGCTCCGTCTTCAAAATCGTCACCGCCACGGCGATGCTCGAAGAGCATGTTCCCGAAGAAGGCTTCACCACCTTCTGCCCCGGCTATGGCACTTTCTTCGGCCGCCAGTATCACTGCTGGGTCTACTACCAGAATAAAGTTGCCAAGTCTCATGGCGTCCTTGGTTTGCACGAAGCCATCCTGAAATCCTGCGACGTCTTCTTCTACAACGTCGGCATGCGCCTCGGCATCGATCGCCTTTCTCACTACGGCATCGCTTTCGGCTTGGGCAAGCGAACCGGCATTGATCTTCCTGCCGAGGAACCCGGCCTCATGCCTACGCAGGAGTGGGTCGAAAGCACGTTCCATCGCAAGTGGTATCCCGGCGAAGTGATCTCCGTCTCCACGGGTCAGGGCGCCGTCACTACCACTCCGTTGCAGCTCGCTCGCATGATCGGCGGCATCGCCTCCGGCGGCGTTTTCATGCAGCCGCACATGCTTAAAGACGCGCCCAACGTCGGCAAAACTGTCTTCCACATTTCCGATTCGACTGTCGAGAAAATCACCGACGCCATGTACGGCGTCATCAACGAGCCCGGCGGCACTGGCGGCCACTTGAAGCTCGCCGGCGTCGAGCTGAGCGGCAAGTCCGGCACCGCGCAGGTCATCGGCTACGACAAAATGGCGCTGGTGCGCAAAGGCACGCAATTTGCCGACAACGCCTGGTTCGTCGGCTACGCTCCGCGCCGCGATCCCGAAATCTGCGTCGCTGTGCTCGTTCAGGAAAGCGGCCAGCACGGCGGCGAAGCTGCCGGCCCGGTCGTCCGCGATATCGTCAAGGCCTATTACGATAAGAAGGCCAAGAAATCCGAAGGCCAGCTCACCGCGGACAACAAGCCGTATGATTTAAATCATGCGTCTCGCCCCGCGTCTGGCGCTTCTGCCGGTGATCAGGTGCAACCTATGGCCAAGGCGAATCGTGAGCCGTCCGTCGTGGCATCCACCCGCGCCGCAAACGCTGCTGCGCAGCAATGAATTTTGGTTCGGCGTGAAGCTGCTTTGAGGTATTTGTGAAGATTTTCGAGCCGCTACAGCGGCCATTTAACTTGGGAGCACACAACGAGTCGAAACGAACGAAGAATGAAGCGCAGACCTCGCCTCTGCCCTTCGGTTCTAACTTTCAACTTTCGACTTTGAACTTCTTCTTCCTATGAAAGACGCACCCGGAACACGCGATTACGACTGGTGGCTCATCGCCATCGTCGCCGCCATTTGCGCGCTTGGCGTGCTGGAAATCTATTCCGCCACGCACGGCAGTGCCCTAGCGGGCATGCAGAACAGGCAGCTCCGCTGGCTTGCCATTGGCTTCGTCTTGATGTTCGCGCTCTCGCGTTTGGACTACCACCTTATCCTTGACCAAGCTCCGATTCTCTACCTCATCGGCATTGTCGCCCTCGTCGCTGTTCTGGCCTTCGGTCACCGGCGCTTCGGGGCACAACGCTGGATTCCTATCCTTGGCGAGTTCTTTCAGGTGTCAGAACTCGTCAAATTGATTATAATTATCGTGTTGGCACGCTTCTTTGCCGAAGTGCGCACCGACGAGCTCTCGCTTCAGGATTTGATCAAAGCCGCGCTCATCGTCGGTTTGCCGCTCGCCTTGATTCTCAAGCAGCCCGACTTGGGAACTGCGCTTGTTCTTTTGCCCTTGCTCGTCGTCGGCGCGTTCCTTGCGGGTCTGCAATGGAAGCATGCCGCCGCGATTACTCTCATCGGGCTTCTCATGCTGCCTATCGGTTGGCGCGTTTTGAAGCCTTATCAAAGGGAAAGGGTCACGTCTTTCATGCACCCGGAAGACGACGCCAAGGGCTCCGGCTATCAGGTTTTGCAGTCAAAGATCGCCGTCGGCTCCGGCGGTTTCTGGGGCAAAGGTTTTGGCAACGGCACACAAAACCAACTGGGCTACATCCCGGTCAAGTATTCCGATTTCATCATGTCGGCTTGGGCTGAAGAACAGGGCTTTAAGGGTGTGCTGCTTGCTCTTGGGTTGTACATGGCTCTTCTGTTACGCTTAGTACAGAATGCCCAGCGCGCCAAAGACCGCGCCGGTATGTTTCTTGTAATGGGCGTCGCAGCTGCGCTTGGGTTTCACGTTTTAGTGAATGTGGCCATGGTCATTGGCGCTATGCCGGTGACCGGCATCCCCTTACCTCTCATGAGCTACGGGGGTTCCGCCACGTTGTTTGTTTTCCTGGCGATTGGTCTGGTAATGAACGTCCGGATTCGCCGGTTCGTTAACTGAACTCTCCGCCAGTTCCGCGCGAGGCTGTTCATTGGGGGTCTCGCCGGATCAGAAGTGCGTTCCCGGTCATTCCGGGAAACAGGTAATAAGGATCTTGAAGTGAGGACAGCATCGTCCGCCGTTGGCCCGGAAGCTCTCCGGCAACGGACCAGCCTCGAAAGCAAGAGGAACCTTCCCTCCGGCTTCGAACGTCAAGCCAACTCGCTAGTGGTGTGGCCTGCGTGTGTCCCGGCGCAAGCTGGGCCGGCCCCGATTTTGCGGACCTCCGACGGGCAGCAGCTCGCGGCGATGCGTCCTGTCGGCCCTCTGCGGCCGTACAGAAATGTGACCTCCGGCTCCGCCGGCGTCACTTATAGTCAGGAGTTTTCATGTCAAAAGAATTGGTCATCTCCGCGGCCTCCCACGAACGGCGCGTCGCGATTTTGGAAGAAGGTCAGCTAGTCGAAATTTACATCGAGCGGGAAAAAGAATTCGCTCTCGTCGGCAGCATTTACAAAGGAAAAGTCACCCGCGTTCTTCCCGGTATGCAGTCTGCTTTCGTGGACATCGGCCTCGATGGCGATGCCTTCCTTTACGTCAGCGATGTTTTCGAAAATCTTGAGGACTACGATCACGGTCACTCGCAAGGCGATCATGCGCCTTCGGAGCCGTCGTTTGCTCCCGATCCCTCGCACGTCGTAGAAGCCCTGCCCGGCGAATCGCTCGCGCACGCTTCCCACGACGAAGCATCCTCCCCCGAGTCTCATTCCGACGCTCCGATCCACGAAGCGCACGACGCCATGTCCGCGCAAGATGCGGACGCCCACGACGAGCACTCCGCAGTCGCCGGCGAGCCCCTGCCCGGCAACGAATATTCCGAAGCTCCGCGCGCCGCGGCCCACGATGCTTCTCAGCCGCCCTTCGACGACGAGCGCCAGCCCGAATCCAACGCGTCCGCTCCGCAGAATTTTTCGCCGCATTACAATCCTACGCAGAAGTATTCCTCGCCGCGCTCCGATCGCGGTCCGGACCGTGGCTCTGATCGTGGAAGCGACCGCGGCGGTCAAGGTTACGGCCAAAACGACCGTGGCCGAGGCCGTTGGGGCCGCCGTGGCGGTCGCAATCGTGGTGGCCGCTCGCACGGGCCCGCGGGCCGCAACCTTCCGCCTTCGAAGTATGCGTCTCCGCAGGGCGATTCGCGCGGCAACGACTCGCGCGGTTACGACAATCGCGGCCATGACAACCGCTCTCACGACCAGCGTGGTCGCGATAATCGCGGCCCCGACCGCGGACGTGATCGCGGCAGCTACGATTCGCGCGGCCCGTCGCGTGGTTACGAAAATCGCGGTTACGACAGTCGCCGCCCGGATAGCTCGCGCTTCGAAAATCCGCCGGCAAGTTCCAGTTCCGCCTCGTCCGAAGAGGCGATCCTCCTCCCTGGAGAATCTCTCGCGAAATATCGCGGCAAGCCGCCCGTGCCCGCGCCATCTCCAGCCGTCGAGATGGCAGCTCACGAGCCGCAGCCTGATTCTGAAAACGTGAGTCCCCGCGCATCCGGAAATCTCGGCGCGCCGATTCCCGCCACCGGTCCTTCCGGCTCTGGAGGACCGCGCCGCTTCTCCGGTGGTCTCCCGCGTTGGCTGCTCGCTGATACCGCCTCCGAATCCGAACTGGCGCCAGCTTCGGCCGAGGAAGGCGCCACCTCCGCGGAAGAAATTGCCGCTGCTCCCAACTCTGCAACGCGCGACGCGTCCGCCATCGCATCTTCCGCTGCGGCCGCCGGCCTTCGCGAAGAAGCTCCCAGTGATGCGGAACTGAGCGAAGATCAAGCCGACGCGCTCGCTTCCGAATTCATTGAAGCCAAGCAGGAAGAAACCGCGCAGAAGGTTGAAGCCGCCACCGCCATCGGCGGCGCCGAATTCGACGAAGACGAACCAGAAGACGCGCGCGAAACCATGCACGCCGCCTCCGGCGTCGAACTCACCGACGAGGAAGAAGAAGAGCAAGAAGAACAAGACGAGCCAGAAGAGCGGGAAGCTCGAGAAGACGAAGAAGAAACGGAAGAAGAACAAGACGAACGGGAAGCAGCGGAAGAGTCCGAAGCTGGCGACTCGGAATCATCCGAGAGCGAATCCGCATCGGAATCCGGAGCCGAATCGCTGCGGCCTTCCGAGCGCGCCGAAATGGAAGCCGATGCTGCGCACGAGAGCGCCGAGCGCGCCGCCGCGGCCGGCGATCTTGACCATACCGCCCCGCACGAAGACCACGCCGAAGCCGAGCTTATCGAAGCCGCTTCCGGCGAACACGCTCAACCCGCTTCCGCCATTTCTGACGATACTATCCTTCTCCCCGGTGAAACGCGCGCTCCTCGCCCACCCGGTGCGCCGCGTGAAGAGTTCCGCGACTCCGCCCGTATCGGCGGCAATCCTCGCGCCCGCTTCCAGCGTCCGCAACGCGGTGGACGCGACCGCGGCGACCGCGGTCCTCGTGGCCGTCATGACCGCGGCGGCCGTCCCGGCGGGCACCGTTTCGAACGCCGTGGTCCCGGCGGTCCGCGTCACGATCGTCATCATCGCGGGCACTCTGGCCCGCCACGCCGTCCGCAGCTCATCAGTGAAATGCTTAAGGCGGGTCAGGATGTTGTCATCCAGATCGCCAAAGAACCTCTCGGCAAAAAAGGCGCGCGCATCACCAGCCACGTAGCGCTTCCCGGCCGTTTCCTCGTCTACATGCCGACCATCGATCACATCGGCGTCTCGCGCAAAATCGAAAGCGCGGAAAATCGCTCGCGCCTCCGCCGTCTCGTCGGCGAAGCTCGCGGCAGCTATCCCGGCGGCTTCATCGTTCGAACGGCTGCCGGCGGCGCCACCGACGACGAAATCCGCACCGACATCGAATTTCTCGGCAAGACTTGGAACGAAATTAAGGAGCGCAGCGAAGAGCGCAAATCACCGGCGCTTCTCCATCGCGATCTAAACCTCGTCGAGCGCATCCTCCGCGACTACGTCTCCGACGACTTCACCGGCATCTGGATTGATAACGAAGAGGAATACGGCAAGATCGTCGAATTCGTCTCCCGTTTCCAGCCCAAGCTCGTCAACAAGGTCAAGCTCTACACCAAGGAAACGCCCATCTTCGAAGAGTTCGGCATTCAGCACGAACTCGACAAGGCTCTGCGCGCCAAGGTCTGGCTCAAGTCCGGCGGCTACATCGTCATCAACCACACCGAAGCCCTCGTCGCCATTGACGTCAACACCGGAAAATTTGTTGGCAAGGGTTCCACGCGCCTCGAGGACACCATCGTCAAAACCAACCTCGAAGCCGTCAAGGAAATCGTCCGCCAGATTCGCCTCCGCGACCTCGGCGGCATCATCGTCGTGGACTTCATTGACATGGAAGAGCGCCGCAACCGCGAAAAAGTTCTCAGCGCCTTGCAGCAGGCTCTCGAACAGGACAAAGCACCTTCCAAAGCGCTTTCCTTCAACGAGTTCGGCCTCGTCTGCATCACGCGCAAACGCACCAAGCAAGCCCTCGAACGCGTGCTCTGCCAGCCCTGCCCGTATTGCACTGGCTCCGGCATGGTGAAATCCATTCCCACGCTGTGCTACGAAATCCAGTCCGAAGCGCGCAAGATGGCCACGGCTTCAGAAACCGAAAGCCCCAACCTCACGCTGCGCGTCCATCCGGAAATCGCCAAAGCGCTCAAAACCCGCGAGTCCATGCTCATGGACGAACTCGAGCAAACCTCGCACAAACACGTCATCATCCAGTCCGACGCCACCCTCCACTGGGAGCAGTACGACATCTATTAGCCTGGCGTCGCGATTTAACTCCAAAATCATCGGGCCAGAATCCGATAAGGTTCTGGCCCGTTTGGTTATCTTTTGTCTCTCGGAAACCTGACGATTACCTTTCCCTTTTTGACCGCCTCAACTAACAATTTGATTTGCTCTTGAGCAATCCTGTTCTGTTTTTCGGTCGCGAGCGCGACTCTTTCAAGATTTCCTTTTGGAGATAGGCCCGGGAGTGTCGCCGGTACACCAGCGCCCGGCGCAAATCTGGTAGCAGCATTCCACAATGCCCTCGAGGCACCCTGCGCATGTGCCTTAAGAGGATCAGAAGATATCATTTGCGTGTGGCTCCTTTCGACGTGGGAAGGATAAGAACGAGCAGACAACAGAAGAAGGAAAACAAAAAAACAGCTCCTGACATTTTAGCAGGCCGGGCGGTGCGACCGCGTCAAGCTATTCATTTACCAGACGTCGGCAGGCGCATAAGCCGGCTAAGGCTGTTTCGCTGACCGCTGAGGCCTTACCTAACGCCTTCTCACGTAAGCGACTACCTTCGAGGGAACGGCTGGGCATGGCTCGTCTATTTCCGGCGCTTCATTGAAAGTAAAGGCGACTCTTTCAACTTCATATTCGCCCCCTCCATAATTCTTGCCTTCGTGCGTTTCCCCTGGCAGGAAGACTAAGTCTCCGGGCCTCGGAAAGGCTCTTACTCTTTCCAGCGGAACCAGGTTGACTCCAGTTTTGTTCTCATTGAACTCCAGACAGTCCTGACTTACATTCTTGACTTCTCGACTCTTCGCGTATTCCCGATAAAGCCCGCGGGTCGTCACGGCCAGAACGGGGATACCGACGATGGTTACAACGTCGGCGGCTAAGCTAATCGGGTCGGGCCACGTGAATATCATGACGTTCCCTCCTTGGTTTCATCTTTCCGACATCTCGCGGAGTCTACCAAGAAAGTTGGTCGTCGAGCCCTTCAAGCACGAAAGCCAGCCAAAATCATTGCGTATATGCTCAGCATCGGCTGTGCGTCAATGTTGGCCATGACGCTTTACGCCCACCAGCGCAACTTCCGTACACAATCCCGCTAGCCACAAGACCACGGGAGTCAAGATTGGAACACGTCTCGCGAGCGTTAAATATAGCGAGGCGATAAAACAGGTCGGAGCAACCCATAAGATATGGAGTTTGCTGAAGGAAGACACCCTGAAAACGAGCACGATGCCCCACAAGAATAGAAGTTGGACTGATACTGCATGGGGAATATCGACGCCCTTGCTGACATATTTGCGCACCCCGAACGTCCACGACAGGGCGAGCACAAATATGATCGACCAGATTATCCAACCAACTACGTTCAGTGTCACAGCGCCGCGCATCATACGATGCGTTTGGGACTCGGGGCAAGAACGCGCGGCCGGGTGCCGCACTCGCGGGTTTTGCGAGTGCGGGTTTAGATTCGCCCCATGCTAGCAACTGCCCTTCGCGCAGCGCATTCGGGCCTTCGGCATGCATCCAACGGGTGTACCATGCTGTAAAGGAGTCGCTTCATGCCCGCGCTGGATTGGTCACAGTGCCCCGCCGTCGAAAGCATTCCAGGCAAGGTTAGCGGCGCCTGGGTGCTTAAGGGCACGCGCATGCCCGTCTCTGTGATCTTTGACAATTTGGCGGCGGGCGCCAACATCGACGACATCATGGAATGGTTCGAAGGCCTGGACCGCGAACAGGTCGAAGCTGTCATCGAATTCGCCGCCCGGATCCTCGACGCGTCTGCCCTCAGTCGCTAATCGGCCCTCCGAGAAAGGGGCAGGACACCTCCATGAAAAGAACACTTACGGCGTTCATCGCGCTCGCAAGCATAGGCGCCCTTCGAGCTCATGGTCAGCTGTGCGGCCCAGACGTGAATCATTCCACCAGGCGCGTGGAAGGCAAGTCTCCGATCGAGACCGCCCCGCCAGCCGGCAAAGCGTTGGTCTATGTCCTCGCTCCGACGTACGAAGGCGGCAGCATTCAGAACAAGGTCTCTGCGGATCGCGTTTGGATCGGGGTGAACCAATACAAAAGCTACTTCGTTGTCGCTCTGGAACCAGGAGCGCACGATTTCTGCACGAAGACGGGCCAAAATGCAAATCATCTCAAGCTCGATCTGGAGGCAGGCAGGTCGTACTTTTTGAAGCAAGACACTCTCATGGGAAACGGGATAGGTCGCAAGGCTACGTCCCTCTCCGAGATTTCCGCCGAGGACGCAGCCTTCCTGCTCAAAAAGTGCAAACGCATGGAGTTCTTCGAAAAGAAGTAATGCCGGTTGCCGCGCTCGCCAGCTTTCCGGCTGCGGGGCTAGAGTCGGCCTCACTCCGGCCATTTCTGTGCCCCATGCAGAATCCTAGCAACGTAAACGATCTCGCCGCTCACCTGATAGACGACCACGTAGGGGGATGATCGCACGACCAGTTCTCGCGTTCCCGGCTTTTTCCCCTGTCGGCCTCGATTGGAATATATCTTTAGGGAACTGACGGCTTCCTAGAGCGACCCCACGATGCGGGCAGCGTGCCGCGGCGTCTTCTCAAACAAGTACTCGGTGATATTTTCCAGGTCGTCGGCAGCCGCTGCGCTCCAGCGTAGCCACATTAGGGTCGGCGTTGCTTCTCATCCAATAGCTTTTCTATCCGCGCACCCACTTCTTCGTGCTCCAGCACTTCGCCGCGCTCAATTTGCGCTAGTCCCTTCTCCACTTCGCGCACAAACCACTTGTCGTAATCGACCAGACGTTCGACCGCTTCTCGCACCAGGAATTGCGCGTCTCGCCCTTGCTGCGCGGCCACTTCTTCCAGCTTCGCTTGCAACTCCGGTGTGAGTTCCAGCCCCATACCGCCACTCTATCGACTGTTGGCCCCCGAGTCAAAACTCACTGCGCGTGCCGAGTCTCGTTTGCTCACGGAATCAAAAACGCCCCCGGAATCTTCCGGTCCAGCGTCGCAAACGCAGCCCCGCCGGCTTTCGCCAGCTGCACCAGATGCCCATCCGTAATCTGCTTGGGTGCCTGCACCCACATTGGCAACTGCGAAGCATCCTGATTATCCGCTACGAACGAAAACTTGACGTTGCCTTCGTGCTTCATCCGGCCGAGTAAGAGCCTAGCCTCGTTCACCGTGAGCCCGTACTGCGGCGCTTGCGCCAGGATCCGCACGAAACCCAATTCCGTAATTGAACAAGTTGCCAGCTCATCGTCGCATTGCGCCGCCGCAATGGACCGAACCCACCGCGACAATTGCTCGTGAAAGACATGGTCGAAGAAACCGAATGCGACCAGTGCGTTTACGTCCAACAGATATTTCATGGAAAGTCCGCAAGCAGCGCCTGAACCTGTTCGCTCGTTAGCTTCGGAGCGTTCTTTCCAGCAGTTAGGACCGGGAACCCGCTGATAGGATCCTTGATGATCTTCGCCCTCCGTCGTCTCGCCCTTCGCGGCCGTAAAACAATGGCGTCCCCTTCGAGCTTTACCTCCAGTGCGTCGCCCGCCCGCAGCCCCAGCTTCGCCCGCAGCCGGCTGGGCAACACAACCTGCCCTTTGGTTGAAATCTTGGTTTCCATGGTAAGACAATCTTACTCGATGCTTCCAGCCGGAACAATCCCCGCGCAATTTTTTCAATTTCTGACTTACCAAAGTCTCATTTTCTTCTACTCTAGCGGCGAGAGAAATGCGCCCCGGTTCCGTCCGGGGGGATTTTGTTTTTGTAGAGCAGGCTTCAGCCGGTACTCTTTTTTTGCCGTCAGTTTAAGAGGCTCAGCTGTCGCGCGCCCGCACTTTTCTTGACCACGAAGCGTGGCCAGCGCTCTTTTGTTTTTTCCTTTGCTTTACGCTTTGTAGATGCCGGGCTTCAGCGCGGCGTTTTTCCGCTTCTCTCCTCGCGCCACGTAATCCTCGTTTTCGATTTCCTTGGCTGCTGCCCTGCGCTAATCTGTTTCCGCGGCCCTCACCGAGGTTTCCGTTCGAATCGGGCATCTTCCATGAGCACATCCGTTTCTTCTTCACCGTCACCACCATCGCCGGCCGCCGCTCACGTCGAGCGCACTTCCTGCTGCGTTGTCGGTGGCGGTCCGGCAGGTGTGATTCTTTCGTTGCTCCTGGCGAGGCGCGGCGTCCCCGTGGCGCTCCTCGAAATGCACAAGGACTTCGACCGCGAATTCCGCGGCGACACCATTCATCCTTCCACGCTCGAAATCCTTGACCAGATTGGCCTGGCCGCGCCGCTGCATGAAATGCGCCACAGCAAAATCTCCGGCCCCACGATCAATTTCGCCGACGGCCCTTTCCGGCCCTTCGACTTGGCGCGCCTCAAGACGCGGTTCCCCTACGTCCTGCTGGTTCCCCAGGCGCAATTTCTCGATTTCATCACCAGGGAAGCCGCCAAGTATCCCGCGTTTCGGCTGGTCATGCGCGCGAATGTGCGCGAGCTGGTCGAAGAGAACGGCGCCGTCTGCGGCGTGAAATATCTTGATGCCGATAACGCGTGGCACGAGCTGCGCGCGCCGCTAACCGTCGCCGCCGACGGGCGTTTTTCCCGCATCCGCCAGTTGGCCGGTTTCGAGCCGGTCAAGACTTCTCCGCCGATGGACATTCTGTGGTTTCGCCTGCCCAAGCTGCCGGAAGATCTCGACGTCCCAAGCGGCCTCCTCGGCAGCATTGGCCGCGGTCTTGTGCTCATCGCGCTGGATCGCGCGGACTATTGGCAAGCGGGCCTCGTCTTTCCCAAAGGCCATTACCAGGAGCTGCACACGCAAGGCATTGCCGCCATTCGCCAGGCTATCGTGGAAATCCAGCCGCGCCTGGCGAGGCACGCCGAGTCGCTCACCGACTGGCGCCAGCTTGCGCTTCTCTCTGTTGAGTCCAGCCTGTGTCCCTGTTGGCACAAGCCCGGCCTGTTGCTGATCGGCGACGCCGCGCACGTGATGTCGCCCATCGGCGGGGTTGGAATCAACTACGCTGTGCAGGATGCGGTCGTGGCCGCGAACGTTCTTACCGGCCCACTGAACGCAGGTCGTGTTTCGGACGCTGACTTGGCGGAGGTGCAGCGCCAGCGAAAGTGGCCAGTGCGCGTCATTCAAGGGATGCAGACGCTCATGCAGAACCGCTTAATCGCGCCGGCCCTCGCGTCGCAGAGCCCGCCTCGCGCGCCGTGGATTGCGCGCGCGCTCTTGCGCATTCCCGTTCTTCGCGACTTGCCGGCCCGGCTCCTCGCGTTCGGCCCGCGCCGCGTGCGCCTCGATGAAGACTAGATAGGCAGGTCAGCTTCGGCTAGTCACAATTATTGTTGTGGATGCGCAACGTTGCGCTCCGGCGCGATGGCGTCCGCCATGCGAAATACCGCCGCGAGCACTTCCAGAATGATTCTGCAGTAGAGAATCCACACAAAATACCCCGCGAGCGCCCCGATCAACGCGAGAAGCCCCTGCACAGGCGCGTTTTGGAACGCCAGCACGACCCATGTCACTGCCGCGATCAACCCAACCAGCAGGTGCAGCCCGTAGAGAAACTTCAGCATCTTTGGAGTGGCATACACGCGAAATGAAAAGTCGAACAGGCCTTCCCACATTCCCTTGGCTTCGGGCATTCTTTCCTCCTTGGAAATAGAGTCGCGATAATTTCTGAAGCAGACCTGCCGGCCGGGGCCCGGTTCGCTCGTTCAAATTGCTTACTTCCACGCTGTGATTGTTCTGCCGCGTGGCGGAGCGCTAATCGAAATGCACGATATCCAGAATAATGTTCGTCCTTCGATTGAGCAAAACAATGTGCCCCGCGACGAGGACGTGCGCGCAATCCGGCGGAGGCGGCGGCAAGCGCCGCACTAATTCTTCCGGGCACGGCTGAATCCGCTTTTGCAATCCCGGCGGCAAAGTTCCATTCCTCACCAGTTGCTTTTCCAGACCCGGAGGCAGGCGGTCTTTCTTCGCCAGCCCCGGAGGCAAATTGCTTTCGTGGTCGTTGTACCACGCGCGCGCTTCGTCGCGATCGTGGTCGTGGTAATACTGCTCGCCCTGATCATCGTCGCCGTGCTTGTCATGGCCTTTCCCCTTGCCTTTTCCTTGCGCCCACGCTGGCGCGCAACTGCCCGCCACCAGTACCACACCCAGCGCAAGCGCCGCGAGCTTCTCCGTCGGTCGCATCGTTTCCTCCGTTTTTATTGCTTGCTACTTAATGTAATGCGCGTGCCGCGAAGCTGCAAGGCGCGCGTATTCCCCGTGTGTCGAATCCGAGCCGAGCTACACCATTTCGTTGGAATCCGCCGCTGTTCCGTCTGCCCCTGAGTTTGCGCCGTGGGATGCGGCCAGGTTCAACAAAACGTTCGAACGCCACTCCGCCACACCGCGGTATTCTTCACGAACAGCCTTTGAAGTCTATCTCCCCGACGTTCGTGGTCATGGCGGCTGTCACTTTCAACGACATGTTGGTCGCGTCCTTCGCCATGACGATCTCGGAGGGCGAGCAATCCGCTGCTCCGCCATTCGCTGGCGCGTTCATTGGCACCGTGGCCTGCGCATCCACACTAAAGAGAACGTCTCCTGACGCGGGCGCGGTAAAGGTAACACCCGATGATGTGAAAACTCCGACGTTGGGGTTGCTCGCGGGAACAACCAGCGTGTATTGCGCACAATTTGTCTTCGTAGACGCGCCTGTCGGGCAACTCATGCTCGACGCAACGGAAATCAGCCCCGTAGAATCGACTTCCGGGGTCGTTGCCGTCGCCGGAATCGTTTGCAGCGGAACGGTTATTTCGCGCGTGGTCATTCCAATGGAGATTTGCTGCAGCGCAGACAGTGTTACATCGGCGGTTGCCCCAGCAGTCCCGGTCGTCGCCGTCACAACTCCTTGCAGGACCGCGGGCGCGGTTGCCCCCGTCTCCGCCAGCAGCGGTACACTCAGGTTCGTCCCGTTCGGCACATTTACGATGGCCGTCGCATTGTAAGGAAGATTTTTAGGCCCGACCGCTACCACGACGATGTCAAACGTTCCAGTCGGCAGCGGACAGAACCGGAAGTTGCCGTTCGCATCTGCCGCTGTCTGCATCATGATGCGATCGGTTCCCGTCTTGTCCGGCTGTTCGATCGCTACCAGTACCTGGCCGGCAATCGGCGCATTCGTTTGCGAATCCACGACTTGCCCGCCGATTCCAGAATCATTGGCGCTTACTTGGCCTGCCGTCAGCGTCGGTTTCAGACGGAACGTCCCGTTTCCCTCTTCAAGGATGGAAGCGCAAGCGTTGAAGTCAATGTTCAGATCAATGCTTTGCCCCGCGGAAACCTGAAGCGGTCCGCCAACGATCTGGCCGGGAGGAATTTTCAAGCCGGTGTTGTCCTGGCTGCTCAGCGCGAGTTCGTGGATGGAATTGTCGCTGAGCACGACGCAGTTGAATCCGTTTCCTGCACAAGCGTTGGGAGACGGCACCGCGGCTCCGGCAGCCGGCGTGTTGGATTCAAGGAGAAGCCTAATCTGTTGGTAGTTCCCAACCGGCAAACTCGCGGAACCTAACTGCGCGAGGATGCACGTCGTTTGCGGTTTGGAGAAAAGATCAATTTGCATCGGAGCGTTCGCGAGTTGTGGCGCGAGCTCCTGCCAGCCCGGCGTGCTGTCGGTTGCGGATGCGTTGGTGTGCGCCTGCACCGATCGCACGGTGATAAACACATGGGTGAACTGGCCGTTCGGCGGCATGCAACTCGGGGGATCGCTAAGCGAAACGGTAATTGTGGCTTGGCCCGGCGTGAGCATTGTGTTGCTTCCACTGCAGCTTACGAAGAACGCCACAACTGAAACGATGGAACCGACGCAGAAAGCAGCGATAGCGATGCGCGTGATCCGCGCGTGCAAGAACTTTCTCATTTCTGTCTCCTAGGACCCGGATTGCCGGAGCGAAACCGCGGCAATGAGTTTTAGTACGTTCAGAACTTCGTGCACCTGTATCAGGCCAACCCGAGGGGTAGGGACAGACAACCCCGCGAGATACGGAGCAACTCGCATTCCATCGCGGCGCGGCGGCTAACCTCCTGAATTCACGCAGCTTCGGTTTTCGCCGCGGCAGTTTTCGCGCAACATCGCCATGTGATTTCTTCCAGAGGCTGGTAGATTTGCAGCGGCAGCGGTTCGAACGAGGCTGGGGCGCACATCCCGTTAAACTTTTCTGTAACCCGCGCCTTGCGAAACCAGTAAGTAGAAGTAGAGAGCGGCGCATGGAACTGCTGGAACGCTTCGCGGCGGGCGACCTGGAAGCCTTCGAGGCGCTTTTCCGGCAACACCAGAGAGACGTCTACGCATGGATCGTGCGCATCGTTCGCGACACCGGAATGGCCGAGGATTTGACGGTGGAAACGTTCTGGCGCATCTATCGCTCGCGGGCGCGATTTCGACCGGACGGAAATTTTTGCGCGTGGTCGCGCCGCATTGCGACGAATGCCGCGCTCGATCATCTGCGCGCGAAACGCCATGACACAGAACTTGACGAGAACTTCGCGGCGCCGACGCGTCGAGATCCCGCGATTCAGAATGAGGAGCGGCAAGCGCTGCACAAAGCGTTCAGTCAACTTCCCGCAAAGTATCGCCTCATCGCCACGCTCGCGCTGATCGAAGGCGAACCTTACGACAGTATCGCGGAAGCCGTTGGAACTTCCGCTTCGGTCGTGAAGATTCGCGTGTTCCGCGCCGTGCGGATGCTGCGCAAAAATCTCTCGGCAATGGGAATTACCGCAGGAGTACGCCAATGAATCATCAGGACGACAACGAGCTTCGCGAACTTCTCAAGCGGAATATCCCGCCGTTGGGCAACCGGGACCTTCCGCGCGACCTCTGGCCGCAGATGTTGGAGCGACTCTCGCGACAGCCGTTCCATGTTCCGTGGTTTGACTGGGCGCTCGCGGCGCTGGTGGGCGCGGCGGTCCTGATTTTTCCCGGAATTATTCCGGCGCTTCTCTATCACTTGTGAAGCAGGAGGCCCGATGAACCCTCACAAATATTTGCGCGCGTACATGGCAGGACTTTTGGTGCCGACGCTTGCTCTTCCCGTATTGGTGCTGGCGTTCGTGATGGAACGTTACGTTTTCGGCGAAATGCTTCCAATCGAACGCGTCATGATTTTTCCCATGGCTTTCGTTCCGCTGCTGTGGGGCTTGTGGAACATGCTTTACGTTGCTTCGCGCGCGCGCACGCATCTCTCCATCGGCATCCACGGCGCGATCCTGCCGTTTCTCCTCGCGCCGCTGGGCATTTTGCTAACGTTGGCGCTGCACTTTCAAATTCCCGGCTTCGCTTCGCACATATTTCCGATCGTGGCTCCCGTCGGGCTGATCCTCTACTATCTGCTGTGGAAATACGTGGTGCATTTTCTGAACGGCGTTCTCGGTATCGGGTAGTTCCGATAGAGTCTTGCCGGCGGCAAACCTCTGCACACTTGCGGGCAGAATCTTGTATTCTTCAGCGTCCCCGTTTGCGTGAGGGCCTGCATGTCTAGCGATTCGGGTTCTTTGGAGCAAAACAAAAAGCTGGCGCATCGGTGGTTGGATGAAGTGTGGAACAAGGGTCGCCGCGAGGTAATCCGCGAGCTATTCGCCAAAACGGGGGTGTACCACCGAGGCGCGAACGAATATCGCGGCCCCGAGGGGTTCGCGCATCTTTACGACATCCTGCGCGCGGATTTCTCGGGGTTCTCCATCAAGTCCATCGTCACCGTCGCCGAGGGCGAGCTCGTCTGCGTGCACTGGTCGGTCGATTGCTTGTACAACGCCACGCGAACGCCCGTGAACTTTACGGGCACGTCGATTTGGCGCTTCAAAGACGGGCAAATCGTAGAAGCCTGGCAAAATTTCGATGCCGCCGCCATAAGGGCCCAGGTTCCTGGACTTTTAATTCCTTAAGACCGGACGAGCCGGAAAAACGAAATATCTTGCCGCCCAAACTTTCCTGGGAATTGTCATATCATTCCGGACGCGCAGCAGCGGTTGACGTGTTTGCTCGCGGGGAGAGATTCCATGATCAACTTTTTTTCGAGCCGGCGTTTTCTGGCGGCGTACTCCGGTTTTCTCACGCTGGTCGTCGTGCTGGCGGTTGTTTCCGGATTCGCGAGGGTCGCGCCAAGCCAGACGTTCGATGAAATCACCGTGCGCCGAATCAATGTCGTCGAGCCGGACGGGACGATCCGATTGATTTTGACGAACACCGCCAGCTCGCCCGGGATCTACATCAAGAACAAGGAATATCCGCATCCGCGCGGAAGAAAAGGCGCGGGCCTGCTCTTCTTTGACGAGGAAGGAACGGAAGACGGCGGCTTGAGCTATGGGATTGAAAAGGACCAGAACGGGCGCGTCGTGGGAAGCGACGGCCATCTGAGCTTCGACCAATACATGCAGGACCAGATTTTCACGATTGACGCCGGGCGCGACGGCGAGAAGAAATTCTCACTGTTGCGTATGGATGATCGCGGCGACTATCCCATCACGGACGCGCTTGAAGCGCTCACGAGAATTTCAAAACTGCCGAAGGAGCAGCAGGAATCCGAATTCAAGAAGTTTGTGGCTACACATCCGGGCGATCACCCGCGGGTGGTTCTCGGCCGCGCGCGCGACGGCGGCTCCGTGCTGCAATTGAAAGATACGGAAGGGCGCGATCGCATCGTGCTGCGCGTGGCGCCGGACGGCACGCCGAAACTGCAATTCCTGGATGCCGCAGGAAAAGCCGTCAGCGAGCTGCCGCAAAGCGCGACAGGCACGGCAAGCCATCCATGAGTTACACGAAGCGGCGCCGAAAGTGGGGCTTCAACGTGCCGCTGGAATTGGCAACCCGGCGCCAGTGGACGGCCTGGTGTAGCTAATCCACAGTTCGGCGGCGATCATTTGCAGAGTGAAGCCAATCCAGAAGGCCGTGCCGAAGAATTCGCTGGGCTGAGGAATGCGGCCGCGCGCGATCGCGGTGGCAAAAAACATGCCCATGATGGGACGGATGGTGGCGACCGCGAGGCCGATGGCGTAGCCGCGAATCATCCATTCGCGATGTTGCGCGAATTGCCGATGCATGGCGTGCCACAGCGCTTTGGCAAGCGCGACTAGGAAGAAAGTCCCAAAGAGAAGGATGGCGGCTTTTTCATCGAGGCCGCCGATGGTTTTGCCGAGCGCCATTCGAAGGCCGGTGACTCCCACGAGGCCGCTCGATAGCAGAAAAACGCGGCCGGACCATCTGTGAATCTGCGGATGCTTTGCACGCAGACTTTTCACGAACTGCAAAGGACCCAGAATCATGAACAGCATGGCGGGGAGAACGTGCGCGAGGGTCAAGGCGCGTTCGGCGGCAAAATGCGAATCCAACTGGGCAGCGGGATTTCTTGCTGCGCCCGTGGCCACGAGCGAGGGGCGCAGAAGCACGACGGTGCGGCGCGCGGCGACGGCGACGCCGAGAATCGCGAGAAAAGTCACGGCGCTCCACAAAAATCGCAGCAGCGCGCGACGCGGATTCATGAGCTGCGCAACCTCCATTTAGGACTACGCAGGGCGGCGCAGATTTATTACCGCCGCGGTTCGAAGGAGTCTTGCGCAATACAGCTTGGAAGAATTGTTTTTGTTTGAGCGAGTTTGCTCGCGCGACAGCCGGCGTTTATTTCGGCGTGGCCGGATTCCCTTCCGGGTCCAAAACAACAACGTCGCCGAGGTTCAGTTCGCGCACGCCGCTCTCGATCTTCGCGAGGTCGCCTACCAGCAAGAGCGTCGCGCCGCTGGTCTTGGCGTATTTTTGAGCCGCGGCGTTAACCGCCGCGAGACTAGCTTTGTTCAGTTCGTCAGGCTCGCGCTGAAGTTCGGTCATGGGCAGTCCAAGAGCCCATAGCTGTTCGATGTTGCCGGCCACTTGTCCGACGGACTCAAACTGCTGTGAATAGCCGCGAACGCGGTTGTGCTTCGCGTCGGAAAGCTCTTTTTCCGAAACCGGCTTCTCTCCGGCAATGTACTTGAGCTCTTTTTCGAACTCGACAAGCGATTCCTTCGTCTTGTTCGTTTGCACGCCTCCGCGCGCGTCCCAGATGCCGTATTTCGAATCCGTCGCCGCGAAGGAGAAGACGCCGTAGGAGTAGCCTTTCTCCTCGCGAATATTCATCCCGAGCCGCGCGCCCGCGGCGCCGCCCCACACGGTGTTGGCCAAGCTCAGCGCATAGTAATCTTCGGCGGTGCGCGCGGGTCCGGGCAGAATCAGCGCCACGGCCGTCTGTGCGGCATTCGGGCGGTTCACCAAGAATATCTTTCCTGGACCGAATGCTTGCGGAGGCGGCACTACGGCGGTTACGGGCGCAGCGCCTTTCCACGTGGCGAAATTTTCTTTCGCCAAGACGGTAGCCTCCGCGATGGTGATGTCTCCCACGAAGATCAGCGCCGCGCCGGCCGGCTTCCAATAGGTATCGTGAAACCTCACCAAGTCTTCGCGCGTGATTTTTTCCACCGTCGAGGGATAGCCGGAGGTTGGCCGTCCGTATGGATGGTTCTTCCCGTAAGCGAGCATCGGCACCAAGCGCGCAGAAATGCCCCCCGGCGAATTTTCCGCCTGCGCCAGCTCCGCGAGCCGAAGTTTCCGCGCGCGCTCAAGTTCCTCGGCCGCAAAACTCGGATTCCTGGCCACGTCCGCCAAGACAGCCATGGCCGGCGGCAGATTTCTTTTCAACACCTCGAATCCGAGCGTGGAGGATTCCTTTCCTGCAGCGCTGTCAAGGGATGTGCCAAGGTTGCCGAGAGCATCGTCGACTTGCAGCGCGGTCTTGCTGCTCGTGCCGCGCTTCATCACCTCGAGGCCGAGACTGGCCGCGCCCTCCTTGCCCTGCGGATCAGCGATACTAGCTGCACGCACTCCCAACAGGACGCTGACTTTGGGCAAGTCCTTCCGTTCCACCGCGAAGATTTGCATGCCGTTTTCGAGCTTCGCGGTCTTCACTTCCGGAGCCTGAAAAGGCCGGTCCGCAGCGAGGTCCGGAGCATTCGTGCGATCGATCTTTGCCTGCTCTTTGGCCTCAGCCGTTTCGGGGTGGAAGCGAACCACCACGCGATTGCGCGTGTCGAGCCATTTCGCCACAGCCAGGCGTACGCTTTCCGCGGTCGCCGCGCGATGCCGCGCGACGTCCGCCGCAAACTTGTCGGGGTCGCCTAGATAAACGTTGTATGTGTTGAGCAGGTCCGCTTTACCTCCGAACCCTCCGATGCGCTCCAATCCAGTGAGATATTGGAACTCCCATTTGGTCTTGGCGCGATTCATTTCTTCCGCGGTTGGCCCGTCCTTGGCCAGCTTGGCGATCTCCTCTTTCGTGATTTGCTCCGCCTGAGACAAGGAGGCTCCGGGCCGGGCGGTCACCCAAATCCCGAAGAACCCGGCGATCTCCGAACCGTTTTGGAACGACACGGTGTCCGAGCAGAGTTGCTTCTCGTAAACCAACGTTTTGTTCAGCCTTGCCGACAGGCCATCGGTCAGAATGAGCGAGACGAGATCCAGATCCGCGTCATCGGGGTCGAAAAAAGCAGGTGACGGCCAAGCAAAGTACGTCCGCTCCTGGGGAATGTGGTCGTTCACTTCGATGACCTTTTCTCCGTGAAGCTCGGCGACCCAGTGCTTGGGCCGGTCCAGAGGCGGGCCTGGCGGAATCGGACTATAGTATTTCGCGATGAGGCGCTTGGCTTCGGCGGGATCGAAGTCTCCGGTGATGGCCAGTGACAAATTGTTCGGCGTGTAATAGGTGTGAAAGAATTCCTTTACGTCATCCACGCTCGCCGCGGTCAAGTCTTCGTGGCTTCCGATGACCGTGTGTGCATAGGGATGGCCGCTCGGAAAAACGTTTTCGGTAATCAGCATGAACGCCCGGCCGTACGGCTGATTTTCGAGCCCCTGACGCCGCTCGTTCTTTACAATGTCACGTTCGTTGTCGAGCTTTTCTTTCGTGAGCACATCGGTGAGCGTCGCCAAGCGGTCCGATTCCAGCCAGAGCACATATTCGAGATTTCCGGAAGGCACGGTCTCGAAATAATTCGTGCGGTCTTCGCTGGTGGTTCCGTTCACTCCTCCGGCGAACAAGTTTGCTCCGGCCTTCTCGATGAAGGAAAAATACTTGGCGTTGGCGTCCCTGGAACCCTCGAACATCATGTGCTCGAACAGATGCGCAAAGCCTGTTCGTCCCACGCGTTCATTCTTTGAGCCGACGTGATACCAGTTGTTGACGTGGACCATCGGCAGCTTGCGGTCCACGTGCAGAATGACCTGAAGGCCGTTCGGCAGCGTGTATTTTTCAAAGATGATCTTGGGTACGTCACCGGCCGCGCCGACGCTCGCGCCTTGGGCCGCCGTTGACTGCGACCTCCCGCTCAGCGTGCCCAGCAGCAGCACCGCCGCGATTGCGACTACGGACAGTTCTCTTTGGAATTTCACAGACTCAGCCCTCCTGAAAATGACGCGTCCGAATTCTTGCGGTTCGCGCTGCGCGCACTCCGGCACAGCTAGTAGACGATAGAGCTAACGATGAGGTTGGAGTGACGTTCACTTGCAGCCCGCGTAATTATGTCCAAACAGGGTGGCACACGCAACGCATTCCTGACTGCCGCAGGTTCTGGGCCGCTTTGTCATCCTATTCGCTGCGCAAGGCGACGATGGGATCGACGCGCATGGCGCGTCTGGCGGGCACCGCGCACGCCGCGAGCGCCACGATGGCGAGCAAGGCCATGACGCTGGCGAGCACCAGGGGATCGAGCGGACGCACGCCGTAAATCTCGCTGGCGATCGCCTTTTGCATGGAGACTGCGCCGACGATGCCCAAGAGCAGCCCCACGACGACCAACTGCAATCCTTCGCGCAGCACGAGTCGCAGAATGTTGGCGCGCGTGCTGCCGAGAGCGACGCGAATTCCAATTTCGCGGGTGCGCTGCGCCACGAGGTAGGCCAGGACTCCGTATATGCCCAATGTAGCGAGGAAAAGCGCGACACCGCCGAACGCATTGGCGAGGACCATCGAAGTTCGCCGCGATGCAAGCGAAAGGTCAATGCGTTCAGACATGGAGTGCACGTCGAAGACGGCGAGGTCCGGATCGAGGCGATAAATTTCACCGCGGAGCGCGCGCACCACGGAATCTTCGTTGCCAGTGGTTTTCAGCGCGAAGGAAAACGAGTTGTCCGGGCTTTGCGCGATCGAAGTGTAGAATGCGCCGACGGCAGCGCCGGAACCATCGAGGTGCTCGTAACGAATGGTTTTCACCACGCCGACAACGGTGAGCCAAACGGTGTGCTCGTCGATCTTCAGGAGGTCTTTCGGATTTCCGGGCAAATACATGCGGCGGCCCACGGGATTGCGATCGGGCCAGAAGTGCTGCGCGAGGCGCTCGTCTACGATGACCACGCGCTGCGCGGTTTCGTTATCGCGCTCTTCAAAGCTTCGGCCCGCGACGATGGGAATGCCCATGGCCTCGAAATAACCGGGCGTCACGTCCATATTCAGCGGCGAGATAACCGATTCACCCGGCTTCATCTGGTAGCCCTCCGCCAGGATGAGTTCATCGTCGTGCTCTCCGCTGAGCGGAATCACGCTGGTGGCGCTCGCCAGCATTACACCGGGAATGCTGCGCACCGCGGGAAGGGCACGGTTCATGAACTTGCGCCAGGAATCTGAGTCGGTGTATTTGGCGCGCGGCAACGCCACGGATGCCGTGACGACGCCATCAGGACGGAAGCCGGGATCGACTTCCGACAGGCGCCGGAAGCTGGTCAAAAAAAGCGCAGCGCCGACGAGCAGCGCGAAGGCAAAACCGATCTGCGCGGCGACGAGAAGTTGCCGGACGCCGCGAGTTTTCTTTCCAGTAGTACCGGTGCGGCTGTCTTCGTGCAGCGCGTCGTTGATGCCGATTTTTGTGGCGCTGACGAGCGGAAAGAGTCCGACGAAGAGTCCCGCGAGCACAGCCAAGCCGAGTGAGACGAGGATTACAGTGGTGTCGAGACGGATTTCTCCCGCGCGCGGCAGGCGCTGCAAACCGATGGCGCCGAGGAGGCGGAGCAATCCCGCGCCGACGAAAATTCCGCCGATGCCGCCGGCGAGCGCCAATCCGATATTTTCCAGAAGCAACTGGCGCAACAACTGCGCTTGCCCGGCGCCGAGGGCGATGCGCGTGGCGATCTCTTTGCGGCGCAGAGCGAGGCGTGTGAGAGCGAGATTCGCGATGTTCAAGCCGCCGATGAGAAGCACGAGCACAGCGCCACCCCAGAGGAGATACAGCGTGCGCTTCACGCCGCGGGTCATCATGTCCTGCAAACGCTCGACGATGGTGTGGAATCCGGCGTTGATGAGGAGCTCCTTGAATTCCGGGAAGCGATCGAGATTTTCGTTGTTGAGCGCGTCCACTTGCGCCTGGGCTTGCTGGATGGTGGCGCCGGGCTTCAGCCTGGCAACGTGATACCAGTTGTTGCTGTGATGCACGGTTTTTTCTTCCGGTGTGAAGGCGATGGGCATCCACAGGCGCGCTTCCGGATCGACGAAACTGAAATTCGTGGGCATCACGCCGACGATGGTGTACGGCTGGCCGCTGATGCGCAGATCCCGGCCGATGGCGGTCTTGTCTCCCGCGAATAATTGCTGCCAGAGTCCGTGGCTCAGAATCACTTCGTGCTCGTGGCCGACTTCGCCTTCGGCTTCGGTGAAGGGGCGGCCCAGTTCGGGCGAAACGCGCAACAAGGTAAACCACGACGGCGTGACCACCATGCCGTGCATGCGCTGCGGGATACCGTTGAGCTCGACGGTCTGGTCGCGTTCGCGAAACATGGCCTGGCTTTCGAAAACAGTCATCTCACGCAGGCGGTCGTAATAATCTCCCGAGCTGCTGTTGTTAATTCCGACGACGCCGGCCTTCGGATATTCATTGGAGAGCAACAGGATGGAGTTGGCGTCCGCAAAGGGGAGCTGACGAAGCACGACGGAATTCACGATAGCGAAGAGGGCGGTATTGGCGGCAATGCAGACGGAAAAGGTCAGCAGGACGGTAAGCGCAAAGCCTTTCGCGCGCCACATCGAACGCGCTGCGTATTTAAGGTCGAGGAAAAATGAATCCATGATTTGCGTTGCCCCTTCCGGAGACTCAAGATCGGCCTCACTCGAAATGCCCGGCTGCGTGTAATTCAATACGAAAAGATTTCAGAAAAGTTCACGCGCTATGAGACAGCAACCCGTCGCGCATCAACTCCTCCTAAATGAACAATTCTGCGTTCACGTGAAAAAACGCCGCCAACCTCTTCGCCTGGGCCTTGCTAATGGCCCGCTTGCCATGAAATACCTCAGACGTAATCCCTTTCGACCCGAACACTTCCCACAGGTCTTTCTGCGTCAAACTTCGCGCTTCCATCAAATGCCGTAGTGTCTGCCGCGGTCCGGCCTTTCGAATGGGATAACGGCGCTCCTCGAACTCGTCAATCAACACAGTGAGTAATTCCGCAAGCTCGCGCTCTTCCGCGCTTGGATTCTCGCGCTCGTCGAGGCGGAGCAATTCGTTCGCTAGTCGATCGTGCTCTTCTTCCGTCCGGATGACGTGCGGAAGCGTGCGCCGCAATAGCCGCCCATAGGTTTTCTCGTCGAGATCGATCGTCATGGTGCTCATGGTTTCCAATCCCCTCGGTCATACTCCGCGTGCGTCAAAATATACAAAACGAATACGCGTTGGCTTCGGTAGTTCAACCTGGCGATCAACCGGTATTTGTTCCCGGCGATATTAAAGACGGTTCGGCGCCCCACGAGATCAGCATGGTGATAAATCTGTTTCATCTCCGCCGGCGTTTGCCAAGTTGCTCCGCGCACCACGCCATACCACGATTCGAGGCTGGCCTTGGCATCCGGGTGCCGCTCCCAGAATTGCACCAAAGCGTCGCGCTTTATGATGCGCATGCTTTTCTAAGGTTCTCATAATGAGAACACAATAGCAATGGCAATTTTCGTGTGCAGCGCAATGGTTGTTTGGCTAGTGTTTGACGACGGTTACGGTGATTTGCGACGGGTATTGCTTCGAGTGGTGCACGGTGTTGTGCGCGACGACGGGTCTGTCCTCGTCGTAGTTGTTGCCGCCGGTATTCAGGTTGCGGTCAAAACGCGGGAAATTGCTGCTGGAAACCTCGATGCGCAACTGATGGCCAACATCGAAGTAATTGCTGGTGTTGAGCGGCTGGAGCGTGACTTTGTAAACCTTGCCAGGCTCCATCCAGACAAGAGGTTTGTCGTAGCCATCGCGATAGCGCAGGCGCTGGATGGATTCGTCGAGATTGTAGGCGCGGCCGTCGGGATAAACATCGAGAACTTTTACGGTGAAGTCGGTGTCCTTGGCGTCGGACGAAACGTAGAGCGTCGGCTCGATTGGTCCGCTGAGCTCCGTGCCTTCTTTGAATGGCTCGGAAGTGAAGACGAGGATGTCGTTGCGAGCCTCCATCTTACGTTGGTCGAAAGCGCCGGCCTGCACGGCGGTTCCGGTGCAGCAAACATTTCCGCCGTAGGAGGGGACCGGGTTCATCGGGTCGTATGCGAAGGAATCCGGCTTATCGGTGGGAGGAGGAGCGGACAGTAAATTTCCGTCGCCGTAGAGCGAATTCGCGTGCCCGCCGCTGGAAAGATAAAGAGTCATGGACTGCGCGCCGGCGGGCGGCCAGGTGGAGGAGGTTTGCCACTTGTTCTCGCCCATGGTGAAGTACGTGACTTTGGGCAGCTTGTCCAGGCGCGGGCTGGCTTCGTCTTTCAGGAAGCGGTCGAAGAAACCGTACATGATTTCCTGATAGTCGAGGCGCGCGTCGCCCACGCTGCGCTCGCCGACGATGGTGTCTGCCGTGGCGCGAGTGTAGCCGCAGTGGGTGACGGGAGCAATCACGGCCCACTGTTCGTCGGCGATTTCGCCTTTCGCGGTTTTGCGGACGTGGTTGTAGAGCGCGAGATTCGGGCCGACAGACACGTCGTACCACGACATAAACCAAAGGCCGGGCAGATTGAGCGGCATGTCGTCGTGATAGAGCCCGCCCTTGTACCACGCAGGATCGTTCGGAGCGCGCTGAATCATGCGGCCGCCGGTGTCCACGGGCATGGCGTCGGCATAAATTCCGTGCGGGGAGTCCACCGCTTTCAGAATGTCCTGCTCGGGAAAATGCCAGAGCGCTTTCGACCAGTCCACCGGCGGAAGTTGCTGCGCGAGATCAAACGCTTTTGAAGCGCGAAGCAATTCATCCTGGGAAGTATTCGGCGGAAACATGGGGCGCACCTGGTTCTGCTCGCCATAAATCCAGGTGATGAAAAGCATTTGCACCGCGCCGCCGCGATACCAGTTGCCTTGCTCGAAGTACGGAGCGACGCGGCCTACTCCAGCGCCGAATCCCTGCACGTTCATCGCCGCATCCGCGGGATGTCCCATGGCGGCCACGCCCATCTGCCATTCGGCAGTCGAGGAACAACCGGTGGTTCCTACTTTCCCGTTGGCCCACGGCTGCGCCGAGAGCCACGCCATCATGTCGTAGCCGTCGGTGCGCGGAGCGCCGAGAATGTCGTAATTCCCTTCCGAGAAAAAATGTCCGCGTTCGTTCTGCTCGACGTAGGCGTAACCACGCTGGATGGCGGTGAGGATGGTCTGCATATTCGACGGCACGCCGTTGCGAATGTCCCAGTAGTTGAAGTTGTAGGGCGTGCGCACAAAGATGATGGGCACTTTGCCGATGGCGTTTTTCGGGCGGTAAATGTCGGTTGCGAGGCGGACGCCGTCGCGCATCGGCACCATCACTTTGCGTTCGATGATGGCCGCGGACTCGAGGTCTTTTTCCGTTTGCACGCGCTGATCTTTTTCGGCTTGTGTCATCGGGGCCTGTTGGGCGCGCGCTGTGCCCATGGCAATAGCGCAGATAGGGCAGAACGAAAGCGCCAAGCGTGAAATCCAATTCGTCTTCATGCGACCACCCTCCCGCGGCTTCACTCGCACTTCAACTCAATTCCGGTGTCTTGCGGCAACACTTTACACGATTTGGGGAAGCGCATCGCGGTAAAGAGCGGCGCAGCGTTCGAAACATTTCCACTGCTCGCAAGGGACGTGCTGCCGTTCGAACCACAACTGTGCTCGTTCAGAATGATTGGTGACACTCGGTAGAGTGTCAGGATGAACCAAATTAGATGGGATGAGCTTTCCGAGGCGCGCCAGCTGGCGCGCCTCGGAAAGAGTTTAAGCCGCGCTGCGCGGACACGACTTCAGTGGATGCTCTTTTATCTCTGCAATGGACGGAACGCGGCGCGCACTTGCCGGCATTTCGGCATTAGTCGGCAGACCTTTTATCGCTGGTGGCGCCGCTTTGACCGCCACGATCTCTCCACCTTGGAGGAGCGCTCGCATCGGCCG
>Ga0209166_10000278_pt1 | contig 63957 bp, 49 predicted proteins | sample Coa_R1_3_FD_187151 | JGI IMG/M metagenome (GOLD analysis project Ga0209166, IMG submission 187151) | Surface soil microbial communities from Centralia Pennsylvania, which are recovering from an underground coalmine fire - Coalmine... | ecosystem: Environmental > Terrestrial > Soil >...
CCGTTCGCTGTAAAGTACTTAGCTTTTCGCCACTTCCGTGCTATCCTTCCCCCAGTTCGATGGTTGTCCGCCCGGTCGTCCTGCAAGATCCCCCAAAACACCCCTTCCCAGCCCAATTACCATTTAATAACTTCAGCCGCTCCCTAAATCCTTTAGATGCAACACTTACACAAGTGTTGATTCTACGGCACTTAAAGTCCTTTAGAATCAACACTTACACAAAAACCGGGGGGAGGGTCCCACTCCAAGCCTCGCAGTTTGTCAACTCGTTACTCCCCCCAGCCACCCCCAAACCCCACAAATCTGCCACGGTCACTTCGCCTGCAACCCCTTCTCTATCAGTCGCCTGCGGACACTTTCCATCACCAATAGGGGTGGGGGTGCAGCACCACTCCCAAATCTCAAGTCTAACTTTAGGTTTACGTCCCACGGAGAGCGGTTCACGGTCTACGGAGCACGCTGACGCGAAGAAAGGAGCGCAGCAACTCCGACCAAACAATGCCTACTGCTTGGGTTTGAGGGAAAGGTCCTGGAGGTTGACGGTGCCGCCGACGCTGGCTTGGAACGTTCGCCGCGCCTGCTGGTACCCGTCGAGGCGAACCATGATCGTGTGGATGCCCGCGGGAACCTGCACGCGCGCGGGAGTCGTTTCTCCGGTCGGGGAGCCGTCCACGAAAATCTCCGCGCCCTTGGGCGTCGAGTCCACTTCCGCCCACGCGACGCGCGACATGTTCTTGGCTTTCAGCTCGATGTCCTGCTGCGTCTGGATGTTGTCTTTCACCACGACGCCACCGGCGTACGCTTCATAGCCCGGCATGCGCAACACCAGGTTGTAGCTTCCCGGGCCGAGCGGCAACGTGACGGGCGTTTGGCCGGATTGCTTCGCGCCATTAATAAAGACGTCCGCCCCCGGCGGCTTGCTCGTGATGAGCAGGCCCGTGGCGAGCGCTTCGAGGTGGACTTTCTGGTCCAGCGCCACGCCGGACTTTACTTGCAAAGCGGTTTGCATTGGTTGGTAGCCATCTTTGGTAACTTCCAGGCTGTACTGCGCCGGATTCAGATCGTTGAAGCTGCACGGCGTTTTGCACTGGCTGACGACGTGGCCCGCGGGGCCGCGCAAAACCGCGTTCGCGCCGACGAGATCGCTCACGATGTGGATGGCGCCCTGGCCGGTGGGAGGAACGGGATGCCCGCCGTCGCCGGTTGCGGGCGCGTCTTCATATTCGATGTGGTCCACGAGGCGCACCGTGGAAGGCGCGTCGCGCAAAAATCGCAGCAGCGAGCCATGCTCGGCGGGGCGCAACTTGCCGGAAAGCACCAGCGTGCTGCCGATGGCCTGCACTTTGGCGCGGCCAGTGAGTCCTTTTTCGGCGATGGCTTCCTCTATGCGTCCTTTATATTCGGCGGCCTGGGAGCTGACGACCGGTGCGGTCTTTTTCGGAGCAGGTTTTTCGACGGGCGGCTGCGCGGGCTGCGTTTCCGCCGCGGAGTTGTCGCCAGATGCGTTGGGATCTGAGGCGCCGGAGTTGGCGTCCGCCGAATCGGCATTGGCTGGAGTTTCTGTCGGCGTGGCGTTCGCGACTTGCTTTTCAGCTTTTGTTGCGGCGTTCAATTTGCGCGTTTCTTCGAAGACCGGGCGCAACTTTTGCACGCCGTACGCGATCAAGCCGAGGAGCAGCAGGCCGAGAAAGATGCTGCCGACGACGCTGGATTTTTTCCTGGGCGCTTCCGCCAGAGGAACGACCGGGCCGGTGCGGCGCACGACAGGCGTTTGATTGGGGCCCGCGGCGCGCGCGTTGAGAGAAAGCGCGGTCTGGCGGACCATGGTGTCTTCGGAGGCGGAGACGTTGCGCGCGGCGGAGTTGGAGCCGCCGATGCCGAGCGGCAAAGTGGCGTTAGGCGCGCCCGCGCCGCCAATGACCATGGTTTTATCCGGCGAAGCTCCCGGCGCAACGCTGCGATAGTTGCGCAGATCTTCCAGCATTTCGCGGCAGCTCTGGTAGCGCATTTCCGGCTCTTTGGCGAGCGCTTTCATCACCACGCTGCTGATGCCGGGATGAATCGAAGGATCAATCTGGCGCGGCGGAATGGGCTCTTCGTTGACGATCTTATAGATGACCGTGGTGATGTTCTGACCGGGGAAGGGCTTTTCGCCGGTGACCATTTCATAGAGCATCACGCCGAGAGAAAAGATGTCGCTGCGGCCGTCCACCGCGCGGCCTTTCACTTGTTCGGGCGACATATAACTGGGCGTGCCCATGACGTGCGCGGTTTGCTGCATCGTGCCGAACTGCAAAATTTTTGCGGTGCCGAAGTCCGTGACCTTCACGGTGTCGTCGCCAGTGAGCATGATGTTGGCGGGTTTGATGTCGCGATGCACGACGTTGCGCTCGTGGGCGAACTGCAGTGCGCTGCACGTTTGCTCCATGATGCGGAGCACGCGGGGAAGCGCGAACGTTTGCCGCTCGTCGAGGTGGTGCTGAAGGCTCCTGCCTTCGACCAATTCCATGGTGATGTAGTACAGGCCGTCTTCTTCGCCGGCGTCAAAAACCACAACGATATTCGGATGCGTGAGCAAACCGGCGGCGCGCGCTTCGGTCTGGAAGCGGGTCAGAAGTTCGGGGCGGGACATGCCCGTGCCTTCTTCGCTCAATTTGATGGTTTTGACGGCGACGGTGCGGCCGATGACGGGATCGGTGGCTTTATAGACGACGCCCATAGCGCCGCGGCCCAGTTCGCCGCTAATTTCGTACCGTCCGGCCTTTAGAGTGGTTGCCATCGAGTGCTTATAAATCGCTCCGCGCTGCTGTCCCAGGTGAGTACCGCGTGCGAGGCAAGCCGGCAAACGTCCGCTGGAGGCGATGTGAACCGAAAACGATTGCGGACACCCGGGCGCCCCACTCTCGACAGTACCTAGTAAATTTTCATGCGGTCAACGATACCGGGGTACCAGTGTTTCGCACTCGGCATCATTGCCGCGGTCCGTCCTTTCGGACAGGGAGGGGACGCGGCGGTTTGGCGGCGCGGGCTGCGAGGAAGAGTTCCGAGGATTAAGTCCTTTAGAATCATATTCTTTGCAGACCCCCTATATGTAAGTCCTTTAGAATCACATTCTTCTGAAAAATAGGGGGGGTCTGGGCCGGAGAGGTCAATTGTGTTCCACTCGGTTATCGAGGGGTGAGTACGCTGGCCATTCGGAAGTCACGGGCGAGCGCCATATCGTTCCTCAGCCCTCGCGCCCTGGTTGACGTCCGCTGCCGCCTCTCGCAGTTTAGCAATGCTCCTGCGGCGTGGGTCGCTTTTTGTTCGTTGAGTCCTCCCGCCCTCGCGAGCGTTCGACTTGCATATCAGCTGGTACAAATGGAGGGGGTGAGATTGGGACTTAATTCTCAACTGGTATACGCGTATACTTCCGTCTGGTTGAGTTGAGTGCCTATCCATATGCCAAGCAAGGCAGACCTCAGAAATCTAATCCTGAACGCCTTCAGACCTGGCGCGGCGATGGACCTTCCGTCGCAATTTGCTGGCCGAAAAGAGGAGATTAAAACTCTCGTCGACGCGCTGTATGTCGATGGAACCTGCCCCGTCATTTTTGGTGACCGTGGGCTCGGGAAAACAAGTCTTGCTCTCCAGATCGAAAGGATAGCGCTTGGGGACACTGAACTGCTCGACGAGTTGGATCTGCCAGACAGGACCCTTCCCTCCGACAACCGGTTTACGACCTTCAGTTTCCCTTGTAGCGATGGCGTTTCAAACAAAGACGATCTCCTGCAGCGGCTCGTAAACACCTCGACGGGATTCGACCCCCACTCAGCCACGTCGGGCGTCGCCGAGTCGCGGAAGTTGACCACGCGAATAAAACTGAAGGTGTTCGAGCGCGAAGTGCAAGAAACCTACGGGGGACAAAGGCGGGCGCACGAGTTTGAACACCTTTCAATTGAGGAGAAGTTCCAGATCGTAGCGGAACATATAGTCGAGAAAAACCGATCCAAAGTTCTTTTCATCATTGACGAACTCGACCGCATGAAGGACACCAAGGGCCTAGCCAGCGTAATTAAGAACATGTCTAGCCGTGAGGTGAAATTCCTACTAGTCGGGGTTGGCCAAAGCGTATCTGCTTTGTTGCACGACCACGGCTCCCTACAGCGGACGCTCATTCAGGTTCCCGTTTGGGTCATGCGTGACGACGATTCCGCGGCGATTATAACCAAGGCTGAGTTCGCTCTTCGGCAGGCTGGTGTGCAGCTACGATTTTCGTCTCCGGCGATAAACGCGATCGTGGAAGCCGCGGGAGGATTCCCTTGGTTCGTGCACATTATAGCTCAGGAAGCCTTGCGATTGACGTTTGAAGCCGGGAAGAGTGAGGTGTCGCAAGCCAACGTGAAAAGGGCGATTGAGCTCCTTAGCTCTAGGAAATACGCCCAGCAGTTTTACGACATGTATCAGTCGGCCGTAGGCAATTCCAAGCAAGGGAAATTGTGTTACGCCTCTTCGCAAAATGGCTAGATTTAGACCTGCCCACCTCGGACCTGTACCCCTTAGCGCATGAATTACATGTGGCTAATCCCGCCCAGCTCGTGAAGCAATTGATGTCGCCCCAGTACGGAGCGGTTCTAGTCCGACCACCCTATACCGCTGCGAGTGTTTTTAGATTTGCCAATGCTATGTTTAAGCGTTACGCCAATCTGCGGGACAATGTGTACCATGGAGTTCAAGAAGATGTGGACGCTGTGTGGGAGGCCAAACTCAAGACGATTAAGAATGACTAGCAGGCGGCGCGCGGAGAGTCGAATGCGGTTATGCGCTACCGCTCGGCTTTGTCTGTCCCTGAAAGGCCGTGTTGATTTCGCCTTGTGGAGAAGTCTCAAGACGCTCAAAGATCAACTGGCAGATCCGCGTCTTGTTTGGAACAATTTGTAGATAGAATGGACCATGATTGATCATTTCGAGGGTGATGTTGCCGGCAAATCCGGCGTGTATCGTTGGAGCGGTTAGGTGTACGAGCAAGCCCAGTCGGGCAAGTGAGCTCCGCCCTTCCACACGGGCGGCGATCTTAGCGCCAAGTTTCAAATTCACTCGCTCCCTGGTGATGCCGAGCATGTGCATGCTTTCCTGCGTGTACGGAGGAAAGATAAGGGTCCCGTCGTTTTCGAGCGGGAGAGTTTTCAGGAACGCGCTCGCCGTGATTTGGAAGCTCTGCTCTGCGAGATTGAGTACCTGTCTAAGTCCTTTTACTTTGAGCAGGGCCGCATCCCAGCACCGAAAATCCGAACCCACGAAGAGATCGACTGCCGAAGTTGTGTACTGATCTTCTTCCGGTGGAGGGTCAATTTGTATTTCGCCCTCTTTTAACGCCTGTTTGATACCGTCGTTGCTCAGTATCATTTGCTTCTTATTTACCTTGCGGCAATTCAAGCGGAAGCGTATCTATCTCTTGGCACCCACGTGCGGAGTCCTCCAACGACTGCCTGGCCGGGCAATTCCACTAGAGCTCTTCCGGCTTCTTCAGCCACGATGTAAGCCAACACTTTTCCATCAATCTGTTTGCCTTTTTCCAGCACGTGGTCCAGTTTCACGTTGGATTGGTCAACGAATGCGGACGAGTTTCCAACGACAACATAGACCTCATTACCGAAAAATCCGGGTGACACCTTGCAGCGTACGTAGTAGGTCTTCATAAAACCAAGTTTTCCTTTTCCTTGTTCGAGCTAACCACAACATGTAGTAGCAACACAAAATAAAGCACTATATATTGCACCTCGATTGCAGGGACAGTTTAGCATTAATTTGTGAGCGCAAGCACACGAATGTTTTTTCCGTCGAAGGTTACCGCGGAATCGAGAAACTCGATTTTCCGCCTGGGCGAAGAGATTGGCGAATGGCCACCTCTTAATACAGCGGGCAACCTTTGCGCCGCTCGTCCTTGCGGTTCTGGCGTTGGACGGATGGGCGGGACTTTAAGAATGGGCTGTGGATGTTGTCGGCGAGATGGCGGGCCAATAGAATTTCCAGCGGCGTGAAGGAACACGGAGGGTGCCGCGGGTTCGATGTTTGAACTTGGGTTCTAGGTTTGCGCTGCTTGGTTGATTGGATGAAGTGGTCGAGAGAAACAGAGGACAAAATCGAAAGAAAAGACAAAACGCGCGCTTGAAAACCACGAGGTCGGGGCACGCAAAATCATCTCGGCGATCGAGCTCTGCTCCGCACGTCTCGGAAGAAAGGAGCCGAGCGATGTTGATTGTAGTGTGGAACTTCCAAACACGGACGCGTGTTATACTTGTATAGCGAGGTAGCGATGCTGGCCATTCGACTTCCGCAGTCCATCGAAAAACGCCTGGAGAAGCTGGCCCGGCGCACCGGGCGCACCAAGAGCTACTATGTCCGTGAAGCTATCCTCGAACACCTGGAGGATATCGAGGACCTGTACCTGGCCGAAGGCGCGCTGGAACGCGTCCGCAGTGGAGAAGAGCAAACTATCCCCTTGAAAGAAGTCATGAAGCGGCATGGCTCACGACGTTGAGCTGTCAGAGTCAGCGAACCGAGAACTCGGTAAGCTCGACGCGCAGCAAGCCAAGCGCATTTTGAGGTTCCTCCATCAACGGGTCGCCAAGCTTGACAATCCGCGAAGCATCGGAGAGGCGCTACATGGCTCAGAGTTTGGTGAGTTCTGGAAATACCGCGTGGGTGATTACCGGCTTAACTGCAAGATCGAAGACGAGCGCCTGGTCGTGCTAGTCCTCCGCGTCGGACATCGCAAGGAAATCTATCGCTAGTGCTTCAACAGCGTGCACGCGCACGACGGAGACAACCCGGTTGAGGAAACAAATTCTTCAGGTACAGTCATCGCGCGTTATTCGCAAGGCTTGAACATCGATGAACCTTTGGCCATGCTGAGCAGCGCCACGACCAGCTATTACAACGCTGACGGCCTCGGCACAATTACTTCGCTAGCAAACACTGCCGGCTCGCTTGCGCATGAGCTGCCCCCTGGCTCTGCGCACAGGATCGATTGCACTTTTCGGAGCTTTCTTTCGGGCTGAGTGAGATAATTGGCCTTCGATAAGGAGAAGTTCGATGGCCACCGCCTCTGAAAGCGTGATTGTCCAGGATCCGGACATCCATAGCGGAGAACCCGTCTTTCGCGGCACGCGTGTTCCTTTCCAGACCCTGCTTGACTACTTGGAGGGCGGAGAAACGCTGGATGAATTCCTGAAACAATATCCTGGAGTAAGCCGCGAGCAAGCCGTAGCAGCGTTGGAAGAGGCCAAGACGCTTCTTTTGGCTCGCTTCGGGAAATGAAAATCCTTATCGATGAATGCCTTCCAGACGAGCTGAAAGGGACTCTCGCTGCCATGGGCCACGAGTGCCAAACGGTGCGAAGGGCGGGGTATGGCTCGAAAAAGAACGGCGAACTCCTAATGCTTGCGGAAGGTCGATGGGACGTCCTGCTCACCAGCGATAGGAATATCAAGTACCAGCAGAATATGACCGGACGAAGCGTCTCAATCTTGATCCTCCGTGCGAAGTCGAATCGCATGAAAGATTTGCTACCGCTCATGCCTGCGTGCGCGGAGGCTCTTCTCTCCATCCAGCCCGGCCGAGTGGTAGAAGTCGGCTAGCTATAGCCAGATGGTCAAAACAGCCATCCCGTTCAGCGCATCGTACTATCGCGCCAGATACTACGACCCTGGCACGGGGAGATTGGTGAGATGGCGGCGAGCGGAAAGCTAGGGCTTGGGCATGGACTCGCCGGGGGAAAGGCTGCGTTCGGGCGTGGGGACGTTGGTTTCGCGAATGGGGCGATCGACTTCGCCGGGACGCGCGGGAGCTTCGAGGCCGTCGGTCAAGAGATAGCCCTGAAGCGCGGCGCCGTAGGTCCAGGCGCCTTCGAGAGCGGAAATGTATTCGAGCTGGAGTTCGTAGAGTTTGCGCTGCGACTCGAGAACGCGAGGATAGGACGCGAGCATCTGGCCATATTTTTCGGTGAGCAAGCCATAGGCTTTGCGGGCGCGAGGCAGAACTTCATCGCGATACGTGATGGACATGAGATTGGCGTTGGCGTATTCGTCTACGACGGTGGCGGCGCGGTCGCGAAGGGTTAGCTCGACGCGGGATTTTTCCTGTTGCGCGCGGTCGGATTCAGCACGCGCGGCAGCGATGCCGCCCTGGTTGCGATTGAAAAGCGGAATCTGCACGCTGGCTTCGCCGATACCTTCCCAGCCTTTTGCGAAAGGAACGCTGCCGAGCGTTTCGTGATTGTATTCGAGGCCGGCGCGAAGCTGGATATCGGGAATGGGATCGCGCTGCGCGCGGGTGATGACGGCTTGCTCGCGCGCGATGGTTTGGTCGGCGATGCGAATGGCGGGGCTTTGTTTGGCGATGGCTTCGACGATTTGGTCTTCGTTGAGCGCGGGCCAGCCGTGTTCGAGATCGCCGGCAACGGTGGCGAGAGGAAGAGTGGGCTGGCCGAGGACGGCGGCGAGCGAACGCCACTCTTCGCGCAGGCTGTTTTCTTGCATGAGTTCGGCCATGCGCATGCGCTGCGCTTCGATTTCCGCGTCGAGGACTTCGGATTCATCGGCCTGGCCGGAGTTCATCAGCTCGCGCTGAATATCGGCGAAGTTTTGCGCGATTTGAGAGAGATCGCGGCGCGCGTCGAGGCGCTCTTGCTCGGCGAGCACGCGGTAAAAGGCGATTTTCACGGCGCTTTCCACGCGGGTTTTCTGTTCCTGGGCTTCGATTTCGGCGAGGCTCGTTTCGTTGGCGAGGATGGCGCGGCTTTTGCCGAGTTTGCCGGCAGTGACGATAGTTTGCTGGACGAAGAAGCCCTGCTTGCCGCCGCCAACGGAGCCGCCGCGGATTTCGTCGCCGGTGTAGCCGACCGCCGGATTGGGATAGAGGCCAGCCTGCTGCTGGCGCGCTTTGGCGGCGCGGATTTCCGTTTCGGCCTGGCGCAGAGTGGGGTTCGAATCGCGAGCCATTTTTTCGGCGTCGTCCAGCGTGAGGAGCGCGCCGCGCGCGTTTTCCTGAGCGCGGCCCATGCGCGGGTAATCGGGCTTCACGAGAGGAATTTCGCCGTGATGGTGCTGCATGTTTTGATTCATCTGCATCTGGGGAGACGCGTTGGTTTGCTGCTCCGAGGTTTTGTCATTGGCCCACGCCGCGGGCCATGTGCTTATGGCGAGGAAGAATAGGACGGCGATAGAGACGGGCACGATAAATCGTGCCCCTACAGATACAGTGAACGGCAATGGGCGGTCGAGACTACGAGACATGGGTGTGCTCCTTGCTTTGTGCGGCGTTGCGGTCCTTGATGCGCTGCATGATTTCGTCGTAGTCCTTGTCGGGAAGGACACGAATGAGGGTCATCATGCCCATCATTCCGGCGCTCCAGTTGGGCGGAAGGCCGTAGGTTTCGGGCTTGGCGACGGCGTCGTCCATGCCCATTTCCATGAAGGCGTCCTGGGGAAAGCCGGGAACGCTGGAGGCGTTCGGAGCGATGGGCGAGTGGTGGACGTGTTCGAAGGGAACGGATTTGGCGAGAGTTTCCATCTGGCTCATGGCGCGCGCGTCGGTGGAGTCGGCGGTGGGGATGGGGCGATCGCGGAGCAAGTCCATCATGCTGTTCATCATGTGATGCGGAAGATGGCAGTGAACCATCCACGCGCCGGGATACTTGGCGTCGAATTCGACGACGCGGGCCTGCGCGACGCCGACGAGGACGGTGTTCATGGGACACCAGGTGGATTCGGGAGCGCGGCCGCCTTCCGTGCCGGTGACGACGAACTGATTGCCGTGCAGATGGATGGGGTGATGATCCATGCCGAGATTAATGATGCGCAGGCGGACGCGGCTGCCGAGGCGCGCGAGCATGGGAGTGATGGCGGGCGCGGAGAGGCCGTTGAAAGTGAGCCAGTTGAATTCCATGGCGGCGGAGTTGGGAACCGAGTTGTCGGGAAGGATGGCCCACTCCTGGAGAATTAAACCGAAATCGTGGTGCGCGTGCGGCTGGTAAATTTTTTCGGGATGCGCGACGAAGAAGCCGAGGAGGCCCATCATTTCCTGCATGGCGCCGTGCGCGTGGTAGAAAAACGTGCCTTCCTGATGAACGGTGAATTCGTAGACGTATGTTTCACCGGGCGCGACGGGCTTCTGGCTGATCCAGGGAACGCCGTCCTGCGCGATAGGAACTTCAAGGCCGTGCCAGTGCAGGGAAGTGGATTCGGGGAGATGGTTTTCGAAGATGACGCGGACGCGGTCGCCCTGATGGACTTGAATGGTCGGGCCGGGGCAGGTGCCGTTGTATCCCCAGGCGTCAATGGTTTTGAACGGAGCGATTTTTCGGCGCACGGGTTCGGCGCGGAGATGGAAGACTTTGACGCCGGCGTCTAATTCGAACGGGAGGTCCGGCAAATCGGGAGTGGTCATGGGGACGAAGGGAGCGGGAGGCGGTTCGGGCTGTTTTTTATGCGAGCCGTAGGGACTGTGATGGCGGCCTTCTTCGATTTGCCGCGCCGCTTGCGGATCGCTCTGCGGACTGGCACGAAGGGATTTCGAAAGCCCGAGAAAACCCGCGCCGAGCGCGGCTGCGTTTTGAAAAAATTTTCTTCGAGAACCGCTCATGAGTTCCTCCGCCATGAAGATGATGTTGTGAGTTGTTGGTTAGACCGAAGAGGGGACGCGCTTCCTTCGACTACGCTCCCTTGGACTTCGCTCAGGGCAGGCAGGACAGGAAAGCGCGCACCTACACAGGCGAATGCGATCTGGCAAATTCGAAATGGATGACCACGTGCCGCTTCGTGCGTTCGTGGAAAAACGCGCGCAGCGACGAACGCGACGGTGCGGTTTTACCAATCGAGATGGCGGACAGAATCAGACGCGGAGGACCGACAATCCAGGGAAGCGGGTGGGTTCTTTTTGCGGACTTCTCAAACCGCTTTGGCTGTAGGACTCGGGGATCACCCTTGCAAAGCCATGCGCGTTCAAATCAGCGGGCACCTGCACATCGGGCAAGGCGGAAGGAACGGCGGACTGCTGATCCACACGGGGCAACACCGCGGAAAGCTCAAAGCCGCGACACGGCGCGTTCGCAGCCAAAGTGTTCTGGCCCGCGGTATCGGCGGCCATGCCATGACAGTGCTCTTGGCCGGCGGAAGGCGCGCACATCCTAGCGGCGCACAATGGGGCGCACACGGGAGCGATGAGCAAACACAGCACCACGACAATGGCCAGGACCGCCGGTGCCCGCAGACGCTGCGGGTTTGAAGTATCGCGCATTCTCGTTTCAAGCTACATCGGGCGAACTGCATAGTCAACGGTGCCAGCTAATTGGTTGCCGGGGTCCGTTCGCAAGGCTACTTCGCTGTCACTTTCGGTAAGCCGGGCTAACGCGGAGCTGGCCGCGAATTAGTGGCGGCTCAAAAAAGTACCTGTGTACATGATTGGACAGGCGTCCGAACTTCCTACCGGTCATCATTTCATCGGAGGGTGTAGCGAATGACGGAATATCCTCGCTATCCACGATCCGCCGAGGTTATTTTCGGTTTTCCTCTTGTTTCATCTTCTTTGAGTCAGTGCCACCCGTTCCTAAGCTAGAGGAGCATCGCATGACTAATAATTCATCAGACCGTCGTACACGTGCCCGTGAAAAGCTCAAGACTCCTATTCGAGTTCACATCTGGAAATCTGCGATCCCGGAGGAGTTGGGCGAATCGGAGAATTTATCCGAAAAAGGAATACTCTTCGCCACAGATTCAGTTATACCGGTTGGCACAGTATTGGAAATCCTTCTGAGAATGCCGGAGAAAATCAGCGGACAGCCGACGAACGAATGGCTTTACTCAGGCCATGTAGTACGAGTCGAGCGATGTGCTTCGCCTAAAGGGCAGTTCGCCGTCGGCGTGCAATTTGACTGCTACCAGGCGCCCGCTGGGATCGAAGCACGTACGAATTGAACCTGGCTGTAGAAGATCGCCATGTCGGCGCGAACTTGGCCGGATTTAGGAGGGACGTCCGTGGTAAAAAAGCGCATTCTTCTCGTAGATGACAACGCCGACGTCCGCGAGGTGTTCCAGGAAGGACTGGAACTCCGCGGGTTTGAAGTTGTCCCTGCCGCCACGGTAAACGAAGCCTTACGACTTATTGCTGACGAAAAATTTGATGTATTACTTTCCGATCTGCATATGCCGGACGCCGGCGATGGATTTACGGTCGTCAGTGCCATGCGGCACACACATCCGAAGGCGGTAACGCTGGTCCTCAGCGGCTATCCCGCGGTTAAAGAGGCCATGGACGCCATCCTCCTGGAGGCCGATGAAGTCCTTGTGAAACCTATTGGCTTTGCGGAGATTGCCGAGCTTATCCAGAAAAGAATCTCGAACCCCGCCGCGCGCAAAGCAATGAAAAAGGACTGCGTCGCCGCGATCCTGGAGCGCGATGCGGATGTAACCATCCAGAATTGGATGTCCCGGGTGGGGAGCAACGCGGAACTGGAGGCGCTCAAGTTGAGCTTCGAAGAGCGTACTGGCCATCTCCCCCTCCTCCTTGATGATCTGGTCCACCGTCTGCGCCTTGCTCCCAATGTCGCAGTTCCCATTTCCACCGCCGCACGCCAGCACGGGATTCTGCGGCGCAATCAGGGCTACACTCTCGCCATGGTGGTGGAGGAGTCGCGAATCTTGCAGGTCAGCATCTTTAATACGCTGCAGAACAATCTGGGGAGAGTGGATTTCAGCACCGTGCTGCTCGACGTGATGACCATTGCGGACGAAGTGGATTCGCAATTGAAGCAGGCGGTGCTCGGATTCATGGAACCCGTGCCTGAGAAGTTGGCAAGTTTGTCTGCCTAAGTACATAGTGCGAGGCCGAACACCTACGGGGAAGATGGTTCGCCGGCCACCGAATGGACTCACTGCCTGGTCAACGCGGCCAGCTCAACCGGTCGATGCAACACTTTGTTGAAGTTTACCGGCGGGAGTCAGGCGTTCCGCAATGCGACTTTCAGCAGTTAGCCGTTGCAGGCGCGCAAAATGTGCCGTCGGCCGGAAAACGACTCGAAAATCATGCCCGCTGGTGTACACAATTAGATATTTCTAATAATGATTATCCTCACAGAATGGCATTTGAGCGGGGAATGAGCCTATACTGAAAACACTATGGAAAGACTTAAAGCATTTCAAACTATTGCGCGTGCAGGTGGATTCGTTGTGGCGCGAGAATCCGTGGAAGGCTCGGTCCTGTGGCTGAAGAAAGAGACAGCGGAATCTGAGGATCGCATTTGTCTCGACAGCCTGACGAACAGTGCGACGGTATACTGGGCGACCATACCGTGGAAGATAAACTCGAAGACGTTTCGCGAGGCAGCGGCGTTGCGAGAGTGGATTCTGGCAAGGCCCGCAGTTTTGACGTCATGACAAACCGCGAAGCGCTCTTGCGACTTTCCGCGGACAAAAACGACCGCATGGCGGTGACGTCGCTGCACGACAACAACGCTGAAATAATCAGGAAGACGGTGATCCGCTACTTCGGAGCGGGGACGGTCGCGGACGATGCCGAGTTTGCGCTGATGCAGCGCATGGCCGACCACGCCCGTTTATTCGAAGTTTCCGAAGACCCCGACGCCTGGCTTGCGCGGTACGCAAACAAGGAGTGCGACCGCTTGCGCAACGAAGCGGTTCGCGACAAAGCGAATAGGGATTAAGCTTCCACGCGTACGGTCGTACGAAGGGCAAGAGATAGGCAGCATTCTTCAGGGCACGCGCGTTTTCAGGATTCCCCCCAAATCGTGCTCATAGTAAAGCAAACAGAGCTGGACGAACTAAAGGCTGCACTTGGCTCGGTTCCTGATTAGAGCTGCAGGACGGGTGGACCCGCGCTTTAAGCGCAATGGAGACATTCTATTTTTTGCGCTACGCTGCGGCATTGCAACCGTCAACGCAAGCCCTATGGCCGGTTTCCGGGCAGGCGATAAGTAAGGACTGAAACAGCCGAAGCTTTATTTCGAGAAAATGAAGACCGTTGGTTTAAGGATTACGGAGAATTTGCTTGACGGGTTTCGAACGACAGGGTTAAGTTTCGTTCTCAGCAGCGCCCAGCTGCTTCGGAACATACCACTTGGTTCACGCTCGACATCGAGATCGAGCGGCATCCTCAGTTGAACGCAAGAATGGTCGCACGCAGGAATCAATGCAAATGGGGGGCACATGATGCGGTATAGATTTGTCGCAATTTGCGGTCTTGCGCTACTGGCGTTCCTGGTGGCCAACCCGTGGTCGCGCGCGCAGCAGCGGAACAAAACGCCGAAGCAGAAAAAGCCGATGGTCTTTGAGGGAACCGTGGGCGGGTGGAGGATCATTGAAGAAGGCCAACCGCCGGCGATGATCCACGCAACCGTGGAAGATATGAAGCGGTTTCGCGAGGCGCGTGCGAATGCGCGACAACAGGCCGGCCCCGCCAATGAGCTTAACTACCACGGCGGAATCAGTGGCATCGGAGTCGAGACGAGTCCAAAGATCTATCTGGTGCTGTGGGGCGCGCAGTGGAATAACAACGATCCAAGCGGCGAGGCGGGTATTCTGAAATCGTTCTACAGCGGAGTAGGCGGCAGTTCCTGGGCGAACAGCGTGACGCAGTACTGCCAGGGTGTAACCAGCGGGACGGTAAGCTGCAATGGCGGGGGCACACCAGCCGGCAATCCGGCGGGGATTTTCGCGGGAGTGTGGGCGGACAACGCGAGCAGTGCTCCATCGATACCAAGCCAATCGCAGATAGCGGACGAAGCGGTGCGCGCGGCGCAGCACTTCGGCAACAACACCGCGGCCAGCAATGCGAGCGTGCAGTACGTGATCGCCAGCGCGACGGGAAACAGTTCCACGGGTTTTGGGACGCAATACTGCGCGTACCACAGTTCGACGAGTTCCACGGTGGGCAACGTCGCGTACACGAACTTGCCGTACATCACGGACGCCGGCGCCACTTGTGGCGCGAACTTCAACGGCCTGGGCGCGAATGCGGGGATTACTATCGTTGGCGGTCACGAAATGGCAGAAGCGATGACGGATCAGTTCCCGGATGGGGGATGGCTGGATTCGAGCGGGGAAGAAAATGGCGACAAGTGCGCGTGGATTGCGTCGGGGCAGGGGGCGTCGGCCAATATCACGCTGGCGACGGGGAAGTTCGCAGTGCAGTCGCTGTGGAGCAACGCATTCAACGGCGGCGCGGGCGGCTGCGTGCTTTCATATCCTTGATCTAAAGACGATCCAGCGACGTGGTGGACGTGCTAACGCCGGAGGTGCCGTGGGCATCTCCGGCATTTTTGTTTTGGAGCGCGACGTCGCTTGCTATCCGGCGTGGTCGTGGGAATCGCTTTCGAGGTTTACTTTGCCGGCGAAGGAGCGATAGACGTAGGTGAAATATCCGGCGGCGAGAAGCATGCCGACGGTCCACCAGATGACGCCGATTTTCAGGCCGTACGCGCCGGCTTTAGCGCTGTTCACGGTGAGGGAATAGAGCGTATTGCGCGCGGGCAAGACCATGGGATAGAGACCGAAGACGACGCTGGTGAGCATGCCGACGAGATAAAAGCACGAAGCGAAGAAGGCTTTGCGTTCGTCGCGCTTGCGCAGTTCGAACGCGACACCAGCGATTCCCGCGACGGCGAGCAACGGAAGGATGAAACCGAGGGGCCAGGTGAGAAAGTTTTCGAGGATTTGCGGCTGCACGCGAAAACTGACAGGAGTGATGATGGCGGTGAGAATGGCGACAGGCCACCAGACGCGCGCAGCGATTCGGCGGGAGCGTTCGCTGAGCGGCCCGCGCGTTTTGAGCTGCACCCACAAGGCGCCGTGCATCATGAGCACGAAAAGAGCGAAGACACCGACGAGGATGGTGTACCAGTCGAGAATGCCGATGTTGTCGCCGAGCTGGAAATTGGTCCACAGAGGCTCGAAGAAGTAGCCGGACTCGTCGAGAGGGACGCCGCGGACAACGTTGGCGAGCGCCGCGCCGTAAAAGACCGCGAGAAGCAGGCTCGAAGCGCAAAACAGAAAATCCCAAAAGGGATCCCAAACGGCACTTTTGATGTGATTGCGAAATTCGATGGAGCTGCCGCGAAGAATCAACAACCAGAGAACAATCATGAGAGGAAGGTAAAATCCGCTGAAGCCGCTGGCGTAGAGCGAGGGAAAGGCAAAGTACAACGTACCGCCCGCGGCGAGGAGCCAGACTTCGTTGCCATCCCACACCGGACCAATGCTGGCGAGAACCTGGCGGCGCTCGTCGTCGGTTTTGGCGACGAGGAGGTGGATAGCTCCGGCGCCGAGATCGAAACCGTCGAGGAGCACGTACATCGCGATCATGACGGCCACAAGACAGAACCAGACGGTGCCCATGTCGTCCTCCTCAATCCGCCGCGACGGGAATTATTGCTTCTTTGCGGGATGCGTCGTCGGGCTGCGGGCCGGTTTCGATTTCGCGATACACGAGGAAAAGCCAGAGGATGGCGAGGACGGTGTACAAGCCCATGAAGCCGATTAAAGTGAACCAAGTGTTGCCGGCGCCGACTTTGGGAGAGACGCCTTGCGCGGTGCGCATGAGGCCGTAGATGAGCCAGGGCTGGCGGCCAAGTTCGGCGGTCATCCAGCCGGCGGTGTTGGCGATGTAGGGGAGCGGAACGCAGAGCATGAGGATCCAGAGCATCCAGCGGGAGTCGTAGAGTTTGCCGCGCCAGTAGAGAATCACGGAAAGAACCATGACGGCGATGAAGATGGTGCCGAGACCGACCATGACGTGATAGCTGTAGTAGAGGAGAGCGATTTGATCGGGCCAGCGATCCTGGGGAAAGGCGTCGAGGCCGCGGACGTGAGCCGTCCACTCGCGGTAGGTGAGGAAGCTGAGCATTTGCGGGACGATGAGCGGATTGTCGAGCTTGCGGTTTGCAACATCGGGCTGGCCGAGGATGGCCAGCGGAGCGCCGGTTTGCGATTCGAAGAGGCCTTCCATGGCGGCGAGAGTTTCGGGCTGATTCGCGGCGACCATGGCGCCTTGCGCGTCGCCGGTGGGGAAGAGTTGGAGAAGAGCAGCGACGGCGCCGACGAGGACGCCGCCTTTGACGAAAGTGCGGCCGTAGGATTCGTGACACCTGGTGAGGAGATAGAAAGCGCCGACAGCGGCCATGACGAAGCAGCCGGTCTGCACGGCGCCGAGCATGTTGTGGGCGTACTGCCAGAGCGCCCATTTGTTGAGAAGTAGTCCCCAGAAGCTGGCCAACTCGATTTCACCGGCGGCGCCGATGCGGTAGCCGGCAGGGTGCTGCATCCAGGCGTCGGTGGCGACGATCAAGAAGCCCGAGAGCCACGAGCCAAGCCACACTAAAAACGCAGACCACCAATGGCCGATGCGGCCGAGTTTTTTCTCGCCGTAGAGAAACAAGCCCAGAAAACTTGATTCGAGAAAAAAGGAAAAGACGCCTTCCATGGCGAGCGTCTGGCCGATGACGCCGCCGGCGGATTTGGAGAACGCGGCCCAATTTGTGCCGAACTGAAATTCCATAGGGATGCCGGTGACGACGCCGATGGCGAAGTTGATGCCGAAGATGCGGGCCCAGAAGCGCGCGGCGCGATTGTAATGTTCGTCGCCGGTGCGAAGAGCTTTTGTTTTGAGGTAAACGAGGAGGAGCGAGAGGCCCATGGTGAGCTGCGGGAAGATGTAATGGAAGGTGATGGTGAAGGCGAATTGGAGGCGGTGAACGTTAAGGGCGTCACTCATCCGAACACCTCGTTTTCGCGGAAGCCTTCTGGCTTCCGGGAACGCGATTGTGAAACGCTAAAGCCGAAATTCTTAGCATCATACTCCTACGAGTTCGGTGCTGCGCGGCACAATGGTAACGGAAAAAGAATCACCACAGATTATAAGGCTGTAATACACAGAAGCGATTCGGCGCGAGGCGAATCAGGAAAGCGATGCGCGGGGAATCTTTTGCGCGGCTGCTTACTTGCGCAAGAGGGCGCCGGGAATCAAAGAGAGGGAAAGGATTTCGTTGACGGCGCCACGCAAGATGGCTTCACGGGGCATGCCGAAGACGACGCAACTGGCTTCATCCTGAGCGATGGTGCGCGCGTTGGCTTGCTTCATTTCCAAAAGACCGTCGGCGCCGTCGTCACCCATGCCGGTCATCAGAACGCCTACAGCGTTTGTGCCGGCAGCTTGCGCGGCGGAGCGGAACAAGACGTTTACGCTGGGGCGATGCCGCGAAACGAGCGGTCCTTCGCGAACTTCGAGGAAGTAGCCCGAGCCAATGCGACGAACGAGAGTGTGACGATTTCCGGGAGCAATGTAGGCGGCGCCGGAAACGACTTTGTCTCCATCCGAAGCTTCGCACACTTCGATGGAGCAAATTCCATTGAGTCGCTTGGCATAGGCGGCGGTGAAACCTTCGGGCATGTGCTGAACGGCGACGATGCCGGGGCAATCTTCCGGCATGCGTTCGAAGATGTGCAGAAGGGCTTCCGTTCCGCCGGTGGAAGCACCGATGACGATGAGTTTATCCTGCGCTGGCGAAGGCGCAGCAAAAGTCGCGGGCGGGAGGACGGCATCGGCGGAGTGATAGGTTGACGAGCGTTGACGACGCGTACGAACGTTGCGCACGCGCGCGGTGGCGGCAGCGCGCACGGTGTCCTCGAGCGTGACGGCAGACTCTTCAAGAAAGCCGCGAATGCCGATTTTGGGTTTGGTGATGATGTCCACAGCGCCCATTTCGAGGGCGCGGATGGCGGCTTCCGTGCGCGGCCCGGTTAAGCCGGAACAAATGACGACGGGAACGGGATTGCTGGACATCAAATTTTGAAGAAAAGTGAGACCGTCCATGCGCGGCATTTCGAGGTCGAGAACGATGACATCGGGCCGAAACTTTTTCATTTTTTCGGCAGCGATGAGCGGGTCCGCGGCGACGGTGACGCGGAAACCGCGTCTTTCAGGTAACACGGCTTGCAGGACCTGGCGCACGACGGCGGAGTCATCCACAACGAGGACGTGTAGAGGGCCAGCGTGCTGCGGGGCGTCCGCAGCCGGAGCGTCGGGGAAATCGTGTTGGTTTTGACGACTCACAGCGGTCCCTTAACTAAAATCCTGCGCGAAGCAAGCCAGCCGGCAGCCACTCTGGATCAATTCCATCGCGAACCGCGTGCTAGCGTCGCTGCATGATGCAGAGAGCGGCGCCGCGACGAAGAGCGCGCGGCATCTGAAAAACTTTCGGGGCGACGGTTTCCAGTTTGTCGGTCACACCGTGCAGGCTTTCGGCGTGGCCGAGGAACAGATAGCCGCCCGGAGCAAGAAACTTGCCGAGGCGATTGACGACTGCAACTTTGGTTTCCCACTGAAAGTAAATCAAGACGTTGCGACAGAAAATCAAGTCGAACGGGCCACTGACGTCGCGGGGTTCCTGGGTGAGGTTGAGGCGTTGGAATCGCACCACGCGACGGAGTTCATCGCCGGCTTTAAACTTGCCCTTTTCGGGACCGAAGCCCTTCAGAAAAAACTGCCGCTGATAGTGGGGAGGCACACCGGAAACTTTCTCGGCCGGCCAAATGCCCGCGGAAGCTTTGGCCAGGACTTTGGTGGAAAGGTCCGTGGCAAGGACTTCGATGTTCCAGCCCGCATGACGCGGAAACTCCTCCAGCAAAGTCATGGCCAGTGAATAGGGTTCTTCGCCGCTGGAACAAGCCGCGCTCCAAACGCGAAGAGTCTTGCCACGTGAAGTGCTTTCGGCGCGTTCGCGCCATTCGGGAAATACGTGCTGGCGGAGACAGTCGAAAGCCGCAGGCTCACGGAAAAAATGTGTTTCGTTGGTGCAAACGCAATCAAGCATGCGCACCATCTCTTGCGAATCCGCGCGGGCCCGGCGGTAATAAGAGGCGAAAGAGTTCAGCTCAAGAGCGCGGAGCCTGCGCCACAAGCGGCTGACGAGCATGGCGCGATTCTTTGCGCCAAGATGGATTCCCGATTCACGGAGTATCAACGCCTGAAACAGGCTGAACTCTACAGGCGTGAGCTCGGGAATTGGCCTGCCGAGCGCCAATGTAGAATGAGCGGAGCTTTCTCCGACAGGCATTAAACGGCCTCGGGCTGCGAATCCGAAATCGGCTCCGCCTCCGATCGGGACGCCGCGGCAGCGGAATTGACGGACGCGACGGTCAAGAGCTCCGTAGCACTCAAGACGCGGTCGAGATTGAGGATGAGCGCGAACTTCTGGCCGAGCTTGCCCATGCCAGAGAGGTAGTCGAGGCGCACCTGAGTACCGAACGCCGGCGGCGCTTCGATGTCCTGCGCGGAGAGATCGATGACTTGATTGACGGCGTCAGCAAAAATGCCCATCACGGTACGGTCGGACTCCTGGTCGACTTCCACGACGACGATGCAACTCGTCTTGGTGACGGGGCGCTCCTGGAGGCCGAAGCGCAGCGCGAGATCGACAACCGGAACGACATTGCCGCGAAGGTTGATGACGCCGCGAATCCAGGCCGGAACCTTGGGAACTCTGGTGACCGGCGTGTACTCGATGATTTCCTTCACGCGTTGGATGCCGACGGCATACTCTTCATCCGCGAGGAAGAAGGTCAAGTATTGTTGCTGAAGGACCTCTTGTTTTTCGGTGGTTTCCATGGGTTCCTCGCCGCTCAGACGTGAGTGAAGGACTCGACGTGGTCGCCGTTGCTTTTTTGCTGATGAGTTGACGATGAATTGCGATTTTCGTCCTTCGTTTCGCGGAAATGCTGCTGATCGAGCTTGTGCTTCCTGGAGGCGCGATGATCTCCGATGGAGCTGACGCGGAAAAAGCTGATCATGTCCTGCAGAGCTTCGGCTTGCGAGGCAAGTTCTTCCGCGGTGCTGGAGAGTTCCTCGGCGCCGGCCGCATTGCGCTGCGTAACCAGACCCACCTGGCTGATTGCGCCGTTGATCTGGTTGACGCCAGCAGCCTGCTCGCGAGACGTGGAAGCAACTTCCTGCACGAGGTCCGCGGTTTTTTGGATGGAAGGAACCAGCTCGATCAAGAGCCCACCGGAGCGTTCGGCAATTTGCACGTTGGCGGCGGCGAGTCCACCGATTTCCTGCGCGGCGGTTCGGCAGCGTTCCGCGAGGTTGCGAACTTCACCCGCAACGACGGCGAAGCCGCGGCCATGTTCACCGGCGCGTGCCGCTTCAATGGCGGCGTTTAATGCGAGCATGTTGGTCTGATAGGCAATTTCTTCGATGACGGCGATTTTCTCCGCGATCGATTTCATCGCGACAACCGCTTCCTGAACGGCCTTTCCACTTTGACCGGCATCCTGCGCGCCTTTTCGCGCCATTTCTTCCATCTTGCGGCTGTTTTCCGCGTTCTGGGCGATGGAAGCGTTCATTTCTTCCATGCTACTGGTGACTTGTTCGACCGCGGCAGCTTGCTCGCTCGTGCCCTGGGACACGGAACTTGCGGAAGAAGCCACTTGGGCAGCGGCCGTACTCACAGAACCCGCACCCATGCGAACCTCACCAATCATTTCGTTGAGCTTGCCAGCCATCTTGGCCATGGAACCGAGCAGGCGACCGATCTCATCCTGGCGATCGACGGCGATGGACTTGGTGAGGTCGCCGCTGCTGATGTTCTCGACGATTTCAACAACTTCCTGAATAGGCTGGGTAATCCCGCGCGAGATAACGAGAGTAATCACGATAGCGACGACGATAGATACGAGAGAGAAAATTACGAGAGTCGTGGTCGTGGTGCGTGCAATCTGCTCGACCATGGGAACGAGTACTTCCGCATGGCGATTCGTCAGGTCGCTGGCAGCCGCTTCCAGACGGTGAATCGGGTCTTTGTATTGCGTGATGGTCTGGTTGCACTCCTGCGGAGTGTGCAGCTTGCCTTGTTCAATCAGCGCCAGGACTTTGGTATAGCCGCCTTCGTATACGTCGAGGTCCTCGGTCATGGAGCGGACGGCCAGCTTGTCGTCTGACGAAAGTTGATATTTATTCAGCTCGGTCAGAACTTCCTGCAACTTGTCGCGCTGCTCTTTCCATTTCGCCGCGTAATCGCGACGAACCTGCGGATCGTCCATATTCAATTCGGTATCTTTTTCATACCGGCGCAATTCGAGAGTGGTGGCCTTCACGCGAGCGGCGATGGTGACGATTTTGGCGTCACCGTTCAGGACCCTGAGCGTTTCGTTCGTGATGGCTTCGAGGCCCAAGTACCCGCTCAGCCCCATGGAAATGAGCAGCAGGACGATCAGGCCAAAACCGATCGCCAGGCGCTTTCCGACGGACATATTCTTCAACATTACGTTCTCCTTGAAGGAACTTGGCGAGTGCGGCGCAACGCCGCCTCGAACTTCTGAAAAATGGCCCTACTGCAAAACCAATTCGGCCTTGCGGCGAATCGCTTCGCCACAGAGCGCGGGAACATCCAAAATCAGCGCGACGCGGCCGTTTCCGAGAATCGTTGAACCCGATACTCCGGGAATTCCACGAAACAGACGGCCGAGCGGTTTAATAACCGCCTGCTGTTCGCCGAGGAGATCGTCGACGGCGATTCCCGCCCTCCCTTGGTGGTACTCGACGACGACGACCTTCTCGCGTGCCGGTTCGTTCGCATCGCTCGCAAACAAATTACGCAAGCGAACGAACGGCAAGGCCTCGCCGCGCAGATTCAAAACGCCACCCTCCTCGGAGCGGTGGCTATCCTGCGGAAGTTCCAAGCATTCCTTCACGGAGCTGAGCGGAATGACGTAGGTCTCCGGGCCGACGCGCACTGCAAATCCGTCAATAATGGCGAGCGTCAGAGGGAGCCGGATGGTGAAGGTGGTTCCATGATCTTTGCGGCTGGCCACGTGAATTGTGCCGCTCAGGGCGTTTACATTGCGGCGCACGACGTCGAGACCGACGCCGCGACCGGAAAGCTCGGAGATTTTCTCGGCCGTAGAAAAGCCGGGCTGGAAGATGAGATTGTGAATTTCGGCTTCCGTAAGGCGCACGCCTTCGGGGATGAGGCCGTTGTTGCGCGCGTGTTGCGCGATGCGTTCGTGGTCGAGGCCGCAGCCATCATCGGAGAGCCGTACGACAATGTTGCCGGAATCGTGAAAGGCCTCGAGAACGATCTTGCCGCTGGGATCTTTGCCGAGAGAGCGGCGGACTTCGGGGGACTCCAATCCGTGATCCACGGAGTTGCGAATCATGTGCATGAGCGGATCGTGAATGTGCTCGAGGATGGTGGTATCCACTTCTACGTCGTCGCCGATGACGAGCATGCGAGCGAGTTTTCCGCTTTGCCGCGCGACGTCCCGAACGGTGCGCGCCAGCTTGTGAAACGTCGGACCGACCGGAACCATGCGGACTTTCATAACGAGTTCCTGCAGTTCCAAGAACAGAGCTTCCAGTCCGTGATGCGTTTCGAGAACTTCGCGTCCTCCGGCGGGTGCGGCGTATTTTTCCTCGAGCATGCGGCGGAGGCGGCCCTGGGCGATGGCAAATTCGACAGTCAGATTGAGCATACGATCGAGCTTGGCAAGATCCACGCGAAGACTCTGCGCCGACGGTTTCGCCGCGGCGACGGTCTCGGGCGCTTCGGGCGCGGGTGCCGCGGGAGCCCCTACTTTGGTTTCTTTGGCCGCGGTTTTGCTCGCTGCCGCGATTTCCGCCAGCTTTGCAAACAACTGCTCATGGCGGGCCGGAATTTGTTCGTCACCGGCCGCAACGTTTTTGGTCAGTTGGCGAATGGCATCCAGGGATTGCAGAAGGAGATTGGCCAACTCCGGTAAGAGCGTGAGCGATCCGCTGCGAAGAACGTCCAGAAGATCTTCGAGATTGTGCAACGCTTGCGCGAGGGAATCGAACTGCAACAGCGAGGCATTGCCTTTGATGGTGTGAGCGAACCGGAACAGCGACGAGAGCAACTCGCGGTCGCCAGGCTGCGTCTCGAGCGCAAGGAGCAACTGCTCCATCTGGTTGAGGCAGTCGTCGGTTTCGTCCCGGAAGGACAGCAGCAATGTTTGGCGGTTGATTTCCATGAAATTCTAGAGTGCCCTCACGACGGCTTCGCCGGTTTTCGTGTAGAACTCAATTCGCTTTCCGCGCTCCCCGCCGAGGTCCGCGGAGACGATTCGAATCTGCGCCTTACCCAAGATTTCCCTGGCCGTTTCGACGTTGCGCGTACCAAGGTGTTCTCTTCCGGAGCCGCCTTCGCGCATCATGTCGAACAGACAACCACCGCCGAACAGCTTGGCGCGAAGCTGCGAACGATCCGCGCCGGCTTCGGCGAGTTTTTGGATAAGCAACGGGATTGCGACGCTCCCGTAGCGCGCCGTAGCGGTTCCACGGCCATCCCACGACGGCAGAAGATAGTGCGTGGCACCGCCGACGCCGCTAACGGGATCCCACACACAAACTGCGACGCACGAGCCAAGAATGAAAGAAATGGTGGTCGGATCTTTTGACACGTACAAATGGCCGGGATGAAGAAAGTGAGAGCTAATCGGGTGCGCGAGAAGACTCTCCGCCGCCGCCGACGGTCCCGGAGCCGGACGCACCTGCTTGTGCTGCAACGGCGTGGTCATAACGCCACCAATTTCTTCTGCAAGCGCTGATATTCGATGGCGACGGCGCCGTAAACTTCGAGGAACTTCAAGAGCTCGAAATCCGCCCATTCCAGCCGCTGCTTTTGGGGAAGCAGGCCGAAAATAGCGAGTGCGCCGATGGCTTCCTGTCCGGAACGGAGGACGATGCAGGCGGTGAGGTTCTTTTCGTGCGGCAAGAGCAAGTCTTCGGGTTGGCGATCCTGAAACTGGCTGATTGTTTGATGGACGGCCCGGCCGATCATGCCCGCGCCGGACGCCATGCGCTGCAGAGTTTCCGCGTCAACTCCGGACGACCATTCGAGCGAGAAGCCGCTCGTAGCTGGGCAATAGTGGAAGATCGCGAGTTCTTCCGAGCCGATGAGGTTTGCGACGATTTCCGCCACGGCTTCGAAGGCATCTCCCGCTTCGAGCGACTGAACGAGTCGAACGCTTGACGCGTTCAGCCTTTCCAGGAGGAAGTGATTGCGCTCTATTTGCTCGCGGAGAGACAGGCGCTGCGCACGCAAACGAAGTTCATCGGCTCCGGCAGACGGAACGGCAGTGCCGCGGGCTTCTGCGGATGGGCCACTTGACGCCAGGAAGCGCTTGAGATCTGCCGACGCGATCATGGTTTGTGGCTCCAGAGGATTGAGTTGCATTCGAGAACCATTGCGCCCCTCACTCCCCGAGATACGCTTTCAACAATTCGAGCAGCTCTGCGTCATTCACCGGCTTGGTTAGATAGTCGCTGCAGCCGCTGGCGTAGCCTTCCTGCACGTATTGCTCTTCGCCACGAGTAGTCAGCAGGATTACCGGGATTTTTTGCGTTTCCTTGTCTTTCTTGAGAGCACGGCAGGCTTCCAGCCCGGTCATGCGCGGCATGACGACGTCCATGAGGATGAGGTCGGGCCGCACTTCGTGCGCCTTCTCCACGGCCTCCTTGCCATCAGACGCGCTGATCAACTCGTAGTTCGTGCGCTGGCTGAAAATCATGCGGTTCACCAGGCGCGCGGTGCAGGAGTCATCCACCAGGAGAATCTTCTTCATTGCAACCTCATGTTTTGGTCAGGTCTGCCGCGTTTTCTAGAGCACAAAGAACGCGGCCCGGCTGGCACAACCCGGATTGACTCGGGCATTACCATTGCGAAGCTCAGGAGCGACAACTTCGATTTACGGCATCACTCCAGGCCAAGCGCGCGGTGTTCAGGACCTGTTGTAGAGGTAGTGTGCGGATTGGGTGAATCAATTGGAATTCGGCGGAATCCCTAGGGGTTTACTTGTAGAACCAATGGACAGGTGCGACTGACGCGCGCGAGGAAGTGAGAACGCGCTTGTCGTCGAGCGCACGACAAGCGGAACTGGAGACTCTACTGTGGCTTTGGGTTTGGAGTGTTTGGAGCGGCAGACTTCGGTTGCGGTTTGGTTTCTACCGGAGGATGACCGGGCGGAAGTCCTCCTGTGGCACCGCTGCCAGGGGAAGTGAGGTCACGAAAATTGGGCGTATCTCCGCTAGTGCCGGCCTGTCCGGGCGGAGTGTTCGGAGTCACGCCATCTCCGGGATGCGAAATACCGCCGCCGACGCCTTCGGTCCTGACGACAGCCCATCCGGAATCGCGTTTCTCCATGAGATAAGCAATCTGCATGGCCGCCCCGGGAGGTCCGCCCGTTTTCGGGCGAAAGGTGACGAACACATGAGCCTGCGAGCCTTCGTAGGTAACTCGATCAATGGCCAGGTCCATCGCGCCCGGGTTGAGCGTTTTCATGTTGGCGAGGTGTTCGAGAATTCCGGAGCGCATGGCGTCGGTGTCGGATGGCGCGTGCTTGCACCCGCAGCAAAACGCCGCCGCCGCAAGCAACGCCACTATCCGAAAACGCGAGAGAACAGACGCCGTCGCCATGTGTTCTTGCTTCGTCTCCATCGCCGCGGACTGCAGAAAATTCTTAATTCTGGTGGGGCTGGGCGGATTCGAACCGCCGACAAGCAGTTTAGGAAACTGCTGCTCTATCCATCTGAGCTACAGCCCCGTTCCACAACATTGTAATACGTTCTGCGCTCGGCGTGGCGCGACGGGTTTTGGCGATTGCGCTGCGGATTCTAAATATTGCTCCGCTCGCGCGGTGGAGCAGGGTCTGGGCGAAGGTTGGGCGCTACTTTGTCGATGCGCAGACTCCTTACAATGGTGGGCCAATACTCTTTAACCAAATTATTGGCCGTGCCGAATCCGATGCGGATTCCGAAGCGCTGGAAGGTCTTTCCCGCGGTGCGTTCCGACTGCGGAAGATAAACGTTCGCCAAACCCTCGGCCATCAATGGCCCGAGGGTGCCGGGAAGATTGAAGCGTTCGCCGCCGTTGTCTGTGCGAGTCACCACCTCGCGGCGCAGGGCGTGACCGACGCGCACGTACCAGCGCCCTCTGTACGTGACAAAGAAACGCGGATCATCGTGCAGCATCGCGGGCAAGAGAAACGTCCCAAAGAAGTGGCTCGACGCGCCGGTTGCCAGAGAGGAGCCAAAACGATCACCGAAACCCGCCCATTCCTGACCGTAGCCCGGCAATGTGTTCCTTGCCTGGCTGATGCTCGCACCAGCTAAAGAGCTCAGAAGCTGCGGCGGAGCCGAACTCTTGCTGAGAAAGAGCTGAAATTTTTGCTTCGACGTCAGCGGTCCGGGAGAAGTCGCTAGTTCGGGATAAACGTAGGAGCGCCTGGCGATAATGCCGATCGGCGTAGAAAACGGGTTTTGTCCTTGGTTGTGATCCGGGTGCTGCTGTTTTGGCGTTGGGGAATCTGGCAGCGCCGCGGGCTTTTGTGATTCCTGCGTGCGCGCAACTCCACTCAGTACAACGGTAAGGAACCCCGCCACGAAGAACCGAGCCGGTGTGTTCATCGGCGTGATTTTAGCACGCAGCGTTCGATGCTGGATGCTCGCTACGAGGTTAGCCTTTTTTTTGCGGCCGATTCTTATGGTCAAGGAGCCGCAAGGCTCTTTCAGAGGTTGCGAATGGCCAAGACGGGATCGACCTTGGTAGCACGGCGCGCAGGGATAAAACAAGCCGCCAAAGCCACGGCGGAGAGCAGCAGCGTAATCAGCAAAAACGTCAGCGGGTCCGTGGCACTCACTCCGACCAACAGGTTCGCGACCACGCTCGACACGGCTACCGCGCAGGCGATTCCGAGCACAATGCCAGCGATAGTGATAACGACTCCTTGCTTAAGCACCATTCTCCACACGTCGGCCGCTTTAGCTCCGAGGGCCATGCGAATGCCGATTTCGCGCGTACGCTGCCCGACCGAATAGGCCATCACGCCGTAGATACCAATCGCTGCGAGAACCATCGCCAATAAAGCGAAGCTGCCCACTGCGGCAGTTGCGGCGTGCAGGGGAAACAGCGACAACTTCATGTGCTCCCGAAGAGTTTTTGCCTGATACACAGGCAGACTCGGGTCGAACTTCTGCACTTCGCCGTGCACCGTTGCAATAGAGGCTTCCGGATCCATCTGCGTGCGCACAACCAACGCAGCGGCGGACTCATACATCTGTGTGGAAGGGAAGTAGACCATGAGCGACGGCAGCTCGCCCAGGCTGGCGTACTTGCCATCCTTCGCTACTCCGACGACTTCAACCGGATCCGAGGTTCCGGTATTCACGCGCTTTCCTATGGCATTTTGGCCGGGCCAGAATTTTCTCGCCAGGGTTTCATTAACAATCGCGACGCCCGGCGATTTCTCCATGTCGCTCTCCGCGAAATCCCGGCCGGCTACGAGAGGAATTCCGATCGCGGCAAAGTAACCCGGGCTGACGCTTTCGTAGAAGGACGATGACATGTCTTCCTGGCGTGGTTGAGCTTGTCCGATCGGAGCAGCTTCCGTCGAGCTGTTGTCCAATCCGAGCGGCAATCTGGCGACGAATCCGGCCGCGGTGACTCCCGGCAAGGCAAGAACGCACGCTCTCATTTGCCGGTAAAAGTTCTCACCTTTCGCGCGGTCGTATCCCTGAAGACCAAGATCTACGGAAAGGGTTAGCGCGTTGTTGGGATCGAACCCTGGACCGAGCATCTGTGTGCGCTGTAAACTGCGCACGGTCAATCCCGCTGCAATCAACAATACAAATGAAAGCGCTACCTGCGACGTCACAAGCAGACTTCGCAGACGCGCGCGACGTAAGCCACCAGCTTCCTCTTTCAGTGCCGATACCACTTCCGGGCGGCTCGCGTGAAGCGCCGGCACGAGGCCAAAACCGATTCCAGTTAGCATCGCGAGGGCGGTTACGAAAGTGACCACGCGCCAATCCATGCGCAGGTCCATAGTCAGCGCGAAATCGGTGCGAGGCAGAGACGCCTGCGCGACTTGAATCAGTGCCCATCCGACTGCCAAACCCATCGCGGCTCCGGTTACGGAGAGCATCACGCTTTCCGTCAGCAACTGCCAGGTCAGCCGGGCGCGCGTTGCTCCGATGGCCATGCGCACGGCGATCTCTTTCCTGCGTTGCGTTGCGCGCGCCAGCAGCAGGCTCGCCAGGTTTGTGCAAGCGATGAGCAAAACCAAAAGCACGGTGAGCAGCAACGCTCCGCTGAAGGCGACGATGGCGGTTCGCACATCGGGTTCAATCAAGCCCGGCGGATTAAGCATCACGGCCATGTTCGTATCCGTGTCGGGATATTCCTTCGCGAGCTGCTGTGCAATGGTGTTCAATTGCGCCACCGCTTGCTCCCGCGAAACTCCTGCTTTCAAGCGCCCAACCGCGTGCCACGCTCCATTTCCTCGCGACTTCCATCCCTCAAACCCCTCGATCCACCCCTGCATCAGACTCGGCACCCAGAACTCCGGTGTGAACACTGTTTCTGTCCCGATGAAACCGGGAGGCGCCACACCAATCGCGGTAAAGCTGTGACCGTTAATGGTGAGTGCGCTGCCGATAATATTTGGGTTGGCTGCAAAGCGGCGCTGCCAGCAGCCGTAACTGAGCACTGCGACGGGATGCGCGTTCGGTGCGTCATCGTCCGAGTTCGCGATCATGCGCCCCATGAATGCCCGCACGCCGAGAACATCGAAATAGTTCCCGGTTACGAGATAGCCCCACACGCGTTCGCTGGTTCCATTGTGACTCACGCTCATCGGCGCAAAGCGGTGCAATGCCATGCCTTCCAGGACCTGATTGCGATCGCGAATGTCTTTGTAGTTGGGATAGGACATGGACTGCGAGTAGTCGGGGTCCTTCTGTTTACCCTGATCAACGCTGTACACCTGTTCCGGGTGGGAGATTGGGAGGGGTCGCAGCAGCACGGTGCTGATCAGGCTGAAAATCGCCGCGTTCGCGCCGATTCCAAGCGCCAACGAGAGCAATGCGACGCTAGTGAAGCCGGGACTTCTGCGGAGTTGCCGCGCCGCAAATCGGATGTCATGCCAGATTCTTTCCATAACGCCTCCTCCGCGCGCGTCCCAGCTCAAATCCTTGATATATCCGGAATTGCCGAAGCCTCGTTCCGCGCTGCGGCGGGCTTCTTCAGGATTCATTCCGCGCCGGATGTTTTCTTCCGTGCGCAAATCGACATGCAATCTCCACTCCTCGGCGATTTCCTCGTGCACCGTTTCCCGATGTAAAAGCGCGCGCGTGCGCATAGCGAGTCTCGACAGCCATTCCATTGCCGCTCCTTCAGACCGTCCGCAAAACTTTTCCGACTGCCAGGGAAAGATGCGACCACTTCGCCTCTTCCACTCCCAGTTGCTTGCGCCCGGCGCGCGTCAACTTATAGAATCGCGCTCGGCGGTTTTTGTCCGAGAGCCCCCACTCGCTTTTGATCCACCCGCGCTGCTCGATGCGGTAGAGCGCCGGGTACAGCGTGCCTTCTTCAACCTTGAGCATCTCCTCGGCGAGTTGGCCGATGCGCTGGCCGACGCCGTAGCCGTGCATTGGGCCGAGCGATAGGGCCTTCAGCACCAACATGTCCAGCGTGCCTTGCGGCAGGTCGGGTTTTTGTTTCGGCATGGTCCGCCTCCTGAATAAACGTGGAATTCAAGGGATTGTTTCCACTTTCCTCTTTGCTTCTAGTGGAGCATACACCTCTCTCCCTAGAAGGTCAAAGGAAAGGTTAATCTGCCGGAGGTTAATAGCGCTTCAAGGTTGACCGCCTTGAAGGGCGCAAAGGAAGGTTGATCATATGCAGGACGAGAGACGTGTGGATCCCAATCGTGGAGCCGAAGTGCGAACCGCTCGCAAGTCTGGAAGACGACTGTTCCATTTTGAAACTCTCTGCCAATTCCTTGAGGAATTTTCGCGGCGTCAAGTCTTAGGCGTGCAACTTTTTAGGGCGGTTTCGCATCTACGATTTTGCCCGATCCAAAGCCTCGGTCCTCACGTCTCCGTTGTCCATACAAGTTGATCTCGCACTTGGAGGTTTTTATATGCTTCGACACGTCCCGCGCGCGTTCCTGGTGATGGGCTGTTTTTTTCTGACTTCTTGCGGCGGCTCGATGAACACCGCGCCATTGCAAGGCGGTGTGCCGATGAGTTTGACGATTGGAGATACGCCGCCAAACGGCGTCGCGGTCCTCTTCTTTGAATCCTTGATCACGGGCGCGAGCCTGCAACCTTCTGACATGACGAAGCCCGCGGTCTCGGTTCTCAACAACCCTGTCGAAGTGGAGTTCGCGCACTTGCAGACGGATACCGCATTTCTGCATCTAGCGAACGTGGCTCCCGATACTTATCAGAGCTTGACGCTGACGTTCGGGACTCCCGTCATGACCATCGTGAATCATTCCGGCGCAGCCATCGGAGCGTGCGCGAACAACGCGGTGTGCGAGATGACGCCAAACTTCAATCCATCGTCGGCCACGATTTCCACAACGCCGTTTCCAATAACTCTGGATCAAAACTCCGTAGTCGGCATCCGGTTGGACTTCAATCTCAATTCTTCCGTGCAAAGCGCTCTTTCCATAAACCCGGCCGTGACCATCAGCCACTTCACGCAGCGTCAGGACTCCGATGACAAAATGGAGATGGAACAGATCGACGAAGTGGATGGCGAAGTCTCGGGCGTCGCCACCGGCCAATTCATGTTGATGAACGAGCGTAGCGGGCAGTCCTTCAACATCAGCGTCGATCCCAACACCGTCTTTGAAGACTTCGATCGCGCGGGTTGCACGGCAAATCCTCCGGACATTAGCTGCGTGATGGCCGGACAAATCCTCGACGTGACGCTGAGCGAGAATGGCAGTGGCGCGATGCTCGCTAAGCGCGTTGAATTTGAAGAGAACGCGAACAAGGCGGCGATCAAGGGCACGATCACCAGCGTGGATAGCGCGACGCAGTTCCACATGGTGGTGTTCAACGAGGAACCCGCCGTGGCCGGCGTGACGGAAGACTCCGCGGTCGTTGTGACGATTCAACCGGGGGCGATCTTCCAAATTGGCCGCGAGGAAATGGGTGAAGACGGCGGATTCAGCATCGCAGGCTTGAGCTTCGCCAGCGGGGCAGATTTGCTGGTTGGACAGGATGTGCAAATTCGTCCCGGCACGGCATCCACGAGCGCAGGGGTGACGACGATTCCTACGGATTTGGTGCGTCTATGGCCCTCGCAAGTCAGCGGGCAGGTGGGCGTGATCAACACCACGAATGGTACGTTCCCATTGACCGGACTATCACCGCTCTTTACCGGAGCGACTCCGCCTGTCACAACAATCAACGTAATGATGCTTTCCGACATGGACTTCATGGGCTTTACCGGGCTCGGTTCGCTGACCCCCGGCAGCACAGTTTCTATCCGTGGCCTCCTTTTCAACACGCCAGGAGCACCGACGCTGGTGACGCGAGTCATGCGCGAGCACAACGGCGACTGACGCAACTGCAGCTTTCGTGACCCTCGGGCGAGCCTCTCGGAATTTGATTTGAAGAGGCTCGCCCTTTCTTTGCCGCCACTACGATTCAGCCGAATTCACGCCATCTGATACTTCGGACTGCGATACCCGCCGCGGCCTCCCCGTGATATGATTCGTTACCGCTCCGGAACCGTCGCCCAGCCTCCCGCATTGGAGAAAATCATGAAGCGCTCTATTCGCATTGTCGCCATCATCATTGTGGTAGTTATTGTTCTGGTTATTGCTGTTCCATTCCTCATTCCCGTGGATAAATTCCGCCCAACCATTGAAGAAAAGGCGTCCCAGGCGCTTGGGCGCCAGGTGCAGCTTGGCAACCTGAGCTTGTCGCTCATCAGCGGTTCGGTCGCCGCTGAAAGTCTTTCCATCGGCGATGACCCAAAATTCAGCAAAGCCCCGTTCTTGACCGCCAAGTCGCTGAAAGTGGGTGTCGAAATCATGCCGCTGATCTTCAGCAAAACGCTGAACGTCACCGGCATCACGATTGTGAATCCGGAAGTCATTCTTCTCCACAATGCGGCGGGGCAGTGGAACTACTCGTCGCTTGGGGGTGCTTCTGCAAAGAGCACCGCGAAGCCCGCCGCGGCTACCCCTTCGTCCTCCGCACCAGCGGACTTTACGGTGGAGAAGTTCAGTCTGGAGGGCGGGCGGATTACCATTGGCTCCACGACTTCCGAGAAGCGCAGCACGTACGACAACCTCAACGTCACCGCCTCAAACGTTTCGATGACATCAAAATTTCCTTTCACTGCGACAGCAAGTCTGCCTGGCGGCGGCACATTCAAACTCGCCGGGGACGCAGGACCCATCGATCAGCAGGACGCGTCACTTACGCCGGTGACCGCGCAGCTCAACATCGGAACTCTCAATCTTGCCTCGACCGGTTTCGTGGATTCTTCAGCGGGACTGGGCGGACTTTTGGATGTTGATGCGCAGCTCGCTTCGCAGGGCGGCGAAGCCACGATTAAAGGTACGATGAAGCTCTCAAAGGCCTTACTTGTAGCCGGCGGCTCTCCTGCGGCGGTTCCTGTCAACGTTGATTTCGATACTAAATACGATCTACGAAAAAATGCCGGGGTTCTGGAACCATCCGTCCTGAAAATCGGTAACGCGGCTGCGCATCTTACCGGAACGTACGAAACGGCCGGAGATGCGACGAGCATGAATATCAAACTCGAAGCTAAAGACATGCCCGCCAAGGATTTGGAATCGTTCTTGCCGGCGCTGGGTGTGAATCTGCCCAAGGGCACATCGTTGCAGGCGGGAACGGTGAATGCCGATCTTAATCTCGCGGGGCCGACCAACAAATTGGTGACCAGTGGAAGCGTCGGGCTCTTCAATGGCAAGCTCGCGGGATTCGATCTCGGCGAAAAAATGGCCGCCGTCGCGTCTCTCGCCGGAGTGAAGTCCGGGAAAGACATGGAGATCGAGAAACTTACGTCGAATGTACGCGTCGCTCCGGACGGAATCAAAGCGGACAATTTCATCGCAGTGGTACAGGGAGTCGGGAACCTCACGGGCGCGGGTACCGTCGACTCGAAAAACAATCTTGATTTCAAGATGGCCGCGATACTCACGAGCGCTCTTGGCGACGCGGCAAGTCCCGTTTCAACCGTCGGCGGACTCCTCGGGAAGGCGACCGGTGGAAGCGGCGGCTGCAAGAACGGCACTACCGTGCCGTTCCAGATTCAAGGCACGACGGCCGATCCCAAATTCGTCCCTGACGTCGGGGGTTTGGCGGCGGGAATGTTGAAGTCACAATTCGGGTGCGTCGGTTCGCTCGGACAAGGCGGCGCGAAAGATGCCGGCAAAGCTCCGACAGATGCGATGAAAGCGCTTGGCGGGTTGCTGAAAAAGAAGCCGTAGTAGCCTGCGATGGGCACGCACGTAGCTAAGTCAATGAAGAACGCGCCTGCGGGTCTTCATTCGAAACGCAGCGCCACCATCGGATCTACCTTCGTCGCCCGTCGCGCGGGAACGAAGCTTGCGAGGAAAAGGACAATCACGAGCAGGATGCAGGCAAGCAACATCGAGGTCGCGTCATAAACCTTTACGCCATAGAGCATTCCGGTGTGCTCGTGTGGAACCAGGTAAAGCGCGCTACCCAAGAGTCGTCCGAGAATGAGCGCGACGGCGACACCGGCGAGCAGGCCTACAAGCCCCATGGCACACGCGCGGCCAATCGCCTGGCGCAAGACGTGGCCCGACGTAGCCCCGAGCGCTAGTCGAATTCCAAATTCCTGCGTGCGCTGTTGTACGAAGTAAGCGACCGTGCCAAAAATTCCGACGGAAAGCAGCGCGAGCGCGACCGCCGCTAGGCAGGCGACGAGAATCGCGTTGAATTGCGAGCCGCGAATGGAGTCGCCAATGCGGTCGTCCATGGTCTTGACATCGAAAATCGGCTGGTCCTTGTCGAGCGCATAAGCAGCATCACGAATCGCGCCAACGAGCGCGCCTCGAGGCACGTCGGCGGTGACCAAGATATAGCTCGACGGAAGCGGACGCTGCGCGAAGGGAACGTAGAGCTCCTCCTGCGGCACTTCGTTGGCGCCGAACTCCTGAGCGTTTTCAACGACGCCAACGATTTGTACCGAGGGCTGCGGCGGCACGCCGCGGCGCGGCTGCGCGATAAAATCCAGGACCTTGCCGAGCGGGTCGTCAGCGCCGAAAAGTTCCATGGAGGCGTTGCGGTTCAGTATGGCTACGTTCGCGGATGCAAGGTCATCGTGCGAATCAAATGCGCGGCCTGCGAGGAGGCGCATGCCCAGCGCCTGAAAATAGTTCGGCGCTACTGTGTGGATCGTTACGTAGGTGCCGTATTTGTGCGCGAGCGGTCGGCCGGCAATGTTGACGTTACCCCACACGCCAGTAGAGCCCGTGAGGGGCAGCCCGCTGCCCATGGTGACTTCGCGAATGCCAGGCAGCAAACGGAGTTGCTCGAGCAGACTCTCGAAGTACCGCTTCTGCTGTTCGGGCTTTGAGTAACGCTCTCCTCGCAGCGCAACGCGGAACGTGAGCGCTCCGGGTGCGTCAAAGCCGCGCGGCGCGTGCTCTTCGCGACCAAAGCTCGTAAGAAAAAGTCCAGCGCCGAAAAGGAGCACGAGCGCGAGTGACACCTCGACGGTCACAAGGATGCCGCGGGTTCTCTGCTGACCGCGGCTGGCCGAAAGACCGCTCGTGCCTTTGCGCAACGTTTCGTTCACGTCCACGCGCGACGAAAAAAGTGCGGGCATGATGCCCATGATCAGCGCGGAAAAAATAGAGACGCTTAGCACAAAGAACAGCACACGTATGTCCAGGGACGTTTCAGTATGCCTCGGAAGACTCTCCTCGCCCCAAAATCCTCGGAACAGGCTGGATCCCCAAATGCCGAGCAGCGTGCCTGCCCCTCCGCCGATCACCGCGAGCACAAGGCTCTCTGCCAGCGATTGACGAATGAGCGTCGAGCGGCTGGCGCCGAGCGTGGCGCGAAGCGCAAATTCGCGCTGCCGAGCCAGTCCGCGCGCGAGCAGCAAGCCGGCATTGTTGACGCAGGCAATCAGGAGGACCAGAAGTATCGCTCCCGCAAAGAAGTAAAGGGGACGGGCGGCGAAATTCGTCCACGTTTCGCGAAGGTTGGTTACAGCGAGCACGCTTTCCTGCTTTGCACCTTCGCCTTGCAACTGGCGCTCGAGAATGGTTTCGAATTCGACGCGGGCGCGCTCCGCCGTCACGCCAGAAGCCAGACGGCCAACGATATATGTGTTGCGCATGACTGTGTCCGCTGAATCGAGCGCAAGCGGAACGTAAATGTCCGGTTCCTGAATGAACTCGAATCGCAAGCCCGCTGATGCAACGCCCACGACAACGTAAGGCTCGCCGTCGATCGTAATCGTCTTGCCGTCTATGCCAGCGTCCGAAGCGAACTGCGTCTGCCAAAGCGCGTAGCTGAGAATCGCGACGCGGTTTCCTCCGGTGGTCTCTTCTTCCGGAAGAAAAGATCGGCCGCGTTCGAGCGGAACTCGCAGGGTGTCTAAGAGGCTGGCGGTGAGGGGCATGACCCCTACGCGTTCAGAAGTGCCGTTGGCCGTTAGATTGCGATCGCTTGGATAGTCGTACGCACCCATCTTCTCCAGAGCGTGGCATTGTTGATGCCAGGCGCGGTAGACAGAGACCGGAAGCACGTCCCAATGCGTGTGGTTATCCCGCATGACAAGGTGAACATCGACGAGCCGTTCGGAATCCGGGAAGGGCAATGGGCGCCAAAGCTGCGATTCCAGAACGCTGAATATCGCGGTATTTGCGCCGATGCCGAGCGCCAGCGTGAAGATGACGACGCAGCTGAAGCCGAAATTCTTGCGCAACATCCGCGCCGCGTAGCGCATGTCACGCAGACATGCTTCGAAGAAGGCCACGCTGCGAAGGTCGCGATGGATCTCTTTCGTCTGTTCCACGCCGCCGAGCCGCAGCAGCGCTTGCCGTCGTGCTTCGTCCGGTGGCATACCTGCACGCAGATTCTGAGCGATGTGCAATTCAAGGTGCGCAGCGAGCTCGGCGGAGAATTCTTCGTCTGCTCGCGTCCTGCGAAAAATCCCGGCGAGTCGCACAAGTAAAACTCGCAGCCGATTCATAATGACTCCCACCCCGGAAACGACACGGAATTCAGAGCGGTCTCACGATCTTCATTCATAGCGCAGCGCCACTATCGGATCGACGCGCATGGCGCGCCGCGCGGGAATCCAGCACGCCAGCAGAGTGACAGCAATGAGCAGCGCAGCGACGGAGATGTACGTGACCGGATCGCTGGGGCTCACGCCAACGAGCATGTGGGTCATGACGCGGGACAGCGCCAGAGCGCCCGCCAAACCGGCAAACAGGCCCGCAGCGACGAGTTTCGCGCCTTGCCGGAGCAGCAGCGCTAGTATTTGGCGCGGCGAGGCTCCCAGTGCCATGCGAATACCGAGTTCTTGGGTCCGCTGAGTGGCGGCATAGGAAACGACTCCGTACACGCCAACGATCGCAAGAAGCAATCCAAGCACGCCCATGGCCGCAGCGAGCGAAGCTCCTAAACGAAAAATAAAATAGCCGAGCGCCCCGCCAAGAGTCTCTTCCATGGTTCGCATCTCTTCGATGGGGTCGTTCGCGTCGAGGGCTTGGATTTCCTGTTGAACTTCACGGACCAGCGCGTCAGTGGGCACCGAGGAACGAATTTGTAGAGTGCGCTGTGCGGTGAAGTGTTGAGTGAGAGGGAGATAGAAATAAGGCTGAGGATCTTCGGCAAGAACGCGGTACTTGCCATCGCGCGCAACACCGACGATTTCGATAAACGGGCCGGCATCGCCGGTCAAACTAAACTTTTTGCCGATCGGATTTTCGCCGGGCCAGAAATGACGTGCCATGGTTTCGTTTATGACCGCGACCCACGGAGAGGTTTCGCTGTCGGCGTCCGTGAAGCCCCGGCCGAGCAGGACAGGGATGCGGAGTGTTGCGAAGTAGGGAGGATCGACGCTATTGAACAACATTTGCGGCGCTTTCTGGCCGGCCAAGAGCGGACGTCCCTCGATGTAGACGGATTGCTGGCCGAGCGTATATCCGATCGGCACAGCGGAAGCCAGGCTTGCGGATTGCACGCCGGGCAGCGCGCGAACTTCCACGGCCAGCTCTCGGTAAAATTCCTTGATTTGCGTTTGGTTGAAATTGCTGATCGACGGATCGAGGCGGACGTTCAAGAGCTGATGGGGATCGAAGCCGATGTCCATGCGCTCCACAGCACGAAGGCTGCGAACGAAGAGTCCGGCAACGATCAGCAAGATCAGGGAGCCGGCAACCTGCGCGGCCATCAGGTCACCGCGAACTTTATGACGCGCAGAGCCTCGCGCGTCGGCGCGGCCGCCTTGATGCAGGACGATGTTGACATCGGCGTGCGTGGCGCGAAGCGCTGGAGCGAGGCCCACGGAAGCCGCGGTGAAAATTACGGCGGCGAGTGCATAGACAAACACTCTCCAATCAAATGCATATCCAAGTCGAACGGGAATGTTGCCAAGATGGGTGGAGCTGGCCAAGCGGCTAAGCCAGGCGCCTAGCGTTACGCCGCCGAGTCCGCCGAGCAGGGCCGTGAGCAGCGTTTCGGTGAGCATCTGGCGGACCAGCCGAGACCGTGCACCGCCAAGAGCCGCACGAATAGCCATCTCGCGCTGCCGGACAGAAGCGCGGGCCATGAGAATGTTGGCGATGTTGGTGCAAGCTAACAGCAGCACGAGCGCGCCAAGAATTAGAAATAGTCCCGAAAAAACGATGAACGCGTTGTTGGCGTACGGAATGGGCCGCGAGAGCCGTTCGTCCATTACGCGGACGCGCAACTCCTTGTCGGTGGCGGGGAATTGCGCGGCGAACCTCTGCGAGAGCACGTCGAATCGGCTTTGCGCTTGCGCGATGGTCACACTTGGTCGCAATCGGCCAAGCACCAGCATTAGGTGGATGTCCCGGCTATTCCAAAAATTGTTGGCGGAGGATTGGTCGAATAGTGTGCTGAGCGGCGCGTAGGCGTCCATCTCGAAAACAGAGAACTGCCCGCGGAATTCTTTCTCCATGACGCCGACAATCGTGACGGGCTTTCCGTCGATGCGCGCCCGTTTGCCGATGATTTGTGGATCGCCCGCGAATCGTCTTTGCCAAAAGCCGTAACCCAGCACGAGAACGGCGGGCTCGCCAGGATGTTCGCCTTCACCGGGGAGGAGCAGGCGGCCGAGAGCGGGTTTCACGCCGAGCGCGGAAAAATAGTTATTGCTCACGCCGCCGATGGTGAGCGTTTCGCTGTGGCCTTCGGCGGTGAAATTGAGCCGCCATCCCGTCGCCGAACCGAACACCTCACAGATGGGCGCCGCTTGCTCGCGAAATTCCTGGAATTGCGGATAGGAAAAACCGAGCGCTCCCAGAGATGATTTGCCGGACTGAATTGGGAGGGCCACGATTTGTTCGGCTGCGGGGACAGGTAGGCGTTGCAACAACAAGCCATTCACGAGGCCGAAGACGGCGGTATTGGCGCCGACTCCGAGAGCCAGCGTGAGCACGACGATGACCGTGACGCCCAGGTTCTTGCGCAGCATCCGCGCCGCGAAGCGAAGATCCTGCACAAACGTATCCAATGGAGGCAGGCTGTTCCACTCGCGATGCATTTCCTTCGTTTGTTCCACACCGCCTAGTTTTATCAGCGCGTCGCGTCGTGCTTCCGCGGAATTCATTCCGGCACGCAGGTTTTCGTCGCTATGCATTTGCAGATGACTTTCGAGCTCCGCCGAGAATTCAGCATCGTGCCGGCGTTTCCGAAACACTCCGGCGAGGCGCGCCGCGAACGCTCGCAGCAGTTTCATGGACACGTCCGTCGTGTACGACCCACGTCAAATGCAGTCATCTTGCGACGCTCATTCATAGCGCAACGCCACAATCGGATCGACTCGCGCCGCGCGCCGTGCCGGCACGTAGCACGCAAGCAAAGAGACAGTCACGATCAGCGCCGGCACCACGAGAAACACCCATCCTCCCGAGACACGAAAATCTTGAATCAGACTTGCAAACAAGCGCGGCAGGGGAAACGCACAAGACATACCGAGGGCCAGACCAAGCAGCGCGAGTTTCATTCCGTCGCCCAACACCATGCTGACAATGGATCGCTTTTCCGCGCCCAACGCGACGCGGATCCCGATTTCCTGGCTTCGCTGGGCCACCGTGAACGCGACCAGCCCGTAAATTCCAACGCCCGCAAGAGTCAGAGCCAGGAAGCCGAACGTTGCCATCAGAGCGCTCATGATGCTGTCGCCCTTGGCTTCCCTCGACAAGATTTCGGGCAGACTGATCACGCTACCGATCGGCTGGTCTGCATCGATGGACCACACGACCTGCCGCAGACCCGGACCGAGTTGGTTGGGATCGCCTGCAGCCCGCACCATCACGGCCATTTCTTGCAGGGGATGTTGCGCGTAGGGCTCATAAATCTCGGGATCGTCGCTGAGTTGGAGCGGCCAACTCTTCACATTGCGAACGATGCCGACAATCAGGCGCCACTGGCCCTCCGCTGCGTCTCCCGAATCAATGAGGATCAAACTTCCGAGCGCGTCGCCATTTGGGAAGAATTGTGTGGCAAGCTTTTCGCTGACGATCGCGACGGCGGGCGACTTCGCGTCATTTTGTTCTGAAAAAGCGCGGCCGGACAAGACGGTCGTTTCGGTTGTGCGGAAGTAATCGGGGCTCACCACGAAATACCGGGCGGCCGCGCGTTCGCCCCGCGGAAGGTTCTCCTGACCCTTCAACCGAAACGAGAAGCGATCTGGGCCGGTGGCGGGCAAAACCGATGCGACGGCCGCCGAAGTGACTCCGGGGACGGCTTTGAGACGCGCGACGAGTTCGTGAAAGAACGCCATTTGTTTCGCGGGCTCCTTGTAGCGCGAGTCTGGAAGCCTAATTTGCGCCGTCAGCACATGGTCCGGCTCAAATCCCACGCCTCGCTGCACGCCCTCGATAATCTCCTTGATAAAGATTCCAGCGCCGGACAGAAGCATCACGGCGAGTGCGACTTCGCCCACAACTAGAACGCCGCGCATCCGGTTTTTCGTTCTCCCGGCGGATATGGTAGTGCTGTCGCTTTTCAACGTTGCGAACACCTCAACGGCCCGGGCCTTCAGCGCCGGCGCCAATCCAAAGATCAATGCGGAAGACCCGCAAATCGCCGAAGTAAAAAGGAGCACGCGCCAATCGATTTTCCATTCCAAGAGTTGGATGGCTTCGTTGAAGGATATTGCGGCATGCATCATGCGGTTGCCGGCTAAGGTGAGCGCCAAGCCCGCTCCTGATCCCAGCACAGCGATGAGGCATGCTTCGGTCATCAACTGCCGCACCACACGCATCCTGTCTGCTCCGATGGCGATGCGCACGGCCATTTCCTTGCTACGGCTTGTCGCCCGAGCGAGTAACAGCCCAGCGATGTTCGCGCAAGCAATCAGCAGAACGAGTCCAACGGCGCTCAACAGAATTACGAACGCGGGTCCGGCGTTGAAGTCGCGAATCACGTATTCCTGCAGCGTCAACGCGTTTGCTCCCCAGCCATTTTCCGTTTCTGGAAACGATTTCGCCGCTATGGTGCCCAGCAACTGTACGTTGGCTTGCGCTTGCTCGGCGCTTATCCCCGCTTTTCGCCGCGCGAACAGGTAAAGACTGCGGTTCTCTCGAGAGGCCTTACTTTGCTGGGACTCATCCAGGACCAGCGGGATCCATGTTTGGGCAAGGAAAGACATAATTTGGAAACGCCGGGGCATCACTCCGATTACCGTGCATTGCTCGCCGTTCAAGCGAACAGTTTTCCCGATGACCGACGCATCAGAACCGAACTTTCGCTCCCACAGATCGTGACTTAGAATCAGCACGTGATCATGGCCGGGCTGATCTTCGCCCGCGGCAAACGCTCTGCCGGCTTCGGGCGCAACGCCGACAACCGAGAAATAGTTGGCCGTGACGCGCATGGAGCTGACGCGCTCTGGCTCGCCCTCTCCGGTTAGGCTGGAGCTAAAGTAAGGATCCGTGGCGGCAACCTCGGAGAACACCTGGTTTGCTTTTTTCCAAGTGAAGTAATTCGGCGCGGAGAGAGCGTTCAAATTAGCGCCAAAAGATCGCAAATTCGTTCCGTAAACGACCATCAGTGTGTCGGGATCAGCTACCGGTGGCCGCCTGTAGAGGACGGCGCTGACAAACGTGAAGATGATGGCGTTCGCTGCGATGCCCAGCGCTAGCGTCAGTACCGCGACCGATGTAAACCCTGGATTTTTTCGCAGCATCCGCGCGCCAAACCTCACGTCTTGCAACAGCACTTCCAGGAACGGCAAGCTCCGGCGTTCGCGGTAATTTTCTTTGGTCTGCTCGACGCCACCCAGCTTCATCAACGCCTCCCGCTTCGCTTGCGCCATGCTCATTCCAGCCCGCAGGTTGTCTTCCACATGCAGCTGAACGTGGCTTTCCATCTCCGCGGAAAGTTCGCGATCGCGCGCGGACTTGCTGAACAACTCCGCGATTCTCCAAAACCACGCGCGAATGTGCCGCACACTCATCTCGCAGGAATCCTTACTCTCGTCGCGTCACTCGTAACGCAACGCAACGATCGGATCGACCGATGCCGCACGCCTCGCAGGCACTGCGCTTGCCACGAGCGCCACCAACGTGACTCCGCCGAGTGCGCACACGAACGACACGACATCACCCGTGCCCACTCCGAACAGCATAGTTCGCATCAACTTCGCCCCTCCCACCGCAAGGGGCACGCCAACGATGACTCCCGCGACGCCGATCAACAGGCTCTCCCGCAGAATCATCCACAAAACGCCCGCGCGTTGCGCTCCCAGCGCCATGCGCACTCCAATCTCAGACGTGCGCCGGCTCACGCGATACGCCAGCGTGCCGTACAATCCCGTCGCCACGAGCAGTACCGCGATCAGCCCGAAAAACATTGCCAGCCGCGCGAACATCCTCGCCTGCGCGAACGACTCATCGAATTGCGCGCGCTGCGTCATCGGCTTCTGCATCGGCAGATTCGGATCCACGTCGTGCAGCACACCTCGAATGCTTGGGATGAGCGCTTCCGGATTTCCGGCGGTGTGTACTTCCACCTGCATGTCAGAAATTGATCTAGCCTGGCAATACGCGAAAAACACCATCGGCCGCGGCTTTTCATCCACGCCGGTGTATTTGTTGTCAACGGCGACGCCAACGATGGTGAACTGGTTCTCCGGTTTCGTCCCGCCGACGTGGTGCCCGAGCGGATCGCCTTTCGGAAAGAAGCGCTGCGCGAACGTCGCGTTGACCACCGCTACCTTCGGTCCCGTGCGCGTGTCGGAATCCAGGATGTCCCTACCCTGAAGGAGCCGGATTCCCAGCGTGTGCAGGTAATCCGCCCCAACGTCGTTCGAGCGCACTCCGATCTGGGCAAATGATCCGGTCGGCTCCACGCCGTCGATCGCGAAAACGTTGTTGTCGCTCCAGCCCGATCCCAGCCGGTTTTCAAGCAGCGTGACGGACTCCACGCCCGGCACGACCCGCAAGCGTTCCACCAGGTTCCGGTAGAACTGCGCCTTTTCGTCGTCCGTATGCGTCGTCAGCGGGCTCGTGCCGAAAACCAGCAACCCATCCGTGCGCAGACCAAGCGGCAACGTCTCATAATTTCGCAGCGACCGCACCAGTAGCCCCGCACCCACCAACAAGATGAGGCACAGCGCCATCTGCGCTGCCACGGTTACTTTTCCGGTCCACGCGCTCTGCCTGGTTCGCTGCGTCGGCGCGTTCGCCGTGCGCAGCGCGGAGCCTGACGACGCGCGCAGAACATTCCGCAGCGGCGCCAGGCCAAACACGATCGCGCATGCGAGCGATATCGCGAATGTAAACGCCAGCACGCTCCGGTCGAGTTCGAACGGCACTTCGATTCCCGACCACGCCGCCAATGCGCTGCTCGCCGATACCGCGAACACCCAGCCAAGCACAGCCCCTCCGATAACCAGCAGCAAACTCTCCGCCAACAGTTGCCGGAACAGCCGCCCCGGGCCCGCGCCCAGCGATACTCTCATCGTGAATTCGCGCTGCCGCGCCGCGTTTCGTGCTACGAGCAGCATCGCTACGTTGGCGCATGCGATGACCAGCACCAGCCCCACCATCGCCATCAGAATTTCGATTGGTTGTTGGTACTGGTCGCGCACCACCTCTATGCCTTTCGCCGGTGCCAGTGCCAGTATCGTCTTGCGTGCCTTGGGATCCGGTGTGCCCAGCCCCATCAATGCCGCGCGTTGAAATGTCGGGTCCAAGATTGCCAGCGCATGCGCCATGCTCACGCCGGGTTGCAATCTTCCAATCAACCGGAGGCACCACCATTTCGGCGAGCCATACAAACTATTGCTCGACGGCGGCGTTCCCCACGCGTTCAATTCCGGACGGTTTTGCAGCGGCATCCAGAAGTCTGTTGATGCTCCTGGTTCCACACCATAAAAACCCTCCGCTGCGACTCCGACAATCGTGACCGGCACTCCCTTTACGTACATCACTTGCCCAATCGCTGACGGGCTTCTCCCAAATCGCGCCGTCCAGTACGAATAGCTGAGTACCGCGATGGCCGCGTGTGACGCTTCATCGTCCATCGTGAATCCGCGTCCTCGAGCGAAGCCCGTTCCGAGCCCCGAGAAAAAATTCCCGCTGACCATGTCGCCTTCTGCTTCTTCCGGCTCTTCGCCGATGCGCACAGCTACTTTGCCAATAGCCAGAGGCACATACGCCATCAAGTCCGAGAACGCAGCATGCTGCTTGCGCAGCTCTTCGAACACCGGCTCCGAGAAAGAAGTGTTGCCGTCACCGGTGTTGCCGGCCCCTGGGGGCTGATCATTTGGCAGAATCAAGTGCGCCAATTGCTGCGGGTTCGGCAGCGGCAGGCTGCGTAGCAGCACGCTGTTCATCACGCTGAAGACCGCCGTATTTCCGCCGATTCCCAGTGCTAGCGTCAGGACCGCAACCAACGCGAATCCCGGGTTTTTACTTAGCAGCCGCAGCGCGTAACGAATGTCCTGCCACGTCGTTTCGAGCAGCGGCAGTCCCCGCCTCTCGCGATAGTTCTCCTTGGTTTGTTCCACGCCGCCCAGCTTCATGATTGCCTCCCGCCGCGCCTGCTCCTGCGTCATCCCCGCGCGCATGTTGTCCTGAATCTGCATCCGCAGATGGCTCTCCATCTCCGCTGCCAGGTCGCGCTCACTTCGCTCCGAGCCGACGATCGCGCCTAATCGAGAAATCCACGCCCGCATCCACCGCACCGCATCCCTCCGCTCACCGCCCTACGATCGCCCCTCATCCGCGGCCAGGAACCGCGCCAGAATCGACGTCATCTGCTCCCACTCCCGCTCTTCCTTCGCCACTTGCTTCTTGCCCGCGCGCGTCAGCTTGTAGTACTTCGCTTTCCGGTTGTTGTCTGAATAGCCCCACTCCGACGAGATGTACCCCTCCTGCTCCAGCTTCAGCAGCGCCGGGTACAGCGTCCCGTAGTTCACCAGCAGCTTGTCTCCGCTTACCTGCTCGATCCGCCGCGCGATTCCGTACCCGTGCATCGCTCCCATCATTTGCAGCGTCTTCAGCACCATCAACGCCAGCGTCCCTTGCCACACATCCGACTTTTCGCCCATCGCGCTCCTCTCCGTGGTACCTATGGGAATCCCATACCAAGGCTGCCACGGTCCCTATGGGATGGCAATACAAGAGACGAACATTCGCCCAAAATGTTTCATGCGCTTGAAACTTTTCGCCGGAGCATCCACCGCGCCCGTTTTCCTGCCGCTTCCTTTTCGCCTTTTTCCCCGCATCTTCTTGACTCTGCCGCAACTTCTGACTAGCCTCATGCGTCTACTGCTAACGACGGCCGGGGAATCGTGGCGGTTCTTTACCCTTCCCGAAAAGGAGCTTGCATGAATTCTGTCCTCGCGCGCCGGTGCTCGTTTGCGCTGGCGCTGGTTTTCACTCTCCTTATCCTTAGTGCGTTCACCCCTCGCCTTGCGGCGCAAGGCGGCGAACCCGAATACTTCGCCATTCGCGGCGCCAAAGTCGTGCCCGTTTCCGGCCCTCCGCTGGACAACGCCATCATCGTCGTGGCCCACGGCATCATCACCGCCATCGGCAAGGACGTTCCCATCCCAGCGGACGCTTGGGTCATCGACGGCCAGGGCTTGACCGTCTATCCCGGCCTCATTGATGCCTTCACCGACGTCGGCATCCCTTCCGCCGCTCCGGAAGCAGCTCCGGCCGCCGGCCCCGTCGGCGGTGGCCGCCGCGGCGCAGCGCCGCCTTCGCAGGAAGTTTCGCGCGGACCGGAAGATCGCCCCGGCACGTATCCTTGGCGCAGCGCCGCCGATGAAGTTACCCTCAGCGACAAACGCATCGAATCCTGGCGCAACGCCGGCTTCACCACCGTCGTCTCCGCCCCTAAAGGCGGCATGTTTCCGGGTCAGGCCTCTGTTCTCGATCTCGCTGGCGACCGCGCCAGCAAAATGGTCGTCAAGACTCCCGTCGCCATTCCTATTTCGTTCCAGGCCACCGGTGGCTTCGGCAATTTTCCTGGCTCGTTGATGGGCGTTCTCGCTTATGTCCACCAGGTCTGGATTGACACCGACCGGAGTTCTCACGCTCAGGCCGCCTACGAGGCCAATCCCCGTGGCATCGCCCGCCCGCCCTATGACCGCACCGACGCCGTTCTCGCGGAGGCCCTCGAAGACGGCGCAGTCGTTCTCATCCCCGCCAACAATTCCATTCAAATCCGCCGCGCTCTCGAATTCCCCGAACTTTGGAACGCTCACGACGCCATTCACGGCGTCATCTACGGCGCGCAAATGGCCTACGAAACCGCCGGCGAAATCGCCGCGTCGAAAATACCCGTCCTCGTCGACTTGAAATGGCCCGAACCGGAAAAGGATACCGACCCGGACGCGAAACCTTCCCTGCGTACTCTCCGCTTCCGCGACAAAGCTCCTTCTTCTCCCGCCGCCCTCGCCAAGGCTGGCGTGAAATTTGCTTTTTATTCCGGCGGAATCACTGCTCCGAAGGACATTCTCAAAGCCGCTAAAAAATCCATTGACGCCGGACTGGCGCCTGACGCCGCTCTGCGCGCTATGACTCTTTCCGCCGCCGAAATCTACGGCGTGGACGACCGTCTCGGCTCCGTCGAAAAAGGCAAAATTGCCAACCTCGTCGTCACCGACGGCGACCTTTTCGACGAAAAAACAAAAATCAAAATGGTCTTCGTGGATGGCCGCCGCTTCGAGCCGCACGAGCCAGAAAAACCCAAGGATCCTCCCAAGGGAAATATCTCCGGCGCCTGGAAACTGTCCTACACCACTCCGGACGGTGCGGAAGAATCCACCGCGCAACTGGATATGTCCGCCGATGGCTCGCTCTCCGGCACCGTCTCTAGCAAGCGCGGCACCGGCAACATCATTTCCGGCTACCTCAGCGCGGACAAATTCTCGTTCACCATCAACATGCCCATCGAAGGCAATCCCACGGATGTCGAATTCTCCGGGACCTTCGACGGCACTTCCTTGAAGGGCACTATCAGCGTCCTTGGTTACTCCATCGATTTCACCGGCGCCAAGCCGCAGTCCAGCGGTGGAACTACCTCCGCCGAATCCGCCTTTGGAGGTGCCCTGTGAGGAGCCCGCTCATGCTTTCCGTAACGCGAACTCTGCTTCCCACTTTCGCCGCGCTCTGCGCGCTCCCGCTCTCCACTTCCGCCGCGAATCCTCCCGATGCTGCCCCCGTTCTCCTCATCCAGAACGCCACCATCCTCACCGTTTCGCATGGCACGATCGAGCACGGCTCCGTCCTTATTAAGGACGGCAAAATCGCCGAAGTTGGCACAAACATCAAAGCTCCCAAAGATGCCCAGGTCGTGGATGCCGCCGGTCAGTTCGTCATCCCCGGCATCATTGACTGCCACTCGCACATCGCCGTGGACGGCAGCGTCAACGAAGGCAGCATCTCCGTCTCTTCCATCGTCAACATCGCCGACGTCCTCAATCCCGATGACATTGACATTTACCGCGACCTCGCCGGCGGCGTCACCGTGGCCAACGTTCTCCACGGCTCGGCCAACTCCATCGGCGGCCAAACCGTCGTCATTAAGCTGCGCTGGGGCCAGCCCGCCTCCAAGCTGCCCTTCGAAGGCGCCCTCCCCGGCATCAAGTTCGCTCTCGGCGAAAATCCCAAGCGCTCCAACTTCAGCGTCCCCGGCTCCGCACAGCGCTATCCCACCTCGCGCATGGGCGTCGAAGAAACCATCCGCACCGCATTCGCGGAAGCTCGCGATTACAAAAAGACCTGGGACGATTACGACAAGCGCGCGGCCGCGGGCGAGAAAAACCTGATCCCTCCCCGCCGCGATCTTCGCCTCGATCCCCTCGTCGAAGTTCTCGAAGGCAAGCGCTACGTCCACTCCCATTGCTATCGCGAAGACGAAATCCTCATGCTGCTTCGCGTCGCCAAGGAATTCGGCTTCAAGGTCCGTACCTTCCAGCACGTTCTCGAAGGCTATAAAGTCGCCGACGAAATCGCCGCCGCGGGCGCCGGCGCCTCCACCTTCTCCGACTGGTGGGCTTACAAAGTGGAAGCCTACGACGCCATTCCGTACAACGCCGCGCTTATGACCCGCCGTGGCGTAATCGTCTCCATCAATTCCGACGATGCCGAAGAGGCTACGCACCTCAATCAGGAAGCTGCCAAGACTATGAAGTACGGCGGCCTGTCTCACGACGAAGCGCTCAAGCTGGTCACGCTGAACCCCGCCATTCAGCTCGGCATTGACAAGCGCGTTGGCACCATCGACGTCGGCAAAGACGCCGACCTCGTCATCTACAACCACGACCCGCTTAGCGCTTACGCGCAAGTCCAGAAAACGCTCATCGACGGCCGCATCTACTTTGATCGCCAGCGCGACATCGCCGACCGCCCGGCCCGCGAAAAAGAAAAGAAAGCCCTCATGGACAAGGAAAAGAAATCCGAAGAAAAGAAGCCCGGCGAGCGCAAGTCCGGCGACAAAAAGCCCGACGAGAAGAAACCTGACGATAAAGCCAAGCCGCCGCAGCAAGCCCTCGTTACTGGAGGTGCCCTGTGACTTTCGTTCGTACTACGCTCCGCATGCTTGTCGTCGCCGCGCTCGCTTTTTGTTTCTCGCATCGCGCTTTCGCCCAAGCGCCGGCCACCTACGCCATCACCCACGCCAAAATCTTCACTGTCTCCGGCTCTGCCATTGACGATGGCACGCTCGTCATTCGCGACGGCAAAATTGCCGCCGTCGGCGCCAGCGTCGAAGTTCCCTCCGGCGCTACCGTCATTGACGGCAAAGGCCTGCAGGTCTATCCCGGCCTCTTCGATCCCATTACGCAGATGGGCCTCAGCGAAATCTCCGCCGTCAACGCCACCGTGGACTCTTCCGAAACCGGCCAATTCAATCCCGATGTCGTCGCCGCCACCGCTGTTTTCCCGTCGAGCGAGCACATCCCCGTTACGCGCACTGCGGGCATCACCGAAGTTCTCGCCGTTCCAGCCAGCGGCGGCTTCGATTCCGGCGGCGGGCGCGGCACCATCGGCGGTCAGGCCTCCGCCATCCACCTCGCCGGCTGGACCATCAACGACATGCTCATCAAGAAATCCGTCGCCATGGTCGTCAACTGGCCCACCATCGAAACGCGCACCTTCGACTTCGCCACCTTCTCCATCAAGAACAAGCCCTTCAACGATGCCAAGCAGGACTACGACAAGCACGTCAACGAACTTTCCGATTATCTCGACGAAGCTCGCCACTACGCGCAAGCCATGGGCCACGGCGGTCCGTCCGATTTCAAGCGCGATCTCAAGCTGGAAGCGCTCGCGCCCGTCGTTCGCGGCCAGTTGCCCGTTCTCGTTTTTGCCGATCGCGCTCGTGACATCCGCAACGCCGTCGAATTTTGCGACAAGCAAAAACTCAAAATGATTCTTGCCGGCGGCGGCGAAGCCTACAAAGTGAAGGATCTCCTGCGCTCCAAAGCCATTCCCGTCGTTCTTCGGCCGACCCTCAGTCTTCCCGAAGAAGAAGACGATCCCTACGACACCTTGCTGACGCAGCCCGCCGAGCTTGCCGCCGCTGGTGTCAAGATTGCCTTCGGCAGCTTCGACAATTCTTTTGCCCGCCGCCTCGGCCAGCAGGCCGCCAACGCCGTCGCCTACGGCTTGCCTTATGAACAGGCCCTGAAAGCCGTCACCATTAATCCCGCCGAAATTTTCGGCGTCGCGGATCAGGTCGGCACTCTAGAGACCGGCAAAGTCGCCAACGTCATCGTCACTAATGGCGATCCGCTCGAGCTCACCACCGACGTGAAATATCTTTTCATCCGCGGCGAGCGCACTTCGCTCGACAACCGCCACTTGCGCCTCTACGAAAAATATCTAAACCGCCCCAAAGAGCCTGCAGCGAAGTAGCGCAGCGAAAAGTGTAGCGGCGCGCTTTCCCGTCCTGCCTGCCATGGGCGTAGTCAAAGGGAGCGCGTCCCCTTGGAGTGCGGCGGCCCAGCTGCCGCTTTTCCCCCGGCCAACCACCGAAACGCTTGCACCTCGTGTCCGTCTGACTCACTATCTACCGCGCCCCACGGAGACTTCATGTCCACTCTCTTTCATGACCTTCGCTACGCCCTTCGCCTCCTCGCCAAGTCTCCTGCCTTCACCCTCATCGCCATTCTTACTCTCGCTCTCGGCATCGGCGCCAACACCGCCATCTTCACCGTCGTCAACGCCGTGCTTCTTCGGCCCCTTCCATTCCAGGATCCTTCCCGCCTCGTTCTCGTCATCGAAAAAAGCAAGTACCCCACCATCACCGTCTCCTATGAGAACTATCTCGACTGGCGCGACCAGAGCCACTCTTTCGCCTCCATGGAAGCCATCTACGGCCAGAACATGACGCTCACCGCCAAAGGCGAGCCGCAGCGCCTCGTCGCTCGCTTCATCACCGCCGGCTTTCTCCCCGCCCTCGGCGTCTCCACCCGCCTTGGCCGCAACTTCACTCCTGAAGAAGACCGCGCCGGCGGCACGCCCGTCGCCATCCTCAGCTACGGCCTCTGGCAGCGCAGCTTCGGCGGCGTCAGCGACGTCCTCGGCCAAACCGTCACTCTCGACTCACAGCCCTACACCGTCATTGGCGTGATGCAGCCTGGTTTCAAATTCTTTCAGGAAGCCGACGTCTTCCTCCCCTTCCATCCCTGGGCCAAAACCCTTCCCGACGACCGCAACTGGCATCCCGGCATTCTTCCCGTCGCGCGTCTTAAGCCCGGCGTTACTATTGCCGAGGCCCGCGCCGAAATGGTCGGCATCTCCAAACGCCTCGAGCAGCAGTATCCTCTCTACAACACCGGCTGCAGCTCTGACGTCGTTCTCGCCCACGATCAGCTCGTACAAAGCTCCCGTCCCGCGCTGCTTCTCTTGCTCGGTGCCGTCAGCTTTGTTCTTCTCATCGCCTGCGTCAACGTCGCCAATCTTCTTCTCGCCCGCGCCTCCGCCCGCGGTCGCGAAGTCGCCATCCGCACGGCCATGGGTGGCTCCCGCGCACGCATCGTTCGCCAGCTCCTCACCGAAGGCGTCCTTCTTTCGTTCGCCGGTGCCGCACTTGGCTTGCTCTTCGGCTGGGCCGCTCTTGCGCCTCTTCTGAGAATCTCCGCCACCAGCCTCCCGCCCGGCACCAAAGTCGGCCTCGACATTTGGGTCCTGGTCTTCACTGCCGGAGTCGGCATTCTCACCGGTCTCCTCTTCGGCATTTTCCCCGCGCTGCGTACCGCCAAACTCGACCTGCGCGAAACCCTCAATGAAAGTTCGCGTGGCTCGACCGCCGGGCCGGGCCGCCATCGCCTCGGAAACACACTCGTCTCCCTCGAAATCGCTCTCGCTCTTTTGCTTCTCGTTGGCGCCGGCCTCCTCTTGCGTAGCTTCTCGCGCATGCAGGACGTCGCTCCCGGCTTCCATCCCGACCATCTTCTCGTCGCGGACGTTCCGCTTTCGCAAGCCGCCTACGCCAAGCCGGACCAGCGCTACACCTTCTACGACCGCCTCGTCAACGCCGCAAAAACCCTTCCCGGGGTCCGCCTCGCCGGTGCTGCCACCTTTCTACCTGTAAGCGGCGGCGGCTCCGTCATTCACTTCAACATTCAAGGCCGCCCGCCCAAATCCCCCAGCGACTTCACCGCTGGCGGTTATCGCGCCATCACTTCCGGTTATTTCGAAACGCTCGGCGTGCCGCTCCTGAAAGGCCGCCTCTTCACCGCCGCCGACCGCGACAACTCTCCCGCCGTCTGCATCATCAACGCCACCATGGCCAGAAGCTATTTCCCAGACATCGATCCCCTCGGCCAGCACATGCAGCTCGGTGCCACGCCCATCAAAGAAATTCCCTTCATGGAAATCGTCGGCGTCGTCGGCGATGTCGTCCCGGGCCTCGGCACCGATCCGCAGGCCGAAATGTATCTCCCCTACCGCCAGGCCGACGCCATCCTGCCCGTCTTTCAGCTCTCCCTCGTTCTGCGCACCGCCGGTGATCCGCTCTCCGAAACTTCCGCGCTCCGAAGCGCCCTCTCGCAAATTGATCCCAACGAGCCCCTTGTCAAAGTCCGCACCATGGAAGAAAGCATGGCCACTACCGTTGCGCAGCCGCGCTTCCGTGCCTGGCTTATCGGCATCTTCGCCATGTTCGCGCTCATCCTCGCGGCGGTCGGCGTTTACGGCGTCGTGTCCTACTCCGTCACGCAACGCACCAGCGAAATCGGTGTCCGCGTCACGCTCGGCGCGCAAACCCAGGATGTTTTCCGCATCATCGTCGGCGAAGGCCTCCGTCTCGCGCTCATCGGTGTCGGCATCGGCCTCGTTGCCGCCCTCGCCCTCACGCGTTTATTGCACACTTTTCTCTTCGGCATCAGCGCCTACGATCCGCTCACCTTCATCGGTGTCTCCGCGCTGCTCACTGTCGTCGCCCTCGCCGCCTCTTTCTTCCCGGCCCGCCGCGCCACCCAAGTGGATCCCCTCGTCGCTCTCCGCTACGAATAGCTGGCAGCAGTGGCACAGGCATTCCTGCCGGTGCTCTTCACACCGCGCGGGTCCTCAACGAAGAGCCTCCGTAGGGGAGGGGCTCGCCCCTCACGTCTTGTCCCTTTTCGTTCGGCTCCCCGCACTCCACCCATTCGTCGCGCAGTTAATCTCCGCACTTCTCGTCTCGTCCAGATATGTGGGGCGTTTCTTTTGAGAATCTCCAGGCGCTCCCATTTGTTCAAGCTAGAAGAGGTATTTACAAGGTGAGTCGGTGATTTTGAAATAGGCCGGCGATATGAAACCACTTGGACTATTTCTCTTGCCACTTTTTCAACTCACCGTCTTTGTGAGCCAAATCTTCGCTCAACAAGCGCCCTCCGGCGACCTTCCTTCGCCTTCGCCGCAAATTCGCGTCTCCTCGAACCTGGTTCTCGTCCCGGTAGTTGCCCTCAATCTCAGCACTGGTCTTCCCGACCAGACTCTGAAGCGGGAGGACTTCGCTGTCTTTGACAATGGCCATCCCGTTTCCATCAGCTCATTCGATTCCGGAGCCTCCGCGCGTCCTCTGACGCTGTGGTTCGTGGTGCAATGCAGCATGCAGGACTTCTCCGACTCGGAGGGTTCCGGCTTCTTTCGCGGTCAAATCCATTTGTTCGAGCCGGCTTTCAAGAGTGTGGACAGACGCGACACCGTAGCCGTGGCACACTGGTGCGACAACGGCGATGCCATCGTCGATCTTCCGCCTACCTCCAGCGTGGACGACCTCTCCGTCACTCTGCAACGCGTACTTGCCCCTTTCTACGCTGCCGCCGACCATGACCGTACTGGCGAACTCGCCTTGCAAAAGACCTTGCAACTTATTGTCGACGCCACACGCTCGCTCACTCCCGAATCAGTCCCGGTCATCATTTTCCTCTACGGCGACCATAGCGGCATGCCCAAATCCGAAGCCGACCATTTCATTGGCGAACTCCTCGAAACCTCCGCCATCGCGTTTGGTCTCAAGGATCGCCGCTCTCATTTCGTGTTGCTCTTCATGGGTGAACAAAAGGAAGTAGCTCATTACATCGCGGCGCAAACTGGTGGTCAATACTTCGCGGTCACTCCGGAGACCTACGCCTCCGGCCTTCAGACCATCCTTCAGCAGCTCCATTTCCGCTACGAACTTGGCTTTACTCCCGCTGCCCTCGACGGCCAGCGCCACAACCTTCGCGTCCAACTCGTCGATTCTGCCAGGCGCCAGCACCGCGGCTTGCGTTTGCGTTATCGCCTCGCCTACGTGCCGGCGCCACCTCGGTAGTCTCTCCCGTCTCGTTTTTCATTCCCGCCGTTAATTTTTTCCGGCCTGCCCCGTCTATAGAGAGAACGGTCTTTGTGCGAAACTCATGCCGTTCTATTGTGTTTGCCAGGGTAAGCCTATGACTCAACTCGTTCGTCCCCTCGCCTCTGCATTTGCAGCCTTCGCAATTCTTGGCTTTTCTTCCACCACCGTCCACGCCCAGGACCCCGGCAAAATCGTCAACGAATACGTGAAAGCCGCCGGCGGCAGCAAAGCCCTCTCCAAAATCCGCACCGAAACTCTCGAAGGCGCCTTCACCAACCCTGCCGACGGCAAGCCTTCCACCTATACTTTCAACACCAAGCTCCCCAACCGTCTCTATTCCGAATTCGTGCTTGGCGACAAACCCGTCATCTACGCTTACAACGGCAAGTCCGCCTGGCACGAAGCGCCCTCCGGCGAACTCTCCACTCTCATCGGACCGCAGGGCCTTCAGCTTGAAGCCGCTTCGCTTTACTACAACACCCGCCTCCTCAATCCGAAAAAGAGCAAACTCGCCCTTGCGTTCATCGGCCACGCCCAGGTTCGCGGCAAAGACGCGCTGCAACTCGAAATCACCACGCCCACGAACATCCGCCGCGAAGTTTTCTTCGATCCGCAATCTCACCTCATCGTCGAGGAATCCGGCGCTCTCGGTGGCGTCGAGGAGGAAATTCTTTACGACGACTACCGCGACGTGGATGGCGTCAAGCTTCCGTACAAACTCGAGCTGCATCGCGGCTCGGACGTCTATTCCATCAACATCAACCGGGCCGCCATCAACGATACCGTGGGTGAGCGCACTTTCGATTTCCCGATCAAATCTCAAGTCAAGCTGCCCGACCTGAAAGCGCTCTTCAAAGAGCTAGACGACAATCAGAAAGCCATAGATAAAATCCGCGAAAATTACGCCGGAACGCGCGTCGAAGAGGATACCGAATTTGAGAAAGACGGCAAGGTAAAGAAAACCGAAACTTCCGAGTACACGTTTTTTTATTTAAGCGGCGACGAAGTTTCCACGCTCGTCAAAAAAGACGGCAAGCCGCTCAGCGACGCGGAGCAAAAGAAGGAAAACGAAAAAACGCAGAAGGAAATCGCCGACATCCAGAAGCGCGAAGCCAAAAAAGAAGCTAAAGAAGAAAAAGCCAAGGAAGAAGGCAAACAGAAAAAAGACGACGACGATCCCGACATCGAAACTTTCCTGCGCACCTGCCAGTTCGTCAATCCACGCCGCGAACGTTTCCGCGGCCAGGACGTTCTCGTTTTCGACTTCGAGCCCAATCCCGAATACAAGCCGAAAAACCTGGTTGAAAAAGTCGTGCAGAAGCTCGCCGGCGTCATCTGGATTGACGAGCAAGCGCACGACGTCGCGCGCCTCGAAGCTTATTTCGTCGGCGACTTCCGTTTCGCCGGCGGCATCCTCGCCAATCTTCAGAAGGGCACTAGCTTTGTTTTCGAGCAGGCTTACATCAACAACGAAGTCTGGCTGCCCACCTACATGGAAGCGCACATCGGCGTGCGGGTGTTGATGGTAAAGGGCTTTACCGCCAACGTCGCCACGCGCTACTCCGACTACAAGCGCTTCAACGTCGAGACACTCTCCACGATTTCCAAACCCAAATCCGCCGACCTGCCCGCTGAAAAGCCCACCGGCAACTGAACCGCAAGAGCAGCTTCAAAGCAGGTTCGTGAATTCTTCTACACTGACTTTCAAATCCTGAACTATTCCCCGCAACGTTTTACGCTTCAATTCTCCGCGATGCATCGGGATGACTACGCGCGCCTGATCGTTGGTTCGTACGTAGATGGCGTGACTACCGGTCTACCGGCGGAATACGAACCCCAATTTTTCGGCGACCCGGATTAAGTCCTTCGCTGACGCCGCCGGTAATTTCGGCGTCACGCCGGAACTTCTACGGGCTTAATCAGAATGTCCTCCGTCGGAATCGGCAGGCCGTCTTCCACGAGGCTTTCCAAATAAAGTCCGATGGCTTCGCGGATATTCTCGACGCCTTCTTCGACGGTTTCACTTTGCGTGTGGCATCCCGGCAAGGTCGGGCAAAAAACGTGATAGCCGCCTTCCGCCTCTTTCTCAAAAATTACCGTGTAACGATGCGCCATCGCCGGCCTCCGCTTCCTCTATTCTAGGCGATGCCACGCCGTGTGAAGGCATTGCAGTCGCGGATTGCCAACTATTGCGCGCGCGCGATCTGAACGGGCCTATCGAGCTTGAACGTCAGCAGTGTTTCCGGCGGCAGCTTGATGGCGCCGCCCTTTGTCAACACCTGCGTCAACGCGCCCGCTCCTGCTCCCGCTCCGGCTCCAATCGCCGCGCCTTTGCCGTGGCCGGCGATGGCTCCAATAATCGCTCCGAACGCGGCGCCCCCGCCGGTGTATTCCGCCGTGCGCTTGTTCGCGCCGATGCCCTGCTTGCCCTTTTCCGCAAGGTCCGTCGTGCTGACGACGAACTCCTGCCCTTCCACGCTCACAGATTGCAAATCCAGCACCAGGTCGGATTGTCCGTGGAAGCGGTTGCCCTTTGACGCCGAGCGAATAATGATCTGCGCGTTCGAGCCGTGCGGAATCACCACGTTTCCATCGGCATCCACGACGTCGTCGGTAATTTCCGCCGCGTACGTTTGCCCTTCCGCGGCCGTCGCGGAGTCAATCGTGTCTTCCGTGCGCACGGCGACTTGCGTTCCCTCCTGGAGCCGGTACGTCTTGGTATGAATTTCCGCTCGCGTCGGGTGATAGTGATGTTCGTGGATTCTGTCTTCGGAAGCCTTTGTCGCGGCTGCCGAGTTACTTCCCGCAGCGCCGCTTGTGGCGTCCGGCGCGGCGTCGTCGTATTCGATCGACTTCACCTGCGCCATCGGGTAGGTCTTCTCGGTCTTATCGTCGGCAATCAGCGTGATTCCCGTCGGAGAACTGGACTTCACCTGCCCCGCGACGCTCGTGCCGTCACGCAACAGGACGGTAGCATGCGGCAGATTGGCATTCTGGTTCGCGCACGAGCACAGCAGGAGCAGCGCGAGAACAATCGGCAATGCCAGCAGCTTTCGTTTCATAGAAGAACCTCCGTTTTGTAGCGGCGGCTTTCCGCCGCCGTCGTTTTGAGGAGCCGCGGCTGGCTGGAGCCTGCGCCGGGCTCTCCGTCTTGACCTGACCTGCTCCATCCTAACTCTCCACCGGCTCGCGACTCAACGCGTTGCTCGCGGGACGTGATCCGCAATCCGTGGACGGCGGTCTGTGTCCAGTGAGCCAAGAATCTCCGTGGAATAAGTCCTTTAGAATGATATTCTTCGCAGACCCCTGGGGGTTAAGTCCTTTGTTTTGATATTCTTCGCAAAAAGGGGGAGGGGGTGGGGTCCTAAGGACCGCGGAGTCGGGGGCTGTGGGAAAAATAGAGAGCTGCGAATCCTTGCTGCGCGACCGGACAAGCATCGAACTGAGGGGAAGGATAGCACGGAAATGGCGAAGAGCTAAGTACTTTACAGCGAACGGTCGAAAATCGGGGTTGAACTGCTATTAGCGGGATTGAACTGCGCCAAGGAGGAGCGGACAATTCAAAGTCCGCACCCTTTGATGAAGCAAACTCAAAGGGATGCGGCACCCCAAGCGCCTGCCACCCGCCAGGCTCGTTCGTCATGAGCGCAGTCTACACACTACTCATCATCCACGCTCCAATTTCTTAACACGTTCCTGTCCCCGAGTTTCCCCGAGTTTCCGAGTTTCCCCCGAGTTTCCCACAAACAACTCGCTGTCATCGCAGAGGAAGGAAGTACAGCATTGCACCAAGGAATAGCACGGTTAAGATGACAGCGAGCAGAATAAGCGATCTCTGCTTTATCTGATTCACAACGGTCGCCTCGCCCCCGTTGAGTCCGGAATGTGGATTTGGACCCGGCTGGAAGAGCATGCTTAAGCTCACAAGTAGACCCAATGCCGCCAAAGAGAGCTCGCCGGTTCTTATCAGCTCGGCGTACGGTCTTTCGATAGTCGCGAGGTATCCGTAGGCCTCCCCGACCACGATGTTGGCGATAACTAGAGCAAGAAGTAGACGCTCACGAAAGCATTTAAAGATGACGAATCCTTTAGTGCAGAATGTCACCGCGAAAAGGGCAAAAGGAAGATCAATGAGGCTGGGGCGCTGGAAAGCTTTGTGCAATCCGGTCCAACCCACAAAAACCAGTATCGAGAAACAACCAACAAGAATCAGCGCTATCCTCTTATTTCTGGCTGGGCAATATTGCGGATGCAAATTCTGAGCCGACGTATAGATACTCACTGGTACCTCCCCCTAGCGGGTGGAGCAAAGAATTTAGATTTTTGTTGACGACGCGGCACGAGGAGAGCATACCACTTCTGCACTTCACCGCGGCAGACAACGGTGGGGTGCCGCACCCTTTGGTTTCGAAGGGTGCGGGTTTTTCTGGCCTTTGCGGTCCATAGCTATGCGCAATCCGCTCAAGCGCCTCTACGGGCAAAGCGACCTGCACTTCGTCACCTTCAGTTGTTGCCGGAGAAGACCGCTGCTCGGAACAGCACGGGCGCGCGACTGCTTCGTCAAGATTCTCGATGAAGTGCGCACGCGGCAGGATTTCCGTTTGCTCGGCTTCGTGGTCATGCCCGAGCACGTCCATCTGGTGATGAGCGAGCCCGCCGGGAGAACGTCCTCCCAGGTATTGCAGGTACTAAAGCAAAGAGTAGCGCGGGCGCTATTGAGAAAGCGCGGCCGCGCGAACGAAACGGAACTCCGGTTGCCGTTTGCGGAAAATCCGACACAGGCGAAGCATTTCTGGCAGCGGCGGTTCTACGACTTCAATGTGTGGAGCGAGAAGAAGCTGCGAGAAAAGCTGGAGTACATGCACGCGAATCCGGTGACGCGGAAACTAGTGCAGCATCCGAGGGATTGGAGATGGAGCGGTTGGGCGCAATACTCGGGAAGAGGCGAAGCAATGATCAGGATCGATCCGGTCGAAAAAGAGGAAAGGCGATAGCTAAGCGAGATGGTGGCAAGATGCACAAGTCGAGCAGGAGAACAAAGCAACACCCGCACCCTTGAAAATCACAAGAGTGCGGCACCCCGCAGGGTGACGCGATGCCTGCGACGGTTGCATGACGGAAAAGCGGCGTCGCGCCGCCGCAGTCGATGACTACAGAAGAAAGGACGGGCACGATGTATCGTGCCCCTACAACAGTTACGAGCAGAGGCTATACTTGCGCGACGGTGGTTGCTGGGATTACTGCGGGCTGGAGAGGGGGAGGCCGAGAGCGTCGAAGGCGTCCTGGCCGTGGACCCAGCCCTCTTTGCCGTCGATGCGGGTACGCAGCCAAACGTTTCGGAAGGAACAGGAGACGTGCTGATCGCGAGATTCGAAATTCCAATCTACGATCGCCTGCATCTCGAGAATTTCCACCGGCGTGTCGGGACTTACGGGAACATTCTGCGAGTTGTCGGTGTTGCCGTCAGGAGCCGCGAAAAGGTGGACATAGAGCGCGTCCGCGTTGGGCGGATGCGGCTGCGGCTTGGCCTCGACGGGAAAGATGCAGCCGCGTTCGGTCAAATTGCCGCTGGCCGTTTGATAGCACTGCGAGCCCTGGCCCCATTGGCCGTTGGCCCAATCGAAGCGCACCGGCACGTCGGCATAGAAGTTGCCGGTCCAAGCGCGGAACGAGAGAACCTCGGCGGTGCTGGCGATGGGCATAACCGCGATGCCGCCTTTCATCATGACGGCAGCCATGGTGCCGTTGACGGTGATGTTTGATCCCTGGCCGAGGGCGAGCACGGGGCCGAAGGACGCGAGATGGCCGTTCACGATGCCGAAGAGTTGCCAGGATTCTTTGGCGAGCTCGGGAGTGGCGCCCGGAGAAGGCACGCGTTGGTCGAGAAAGCGGATGACGAGAGCGGTGCCGCCGGCTCCGGAGAGAAGCGTGGCGGAGGCGGTGAGTGTCTCCGTGAATCCGCGTTGCGCCACCGTGTACGGGAAGGTCTGGTCGTTGACGGGATTGCGGTGGGCATCGAGAATTTGCAGACGCGACAGTGTGGATGTGGTTTTCGCGGAGGGCGAGGCGCTTTCGGAGAGCATCCTGTAATGAAGAAGGACGGTGTAGGTCTGGTCAGCGACGGTAAACGGGCCTTCCTGGGTGAGGGTGTCTCGGAGTTGGGGCGTGGCCGAAGCGGAGGCTTGCGAGTGGGAAGAGAGCGTGCTGGGGAGTTGCGCGGCGGAACTCGCCGAAGTGCACGCCGAGATCAACGCGGCCACGAGCGCGGGGATCGCGAGCTGGGGCTGCGTGAGTTTTACAGCGATGAATCGCGCCAAACGGAACAACATGCTTATATTGGATGCTACAACAGCGTAACCGGGTGGGTGAGGATGAACTAGAAATGTTAGGATGGCACCGCTTTCAGGAGAAATCCATGGCCCAGGTATATGTTGCTCGCATGCATCAATTCTTGCTTGCTGCGCTGCGGCGGATGCTAGTCGGCGGCCCGCGCCAAGCCCTGCCGATGACGCTGTTGCTGACATTGGCGACGGCCGCGGCGATTCCGCCTGTGGCGTCGGCAGAGCCGACCCAAGCTACGACCGCGTCCACCGCGCCGATACGCGTGGGCATCGCCGGACTCGCTCACGGCCACGTCAGCGGATTCCTGCAGCAGAGTCTGAAACGCGCGGACATTCAAATAGTCGGGATCGCGGAAGCCGACAAGCAACTAACGAGCTTCATCGCACAGAAATTCAACCTCGCGCCGGAACTTTTCTACACGTCGCTCGAAGAGATGCTGGACAAAACCAAGCCGCAAGCGGTGCTCATCTTCACGAACACGTTCGAGCACCGCGCGGTAATTGAAACGTGCGCGCGGCACGGGATCTCCGTGATGATGGAAAAGCCGCTGGCGACGACAGCGGAAGATGCGCGCGCCATCGAAGCCGCGGCGCAACGCGGCAAGATTCAGGTGCTCGTCAACTATGTGACCACCTGGTATCGCAGCAACCACGCGGCCTATGATATCGCGCACGACAACTCCATCGGCGAAATCCGCAAAGCCGTCTTTCACGCCGGCCATCGCGGCCCCAAAGAAATCAATGTCGAGCCGTGGTTCCTCGCCTGGCTGAGCGACCCGAAACTCAACGGCGGCGGCGCCCTCTTCGATTTTGGGTGTTACGGCGCTGACCTCATGACCTGGCTCATGGACGGCCGCCGGCCGGAAACGGTGACGGCGGTGACGCAACACATCAAGCCAGACGCCTATCCGCGCGTGGACGACGAAGCCACTATCGTGCTCGCCTATCCGAAAGCACAAGCGGTCATTCAGGCTTCCTGGAATTGGCCTTTCTCTCGCAACGATGCGGAAGTTTACGGCCAGACCGGCTATGCCATCACCGTTGGGCGCGATTCGCTGCGCGTCCGACTGAATGAGAAAGAACCGGAAAAAACGATTGAAGCGAAGCCGCTCGATCCGCAAGAAGCCGATTCGGTGAGTTATCTGCGCGCGGTGCTTCTCGACGGGAAGAAGCCGGAGGGACTGTCGTCGCTCGCGACGAATGTGATTGTGACGGAGATTCTGGACGCGGCGCGACGTTCGGCGGAGACCGGGAAGACGATTCGGCTGGCGGAAGGGAAACACTAGAGCGGACACCTGTACGATCGTTGCGCATTGCGAGGAAGCAAGCTGGTTGTTCAGCGAAATCTTATCAACAGCAGTTTCCTCGCGGCGCTCGGCATGACAGATTAGAAGCTTCCGCTGCGCACGTGGAAGGCATGCAGAAGATCGGCAAGGTTGGCGACGATGGTGAATTATTTCGCGGCGACGGGAGCGTCGAGGACTTCGCGGACTTTTTGCGTCAACATGGCCGGAGTAAACGGCTTTTGCAGGAACGCCACGCCTTCTTCGAGCACGCCGCCTTTTCCGAGAACATTGTCGGTGTAGCCGGACATGAAAAGGACGCGCGTGTGGGGGTGCCGCGCGGTGACGCGACGCGCCAGCTCGGGGCCGCTGAGTCCGGGCATGATGATGTCGGTGAGCAGGAGATGAATCTCGCCGCGGTGGTTCACGGAAAAATGTTCGGCTTCGTGCCAGCTTTGCGCGGGCAAAACGTGATAGCCCTTGCCGCTGAGGATCATGCTGACGAGGCTGCGCACGGGCTCTTCGTCCTCGACGAGTAAAACGGTTTCCGTGCCTTTGCGCGACACGGGAATCGTGGCAGGTTCCGACTTCTCCTCCGGCTTTTCGTCAATGCGCGGCAAATAAACTTTGAACGTGGTGCCGTGACCCGGCTCGCTGTACACCCAGATGTACCCGCCGCTCTGTTTGACGATGCCGTAGACTGTCGAGAGGCCGAGGCCCGTGCCGCGCCCGCCTTCTTTCGTCGTGTAAAACGGCTCGAAAATGTGCGCCGCGGTTTCCGCGCTCATGCCGATGCCGTTGTCGGAAACCGCGAGCATGACGTAGCGACCAGCATTGACGGTAACGTGTTCGCGCACGAAGCTCGAGTCCAGCTCGACGTTCATGGTTTCGACGGTGAGGCGGCCGCCATCGGGCATGGCATCGCGCGCGTTGACGACAAGGTTCATGAACACTTGCTCGATCTGCGCGGGGTCGGCGCGGACCGCGCCAACATCGGCGGCGCAGCGCGTGACTTTTTCGATGTGTTCGCCGAGCAGCCGGCCGAGAAGTTTGTCGAGGCCGAGGACGATGGCGTTGAGATCAATGAGCTTGGGCTGCAGAACCTGGCGGCGGCCGAAAGCGAGTAGCTGGCGAACGAGCACGCTGGCGCGCTCGGAAGCGTTTTCAACTTGCATGACGTCGGCGCGAGCGTCGTTCTGAAGTTCGGGGCGCTGGAGCACCAGTTCGGTGTAGCCCTTGATGACGGTGAGGAGATTGTTGAAATCGTGCGCGATGCCGCCGGCGAGGCGGCCGACCGCTTCCATGCGGCGGGATTGCTGAAGCTGCGTTTCCAGGCGCTTGCGCTCGGTGATGTCCACGATGATGCCTTCCATCACCGGCTGACTGTCGCGGCCAGCCACAACAACTGCGGTATCGCTGACCCAAACGGTGGCGCCATCCTTGCGGACGATGCGGTATTCCGCTTGAAATCGCTGGCCGCGCATGCTGGCGTTTTCCGCTTCTTCGATGAAGGGGTGATCTTCGGCGGGGACGTGGCGCATCCATTCTTCGGACTTTTCGAGCCACTCGTCGGGCGTGAAACCGGTGATGGCTTCGACCTGCGGGCTGACGTAGAGCCATTTTCCCTTGATGCCGACCTCGGCGATGTAGCTGATGGCGGCGACCTGTTCGATGAGTTTGCGATATTTGCTTTCGGCTTCTTCGCGCGCTTGCTCGGCGGCTTTTCGGGCGCTGATGTCGTGACCGATGCAGGCGGTGACACCGTTGGGCAACGCTGCGATCGACATTTCGACGGGAATCACGGTGCCGTCGCGGCGACGGAGCATAATTTGCCCGGACCATTTGCCTTTGGAAGCCAGAGCTTGGCTGATGGTGCGTTCAAGCGACTCGACATCGCGGACGTCGTAAATCTTCCTCCAGTGCAGGCCAAGCATGGATTCCGGCGAGTCGTAGCCCATCATTTTGGCGAAGGCGGC
>Ga0209166_10000281_pt1 | contig 63850 bp, 58 predicted proteins | sample Coa_R1_3_FD_187151 | JGI IMG/M metagenome (GOLD analysis project Ga0209166, IMG submission 187151) | Surface soil microbial communities from Centralia Pennsylvania, which are recovering from an underground coalmine fire - Coalmine... | ecosystem: Environmental > Terrestrial > Soil >...
AGAACGGCACCGGCACCTGCTCCGGCTTAGTCATCATGCCGCCGGCCGTTGTCCCGCCGATGGCGAAGAGCTGATAGATGCCCATCGGCCCCATGTCGATCGCGTCCGACTTGGTCCAGCCGAACATGCTCGAGTAGAAGCCGAAGGCCGATTCCCCTTCCCCGGCCATCAGCTCGTGCCAGCCGACGCGGCCGGTGGCGCTCTGGTCCGGCAGCTGGGCCGGCCCTTCGCCCAAGCCCTTGAACAGAGCGAAATGCGCGCCCTGCGGATCGGCGACGACCGCGAAGCGCCCGACGTTCGGGATGTCCTGGGGCGCATGATGGACGGTTCCGCCCGCCTTGGCGATCCGCTCGGCCATGGCGTCGACATCGGCAACCGCGACATAGCCGATCCAGCCCGGACGGGCCCCCGCCTTGCGGGTCTCCTCCGGCACGGCCATCAGCCCGCCGATCCGGTCCTCACCCATGGTGAACAGCGTGTAGCTCATGCCCGGCACGCCCGAGTCCTGCGCGCCCCAGCCGACCACCGCCTTGTAGAAGGCTTCGGCGGCCGCGGTATCGGTGGTCATCAGCTCATACCAGACGAACTTGCCCTGGAAATCAGACATTCCGGTTCTCCCAGTCGGTAGAGTGGAGCGCCATCCGGGGGCATGAGGCCCCGGTCGCGCGATGCCGGCGCGGATGCGCCGTTAAGAATCACAGCAGGACGGCTTGGCCGGCGCGTCGTCATATTCATCGTGCCGCCGCATCCAGCCCGCCATCGCCTGCTCGTTGCGGCCCAGGGGCGCGCGGTCGAGAATCATATAGGTACCGACAAGTTCTTCCAGACCGCGGGCGTAGCTCGAGTAGGTGTGGAAGATGCCGCCCGCCTCGTCCTTGACGAAGGCACTGAGACCGGGAAGCTCGTCGTTGGCACTCGCCGCCGCAAGCATGGCGTAGTTGTAGAACACCTCGCCCTTTGCCAGATCGTCGCCGGTGAAGGATACGCCATAGTCGCGGTTGAAGTCGCTGCCGAACGACGACACCCAGGGAAAGCGCCAGCCCATGCGCCGCTTGTAGGCCTCGATCTCGGCAAGTGGCGCGCGCGAGACCGCCGTCAGCGTAACGTCGTGATGCTCGAGATGCGGCAGCGCGCCGTCGAGGTGATCGCTCAGAAACGAACAGCCCGGGCAACCCGCGGCCCAGCCCGGAGCGAGCATGAAGTGATAGACGACCAGCTGGCTGCGGCCGGCGAACAGGTCGGAAAGACTCTTCTTCCCGCTGGGCGTGTCGAAGGCATAGTCCTTGTCCACCTTCACCCAGGGCAGCGCCAGGCGTTCGGCGTTGATCCGATCCCTGAGCCGGGTCGCTTCTTTTTCCTTGAGCAGCAGCGCCTTGCGCGCGCCGAGCCACTCTTCCCTGGATACGACCGGATGATGCGGCATGGCTGCTCCTCCCTCGGCTCCATCGCCCGTTCGGGCTTGACTATATACGTTGATATCAACATTATTGGGTCATGTCAAAACCTACGCACGTTCCGTTCGAAACCACCCTGCTCGTCCGCGACGCCTGCCTCTGTCTTCACGTGCAGCGCGCGGCGCGCGCGCTGGCGCGCCGCTTCGACGAGGCGCTGCGCCCGGTCGAGCTGACGAACGGGCAATTTTCGCTGCTGATGTCGCTGAACCGCCCGGTCCCACCAAGCATGGGATCGGTCGCCGCCCTGCTCGCCATGGACCGCACCACCCTCACCGCGGCGCTGAAGCCGCTGGAGCGCCGCGGCCTCGTCGCCCTCTCGCTCGATCCGGGCGACCGAAGGAGCCGCCTGCTGTCGCTGACGCCGGCCGGAGAGGAACTGCTGTCCCGGGCCGTTCCCATCTGGGAACGGACGCATGCGGCGGTGGAACGGATGTTGCCCGGCGCCGATCCGGATCGGCTCAGGGGCGATCTCCAGGCGCTTTCCTGAGCAGGCGGAGTCCGGCGCGCAGGATGCGGGCCGCCAGCCGGATCATGCCGAACAGGACCGGCTGGTCGAACAGCACCCGCGCGATGCGCTCGACCCGGAGCGCCAGAAAGCGCGCGGCATAGGCCGGCGGCGCCCCCGGCATCGCCTCGCCGGCCCCGCCGGGAAAGCCGACATGGGCCGGGAACTGCACCGCCCGGACCCGCTCGACGATCCGCTCATAGTCGACGCAGTCCAACGCCGCTTCGAGCCCGTCCCGGATCTCACGGGCACAGCGGTCGGCGCCATTGTCCGCTGGCGGCAGCGGCACCGATTCGTCCCAAAGCGCGATGTCCTGCAGTTGCTCGATCAGCTCGTGGGTGGTCTCGAAGAAGCGGATGTTCGGATTGCGGTCCTGGCTTTCCCACAGCTCCTCGAACACCGGCAGCCGCCGGACATAGACCGGCCGTCGCGCGGCGAGCGCATTCATCACCGGGATGCCGAACCCTTCATAGTGAGACGGAAAGATGATCGCATCGGCCTTGGCATAGAATGCCGCGAGCTCGTCGTCGCTCAGCGTTCCGACCAGCAGGCCTCTCAGGTTCTTCGCGTGACTCAGGCCGTGCGGCGCCAGCGGGTCCTTGGTGGCGCGCCCCACCGGCTTGGTCTGGCCCAGCGCCACGACCGACCGGTCGGGGAAGGCGGCGGCGAGCGCATTGGCGGTGGGCGCCGTGTATTTGTGCGGAAAGTGGTTGCCCAGCACCAAGAGCGTCGCCGGCGCATCGGCGGACCGCTGGACCGGCGCCCCCAGGCCCGGCAGGCGATAATCCGCCACATTGAGCGAATGCGGTGACAGGACCCGGCCGACCCGATCGGAAATGCGGAAGCGGCGGTCGAATTGCTCGGCGGTCTGCCGGCTCTGCGTCGCCATCAGGTCGATATGGCTGAGCGCGAACTGCCACAGGTTATAGAGTTGGGGCGAGGTCAGCTGGGTGCAATCGATCGAGATGGTATCAAGCATGTAGATGCCGATCACCGCGCCCTTCATGACCAGCCGCTGCACGGTGTTCCAGTCATAGGGCTGCCCGACCCGGAACAGCACAGCGAAGCGTTCCGGCCCATGCGGATCGCAGCGCGGCGCGCCGATCTCGCCATAGCCGTGGAAATCGTAGACCGCCTGCGAGCACACCACATGGATCTTGAACCGGTCGCCCCAGGCGGCATGGGCCGCCTGCAGCAATTGCCGGCCGACCTGGGTGGTGCCGTTGTGGATCGGCACGAAGGTCGAGAAATCGAAAGCCAGGTCGAGCCGGCCATCGGCATCCGGTGTCAAGGTGCCGAGCAGCGTCTCGGCATGGGTCTCCGGCGCGTCGGTATGGGCGGCGGTGAAGCCGTCATATTCCGGGTAGCGGGCGTCGAGAATGGCACGATTGGTCGGCTCCCAATCAGCCTTGGTGACACCCGCGCTGCGGAACGACCGTTCGCTTTCGTGCCAGACGAACGCCTTGTTGGCGAGGACGACGCGGTAGCCGCATCGGCTCACCCGCATCACCAGATCGTTTTCCTCGTTGTAGCCGTGCCCATAGATCTCGTCGAAGCCGCCGAACTCGGCCAGCACCGCCCAGCGGATCAGCATGCAGAACCCGACCGCCGTCGGCACATAGGAGAAATCGGGCAGCCGGGCGGCCAGCGCCGCATAGGCCGAACGGCCATTGTCCGGCGCCTCGTCCAGCCGCTCCTCCGGGATCGGCAGCGTGGTCAGGGTCGCGTTGTTCGAGCGCGGATTGACGAAGGCGATCATCGGGTCGAGCGCCGCCACCCGGGCCATCTCGCTCAGGGCGCCCGGCGTCACGACCGTATCGGAATTCAGCAGCAGCAGATCGTAGCGACGCTCGACCGCCTCCGCGATCGCGCGGTTCATCGTCTTGACGAAGCCGAGATTGACCGGGTTCGTGACCAGACGGCAGGGAAAGGCCGCCTCAGCGCGCGGCAGGATCGCCTCGAGCGCCTTTCGCAACGGCGGGTAGTTGGGGGAGTCGTTGTAGAACACGACTTCGGCGCCGATGGCGGCCAGATCGTCGGCGCAGGCGATGAGTGAGCCGATGACCGATTCGACCAGCTCTTCGTTCTTGTAGAATGGGATGGCAATCAGGACCGGCCGAGTAGCATGGCCGAAGACGGGAGAAGTCGATGGCGAATATTCAACGTGAAGTTCCATCGATACCATTCTAGTTCATCGCTCCGTCTCGCCGCGGATGGACATCCTCTATAGACCGGGGTCGCTTTTACGTAAACCGTAGTGCCGGGCGAGCGGCATCATCCATCTTACGGTTGCTCAAGTTTTCTGGAATTGCGCCCAGGGCGGGTGTCTCAACAGAGAATGCAGGATGGTCGCTCGGCCATCCTGCCGCCGACTCCGCAGCAGGAGTCGAAATCGGGCAGGACAGCCCAAAATCGCTCCGTCGGAATAATACCTGACATCGCTTGGCAGGTTATGGGGCGCAGTCTCGTCCCCGTCGCACCAAGCGGCGGGGAGACCGGATGGTCGCCCCATCCCTGTCAGCGAGAGGAAAAATCATGCCTCAAGATACCCAGGTCGAAGACGGCTCCCGGGATTTCGACTTCTTCGTCGGCGACTGGACGGTCCAGAACCGGCAATTGCGCACGCGCTTGGCGGGCGATACCGAGTGGCTGGAGTTCCCCGGGACCATCACCATGCGCAAGATCCTGAACGGGCTCGGCAATTTCGACGAGACGCCAATCCGCTCCCCGCGCGGCGCGTACCATGGCGCCACGCTCCGGCTCCATAATCCCGTCGCCAAGATGTGGTCGATCTATTGGCTGGACAGCCGCAATCCCGCCATCGACACGCCGATGGTCGGCCGGTTCGAGAATGGCATCGGCCTGTTCTATGCCGATGAGCTGTTCGAGGGCAGGCCGATCAAGGTCCGCTTCATCTGGACGCCGATCTCCACCACCGAGTGCCGGTGGGAACAGGCGTTCTCGGCCGACGACGGCATCACCTGGGAGACCAACTGGGTCGCGGACTTCACCCGCGCCTGATCTGGAGCGAGCCATGCCGTTCAAGGGAATCATGGCCGCGGCCGCCCTCTTCGCCGCGGGGCCGGCACTGGCCGCCAAGCTGCCGCCCGACCTGGCCAGGACGGCCAGGGACTATGACCGGGCCCAGGTCAGCGGCGATCGGGCAGCGTTGGAGCGGCTGCTGGCCGACGACTATGTCCTGGTCAACAGCCGGGCGATCGTCTGCGGCAAGCAGGACTTGATCCGGGACAATACCGCCCCCGGCTTCAAGCTCGACCCGTACGACGCGCGCGAACCGATCGAGCAGGTCTGGGCCGATGGCGCAGTATTGGGCGGGCTCGTGACACTCTCTGGCCTCGACGGCGGCAAGCGGTTCGAGATCACCGTCCGCTTCGCCGACGTCTGGGCTAGCCGCCGGGGCGTGTGGCAGGTGATCTACACCGAGGTGACCAGGACGCCATCATGAACGGCAATAGGTGGCAAACTCACCTTGGCGGAGACGGCCGCTCTCGCTTTGCCATCCGGCTTCGCAACCGGCCGCCCCGCTTTTGGCGCCAAGCCGTCGTTGGCGCCCTTGCCAATCAAGTCCGTTCAGCGCAGGTGCTGCCAACGGCGATCGTAATACGGCGAGTTGGGATGAACGCCGGTGTCGGGACGGCGCGCGCCGTTGGGGTTTACCCTGACGCAACGCGCGACAAGGACGGCGACGACCAAGCCGATGACAAACAGAATGGGAGAGGTTAGCGCGTCCACGATAAAGCCCTGTGCGTTCGAGGCGACGCATCCTACGCGATCACCGCGATCGCGCAATATTCATGCGGCGGCGCCTTGCGGACTGCGACAACTCTGCACTTTGGCGCATGCTCAGTTCGACGCGCATCTCGTGGAGCGGGCCGGGCCAAACGCGAATCGGCTCACCTCCGACCTCGTAAGACGGCGCTGGAGTTTGCCAGCTAATGCCGGTCATGAGCGCTGCTTGATTTCCGGCGCAACCAAAGCCGGACCAGCCTGTTGTTCCTCCGAATTCAGCCGTTTGACGGAGGAGCATCATGGACAAGGACCGCATCAAGGGCGCGGCCAAGGAAGTCTCCGGCTCGATCAAGGAAGCCGCGGGCAAGATCACCGGCGACCGCAAGACCGAAGCCAAAGGCAAGGCCGAGAAGAATGTCGGGACCGCACAGAATGCGTTCGGCAAGGTCAAGGACGCGATCCGCAACGCCTGAACCCGGCCGGAACAACTTGCCTAAGAGCAAGGGAGAGCAACATGCTGCGCACCATCCTGCTGGTCCTGCTGATCCTGCTGCTGATCGGATCCTTCCCCGTCTGGCCCTATAGCGCCGGCTGGGGCTATTACCCGACCGGCGGCCTCGGGACCTTGCTGCTCATTCTGATCATCGTGATGTTCCTGGGCTGACGTAAGTATTCCGGGGAAGCCGTCGGAACGGGTGCCGAGCCCTTCCGGCGGCTCCGGTCCGGCTTGCGCCGGAGCCTCTGCCTCCGCCACCGATCTCGTGCTAGGAACGCGCCCTTCCAAAGCTGTTCCCTGTCGCGAGGATTGCCCGTTCCATGCGTGTCGATGCGTTCGACTTCGAGCTGCCGCCGGACCGGATCGCGCAGCGTCCGGTCGAACCGCGCGATGCCGCCCGCCTGCTGCGGGTGACGAGCGATGCGATCACCGACCGGCGCGTGCGCGATCTGCCGGAACTGCTGGCGCCCGGCGACCTTCTGGTGTTCAACGACACCCGCGTCGTGCCCGCGCGCCTCATCGGCCAGCGCGGCGAGGCGACCGTCTCCATCACGCTGCATCAAGCCCTGGCGCTCGACAGCTGGCTGGTCTTCGCCAAGCCGGGTAAGCGACTGCGCATCGGCGACCGCGTCACTTTCGCCGCCGATTTCACGGCCGAGGTGCTGGAGAAGCGGCCGGCCGGCGATATCGTGCTGCGCTTCGACCGCGGCGGCGCCGCGCTGATGACGGCGCTCCATGACCACGGCCGCATCCCCTTGCCGCCCTATATCCGCGGCGGCGTCGCCGACGAGCGCGACCGCAGCGACTACCAGACCCTGTTCGCCCGGGAGGAAGGCGCCGTCGCGGCCCCGACCGCGGCGCTGCATTTCACCGACGAGCTGATGGCGACACTCGCCGCCCGCGGCATCGGCTCGACCCTGCTCACGCTCCATGTCGGCGCCGGCACCTTCCTGCCGGTCAAGGTCGACGACACCGACGACCATGTCATGCATGAGGAGCTGGGCGTCCTCACCGCCGAGACGGCGGAGCGGATCAACCGCACCCGCGCCGCCGGCGGTCGGATCGTCGCCGTCGGCACCACCAGCCTGCGCCTGCTGGAAAGTGCCGCTGCCGCCGACGGAACCCTGCGGCCGTTCGAAGGGGGCACGCGCCTGTTCATCACGCCCGGCTATCGCTTCAAGGCGATCGATCGGCTGATGACCAATTTCCATCTGCCCAAGTCGACGCTGTTCATGCTGGTCGCGGCCTTTGCCAGCCTCGAGCGCATGCACGCCGCCTATGACCAGGCGTGCCGCACCGGCTATCGCTTCTATTCATATGGGGATTCGAGCTTGCTCGACCCGGAGATCAGACCATGACCGTGCCCGATTTCGGCTTCGACCTGATCGGCACGGACGGTGCTGCCCGCCGCGGCCGGGTCACGACTGCCCACGGCACGATCGAGACGCCGGCGTTCATGCCGGTCGGCACGGCCGGCACCGTGAAGGGCCTGACACCAGAGGCCGTCGCCGGCACCGGCGCCGAGGTCCTGCTGGGCAATACCTATCACCTGATGCTGCGGCCGACCGCCGAGCGGGTCGAGCGGATGGGCGGGCTGCACAAGTTCATGAACTGGTCGAAGCCGATCCTGACCGATTCGGGCGGCTTCCAGGTCATGTCCCTGAACAGCCTGCGCGAGATGACCGAGCGCGGCGTCACCTTCCGCTCCCATCTCGACGGCTCGAAGCACGAGCTGACGCCCGAGCGCTCGATCGACATCCAGCGCATGCTCGACGCCGACATCACCATGGTGCTGGACGAATGCACGCCGCATCCGGCGACGCGCGAGCAGACGGCCAGTTCCATGGGCCTGTCCATGCGTTGGGCCGCCCGCTCGAAGCAGGCCTTCGTCAGGCGGCCGGGCTATGGGCTGTTCGGCATTGTCCAGGGCGGCATCTATGTCGATCTCCGGCATCAGTCGGTGGCGGCGCTGACCGGCATCGGCTTCGACGGCTACGCCATCGGCGGCCTGGCCGTCGGCGAAGGCCAGGAGATCATGTTCCAGGTGCTGGACGGCACCCTGCCGGCGGTGCCCACCGACAAGCCGCGCTACCTGATGGGCGTCGGCACGCCCTCCGACCTGGTCGGCGCCGTCCAGCGCGGCATCGACATGTTCGATTGCGTGATGCCGACCCGCTCCGGCCGGACGGCCCAGGGCTTCACCCGGCGCGGCAAAGTCAATCTGCGCAACGCCCGCCACCAGGACGACCCGCGCCCGCTCGATGCGGAATGCCGCTGCCCGGCCTGCCGCGACTATAGCCGGGCCTATCTGCACCACCTGTTCCGGTCGGAGGAAATGCTGGGGCCGATTCTGCTGACCTGGCATAATCTGACCTATTACCAGGATCTGATGGCCGGCCTGCGCCAGGCGATCGAACGGCGGCAGCTCAGTGATTTCGCCGCCCAGTTCCACGAGGCGCAGGCGCTGGGCGACATTTCCGCGATCGGATGACGAGATGACCGAGACGATCTACAGCGGCCTGACCCAGCTGGGGCAGAAGACCGTGCAACCCACATCGCCCGAGGCGGCGGTGCTGGAGAAGGTGCCGAACCCGGAGCCGGGCGCGCCTTACCTGGTGCGCTTCGCGGCACCCGAATTCACCTCGCTCTGCCCGCTGACCGGCCAGCCGGATTTCGCCCATCTGGTCATCGACTACGTGCCCGGGCCGTTCCTGGTCGAGAGCAAGTCGCTGAAGCTCTATCTGGCGTCCTTCCGCAACCACGGCGCCTTTCATGAGGCCTGCACGGTCGGCATCGCCAAGCGGCTGGTCGTCGAGATCCAGCCGCAATGGCTCCGGATCGGCGGCTACTGGTATCCGCGTGGCGGCATCCCGATCGACGTCTTCTACCAGACCGGCGAGCCCCCGGCGGGCGTCTGGATCCCCGACCAGGGGGTGGCCTCATATCGTGGCCGCGGCTGACCTCAAGAGCCTGATCGTCGACAAGGCGCTGGCGCTGGGCTTCGATGTTGCGCGCGTGGCACCGGGTGCGCTTGCCGAACGCTACCGGCTGGCGTTCGACAACTTCCTCGCCAACGGCCGCCAGGGCGACATGGATTGGCTGGCGCGCACACCCGAGCGCCGCACCGATCCGCGCGGCCTCTGGCCCGAGGTCAAGTCGATCCTGATGCTCGCCGCCAATTACGGGCCGGCGATCGACCCGATGGCGCGGCTCGGCCGGCGCGACCGGGCGACCATCTCGGTCTACGCCCAGAACCGCGACTATCACGACATCCTGAAGAAGCGCCTGAAGGAACTGGGCCGCTTCATCGCGGCAGAGACCGGGACCGAGCTCAAGGTCTTCGTCGATACCGCCCCGGTCATGGAAAAGCCGCTGGCCCAGGCTGCCGGCCTCGGCTGGCAGGGCAAGCACAGCAATCTCGTGTCGCGCGACTACGGCTCCTGGCTGTTCCTGGCCGAGATCTTCACGACGCTCGATCTCGCCCCGGACGAGCCCGAGACCGACCATTGTGGCCAATGCCGGCGCTGCCTCGACATCTGCCCGACCGCGGCCTTTCCGGCGCCCTACACGCTCGACGCGCGCCGCTGCCTCTCGTATCTGACGATCGAGCACAAGGGACCGATCCCGGTCGAGTTCCGCGCGCCCATGGGCAATCGCATCTACGGCTGCGACGATTGCCTCGCGGTCTGCCCCTGGAACAAGTTCGCGCGCGCCACGGCCGAGCCCACGTTCCTGCCGCGCGCCGAGCTCACCGCCCCCCGGCTCGCCGATCTGGCCGTCCTCGACGACGCCGGCTTCCGCGCCCTGTTCGCGGGCTCGCCGGTGAAGCGCATCGGCCGCGACCGGTTCGTGCGCAACGTGCTGATCGCCATCGGCAACTCCGGCGAGGCCGCGCTTGCCCAAGCGGCGGAGGCGCTGCTGGGCGATGCCTCGCCGCTCGTCCGCGGCATGGCAGTCTGGGCGCTCGGCCGCCTAGCGCCGGGACGCCTCGCGGCGTTGGCAGCAGCGTCCGTGACCGAGGGCGACGAGGACGTGCGCCGCGAATGGGATGCGGCGCTGGGGTAAGGGAATCGAGCGGATGAAATCTGTCGCTTGGTCCTGGGCTCACGGGAGCAGTCCGTCAAACCGCTCGGCCTCCGTCGCTGCTGCCGACCATACTCGGGGAGATGAAACCCGCCCCCTGAAGACGCCGATGCCAGGCCTCGGGCGACGGCTGGCAGTCGATTTCCTCCGAGGGCGAGGCTGGCGCCCCGGGTTCGTCCCGGATATGCTTCGCCGAGGTTAGCTCCTCCTACGGAAGATCGAGGCCACGGCGAAGGCGCGCGCATTGACGCCGTTCCAGGCGCCCCGGAGCGAAAGCTCGGAGAGGCTTCCGCGGCGTGGCCGCCTCACCGACTTGAATCCTCGAGATGCCGTGCAGACCGGGGACGCCATGCTCGCGATTTATAGGCTTCGCCTCGCCTCTCCTGTCATCGCAGCCGCTCCCACCGCTTCGGGAGGCGCCTGAATGGTTTCGTCGGAAGCCCTCTTCATCGCGCAGATCGTGCTGCTGCTGCTGGTTGGCCGTCTCGCCGGCGAGGGGATGCAGCGGATCGGCCAGCCGGCGGTCATGGGTCAGCTGATCGCGGGCATCGTTCTCGGCCCGTCGGTATTCGGAGCGCTCTGGCCGGAAGCGCAGCATGCGATCTTCCCCAGCGGGCGCGAGCAGAAGGCGATGCTCGAGGCCGTTTCCCAGCTCGGGATCCTAATGCTTCTGCTGCTCACCGGATGGAGACCGACCTCAAACTTGTCAGAATGGCTCAGCGCGCGGCGCTGTGCGTATCGGCCTCGGGCGTGATCATCCCATTCCTCTGCGGGCTCACGCTCGGTCAATTCCTGCCGGAATCCATGCTGCCGCGGCCCGACCAGCGGCTGATCACCTCCCTGTTCCTCGGCACGGCGCTGTCGATCGCCTCCGTCAAGATCGTGGCGGTAATCGTGCGGGAGATGAAATTCCTGCGCAGGAAGGTCGGGATCACGCTCATCGCCTCCGCCATCATCGACGACACGGTCGGCTGGACCATTATCGCCATCACTTCCAGCCTGGCAGCGCATGGCGTGCTGAACGTCGTGACCGTCGCACAAGGCCTGCTCGGCACCGGCGTCTTCCTCCTCGTGAGCTTCACGCTGGGCCGGCGCCTGGTGTTCAGCTTGATCCGCTGGACGAACGACACCTTCGTCAGCGAGGTCCCGGTCGTCACCGCGATCTTGATCGTCATGGGCGTGATGGCTTTGATGACGCACCTCATCGGCATTCAGACTGTGCTCGGCGCCTTCGTCGCCGGAATCCTCGTGGGCCAGTCGCCGATCCTCACACAACATATCGACGATCAGCTGCGCGGACTGGTCATTGCCCTGTTCATGCCGGTCTTCTTTTCGCTCGCCGGGCTCAATGCGGACCTCTCGATCCTCAAGAACCCTGAGCTCGCTCTCCTCACCATCGGCCTGATCGTGATTGCGAGCGTCGGCAAGTTCGGCGGCGCGTTCCTGGGCGGCACGTTGGGGCGGCTGACTTATGGGGAATCCCTGGTGCTCGGGTGCGGCATGAACGCCCGCGGCTCTACCGAGGTCATCGTCGCCTCGATTGGCCTCTCGATGGGCGTGATCAGCCACGATCTCTTCACCATGATCGTGACCATGGCGATCGTGACCACTCTGGCCATGCCGCCAAGCCTCCGCTGGGCGCTGTCGAGGCTGCCGCTGCACGAAGAGGAGGAGGCGCGCCTTGAGCGCGAAGCGTTCGAAGCAAAGGGTTTCGTCACCACTGTGGAGCGGCTGCTCCTCGCCGTCGACGACAGCGCGAACGGCAGGCTTGCGCTGCGTCTGGCAGGTCTCATCGCCCAGTCGCGAGGGATCACCACGACCGTCCTCCAGTTGGGGGACGCAAATGCCGAATCGGCAACCAGGGCGGACAGCATGGCGACCGGCAGCTTTGCAGCGGAGCCGAATGAGGAGGGAGTGCCAAAGGTCCACGTGACGCTCAGAACCGATGCGCTCCCGGCCGAACCGGCCGTCACGAAGGAGGCGCGAAAGGGTTACGGCCTCCTCGTCCTCGGCATCGCGAAGACCGTGGCACCCCAGGGCGGCTTTCATGAGGAGATCGCCCGCATAGTGTCCACTTATGAGGGTCCGCTGGCGGTCGTCGTGGCGCGCGGGGCGCATCTCGCCGACCCCGAGCAGAATCGCCTCAACATTCTAGTTCCGGTCAGGGGCAACGAGCTGTCGCGACGGGGCGCCGAGCTCGCGCTCGCGCTCGCCCAAACGAGCGACAGTCCGGTAACCGCGCTCTATGCGCTGAGTACGGTCGGCACGGGCGCCGCCCAGCGTCGCCTCAGGCGTTCGGGACGCGCCCGGCGCTATGAAGAGGCCGTCCTCAAGGACACCGTCGACTTGGCCGGCCATTTCGGCCGACGGATCAGGACTGCGCTACGCCTCGACATCGCCCCCGAGGATGCGATCCTGCGGCAGGCTCGCCTCGGGCACTACAATCTGATCGTCCTGGGAGTGGCGCGCCCCGCCGGCGAGACGCTGTTCTTCGGGAAGGTGGCGGCGGCTCTCCTCGAGCACTCGGAATCCTCCATCCTTTTCCTGTCGAGTTGAGGCCGCGGCCGAGGATAGCCGCGCCTAACCCTGCCGATTGGGGCAACCGGATCCTGGAAACCGACGGATCTATCCGTTAGCCGCCCAGCCCCGGCCCCGTGACCTTGTCGCCAGGCCTGATGTCGAGGCGTGAGGCCGTGCCGCCGTTCAGTTCCAGCACCGCCTTGACCGGGCCGTCGGACGGGATGTTCTCGCGCGAATGAGGCACGGCGCGCTGGCGGATGTTCACGATATGGCCGTCGGCGGCAATGAACAGCATGTCGAGCGGGATATAGGTGTTCTCCATCCACATCGCGACCGGCTGCGTCCGGTCATAGATGAACAGCATGCCGGCATCGGCCGCCATGGACTGGCGGAACATCAGGCCCTGCTCGCGCTGCGCATTGTCGGTCGCGAGCTCGATCTGGAACTTGTGGCTGCCCGACGCGCTGGTGATGGTCAGCTCGTCATGCTTGAAGGTGACCAGTTGCTGCTGCGCCCGGCCGGGGATGGCCAGGAACAGCAGGGTCGCCGCAACCAGGGCGGCAAAGAGGGAGATGCGGCGCATGCCTCCGATTACCGCACGCGGAGGCGTCGTGTAAACCGCCCGTGATCAGCTGAGCACGTCCGCGACCGCGAGCCGCACCGCCTCGCGGATCGGCCCCGGCCGCGGCACGTCGGCGAGGGTGGTGAACCAATGGTCCGGCGGTTCCCGTCCCTTGCTGTGATCCCAATGCAGCGCGCGCAGCACGGCCTCGGCCGCGAACGGCAAGCGCTCGGGCACGGCCATGTCGTTCAGCATCAGCCAGTTGCCGGCCCAGGCGCGGGCGACCGACCAGGGGTTATAGCCGCCGCCGCCCATGGCCAGCACCTTGGGCGCCATCCGCTTCAGCGCCGCGACCGCCCGCCAGAGCGCGCCGTTCGACAGCTCGAGCTTGCTCAGCGGATCCTCGGCGAGCGCGTCGGCGCCCAATTGCAGGATCAGGATCTCCGGGGCGAAGCGCTCGGCCAGCGGCACGAGCGCCTCGTCGAGGATGAAATCCATCTCGTCGTCGTTAAAGCCGGGCGGCACCGGGATGTTGCGGGCATGGCCGCCACCCCGGTCGCCGATCGTGCCGCTGTAGGGCCAGCGCCCGGACTCGTGGACCGAGACGATCAGTACGCGCGGGTCGTGCGACAGCGCATCCTGCACGCCGTCGCCATGATGGGCATCGAGATCGACATAGAGCACGCGCTCGTAACCGCGATCGAGCAGGTCGAGAATGCCCAGCACCGGATCGTTCAGATAGCAGAAGCCCGAGGCCCGGTCCCGGCGGCCATGATGGGTGCCGCCGCCGACATTGTGCACGATGCCGCCGCCGGCCTCGTGCAGCAGCGCCAGTCCCTTGAGCGTGCCGCCGGCCGCGGTCGAGGGGCGCGACAGGATCTCAGGAAAGATCGGGTTGCCGTTGATGCCGATCTGGTAGCGCCGGCGGTCCTCGTCGGGCAGTTGCTTGCGGTCGCGCTCGGCCAGCTCAAGCGCCGCCAGATAGTCGCGGTCATGGAACCGGGCCAGTTGGTCGAGGCTCGCGCGCGGGCTGTCGACATAGCGCTCGGGCTCGACCGCGCCCAGCGCCCAGATCAGATCGAGCGCCGTCGAGACCCGCGGAATCGCCAGCGGATGCCGGGGACCGTAGGTCGAACGCCGGTAGATTTCACTGCCGATGAGAAGCGGGCGCGCGAGCATGTCGATAACAGGAGGTAGTGTGCCCGCCCCTTGTCGTCAAACGACATGCGCGCGGCGAAGGCCGCATTGCGCCCAAGTCGGCTTGCCGAGCGAGGCCAATCGGTTGCACGCTCGCATTCAGGGAAGTGCTTCATAAAGGGCGACAGACGATGGTGATGCGCAGCAACGATGATCATCCCGCGACCAAGGCGGCCCAGGCGCTGGGGGACATCGAACCGATCACCAAGTCGGTGACGCCGCCGCTCTACCCCGCCACCACCTATCAGCGCGACGCCGACAACCAGTATCGTAACGGCCGCGTTTACGGCCGGCCGCACAACCCGACGTTCGAGACGGCGGAGCGGCTGTTGACGGCACTCGAAGGCGGTGCCGCCAGCCTGCTCTTCTCCTCCGGCATGGCGGCGGCAAGCGCGGCCTTCTTGGCGCTCAGGCCCGGCGACCACGTCGTAGCACCCGAGGTCATGTATTGGGGCCTGCGCAACTGGCTGAAAGGCGCCATGACCGAGTGGGGGCTGACGGTCAGCTTCGTCGATGCGGCCGACACCGGCGCCTTCGCCCGCGCCATCGAGCCGGGCCGCACCAAGCTCGTCTGGCTGGAGACGCCGAGCAATCCGACCTGGGCGATCAGCGACATCGCCGCCATCGCCAAGCTCGCGCATGCGGCCGGCGCGCGCGTCGCGGTCGACAGCACGGTCGCGACCCCGATCCTGACCCAGCCGATCGCGCTCGGCGCCGACCTGGTGATGCATTCGGGCACGAAGTATCTGAACGGCCATTCCGACGTGATCGCCGGCACGCTGACCACGGCGCGGATCGACGAATATTGGGAGCGCATCCAGTTGGTACGCTCCAATGTCGGCGCCATCCTGGGGACGTTCGAGGCCTGGCTGCTGCAGCGCGGCATGCGCACGCTCCATATCCGGGTCGAGCGCGCCTCGCAGTCGGCACTCCGGATCGCCGAGCATTTCGCGAGCCATCCGCTGGTGGCCGAGGTGCTTTACCCCGGCCTGCCCGGCTTCGCCGGCCATGAGCTCGCCCGCCAGCAGATGAGCGGCGGCTTCGGCGGCATGCTGTCGATCCGGGTCAAGGGCGGCGAAGCGGCGGCGATCACGGTCGCGGCCGAGACGCGGCTGTGGAAGCGCGCGACCTCGCTCGGCGGGGTCGAGAGCCTGATCGAGCATCGCCAGTCGGTCGAAGGCCCGACCAGCCCAGTGCCGCCCGATCTCTTGCGCCTGTCGGTCGGCATCGAACATGCCGACGACCTGATCGGCGACATGGAGCAGGCCTTGGCGATCGCGCATCGGTGAGGAAGCCCCTGCCCCGCGCCGCCGGACATGCCTAATCCCGGAGCAAAGTTCGGTTAACGTTTGTTTGCTAAGGTCCCGCCGGTAGCTCTGGAGCCCGTGCCCCTCGATGACCGCTCGCCCGCCGTCCGCCGTTCCCGCCGTCGATCCGGCCATCGTCAGCGACATCCGCCGCGCCAGCCGGCTGGCGAATGTCGACTTCGGCTATCTGATGGCCCAGGCCTCGCAGGAGAGCAGCTTCCAGCCGGACGCCAAGGCCGCGACCAGTTCCGCGACCGGGCTCTATCAGTTCATCGATTCGACCTGGCTGACCGCGGTCAAGAACTACGGCGCCAAGTACGGGCTCGGCAATTACGCCAGCCAGATCCAGGTGAGCGACAGCGGCGCGCCCCATGTCGCCGATCCGTCGGTCAAGCAGCAGATTCTGGATTTGCGCAAGGACCCGAAGGTGGCATCGGAAATCGCCGCCGAATTCGCCCATCAGAACAAGGCCGACGTCGAGCGCGCGCTCGGTCGCCCGGCCAGTTCGACCGATCTCTACCTCGCTCATTTCCTGGGCGCCCAGGGTGCCACCTCGGTCGTCAAGTCGATCGAGCATGACGGCAAGACCAAGGCCGCCGACCTGTTGCCCCAGGCGGCAGCGGCCAACAAGTCGGTGTTCTACGACAGCGCCACCGGCGAGGCGAAGACCGTCGCCCAGATCTACCAGAGCTTCGCCGCCAAGATCGAACGGCAGATCAACCAGTACAGCAGCGCGACGGGCGACACCGGCGAGGGCGCCGTCGACGCCGCCGTGTTCAAGACCCCACTCGACCTGCCGACCAAGCTCAATCAGCCGATGCTGGCGATGATGAACGTCATTGCGCTCGCCGCCATGAAGCTGGTCGGCGAGACCGAGACCAAGGACACGCTCAGCCCCGGGCAGACGGTCGAGGATCCGAAGCACAAGCCGACCGATACCTCCGCCTGAGCTCGTCCGCCGACGCTCGCGTCAGGCCGCGTCTTCCCGGATCGGCGGCAGGCTGAAATGAAAGGTCGCACCGGGCCCGGCATTGTTGGATGCCCAGACCCGGCCACCATGCGCCTCGATGATCGTTCGGCAGATCGACAGCCCCATGCCCATGCCGTTGGGCTTGGTCGTGTAGAAGGCATCGAACAGCCGGCCCGCGGTTTCCGGCGCAATGCCGGTGCCGGAATCCTGTACCGAGACCACGATCTCGCCCGCTTCGTGGCTCGACCGAATTACCAGTTCGCGCGGCTGGCCATTGATCTCGCCCATCGCCTGGACGCCGTTGACGATCAGATTGATCAGCACCTGCTGCAGCAGCACGCCGTCGCCCAGTACCGCCGGTGCCTCGGGCACCAGTTCCGTCCGGAGCGCAACCTGGTGGTTGGCCACTTCGCGCCGAACCAGGGCGACGCTTTCGCCGACGAGATTGTTCAGATCCACCCTCGTCGACTGCGTTTCGGTCTTCTTGGTGAGGGCGCGAATGCGTTGAACGATCGTGCTTGCCCGTTTGCCGTCGCTGATCATGCGCTTCACGGCATCGCGCACCTCATCGAGCTGCGGCGGGTCGCGATTGAGAAAGCGCAGGCTCGCATCGCCGCTCGTGACGATCGCGGACAGCGGCTGGTTGATTTCATGCGCGATGGAGGCGGCGAGCTCGCCAAGGGTCGTCACCCGGGTGACGTAGGCGAGTTCCGTCTGAGCCTGATGCAGGGTTTCCTCCGCCTGCCTCGCGGCCGTGACATCCATCACCGCGCCGACGAACTGCAGCACCTCCGGCTCGTCGGCCACGACGCGGGCGACGACGCGTAGATGCCTGACGGACCCATCCGGCATCAGCAGCCGATGCTCGAAATCACATTCCCCCTTTTCCTTCGCCGCCCGCTCGAACACGCGCCTGACGAGGGCGAGGTCGTCCGGGTGCGCCCGCTCGAAGATGGCGTCGATCGAGGGTTTGAGCGCGGAATCGAAGCCATAGATCCTGAAACTCTCCTCCGACCAGTGGAGCTCGCCGGTCAAGGCGTTCCAGCCGAAGCTGCCGGTCGTGCTCAATTTCTGCGCTTCGGCCAGATAGGTGTCTTGACTGCGCTTGAGCGCCGCTTCGGTTCGCTTGCGTGCCGTGATGTCGTTGTTGGATTCGAGCGTTCCCGTGACACGACCGTTCGCATCCCGCTGCAGTGACCACCGGCTGGCCACGAAGATCTTCGTGCCGTCCCGCCGTGTGTGCCGAAGCTCGCCCTCCCAACGCCCGGTATCGAGCAGCTGTCGATTGATCTCATCGAGGGGGATGGGAAATTCGGTCTGCAGAAGATCGTGTGTGATCCGTCCGACAATCTCTTCCCTCGTCCACCCGTACAGTTCCTGGGCGCCGCGGTTCCAATAGACGATCACATCGTTCGCATCGCGAACGAAGACCGAATCATGGGTGAGATCGAGCAGCCGGGCCTGTTCGTGATGTGCCTGGGCCAGGGTGCGCATCCGTCTCACCAGGCCGGTAATGATGAATGAGGTGGCGACGAATGCGATGAGCTGCAGAATATCTTCGGAATATTCCACCTGAAAGGTGAAGCGAGGCTCCACGAAAATATAGTCAAGACAAGCAAGCGCAAAGAGAGAGAACACGACCGATGACGCAAAGCTGTCCAACAGGGACAGCAGCACGATGATGATTAGGTAGACGAAGGCGACCGTGCTGGATTTGAGGTCGACCAGGAAGCAGACCCAGGTCGCCAGCGTCAGCGAGAGACATCCAACGGTCCAAAGCCCGACCAGATATCGGCCCTGCGCGTGCCCGGGCCGGGTCGAACGCGACAGCAATGTCTCGGCATGGTGGCGGAGCCACCCCATCATCTGCCCCATGTGCCGGTCCCAGACGCTATATCCAAAAGGATAGTCGCTGGAATCCTAGGATGGCACGAGATGCCTGTCTACTTGCCACAACCTAAGCCGGTACGCCCCCGGGCGCGTCGCTCAGGCCGACAAGCGGAACTCGGGCGAATAGTCGACGCCCATGGTCTGGCTGCGCCGCCAGGCGCTCGGCGTCTCGCCCGTCATCTGGCGGAAGAGCCTGGTGAGATGCGCCTGGTCGGAGAGACCGCACGCAAGGGCGATCTGGCTCAACGGTTCGGTGGTCGACATCATCAGCGTCTGGGCCCGCCTCACCCGCGCGCTCATCACGTAGGCGTGGGGGGTCTTGCCGAAGCTTTCCTTGAAGGCGCGGCAGAAATGACCGGTGCTGAGCGAGACCAGATCCGCCAGGTCATCAACAGCGATCGAGCCTTCGAGATGATGCTCGATGTAATCCCGGACCTTGCTCCTCTGCCATGGCGCGAGCCCGCCGCGCGCAGGTGAGGTGCGCGGTATTCGAGAGGAGTCTCCGTCGAGAAGCGCCGCCAGATGCGCGGTCGCCCTGATCGCGGCCCCCAGGTCATGGTTCAATGCGATACGCACGTCGTCGAGAAGCTTGCCGGCCTGGATCGCGAGTTCGGACCGGGCCGCTCGGGCTTGTGCGCCCGTCGCCCAATGTCCCAAAGGCCAGCGCTGCACATTTGCAGTCTGCTCGCACAATGTCATAGCAGCCTCCTGTTGCGCATCACCGTCTTCAACGCGGTCATGCCATCATAGAAGGCTGCGTGGTGGCCGCTATTGTACGGAGGGTGACTGCCATCACGCCGTCGGTTTAATGACCTAATACTTTGATATGATCTCGAGCTTGACGCCCACCGGTCCAATGGTTTGGGCCTCCCGATCAGGTCGCGATTCACCGGGGGGAGGACCAGACTTGAGATGCGCGATGGGATGGGAGAGAATCGCCATTCGCGGAATGGGGGTAACGCCGTGAAGACGCTGATTGAATTCGCGCGGCTCGCTGCGGGGGCGGTCGATTGACTCCAACCGGCCATCCTTCTGCCACGGCGCGGGCGAGCACCCCTGTCGTGCTGATCGTGGACGACGATCCGTCCCTGCGCGAAGCCCTTGCGGCCTTGTTCAGGTCCGTCGGCCTTGTTCCGGAAGTCTTTGCCTCCACGACGGCGCTCTTGGAACGCGAGCCGCCGGACGTGGATAGCTGCCTCGTACTGGACGTCCGCCTGCCGGGGATCAGCGGGCTGGATTTCCAGGCGCAGATTGCCAAGCTCTACCGCGATATCCCGGTCATCCTGATGACCGGCCACGGCGACATCCCGATGTCGGTCCGGGCGATGAAGGCCGGCGCCGTCGACTTCCTGGCCAAGCCGTTTCGGGATCAGGACATGCTGGATGCCGTCGCTACGGCTCTCGCGCGCGACCATGACCGCCGAAGCTCGCTGGAAGAAATCACGGCACTGCACACCCGCTTCAAGTCCCTCACCCCCCGGGAGCGCGAGGTCATGATGCGGGTCACCGCAGGGTTGATGAACAAGCAAATTGCCGCCGAGATCGGCCTAAGCGAAATCACGGTCAAGATTCACCGCGGCAGTGTGATGAAAAAGATGGAAGCCGGCTCCCTTGCCGATCTCGTTCGAATGGCCGAGGCGCTTCTGGCCCACCCGCCGGCGACGGCACCCTAAACCTCCGTATGATTGATTATTAGCCGCGGTGGGAGCCACGCTCATGATTGGCGGGCCCGTTTTTTCACGGTTGCTCGCCAACGATGTCGAGGTGCCGCTCGTTGCCCCAGATTCCCGTCGTATCGGTTGTTGATGACGACGAGTCCGTTCGCGTTTCCGTTGCAGCGCTCATACGGTCGCTCGGTCATCAGGCCCATGCCTTCGGCTCGGCCGAAGACTTCCTTGCCTCGACGGCGGCCGAAGCAACGGATTGCCTCGTCGTCGACATCCAGATGCCGGGCATGAGCGGGCTCGAACTGCAGCAGACGCTCGCGACGAGCGGGCGCTGGATCCCGATCATCTTCGTCACGGCCTTCCTCGAAGACCGCATCAAGAAACAGGTGCTCGCGGCCGGCGCCCTCGGCCTGCTCGGCAAGCCGTACGACGGCGACGCGCTCGTGAACCTCATCGAATCCGCTTTGCCGGACCGCAGCTGATCCGCCGCCACCGCCCGAGGGGCTTCGCTGGCTCTCCTGATCGAAAGCTACCGCCGCTCGATCCGCATCGGCAGCCCATGGCGCGGCCGGAGCGTGATCAGGCCGACCGGCTCGACGTTCATGCCGGGAGCCAGGGCCAGGCGGAAGCGCCTCGTCAGGGTGGCGAGGCACAGGATCGCCTCGGTCATGGCGAAGGCAGCGCCGATGCAGATATGCGGGCCGGCACCGAACGGGATATAGGCGAACCGCGGCCGGGCCGCGACCGCCTCGGGCGTGAACCGTTCGGGGCGGAATTCATCCGGCCGGTCCCAGAGCTTGCGATGGCGGTGCAGCAGCCAGGGCACGATCAGCACGCTCGAGCCCTTCTTCAGCTCGATGTTGCCGAGCCGATCCGGCGCCAGGGCCTGGCGCGACATGGTATGGGCCGGCGGATAGAGCCGCATCGACTCCTCGATGACCATGCGCGTGAACGGCAGGTTCGGCACGTCCTCGGCCCGGACCGATCGGTCGCCCACGACCCGGTCCAGCTCGTCCTCGAGCCGCACCAGCTCGGCCGGATGTTGGGACAGCAGATAGAAGGTCCAGGCGAGCGCGTTCGCCGTCGTCTCGTGACCGGCAGTGAAGATCGTCGCGACCTGGTCGCGCACCTCCTTGGCGCTGGCCGGGGCGTCGTCCTCGGGTGCTGCCAGCAGCATCGCCAGCAAGTCGTCCGGGCCGCCGCCCCGGCGCCGCTCTTCGATCAGGCGCTGGATGACCCGATCGCTGTCGCGAAAGATCTTGCGCGCCCGCCGGACGGTCGGCCGCGGGATCCATTCCGGCATGCCCAAGAGATCGGCAACCGACGGCCGGATCGCCGATTGATAGGCCGTCACGGCCTGGCCGATCAGCGCGATCTCGGGATCGACCCGGACCGAGAACATCGCCTCGGATATGATCGCGAGCGTCAGGCCGCTCATCGCCTCGGCCACATCGATCGCCGCGTTCGGCGGCACCAAAGACCAGTCTTCGGCCAGCCGTTCCGCGGCATCGACCATCGCCGGGGCGAAATCGGCGATGCGCTTGGCGGCGAAGGCGGGGGCCATGGTGCGCCGCTGGCGGCGCCAGGTGTCGCCGTGGCTGGTCAACAGGCCCTTGCCCAAGCCCGGCTCGAGCAGGCGGCGCGAGAGCGCGCTGCGCACGTAATTGTCGGCATTATCAAGCATCACGTGCCGGACATATTCCGGCGCATTGGCGATGACGACATGCCGCCACAGCATGCGCCGCTCGCTGAGCTCGGCCTCGAAGGCGGCGTCGGCCCAGGTGCCGACGCTGTTCTCCCGCGTCGCCTTCAGCAGGCGCAACAACCCGAGGCGCGACTTCGGCCGTGGCGGCAGGGCGAGCCGCGGGGATGCCTGCTCCTCGGTCACGCTCTGGCCCATCCCTCGCCTCCCGCCTCATGCCAACGGTTTGGAGACTGATTGGCCGCCCCCGCCGTTCCGGCGGGGGCGGCTAGCCTCTAACGCTCGGTGAGCGTCACGCCGAGCGACAAGGCCCGGAATGCCGCCGCGATCGGCAGATAGGATCCGCCGCCCTCGCTCACGCCGACGATATTGCCGGCCGCATCCAGCACCGGGGCCCCGGCGACCGCGCCGGCAAGCTTGGCCGGCACCTTGCCGTCGCTGCCGGCGGCACCGGCAACCGCGCCGGAGGCATTGAGCGAGGTTACTTTATCACCGACCGCCAGGCGATGCGCGAGGATCGGCAGCGGTGCCGCGAGCGCGCCTGCGACCTTGAGCAGCGCCAGCCCCTGGGCATCGGCCCGGCGGACGACCTGGGCCTGCAGGCTCTTGCCGGCACTATCGGTCACCGTCACCGACGCGGCACCGCCGACGCCGGCGGCAGACGCGATGACATAGCCGTCGCCGCCGACATAGAAGCCGGCAGTCTTGCCGATCGTGACCGCGCCGCTCTTGGCATCGGCCGAACCGCCCGATGCCGGCAGCGACACCAGGATCGGCACCGCCTGCACGGGAACCGCCGCCACCGCCGGCGCGGCCGGTGCGCCGCCGGGGGCCGTGACCAAGCCGGGCAATGGCACGGCAGCCGGTGCGGCCGGCGCAGCCACTTGGCCGACCGGGATGGGCGTCACGATCTGCGGCAGGTTCGGATGGCCGAAGGTCAGGTATTGCTGCATCGTGGCGCCCTGCAGCAGCTGCTCGGTCGCATCCCCCATCGCCGCCAGCACGGCCGGCGTAATGACATGTTCCGCGCTCTTGCCCGAGCCGGTGCCGGTCGTCGTCGTCTGGAACACGACGCGATTTTCGCGCACGGACCAGACCTGCCAGGCAACCGTCACCTGGGCATCGACATCGGCCGGGGCCTCGTTGAAGAAGTCGTCGATGCACAGATCGGCGTGCGCGAGCGGCACGTTGGCGGTGATCAGGTAGTCGGTGCCCTGGGCGGCCGCGACATCGGGCTTGTCGCCCGGCACCAGGTCGACCTTGGCGCCGACCAGCGCCTGGCGCATCGAGTCGGTCAACGGACCACCGAACGGAAAATCGGTGTCGCGGATCGGGCGGACATAGACCCAGCAATCGACATTGCGCGTATAGGTGCCGAGGCTGCGCCGCTCGGGCAGCTTGATCGTCACCGGGGCGATCGCGACCTTCGCAGTCGGCTGCGTGAACACGACCGGTGTGGTCTTCACCGCCGCCGCTGCCAGGGCCGGCACGCCGGCCGCCCCCGACGAATTATCGTGCGAGGCGCAGCCGGCGACGCCGAGCGCGAGAAGTGCTGCGGTAATCTGTTTCAAATTCATCTGGGGATGCCCGTCCTTGGACGCTGATTTTCCGACAGCTTCGAGCCGGCCGGGAAGCGGGTCAAGCGACCCCGCTTCCCGGCCAGTCGTGCCGTCAGTGTTTGTCGCGGGCGGCGAGCGCCGCTGCGCGGATCTGGCTGAGGCTCTGGCGCGGGGTCAGCGCCTCCGGATCGAGCCGCAATTCGATGAGCGCCGCCCGCCCCGCCTTGCGGGCGCGGTCGAACGCTGGCGCGAATTCCTCGGTCGTCGTCACGATCTCGCCATAGGCGCCGAACGAGCGCGCGTAGGCGGCGAAATCCGGGTTATGCAGCTCGGTGCCCGACACCCGGGTCGGATAGTTCCGCTCCTGGTGCATGCGAATCGTGCCGTACATGCCGTTGTTGATGACCAGGAAGATCGGCTTCACGCTATATTGCATGGCGGTCGCGATCTCCTGCCCGTTCATCAGGAAGCAGCCGTCGCCGTTGAGCGACACGACCGTCCGCTCGGGATGCAGGATCGCCGCCGCGACCGCCGAGGGAACCGCATAGCCCATGGCGCCGCTGGTCGGCGCCAGCTGGGTCCGCCAGGTGCTGAAGCGGTAGAAGCGGTGGAACCAGACCGTGTAGTTGCCGGCGCCATTGGTCAGGATCGCGTCGGGCGGCAGGACCTCGCGCAGATGCTCGACCACGGCCACCATGTCGAGCGGACCCGGCGGCGGCGGCGATTGCTGGTTCGCCAGATAGTCCGCATGCGCCTCGGCCGCGGCATTGCCCCAGGGGATGGTCGCCGGCGGCTGCAACTGCGCAGCCGCGGCGGCGAAGTTGGCGAGGCCCGAGTTGATGGCGAGCGCCGGCTGGTAGACCCGGTTCAGCTCCTCCGCACCCGGATGGATATGCACCAGGGTCTGCTTCGGCACCGGCACATCGAGCAAGGTGTAGCCCGACGTCGTCATCTCGCCCAGCCGCGGGCCGCAGGCGATCAGCAGATCGGCATTGCGCACCCGCTCGGCGAGCTTCGGGTTGATGCCGATGCCGACATCGCCGGCATAGACGGCCAAGTTGTTGTCGACATAGTCCTGGCAGCGGAAGCTGACCGCGGTCGGCAGCTTCCAGGCCTGGGCAAACGCCTCGATGTCGCGCTTGGCAGCCGCGTTCCAGGTGCCGCCGCCGACGATCATCAGCGGCCGCTCGGCCTTGGCCAGCCGCTCGCGGAATTCCGCCATGTCGGCCGGCCCTGGATGGGCCTGGACCGGCTTGTAGGGCTTGGCGTCCGCGGTCGCGGCGAGCGAGGTCAGCATGTCCTCGGGCAGCGCCAGCACGACCGGTCCCGGCCGGCCCGAGGTCGCGAGCGCGAAGGCATGGTTCATGAATTCCGGGATGCGCTCGGCATCGTCGATCTCGGCGACCCATTTCGCCATCTGGCCGAACATGCGGCGATAATCGACCTCCTGGAACGCCTCGCGCTCGCGCATGTCGCGCCCGACCTGGCCGATCAGCAGGATCATCGGCGTCGAATCCTGGAAGGCCGTATGTAGCCCGATGGCGGCATGCGAGGCGCCGGGACCGCGCGTCACCATGCAGATGCCCGGCCGGCCGGTCAGCTTGCCATAGGCCTCGGCCATGTTGGCCGCCCCCGCCTCGTGGCGGCAGATGACGAACTTGATCTGGTCCCGGGCGTCATGCAGCGCGTCGAGCACGGCCAGATAGCTTTCGCCCGGCACGCCGAAGGCCAGATCGACCCCGTGGATCCTGAGTTGATCGACGAGAATCTCGCCACCGGTTCTCTGCCGTGTTTCGGCCATGCTGGCACCCTCCCCTTAACCACAACCGGCCGGAGCATGCCCCAGAACCGGGCGCGGCGGAAGCGGGCGCGGCACCGATTGCGCAGGCCGCCGAATCGGCGCGATCATCCGCCGACCTGCCGTGGAGTCGATCATGCCGTCCGACGAGCCCAGCCGTCCCTATGCCTCGCCCGCCTGCCTCCTGGGCGAGATCGACCCGGCCTATGCCGACCCGAAATACGGCCTCGAGGAGCAGCAGGCCGCCCTCGACCAGATCCTGCTGGCCGCGCAATCCTTGGTCGATGCGCTGAACCGCCTGATCCCGCGCCTGCCGGACGGCCCGCTCCACGCCGAGTTGACCGGTGTGCGCGACCGGCAGTCGGCCGAGCTCGCCCGGCTATCCACCCTCACATCTGCTCGAGATATTCCGTCGGATCGACCACCGCATCGATGACCGTGAAGCGCCGGCTGGCGACCGCCTCTTCGAACGCCGCCTCGAACGCCGACTGGCTTTCGACGCGCACGCCCTCGCCGCCCATGCCGCGCGCGATCTCGGCGAAGCGCGGCGAGCGGAAGTCGACCGCCTGCGGGGCCATCTGCATCTTCGCCTGCTTGAGCTTGATCAGGCTCAAGGCATCGTCGTTCAGCACGACGACGACGAGCGGCAGGTCGAGCTCGGCCGCCAGGGCCAGGTCGCCCAGGCTCATCAGCATGCAGCCGTCGCCGACCAGCGCCACGACCGTGCGGTCGGGGTGGGCCAGCTGCGCGCCGATCGCCGCCGGCACCGCATAGCCCATGCAGCAGAGCCCGTTCGATTGCAGCATCTGGCCCGGTACGATGCAGTCGACCGCGTGGCTCGCCAGGATGCGATGGGCGCCGACATCGACGGTGAGCCACCAGTCCGCCCGGATGCGGTCGCTGACCGCCTTGAACAGGCCGGCCGGGCTGATGGCATGGGCCGGCTCGCGCGGACGGATGATCCGGCCGACCTCGGCCCGGTGGGCGCCGACCGCCTCGGCCAGCTTGGGACGCGGGTGCGGCGCCTTGGGTGTTAATTGCCGGAGCAGCATCGGCAGATCGCCGAACGCCTCCTCGCCGACCGGAAAGACCCGATGGTCGAGCGGACCCCAGTCGAGCGAGATCGCCGCCCGCTCCGCCGGCCAGGCGTCGAGCCAGGCGTCGCGCAGCTCGATCGGGTCGAACCCGACCAGGATCAGCAGATCCGCGGCCTCCACCTGCTTCAAATTGACCTCGTCGACGATCGGGCTGAGGCCGACCGCGCCGAGCGACAGCGGATGCTTGTCGGAGACGACGCCCTTCGCCTTGTAGGAGGCGAAGAACGGCGCGCCATGCGCCTCGACGAAGGCCTCGAGCGCCGCCGGCACCTCGCCGCTGAGCGCGCCCCGTCCGATCAGGACGAGCGGACGGGCGGCCTGCTCGATCATCGCCAGCAGGCGCGCGGCCTCGTCTTCGACCAGGCCGACGCGCGGCCGCTTCGGCGGCACCGGGATCGCGGCCGGCTTTGCCGCCTGCCGATTGACGTCGGCGGGGATGTTGAGCATCGCCGGGCCGGCCGGGTAAGCGAGCGCCACGTCGAGCGCCTTGGCCGTCTGTTGCGCGGCGCGGGCACCGTTGAGATCGGCGGCGTATTTCACCACCGGCTTCGCCAGCGCCACATGGTCGAAGACCTGATGGGTGTAAATGTCCGCCTGGCCGCGCGCGACCTCGCCGGTCAGCACCAGCAGGGCCGAGCGCTCCATCAGCGCGCCGGCCAGGCCTGAGATGGCGTTGGCGAGGCCGGGCCCGAGCGCCGGGATCAGCGCCACCGGCCGCTCCGTCACCTGCCAGATCGCGTCGGCGATGAAGGCGGCCGACGGCTCGCTCTTCGCCAGCACGAAGCGGATACCGCGATCCTCGCAGGCCCGGATCGTTTCCAGCACGTCATTGCCGGGGATGCCGACGGCAAATTGCCCGCCATAGGCCTGGAGCGTGGCGGCGATCTGGTCGGCGACCTTGGCTTGGACGGGGGGCTGGGCGGCGGTCTCGTGCGCGGTCATGATGATCCTGTATGCTGGTGTCGGCGCACTGTCCGGCCCGACGGGCCTGACGTCAACCGGCCCTAAGGCCGCAATCGGCGGGCGCCCCGAGAGGGAGGAGATTCTCGATGACCATGGCCGACGCCCCGTTCGAAACGCACGAGGTGCTGAACCAGCCGCCGCCGCTAGTCGATTACGACCTGTTCGGCACCGACCGTGCCTTGAAGGAGGCGGTCGTGCGCGAGGGCGCGGACTGGGCGCTGGACGAACTCGGCGCCTTCGGCCGCAAGCTCGGCAGCGCCGAGACGATCGAGGCCGGGCGCCTCGCCAACGCCTATCCGCCGGTGCCGCGCCTGTTCGACCGCTACGGCCGGCGCATCGACGAGGTCGAGTTCCATCCCGCCTGGCACGAGCTGATGGGCCTGGCGATCGGCGAAGGCCTGCACACCCGTCCCTGGGCCGAGCCGCGGCCCGGCGCCCATGTCGCGCGCGCCGCCGGCGTCATCCTGATGGTCCAGGTCGAGGCCGGCGTCCAATGCCCGACGACCATGACCTATGGCGTGGTGCCGGCGCTGAAGAAGGCGCCGGCGCTCGCGGCCGAATGGCTGCCCCGGCTCTACTCGCGCCGCTATGACAAGCGCATGATCCCGGCACCGCAGAAGACCGGCGTGCTGATGGGCATGGGCATGACCGAGAAGCAGGGTGGCTCGGACCTGCGCGCCAACATGACCCGTGCCGTGCCGCTCGACGGCGGCGGTCCGGGCGAGGCCTACCGGCTCGACGGCCATAAATGGTTCTTCTCGGCCCCCATGTGCGACGCGTTCCTGGTGTTGGCGCAGGCGCCGGGGGGCTTGAGCTGCTTCTTTCTGCCGCGCTTCCTGCCCGACGGCAGCCGCAACGCCATCCATGTCCAGCGGCTGAAGGACAAGCTCGGCAACAAGGCCAATGCGTCGAGCGAGGTCGAATTCCACGGCGCCGTCGGCTGGCTGGTCGGTGACGAGGGCCGCGGCGTGCCGACCATCATCGAGATGGGCAACCACACGCGGCTCGATTGCGCGCTCGGCTCGACCGGCCTCATGCGCCAGGCGGTGGCCCAGGCGAGCCACCATGCGGCCCACCGCAGCGCCTTCCAGAAGCGGCTGATCGACCAGCCGCTGATGACCAACGTGCTAGCCGACCTCACCCTCGAGAGCGAGGCGGCGACGGCGCTGGTGCTGCGGCTGGCCCGCGCCTACGACCGCCAGGACGACCCGGCGGAAACGGCGTTCCGCCGCATGCTGACGCCGGCCGCCAAATACTGGATCTGCAAGCGCGGGCCGATGCTGGGCGCCGAGGCGATGGAGGTGCTGGGCGGCAACGGCTATGTCGAGGAGGCGATCATGGGCCGGCTCTACCGCGAGCTGCCCTTGAATTCGATCTGGGAAGGCTCCGGCAACGTCATGTGCCTCGACGTGCTGCGGGCGCTGGCCAAGACGCCGGAGGCGCTCGACGTGACGCTCGCCGAGATCCGCGCCGCTGCCGGCGCCGACCGCCGGCTCGACGCTCATGTCCAGGGGCTGACCGACGACATCGCCCGCGACGGCTTCCAGGAAAGCCAGGCCCGGCGCCTGGTGGAGAAGCTGGTCCTGGCGCTGCAGGCCGCCCTCCTCGTCCGCTTCTCGGACGCGGCCGTGGCCGACGGCTTCTGCGCCTCGCGGCTCGGACCCGCCCAGGGCGGCGCGTTCGGCAGCCTGCCGCTGGGCGTGGATATGCGGGCCATTGCGGAACGGGGGCGGCCGGCGGTGTGATGACTTGATGCTGCCAACACTTCTATCGCGATAGTCGCCACACGACTTCAATCCGTGGTAACGTCCGATCTCTCGCGAGCTGGGAGATCCGGTGTTGGCACCACCCAAGGAACGGCAACCCATGCCGCCGCCACCCCGGCCCGCGCTGCGTGTAATGCACCAGGCCCCGCCCGTAACCTGGCCGGGCAGCGTTCAGACCAAGCTGGAAAGCGCAAGGGGTTCGCGTAACGCGATCCTGCCGCCAGCGACGCAATATGGGCCGGGTATGGTGCAACGACAGGCGCAAGCCGGCATCGCGCCGTCCCGCGCCCTGCACGGCGCACCAGTGATTCACTGGCCCTTGAACGCGCAGATGATTGTGCAAGCGAAGGCGGCGCCGTTGGGATCGCCCCATCTGCAACCGCCCCCTATCCTGACACGGGCGGCCGTCTTACAACGCGCTCGCGTGAGGCATCGGAGGTTCGACGCCGAACTGCAGCAGCAATTCGCGAACGCCTTCCTTGCTCACGCGGCACTAGTCGCGCCTGTGACCCCTGACAATCCGCAGGCCGCCGATCTTGTCGCTCAGCAAATCCGTCCCGCGAACGACCTTGATTGTGCGGCGATCGAAGGCACTGCCGCCGGTGCCGGTGCGGCCGCTCCCTTCGTCTATGCAACCAACAGCAACGCTCCGGCGCCGGGAACGGTCCAGGCCACTTTGGGCCTCCTCGCAGCGCCGACCCGCACCGGTGGCAATACCGCAGTTCACGCGGAGTTGAAGATCTACGAGAATAATGCCGCGGTTGCCTATATCGGCATCTCCAAACGGTGCTGCCTCTTGTGTGAACTCGCGCTCAATACGGTGGGCGCCCCGGGCCATCGGGGCTGCCATGGCGAACTGTACGATAAATGGACTTTTCCAAATTTCATACTGAACGCAAATCTCCCCGCCTTCTTGGGCGCGGCGGCTAACGGCATATACGTAACGCTGAGCCAAATCAGTCAAAGAGAAGCATTAAGCCTCATCGAGAATAATCTTAAGCAATATAAAGACTGAATATTCGCGCGCGCCGGAGCCAACCCCAGAGCGCGAACAAGGCTCGGCCGGGGTCGCGACCGTTCGCTGACCGCCGCGCCTACTATCAACCATGGCCGCCGGCGACCATGAGGACGAGGCGGCCGGTCCACGCAAAGAACGAGGGATCGACCGCCCCGCCGATGGCAAGGATCGACCAGAGGACCGCCAGCACGGCGGTCACCCGGACGACATGCACCATGATCAGTTGGGGGCCTTGGGCGCGGGTCCACCGTCACGGCCCGGCATTTCCGGGCGATGCATGGCGGGCCCCGGCCCGTGGTGCATCATGCCTTCGACCAGATGGTCGGCCATCTCCTTCTGCTTCGCCGTCAGCGTGCCGTAGAGCTCCTCGACCGCCGGCGTCACCTGCCGCAGCTGTTCCAGGCGCGCCGTCTCGATCGCCTCCATGCGATGCAGATGGTCCGGCAGCGTCTTGGGCTCGGGCTGGCCGACGGTGCTGGCGCACAGCTGCTTGATCGGCGCCGACGATGCCTTGACCGCGGCGGCGAACTTGGTCCAGGCCGGGCGCTCGGCATCGGTGATGCCGAGGCGGACTTCCGCGAACGCGAGCATGCCGGCCTGACGGGCCTCCATCGTGTCGCACATTTGGGCGAAATGCGCAGTGGGGCCGCCATGGGGACCGAAGCCGGGGCGCCCCATCATGCCGTCCGGATGCTGCTGCGCATAGGCATGGGCGGCCAGGCCGAGGCCGGCCGCGAGGGCCAGGCCGCCAACCGTCACCGCCATTTTGAACGAGCGGCCGCCAACTTTCCTGTTCGTTACCATCTTAACCTCCGGTGTGCCCGGATTTCTGCCGGGCCTGCCGATGGTTCTAGTCGCGTCCGATATCGGGAGGATGACCGGCAGGGCGCTTTTTGTAACAATCCGTTTCGCGTGCCGGTCCGGGTTACCGGTCGTTACCCGATCGCCCGCGACACTACGGTATCCTGTGCTACGGTCGGGCCATGGAACGTACGCCTCATATCCTGGTCGTGGATGACGACCGCGAGATCTGCTCCCTCGTTTCGCAATTCCTCACCCGTCACGGCCTGCGCGTCTCGACCGCCCGCGACGGGGCGGAATTGATGCGCCTGCTCGAGGTTTCGCGGGTCGACCTCATCATCCTCGACCTGATGCTGCCGGGCGAGGACGGCCTCAGCCTGTGCCGCAGGCTCCGTGCCCAGGGCGCCATTCCGGTCATCATGCTGACCGCCATGGGCGAGGAGATCGACCGCATCCTCGGCCTGGAGATGGGCGCCGACGATTACCTGGCCAAGCCGTTCAATCCGCGGGAGCTGCTGGCCCGGGTCCGCGCCGTGCTGCGCCGGGTCGGCGCCCTGCCCGCCCCGGTCGCCGACCCCGCCGCCGGCGGCCGCGTGCTGGCGTTCGAGGGTTGGCGGCTCGACATTTCCAAGCGTGAACTCAAGAATGCCGACGGCGAGATCGTCACGCTCTCGAGCGGTGAATTCGACCTGATGCAGGCGTTCGCCGAGCGGCCGCAGCGGGTCCTGACGCGCGACCAGCTGCTCGACCTGGCGCGCGGGCGTGCGGCGGTGCTCTATGACCGCAGCGTCGACATCCAGGTCATGCGGCTCCGGCGCAAGATCGAGAGCAATCCCAAGGAGCCGCAACTGATCAAGACCGTCCGCAGCGGCGGCTACATGTTCACGCCGCCGGTGCAGGTGCTCGGTCACGATTGATGCGCCTCACCCCCTCCTTCAACAGCCTGTTCGCCCGCGTAGCACTCATCCTGCTCATCAACCTGGTGCTGGTCCAGGCGGTGGCCTTCGGCCTGGTCAACCTTGAGATCGAGGCGTTCGATCTCGGCGTCCAGCGCCTGCCCCAACGGATTGCCGGCATGGTCCGCCAGCTTGACGCCGCATCGGCCGAGGATTGCGTCGGCGCCGGCCAGAAACTGTCGACCGAAGAGATGACGCTGTCGGTCCGGCGCACGCCCATGCCGCTGGATATCGGCGGGCCCGGTGGCGGCCCCCGCATCGCCATGGGCGATTTCCGGGCATCGCGGCCGACGCTGTCCGAACTGTCGTTCTATCTGAAGCTCCATCTCGGCGACTATCTGCCGGGCGAGGCACGCCAGGTCGTCGTGCTGCCGGGCCGCGGCCCGTTCCGCGCCGACGAGGGCCGTCCCCCACCGCCACCGCCGGACGGCTTCGGCGGCCCGTCGGATCATGGTCCGCCGCCCGGACCGCCGCCCGAGCGGGCCAGCGGTCCCGGCCCCGGCGGACCGCCGGGCGAGGAGCCGCGCGGCTTTCGCGGCGGCGCCCGCGGCCCCGAGGCCTATGGCCATGTCGGCGTCCAGCTGACCAACGGCTGCTGGGCCGAGGTCACGCTGCACGGGCCGCCGCCGGCGTTCGGCTGGATCCGCCTGCTGCTGCGCGTCGGCGGCTTCGGCGTCGTCATCATCCTGTGCTCGCTCTGGTTCGCCCGCAAAGCCGCGCGCAATCTCAGCCAGTTCTCCGCGGCGGCGGATGCGATCGGCCGGTCGGTCGACGCGCCGCTGCTGCCGGAATCCGGTCCGCACGAGGTGCGCCTCGCCGCCAAGGCGTTCAATCGCATGCAGGAGCGCCTGCGCCGGTTCGTCAACGACCGGACCCAGATGCTGGCTGCCATCTCGCACGACCTGCGCACGCCACTGACCCGCCTGCGCCTCAGGGCTGAGTTCGTCGACGACGATGCCCAGCGAGCCAAGATGCTGAGCGATATCGCCGAGATGGAGGCGATGATCACGGCGACGCTGGCCTTCGCGCGCGACGACGCGCTGCGCGAGCCGCGCACGCCCCAGGATCTCGACCAGTTGCTGGACCAGCTCGCGAGCGACCTGTGCGACAGCGGCTATCCGGTCCAGTACGAACCGGGCGAGCCGGTCGTCGTCTCCTGCAGCCCCGGCGGCGTCCGCCGGGCGATCGCCAACCTGGCCGAGAATGCCGTCAAATACGGCGATGTCGCCCATCTGTCGCTGCAGCGCCACGGCGATCTCGTGACCATCCTGATCGAGGACGACGGGCCGGGCATCCCGCCCGAGCTGGCGGAGCAGGTGTTCCAGCCGTTCTTCCGCCTGGAGGGCTCGCGCAACCGCGACACCGGCGGCGTCGGCCTCGGCCTGTCGGTCGCCCGCACGATCATCCGCGGCCATGGCGGCGATATCGAGCTTTCCAACCGGCCGGAGGGCGGGTTGCGGGTGACGGTGACACTGCCGGTTTAGGGGGAAACCCTGTCAGGTGCGACCGATGTGGATGGGAAGCGATTAGTCTGCTTCTCAACAAGAAGGCGTAGAAGCAGACATTCTCTCGGCGATCGGCGCGAGCCGATTTACCACGAACTGCCGTCCCTTCGATCTAGCGGCTTCTGTACCAGGCAGCCATGCGTTAGCCCTTGAGTGTCAGTTCGGCAACTGGATTGCGCCGCCTTTGGTCTACGTATCTTTTGAAGGTCGCGATCTCCTCTGCAGTCGGTGCTTGGTTGCGCCATTCGACATCGGCCCAGCTAAGGCTAAGCGCCGATAGCGCTTCTGCGATTAGATTCTCGATCCCGAGATTATGGGCGTCGGAGGCGTCGGCATAGAGGTCCGGTCCTCGCGCCCCACCCTGAGAAATGAGATAAGCCAGTTCTACCAGTTGGATAACAACACCCGAGGTCAGACGGCCTCCACAGCCGGTTGCTGGCCCCAGGCCGTCTTCGATCCAGCTTTGAACTGTCAAGCCGTTGCGAGCCGCGATCTGTTCAAGCGGAACTGTGAGTCGTGCGACGGGCCAGTCGGTTGTCGGCCAACGGTGTTCAAGCAGTTCGGTTACGCCCGATTGGTGCTTAGCAGTCATTCTTCGCCTCAGTGTGGACCACAAGGCTTGCTGCCCTCGGCAACTTGCAAGGTCATCTTGGCAGCCAATTGATTCGTGTTCCAGCGAGGTCGCTCAGCCGATTATCGGATGCCGTTTAATTACGTCCGCTTCCGAGGCTCCCGCCCAGGTTGCTTGCACATTGACTTGGGTCGGACTCGGCTGCTGCCGAATTGTTGTTAAACTAGCGAGAGCGCGGCGTAGAGCCGAGAGACTGATCGGCGCACGCTCTCAACTGGAACCACCGCAGCCCGGCCTTCCCTGTCCTTAGGTCAACACAAAGGGTCCCTTGGGCCGCCTCGCCATAGACCGCCTGGCGTACGTCCAATGATTGTGGCCGGTCGAACGGCCCCCACGGGGCGAGGGTCACGATCGGCGATGTCCCTCCTTTCTTCGTCGGAACGAGCACCCGGTCGATCACGTGCGCCATGTATGGCTGCGGGGGAGCTTGGTCGACGCGAACGTTGACGGTCACGAGCAGTGCCCCGGCGTAGGCCACGGCGGACGGAAGCGCAAACGACAACCCGACGAGGGAACGTCTCAGTCGTCCGTCGACAATTGAGAAGAGGAGCGCGACAACCAGCCCGCTCGCGATCGTGGCGTAGGCCTCGAGCCTGCCGTCGACTTCATAGGAACCAGCTGGGATTTGCGCAAGCAGACCGACACTCGCGATTCCCGGGATCGCCACCAGCGAAAGGGCTGGCTCCTTCTTCAGCGGCTTGACGCTGAACGTCCACGCGCGCCCGCCGAATGCCACGAGGGCGGCGGCGGCGACGGGCAGAGCCGCGTCGGCGGAGAGAAGCGCGTCGCTCGGGTGCCGGGAGATCGCGGTCCATCCAGAGATGATGACAGCGACCATGTGGAGGGTGCCCCAGATGCCGACGAGACTATGCCATCGCTTTAGTCTCTCGTCGGAGGTGGGACCGAACGCGGGCTCTGCCGCCGCCAACTGGTCCAGGGAACTGCCGGAGCCTTCGGGTGCCTGGGGACTTTGGCGCAACCACTCCTCGAAAGCCGAGTCCACCGCCAGAAGATAGTTGAACTTCCAGGTCCCCTTCGTTTCGTCCGAGGGCCAGATAACGAGCTGCGGCCAACCACGACCGCCGCGCTGAATGCACCAGTTCGAGATCTCTCGCCGCGCAATGACCGTTTTCCCGATTTCCCCGACGAAGATGAGCGTGTCGCCCTCTGTCGAGATTCGGTAAAGCAGGAATTGCGCGGCGGACAGGACCGCAATGACCAGGAACGCGGTCGAGACGACTGCCAGCAACATGCCTGCGCCCAACCTGAACGGCGCCTGGTTGTGCAACCATTGCGTATGCACTACGACGCCCATGAGCCCATAGGACAGGATGCCGAACGCCAATATGCATCGGGCCTTTGGGGAGGGGCGATAGGTGCGGCTCATCGTTTGCTCAGTCGCCACGGGCTGAACGAACACAGGCCGCCTCGAACGTGAGCCACGTGATGACGCTCAGGAAGGCCAGGGGCGCCAGGTAACGGAAAATGCTTCTCGCCAATGAGACCGCCACATCCTTGCCGTCAGGATGGACGGTCGCTCAATCATACGTCGAATCCAGCCGTCTCGGAATAGTACGGAGCTCGGACGGCGAGCCGCGGCGTTTGGCGTTTGCGCGAGCAGAGTTCGTCGACCCCATGATCGGCCCCGAAGCACCGTGGAGTGGAACTGAACGTCCGGCTCCAAGATCGTTCGATCAACGTCCTACGACCTACTCGGGCCGGAAAACGTCGTTACGCCGCATGCTGATTGAGTTTTGGCCCCAGACCAGGATGCACGTTTCACATCGGTTCGATGGGAACGGATCAGTCTACCGTTCGTGCTGCTTGAAGAAGCTCCAGATGAGGGCGGCGGTCGGCTCGAAGCTGCCGCCGGGCCGCTCGATCGACGCGGGCCATTCGTGCGGGCCCTGGGATAGCGCCACCAGACGCACCTCGGCCCGGTCGCGGCAGTCTTCGTATTCCTGGAAGATCACCCGGCCGTCGGCGGTCGTGTCGCGGATCGAGCGGACGCCGCAGCCGTCGGCGGCGGTCCAGAAGCGCACCGCATCGTCGACCGAGACGTTGAAGCGGCCGGGATTGGCGACGTTGGGCGACACGCCGCCGCGATAGAGCACGTAGCCGTCCTGCATGCCATGGATGATCAGCACCGGCACCGGGCGCGCGGGCCGATCGATCGCGATCGGCGGCTGGCCCAAGCCGGCCGTGCCGCCGATGGTGCCGGCAACCGGCGCGATGGCGGCGACCCGATCCGGATATTGCGCGGCAAAGCGATAGGCCAGCATGGCGCCGTTCGACAGCCCGGTCACATAGATCCGCCGCCGATCGACCGGGTACCGGGCCGCCAGCCGATCGATCAGCGTATTGAGGAAGGCCAGGTCATCGACATGGTTGCGCACGGCGGCGCCGCAGCAGAAGCCGGCGTTCCAGGTCTGGCGCGGCGGATCGATCCCGATGCTGGTGCCTTCAGGATAGGCGACGATGAAATGCGCCCGGTCGGCGAGCGGGCTGAAGCCGGTCATGTCGGCGGTCGAGCGCGCGTCGCCGCTGGCACCATGCAGCACGATCACCAGCGGCAGCGGCCCGGCCGCGGCCTGCCAATGGGTCGGCAGATGCAGCAGATAATGCCGCTCGATCCCGCTCGAGGTCAGGCTCGGCCAGGGATCGGCCGCGTCGGCCGGGTGTGCGTGGGCGCCGGACATGAATCCCAACGCCAGCAAAAGCACGAGGGCGAGCCGACGGCTCGCCCGGCGCCATCGGTGCCGCCCGATCACGCCGCGATCGCGACCAGGCCGGTCAGCCGGTCGGCCGCCCAGTCGGTCGTGGCATGGCGCTCGGTCCGATCGGCGAGAAGCTCGAATGCCTCGGTCCGCCGCCCGGCCGCGATGGCGGCATCGGTCAGGAACCAGTGGAACAGATCGCGCTGGGCATGGCTGCCGCCCAGGCTCTGCAGCCGGTGGCGGATCGGGAACAGGATATCGACTGTCTGGTCGGGATGGCCCATCGCCTCGGCCGCGATGGCGCGCAGCAGCGGCAGCCCGATCACCCGCAGCACGCCCGCCTGGCACGCGGCATTGTCGACGACCCAGCCTTCGAGTGCCACGATCATCTGGGCCAGCCTGTCGAGGCGCCGGTTTGCGACCAGCGCGAAGGCACGATGGGCCAGCGAGAAGGCCAATGTCGGATCGGCGCCCCGGGCGTCGGCCAAATCACTCAGCTCATCCCAGCGCCGCCCGACGTCAATGCCCTGTGCCTCGAGCCGCCACAGCAGCGACACGGCGTTGGCGACGTCGCGGAAATCATCGGTCCGGACCGCGCGCACCGCGCCGTCATAAAGCTCGAGCACCGCATCGATCTCGCCCAGCGCCAGATGGAAGAGCGCGCGATGCCAATGCATGTGATAGGCGAAGTTGTTGACCCTGGGCAGCTGAGCCGCCTGGGAGGCGAGCCAAGTTACACCCTCCCGAGCACGCCCCTGCATCTCGAACACATGGGTCACCGCATGGGCACCCCAGACGTCATCCGGGGCGAGCTCGAGCGCCTGCCGGCCGACCCGCTCCGCCTGGGCGAGCTCGCCCGATTCCTCGAGCACGAAGGCCTGGCAGCCCAGCACATAGCCGGCGCCCGGCACGTCGGCGCGCCAGTGCGGCAAGGCCCGGTCGAGGCTGCGCCGCATGCCGACCAGATCGCCCAGCATGAATTTGAGCCCATGGCCGAGCTTGAGCGCGAAGCCGTCCAGCGGGTTGAGGCCGAGCGCCTCGTCGATCCGGTCGGTCGCCTCGCGCATGTTGCCGGCCACCCAGGCCTTGAGCGCCGCCGCCAGCAGCCGCTCCCGCGCCGTACCGCCGCGATCGGCCAAGCTCTGCTCGGCCCGGGCCAGCGCCTCCTCGGCGACGGCAATGACTTCGCCCCTGGCCAGCAGCATGTGGGCGGCGCCGCGCAGGATCCAGCACAGCGCCATGTCGGGGTCGGCGGCGAAGGTCGCCTCGATCGCGGCACCGGCATCGGCGCGATGGCCGAGCACGGCCTCGATCGCCCGATCGAAGGCCATCACCGCGCCGGGACCGGCTGCCGTAACCTCGAGCCCTCTACAGTCGTGAATCATCGTCGATTCTCCCGCCCGGCACGACAAGGGTCGCCCACCGGCTGTCCAGATGCAACAAGCTGTCCGGAAGATCGCGACGGAGCGAGTGGAAACCAGGGTCTCTCACGCGTAAGTGACCAGTCGCGAGCGTCTCGCGAGGGGCGAAAGGTCAGATTTTCGGCAGGGAATCGAGCCAGGCCGACAACCGACTCGCGAGTGCCTCGGGATCGCCTTCGACCTCCAGTATCTTGGTCCGGCCGCTGGCGCCGACGCGCACGCGGATGCTGGATTTCGGCACGCCCCACAGCTTGGCGAGCAGTGCTGCGACGGCGGCGTTCGCCTTGCCGTCCTCCGGCGGCGCCGAGACGGCGATGAGCACCGCCGCCTCGTCGCCGGGAAGTTGAGTGCGGCCCAGGACCGCCTGGCGCGACGAGCCGGGCTTGACCCGGACCCTGAGGCGGACCCCCGCTGCCGACGGGGCGAGCGCCGATGCGGCCATTTGAACCCTCTCCTTCTCTTCATACCATTGACGCCGGCGCCCAGGCTGAGCCATGAGATACGCCGGAAAATGTTTGGCGAGCACCTCCTCCGCATGCCGGTCCTACTGATCGCCATCCTGACCTTCTCGCTGGTCGGAATCATCCTCTGCCTGACGATCCGGGGCCCGATGATTCGCGCCTTCGAGGATCGGCACGGCCTGACCGCGTCACGCAAGGCGGTAACCGACGCGCGCAAGGCCCGCAACGAGGCGAAGGTGAAGGCCGCGGACCTCGCGCAGCGCAAGCGTGCGCTCGAGGGCCGGGTCGCCGAGGTCGAGGGCGAGGTGAAGAAGCTCGACCAGCAGCTGAAGACCATGCCGCAGATGGTCTATACGCTGGTGTTCGAGCTGGGCGGCAGTGACGCGTCGGTGCCGATGTTCGAATTCATCGTCGCGCGGGCCCGCCGGTTGGAGCCGGGCGACGTCAAAGGACCCGAGCGCGACCTCTGGTCGCGGCCGCGGTTGCTGCGCTCGCGCAGCCGCAACGCCCAGACGGCGCTGGCCCAGGCGCTGGCGCGGTTCCCCGCCGCCGACGGCTTCACGGTCCGCCCGGCCGAGCGGCTCGAAACCGCGCAACGCAGCTAGAGCCTGATCCGTTCACATCGAACCGATGTGAACGGTGAATCAGTCTCTAAACTATTGGTATAGAGCAGGATTCACGTTTCAGATCGATTCGATCTGAAACGACCCTGCTCTAGGCGGAGGCGATCGGGGCTTCGGGATGGAAGGCATCGTTCAGGGAAACTCGCTCGGCACGCTGATCGTCTTCGCCACGATCGCGGTCACGGTCCTCGTGGTCATGGTTGCGAACCTGCGGACGCGCCTGCGCTCCGTGCCCGAGACGGCGGAGATCCTGGCGCAGCAATTCGCGCTCGCCCATAACGAGGCGGTCGCCAACGAAACCGCGATCGCCCAGAGCGAACGGGCGATCGGCAATCTCGAGCGGCAGCTCTCGCAGCTCGAGGCCGCCGCCGAGGAGAAGCGCCAGCGCCTCAGCGACGCCCGCAACCGTATCCCGAGCCTGGTCCATGTGCTCGACCAGATCATCCAGCAGAGCCACCAGCCCTGGCTCATCCCGGTCCGGCTCGAGGGGGCGACGGAAGCCGACGGCGATTGGATCCACGGGCGCCGCTATCTGGTCTATGGCGAGGACATCGAGAATGCCCGCCGCCGGATCGAGGTCCGCTTCCCGCAGCGCGAGGGCTATCGCGCCGCCGAACCGCAGCCGTTCAAGGTCACCTGATGGAACCGAATGAGCCCAGCCTGCCGATCCTGACGCTGGAGGGCGCGCGCGCCACGATCCGGCTCAATCGTCCGGCCCAGCACAACCGCCTCGACCCGGCCGATCTCGAGGTGCTGATGGTGCAGCTCGAAGAGCTGGCCGCGCGGCCCGAGTTGCGCGTGCTGGTGCTGACCGGCACGGGACCGAGCTTCTGTTCCGGCTTCGACCTGAAGGCGCTCGGCGCCGGCGCCGCCGGCATCGGCTTCGATCAGGTGGTGGATCGGCTGGAGGATTTTCCGCGGCCGACCGTGGCAGCACTCCAGGGCAGCGTCTATGGCGGCGCCACCGACCTGGCGCTCGCCTGCGACTTCCGGATCGGGGTCACGGGCATGAAGCTGGTCATGCCCGCGGGACGGCTCGGCATCCAATATTACCCGAGCGGGCTCGAACGCGCCGTGACGCGCCTCGGCCTCGCCGCCGCCAAGCGCCTGTTCCTGCTGGCCGAGCCCCTCGATGCCGCGGCACTGCTGGCCATGGGCTATCTCGACCGGCTGGTCGAGGGCACGGAACTCGCGGCCGCGACCGACGAGATCGCCCAGATCCTCGCCGGCAACGCGCCCGACGCGATCCGCGGCATGAAGCGGAGCCTGAACGCCATCGCCCGCGGCACGCTCGACAAGGCGGCCGCTGAGGCGGCCTACCAGGCAAGCACCCGCTCGGCCGAGCTGGCCGAGGGCCTCCGCGCCTTCGCTGAGAAGCGCAAGCCGGTCTACTGAGGCACGGCGGCAAGCGCCCTCAGGCGCTCAAGCATTCGAGGACAGCGCTATATAGTCTCCGTCATGCCCGGACTTGGTCCGGGCATCCACGCCTCTCCACCTGATCCCTTTCCGAAGCTACGTCGCTGCACAGCCACGTGGATGGCCGGGTCAAGCCCGGCCATGACGGTTGGGGAGACAGTGCTCGCCTCAGCTTGCCCAGGCGATCAGGCATTTGACCTCAGAGTGCTATAAAATCTCTCCGTCATGCCCGGACCTGATCCGGGCATCCACGCCTCTCCGCCTGAGCCCTCTTACAGACGAAGGCGCACTGCCCAACCGCCATGGCCGGGTCAAGCCCGGCCATGGCGGTTGGGAAAAGAGAACTCGCCTCAGCTCGCGACGGCGAGTTCGACCAGCAGGTTGAACGTGCCGTCTTCGGTCGCGACCGTGTCGCCGGCGAGGGTCGGCGCCTGCTCGATCCCGGTCGCCGACACGGTTGGGGCCAGGTCGGCGAAGGTCCGCTCGATGCCGTCGACCGCACCCGCCGCCGGCGCCACGACCAGCTTGGTCACCGGCGTCTTGATCGAGACCTTGCGCTCGCTCTTGACCTTGCGCACGGCGCCCAGGATGCCGACGCCGGCGGCGCCCAGCGCCTCGGCCGCCTCGTCGATCGACTGGTCGGCCGACTTCGGCCAGGCACCGCGCGCATGGACCGAGCCCAGCGCCTTGGCGCGCGCCGGGAAATGCTGCGCGTAGAGCTCCTCGGTCAGGTGCGGCATGACCGGGGCGAGCAGCCGCAGCACGGTCTCCAGGCAATGCCAGAGCGTGTAATGGGCCGACAGCTTGCCAGCATCCGTGCCGCTTTCGCCATAGGAGCGCGCCTTCACCAGCTCCAGGTAATTGTCGCAGAGATCCGACCAGAAGAAGCGCTCGATCGTCTCCATCGCGTCGGCATATTCATAGGCGTCGAACAAGCCGGTCGCGCGCTCGACCGTACGGGCGAGCCGGCTCAGCACCCATTTGTCGAACGGCTCGGTGATCAGCCCCTTGGCGACATCCGCCGCCGGCGTCGTGGGATTGCCGTCGAAGCCCTCGAGCTGCAGCATCAGGAAGCGCGCGGCATTCCACAGCTTGGTCTGCAACCGCTTGCCGACCTTGAGCACGTCCTCGGAGAAGGCGGTGTCGAGGCCGAGCTTCGAAGTCGCGGTCCAATAGCGCACGACATCGGCGCCGTAGCGGCCCAAGAGGCCGCGCGGATCGATGTTGTTGCCCTTGGACTTGGACATCTTCGAGCGGTCCTGGGCCAGGCACCAGCCGCTGATCGCCATGTCGCGCCAGGGCGCCTTGTCCTCGTGCAGATGCGACTTCACGATCGTGTAGAAGGCCCAGGTGCGGATGATCTCGTGCGCCTGCGGCCGGAGGTCGGCCGGGAACAGCTTGGCATGCCGCTCGGCATCGAGCATGTGGGCCGCCGAAATCGCCCAGCTGTTGATCTGGGGCGAGACCGAGCTGGTCGCCCAGGTGTCCATCACGTCGGGATCGGGCTCGACCTCGTCGCGGGCGTAGCCGCGCGGCAGGTCGGAGAGCGGGTTGACTGGCAGGTCGTCCGGATGGGCCGGGATGATCCGGCCTTCCTCGCCGGCGCGCTTGGAATACCAGAACGGGAACGGCACGCCGAAATAGCGCTGGCGGCTGATGCACCAGTCCCATTTCAGGTTCTCGGTCCAGATCTCGAAGCGCGTCCGCATGTATTCCGGATGCCACTCGATCTGGCGGCCCTTCTCGATCAGCGCTTGCTTCTTGTCGAGCACGCGCACGAACCATTGCGGCGTCACCAGGATCTCGAGCGGCGCGCCCGAGCGTTCGGCGGCCGGGACCATGCGGTCGACCGCGGTCGTGCCGACGATCCGGCCGTCCGCCGCCAAGAGCTCCGCCATCTTCTCGCGCGCGGCATTGACCTTGAGGCCGGTGAGCTGATCGGCCGCGAGTTTCGCCGCCGCCGGGTCGCGGCTCGGCCAGCCGGCACCGCCGATGCCGGAGAGATCGCCGATGCGCCCCTCCTTGGTCAGGATCACGCGCAGCGGCAGCTTGTGCTCGCGCCACCATTCGATGTCGGTCTGGTCGCCGAAGGTGCAGCACATGACCATGCCCGTGCCCTTCTCGGGATCGACGCGCTCGTCCGCCACGACCGGCACCTCGACCCGGAACAGCGGCGTCAGCACGGTCTGCCCGACCAGTTCCTTGGCGCGCGGATGGTCCGGATGGATCATGAGCGCCACGCAGGCGGCCATCAGCTCCGGCCGGGTCGTGGCGATCTCGAGCTGGCCGCCCGCGGCCAGGTCGAACGCGACCTGCCACATGGTGCCCTTGCTTTCCTTCTCGACCACCTCGGCCTGGGCGATCGCGGTGCGGTCGACCGGATCCCAGAGCGTCGGCTGCATCTGGCGATAGAGATGGTCCTTCTCGAACAGGTCGAGCACGGAAAGCTGCGAGATCCGGCGCGAATGCGGGCTGATCGTCTGGTATTCGAGCTTCCAGTCGACCGACAGGCCGATCTCGCGGAACAGGTCGCGGAAATCCTGCTCGGCGTCCTGCACTTCCTCGTGACAGATCCGGATGAATTCCTCGCGGCTCATGTCGGTGGCACGGATGTTCCGGCGCTTCTCCACGAGCCGCTCGGTCGGCAGGCCGTTGTCGTCGAAGCCCATGGGATAGAACACGTTCCGGCCGGCCATCCGCTGGTAGCGCGCGATCAGGTCGGTCTGCGTGTAGCTGTAGACGTGGCCGATGTGGAGGAAGCCCGACACGGTCGGCGGCGGCGTGTCGATGACGTAGCTGTCCTCGCGCGGGACGGACGGGTCCCAGGCATAGGTGCCGGAGGCGAGCCACGCCTCGCGCCACTTCTTCTCGGTGGCGACAAAATCATACTGCTTCGGTGCTTCCGTCGACATCAAACCGTCCTCTGCGCGCCCCGTTCTTCGGGGCGCGCATCATGCCGCGAACGCACGCGCCTGCCTAGCGCCGGAAAGCCGCCATGCGCGACGCGCGGGGCGCCGTCATTCCGCCAGGAATTTCTGCAGCGTCGCTCCCGCCTGGCCCATGCCGACCACGCCGTTCACATGGCCCATCGGCCCGTCCAGCTCCTGATAGGTGACCGGCGTGCCCTGGGCCTGCAGCAGGTCGCGCACGTGGCGGGTCGCTTCCGGGAACAAGAGGTGGTCATTGTGCGAGGGCAGCAGCAGGGTCTTGGCCTTGATCGCCTTCAGCCCCTCTTCGAGCGAATCCTTGCCGCCGACCGTGAACAGCTCGTTCGCCCGGGCGAGGCAGATGAGATTGTCCGCGTCGGTCGCCTTGGCGCGGGCGAGCGCGGACGCATCGGCCGCGGCCTCGACGGCATAGGGGTTGTCCCAGGACTTGGCCGGATCCTTGGCCGGATCGGCCCATTTGCGGCCGAACTGCGCCTCGCCCCATTCCGGCGCCAGCGTGTCGAGCGACAGCACCTTGTAGGCCATCACCAGGCCGTCGATCGGCTCCGGCCCGCCGTAATAGTCGCCATGCTTCCAGGCCGGGTCGAGCTTGACGATGTCGCCCCAATGGCGCACGCGCTCGATCGTGTAGGCGTCGGCCTGGGCGGCGGGAATGACGGCGACCAGCCGCTCGACCATCGCCGGATATGTCGCCGCCCACTCGTAGCTCTGCAGCGAGCCCATGGAGGCACCCATGACCGCATGCAGCTTCTTGACGCCGAGCTTGTCGAGCAGCGCCTTCTGCACCGTCACGAAATCGTGGATCTGCACTTCGGGAAAGTGCATGGCGTAGGGCTTGCCGGTGTCGGGATCGTTGGACGCCGGCCCGGTCGTGATGGTGACGCCGTCCTTGGTGTTGATGTTGCACAGGCTGTCGACGCTGATCAGGAAATATTTGTCGGTATCGAGCGGCTTGCCCGGGCCGACCAGCGCGTCCCAATAGCCGGGCGCCTTGTCCTCGGCCTTGTAGCGGCCGGCGAAGTGGGAATTGCCGGAAAAGAAATGCGGAATCAGGATCGCGTTGCCGCCGGCGGCATCGAGCTTGCCCAGGGTCTCGTAGCCGACGCGCACTTGTTTGATCGTGGCGCCACCGACCGTGGTGAACGGGCCCGGATAATCGAAGCTGCGCTTCTCGACCAGGCCGTCGTAGGCCAGCGCCGGCTGGGTGACGATGGCTGCAAGGCCGAGGACTGCCAGGCTGTTGCGCATATCGAAGCGATCCTTCCCGCGTGATTTATCGTTAAGCGAGAGGATGCCCGCCGATCCGAGGCCCCGCAACCGCGACTTGTGCGGCCATCCGGATCGAACCCCCGGGCGACGACGGTGTTCTTTTCCATCGTCATCGCGCGGGAAAGCCCATGTCGTTTAGCGAAGTCCTGATCGGCCGCCGCCTGGCGAACCGCGAGGCGGAGGGCACCAAGATCGGCGCCCTGGCCGGCCTCGCCGCCATGGGGCTCGACGGGCTTTCGTCCGTCGCCTATGGACCGGAGGCGACGCTGACCGTGCTGATGCCGCTCGGCGCCCTGGCACTCGTGCCGCTGGTGCCGATCACCGGCGCGGTGCTGGCGCTCTTGACCGTGCTCTATCTCTCCTATCGCCAGACCATTGCCGCCTATCCGAACGGCGGCGGGTCCTACACGGTCGCGCAGGAGAACATCGGCCCCGGCGCGGGCCTGCTGGCCGCGACCGCCCTGATGCTCGACTATGTCCTGAACGTCGCCGTCGGCATCTCGGCCGGCATCGCGGCCCTGGTGTCGGCCGCGCCGATGCTGCAGCCGCTGACCCTGCCGCTGTGCCTGGGCGTGCTGGCGCTTCTGACCATCGTCAACCTGCGCGGCACCCGCGAGGCCGGGCTCGTGTTTGCGGTCCCGACCTACCTGTTCATCGCTACCCTGCTGGTCGTGATTGCCGCCGGCCTGGCCAGGACACTCGCCGCCGGCGGGCATCCGACGCCGTTGGCGGCGCCGCCCGCCCTTCCCAAGGCCACGGCAACGCTCGGGCTGTGGCTCATGCTGCGGGCCTTCGCCAGCGGCTGCACCGCCATGACCGGGGTCGAGGCGGTGAGCAACGGCATGTCCGCATTCAAGGAGCCGACCCAGCGCCACGCCCGCCGCACGCTCAGCGCGATCGTCGGCCTGCTGATGGTTCTGCTCGCCGGCACCGTCATGCTGTCCCGGGCCTACGGCATCGGCGCCATGAACCAGGCCGATCCCGGCTATCAGACCATGCTGTCGCAACTGACCGCCGCCGTCTTCGGCCACGGCCTGTTCTACTACGTGACCTTGGGCAGCATCCTGGTCGTGCTGTCGCTGTCGGCCAACACCAGCTTCACCGGCTTCCCACGCCTCTGCCGGATGATCGCCGTCGACGGCTACCTGCCCCACGCCTTCGCCATTCCCGGCCGCCGCCTGGTCTATTCCGCCGGCATCCTGTTCCTGGCCGGCAGCGCCGCCCTGCTGCTCGTCGCCTTCGACGGCATCACCGATCGGCTGATCCCGCTATTCGCCGTGGGCGCGTTCCTCGCCTTCACCCTGTCGCAGATCGGCATGGCGCTGCACTGGCGCCGGGCGCTGCGCGAGCCCGATGAAGCGGCGCCCCATGAGGGCGTCGGCAGCCGGCGGCTCAGCCTGGCGATCAACGGCATCGGCGCCGTCGCGACGGCGATCGCGCTCGCGATCATCCTCGCCGCCAAGTTCGTCGAAGGCGCCTGGATCACGGTGATCGTGATTCCGCTGGTGTTCCTGCTGCTGTCGGCGATCAAGCGCTACTACGACCACCTGTCCTCGCGGCTCCGGACCGGCCGGATCGATTTCGAGGAGCGCGAACCCCCGATCGTGCTGATTCCGATCGAGCGCTGGGACCGCCTGGTCGACAAGGCGCTGAAATTCGCCCTGCGTCTGACACCCGACGTCATCGCCATCCATCTGGTGGCGCTCGAGGGCGAGGATGTCGAGGATCGCAGCGCCAGCCTGCGCAAGCGCTGGGCCGACGCGGTCGAGACGCCGTTGCGGAAGCTGGGCGTGCCCGTCCCCCGCCTGGTCCAGATCCAGTCGCCCTATCGGCAACTGGCCGAGCCGCTGATCGCGCTGGTGCGCAAGACCGAGGCGGAAAACCCGGAACGCTCGATCGCCATGCTGCTGCCGGTGCTGGTCACCCAGCACTGGTGGGAGCGGCTGCTGCATCCCAATCGGGCGAGCATGCTGCAGAAGGCGGTGGTGAAGGCCTGCGACCGGCGGGTCGGCGTCATCATCGTGCCGTGGCACCTCGAGCCCGAGCTGGAGAAATCCGAGCGGCCGCTGCCCAACCCGGCGCGACGCCTGCATCGGACCGTTGCCCATTAGGGTCGAACCCCGGTCAGATCGGCCGAGTGAAAGGCTGCTTACGACCCATTCAGGTCACTCTGGAGCTGATCAGCTCGTCCTAAAAGCAGCCGCAATGCGAGCTGGTATCATCACCGCTTATCGGGAAGTCAGGAGATTGATGAAAAGGCCAGGAATACGAGAAGTTAGGACAGCAATGAGCGTGGCGATCGCGGCATGTTCAATCGTGACCGAGGTTTCGAAGTTGATAGTCGCACCCGTTGTTTGGGCCGAACACAGCATTGCCAGCGACCTTTGCTCAGGCAGGGGCTAGGAATTCGGCCACGGGCAATTTGATTGGTGCGTTTGAGAACTTAAGTGACTGGCTGGCCCCATCGAAGGTCTCTTGTACATGCTAAGGTGCGCCTCCTATGTTTACGATGAAAGAACGAGTGTTGGCGGGAATCACCCTCATCATTGCCATGGCTGGCCAGATTAATGCCTCTTTGTTTGGTGAAGAGATTTTTGGCTTGTCTGCGCAAAAAACTTCAGTCTTGCTGTATATTCCGATGGGGGTAGTGCTATTCTCGTTAATGAAAAAATATCGAGAAAACAATTGATTAAATGTTCAAGGCGAATTCCCTTGACGGCTGATGAATCTCACACGGCCGGAGATCTGATGTTCAAATTCAAATGCACATCTTGCGGCGAGTGGCATGAGGGAATGCCGACATTCGGTGCTAATGCGCCGTTATATTATTATTCTATTCCAGCTGAAGACCGTGATCTTCGGTGTGCCTTGAGGACCGATACGTGTGTCGTCGATCAAGAACACTTCTTCGTACGGGGCTGTCTAGAAATCCCTGTCCATGACGAGCCTGAGCCATTCGTCTGGGGAGTTTGGATATCCCTCAGCAAGAACCATTTCGATCAATTTGTTGCATGCTTCGACGTGAACCACAGATCGCATATAGGCCCATTCTTCGGGTGGCTCTCCGCTGAATTCCCTTTCTACCCGAGCGCCGAAAACCTGAAGACGCGTGCGCATCTCAGGGATAATGGCGTGCGCCCGTACATCGAGTTGGAACCAACGGATCATCCGCTCGCCGTTGAGCAAAGAACCGGCATCAATGTCGATCGGGTTGCCGAGATCTACGGCTACTATGAGCGCCGCCAAACCAAGGGTGGGGCGCCCAGTTAACGGGTGGACGTCCGCTATCATCGTATCGACGCCGAAACCGGACGGACCGGAGTCCACCCAACGCAGCCTCCGCTGATTGGGTTTGCACCCGAGAGCAAGATGGCGCCAAGCCGAACCGGCTTAGCGCCCGACTCTTGCCTCGATTCAAAATTTGGACGCCGATTGATCGCATGCATCGGGTCGATGTGTGCGGATCGGGCTCCAACGCGCGGCCTCAGCCCCAGCAGATCTTGCCGAACCCCGCAACCGACATGCCGGTCAGGCCGGAGTCGCCCGGCTTGCCCGGCTGATAGACGCGGACACCGAGCCGCTTCAGCGCGTCCTCGAGCTGCGCATCGCTGCGCACCTCGGCCGGCCCCGGCTTGACGCCGAGGGCGTTGCCGATCGCATCTCCCGTCTTGGCATCCAGCTCCGCGGCGAGCGCCAGGATGGCGTGCGCCGCAGCCGCGCGCACCGCGTGCCGCTCCAACACCAGCTCACCACCCGATTCGGCGATATCGCGACCGCCGTGAAGGGCGATCCAAAGGGAAATGATCCAGCGGGCGTCGAGCGTATCGGTCGGCGCCCCGCTTTGGCTTGGGATCATCAAGTCGCTCCTGTGACGTTTCTTCCCCCATCTTAGGGCCGGTGTCACCCCTGCCTTTGTGAAACGCCTCACAACGAATGCCCCATATGGCTTCGCTTGTTTTATAAAGACGCGTATCGGGCGACGCCCGAGGGCCGTTTTCAACGCGAGCGTTCTTCAGCATATTGGGCCGGACCGCCATATCAGGAGTCGAGATGCCGCCGCCCCCCGCCGCCTTACGGGCCAGGATCCTGCGGAACCACGAGCTGTTCCGCGAGCTGACGCCCGAAGAGCTCGACCAGTTGATCGGCGTCGCGCGGGTCGAGGACGTGCGCGCCAAATCGCCGATCTTCCACAAGGGCGCGCCGGGCGAGAGCATGATGGCCGTGGTGACTGGCGAGGTGAAGATCAGCGCACCGGCGGCGGATGGCCGCGAGATCGTGCTGGCGATGATGGGCGAAGGCGAAGTGTTCGGCGAGATCGCGCTGCTCGACGGCTCCGAGCGGACGGCGGATGCCACGGCCGTGACCAACTGCACGCTGCTGGTCATCCATCGGCGCGACTTCCTGCCCTTCCTCAACGCCCATCCCCATGTCGCCATCCGCCTGCTGCGGGTCGTCTGCCAGCGCCTGCGGCGGACGACCGAGCAGGTCGAGGACCTGCTGTTCCTCAATCTGCCGAGCCGGCTGGCGAAGAAGCTGCTGCACCTGAGCGGCGCCAACGTCGATCGTCCGCGCGAACGGGCGCCGATCATCCGGCAATCGCAACGCGAGATCGGCAATCTCGTCGGGCTGTCGCGCGAGAGCATCAACAAGCAGCTGTCGCGCTGGCAGAAGGAAGGGCTGCTGACCTTGCGCGACGGCATGATCGTGCTCGACGATCTGGAATCGCTGCGGGAGATATCCGAGGAAGTGTGACCGTCCCGCGGCTGTGAGGTTTCTCACACGTCAAATGGCAGCGGATTGCCATAGTCCCCTGGTCTCTCCGAATTCACTTGGTCCAGCTTGCTCATTTTCTAGGAGGTTACCATGACGTCACCTACCAAACTGAAGCCGAATGCGGTCGATGACTCGGATGGCATCAAGCCGAATGCCGTCGACGATTCCGATGCCCTGCACCCCAATGCGGTCGACGATTCGGATGGCATCAAGCCGAATGCCGTCGACGATTCCGATGCGCTCAAGCCGAACGCCGTCGATGATTCCGATCGGCTGAACAGGAACTAACCACGGGCCGATCCGGCAGGGGCCGCGCGATAGAGCATCGCGGCCCCCTTGTGCCCGGCGATCCCGTCGTCACGGGTGCCCCCTGTCGAGCCAGGGGGCTTTGCTCTATGCTCTATCGCGAGCCTGCAGGGCGGGATGGACAAGTTCGTCCCGCCCCGGTCCCTCGCACGAGATGAGCATGTCGTTGTCCACCGCGTCACCGCCCGGCATCGAAGCCGAGATTTTGCCCGACAGTGACGGGGCCGCATTCCTATTCACCGACATCGAGGGCAGCACGCGGCGCTGGGAGACGGCGCCCGAGGCGATGCGCCAGGCAATGCACCGGCACGATGCGATCCTGCGCGCGACGATCGCGCGCCACCGCGGCCGCATCTTCAAATCGCGCGGCGACGGGTTCGGCGTGGTGTTTCCGTCGATGCATCAGGCCGTCGCCGCCACGGTCGACGGGCAGCGCGCGCTCATTGCCGCGGACTGGTCGGACATCGGCGGCCTCAAGGTCCGCATGGCGCTGCATTGCGGCCCGGTCGAGCCGCGCGACGGCGATTTCTTCGGACCGACGCTGCATCGCCTGGCCCGCCTGCTCGGCGTCGGCCACGGCGAACAGATCCTGATGTCGGCCGATGCGCTCGAGGCGTTGGACGGCCAGGTCGGCGGCGACGTGAGCCTGGTCGACCTCGGCTCCCATCAGCTGCGCGATCTGATCGAGCCGGCCCGGATCTACCAGATCACCGCCCCGGGCCTGCCGGCGGAATTCGGTCCGCTCCGATCGCTGAACCGTGCCCTGCACAACCTGCCGTCCCAGCTGACGCCGCTGGTCGGGCGCGAGCAGGCGCTCGCCGAGATCCGCCCGTTGCTGAAACGCGATCGCCTGGTGACGCTGGTCGGCCCCGGCGGCATCGGCAAGACCCGGCTGGCGGTCCAGATCGGCGCCGAGCTGCAGGAAGACTTCCCCGACGGCGTCTGGCTGGCGGAGTTCGCCGCGATCAGCGACGCCAGCCTGCTGCCGAACGTCATCGCCAAGCTGTTCGGCATCTCGACCGATGGCAATGCGCCGCCGCTGCCCGCCGTGCTGCTGACGCTGCAGCGGCGCAAGACCCTGCTCATCCTGGATAATTGCGAGCATCTGACCGAGGCCGTGGCCGGACTGGCCGAGACCCTGCTGCGCCAGTGTCCGGAAGTCCGCATGCTCGTCACCAGCCGGGAACGGCTGGGCCTGATCGGCGAGAGCGTGTTCCGGGTCGAAAGCCTGGCGGTACCGCCGCCGGACGAAGCGCTCGACGGGTCCGCTGCCGACCGCTGGGCCTCGATCAACCTGTTTGCCGATCGCGCCCGGGCGGTCGACCGGGATTTCGTGCTCGACGAGGCGACCGCCGGCCCGGTCGCCGAAATCTGCCGCCGGCTGGACGGCATTCCGCTGGCCCTCGAACTGGCGGCGGCCCGTCTCTCCGTCATGAGCGTGTCGGAGATCACGAGCGGCCTGTCGGAGCGCTTCCGCCTCTCGACCCGCGACTGCCGCGGCGTGCCGCCGCGCCACCGCACGCTGCAGGCGACGATGGATTGGAGCTACGGACTGCTTTCGGCCGAGGAGCAGCGCATGTTCCGGGGCGCCGGCGTCTTCGCCGGCACCTGGACGCTCGACGCCGCCACGCAGGTGCTGGGCGAGGCCGGTGCCTCCCCGTGGCAGGTGCTGGACCTGATCGGCGCCCTCGTCGACAAGTCGCTGATCGTCGCCGAGAAGGCCGGACAGGAACGGCGCTTCCGCCTGCTCGAAACCATGCGGGCCTATGCGCTCGACCGGCTCGACGCGGCAGGCGAGCGGGGCGAGGCGCAGACGCGCCATGCCCGCTATTACCTGGACCAGATGACCCAGGCCGAGGCGCGGTGGAATGACCTGCCGACCGTGGCCTGGCTTGCCGTGATCGAGCCGCAGATCGACAATATCCGCGCGGCGCTCGAAGCCGCGGTCGGCGGCCGCATCGACGCGTCGCTCGGGTATGAGTTGGCCGCGGCGACGCCGCTGCTCTGGACCGAAGCCGCACTCCAGCACGAAGGCCGGCGCTGGCTCGAGCAGATCGGCACGCCGGATGAGGCGCCGATCCGGCTGCGCGCGCGGCTCTATCTCGGCCGTGCCCGGCTGGCGCCCTATCGCGATGTCGCGCAAAAGCTCCCGCTCATCGAGCAGGCAGTGGCGCTGTTCCGTCAAACGGACGATCGCGTGGGGCTGGGCGACGCGCTGGCGGTCGCCGGCAATGCCATGAAGGGCCGTGCCAGCCGGGACGAACCCGAGCGATACCTGGCCGAGGCCTATGCGCTGCTGTCCGGACCCGGCGCCGAGAAGCTGCGCGGCCGCTGCGCCAATTCCCTCGGTCACCTGAAGCTGTTCTCGAACGACGTCGCCGCGGCCAAGACCTTCTATACCGAGGCGCTTCGCCTTGCCGAAGCGCGCGGCGATGCGGCCGGCCGGATCAGCGGCATCTGCAATCTGGCCGAGACCGAATTTGCGCTCGGCGAATACGCCCGCGCGATCGAGCAATGCCGCACCTATATCGAGATCTGCCGGGCCGAGCGCCGCATCCATCGGCTGGCCAACGGGCTCGCCAATCTCGCGGCCTATCTTCTGGCCGTGGACGACCCGATCGAGGCGCGGGCCGCCGCGCGCGAGTCCCTGATCCGCGCCCAGGAGACCCAGTCGCGCTTTCTGGTCGCGATCAGCATCGAGCACCTGGCCATCGCCGGTGCCGTGCTGGGCGAGCGCAAGCTGGCGGCGCGGCTGGCTGGTTTCAGCGATGCGCACTATCGCCGGAACGGCACCAACCGCGAGCCGACCGAGCAACTGGGCCATCGCCGGCTGATCGCCCTGCTGGAAGCGACCTACGAGCCGGTCGAGATCGAGCGGCTGATGGCGGAAGGGGCGGCCCTCGACGAACGCACCGCCATCGACGAGGCACTCTGCATCTGACGAGCAGCGCGCTTATTTTTCAATATACGGAAAATCAGACCGCCCGCATTTCCGAGATGCGGAAAATATTCACGCATGCGCGCAAAATCACTTTCCGGTGAATTCGCCGTAAGCTTTGGAAATTCCGGCAGATTCTTTCCGGATATCCACCATAACTCTTCATCGCGAAAGATTTTTGCTATTGCGAGATAGAAAGAATCAATCGCCGAAATTGTATGCCGTCATTGACGCTCTCTAAAATTGCCGGCGATGCTCCGAGCACTCGCACGCGACGAGCAACGGTCGCGTTCAATAAGGCAAGGGGAGACGACGTCCATGACGACAGCCAATCGCCGCCAGGTTCTTGGCGGGCTTGCTTTGGGTGCTGCGGGCCTGCTCGCATCCAAGGCAAGCGATGCCGCAGCCGGCACCAGTACCGGCGCGGCGACGGCGCACGCCGCCGGTCACGATGTGTCACCGGCCGCGAACGGCGCCATCGTGGTGCCGCACAAGGCCGAAGAGCCGATCGCCTTCAAATATTCGATCGACGCGACCGAGCCCAAGATCACGTCGGGCGGCTGGGCCCGGGAGGCGACCGCCCACCACTTCCCGATATCGACCGGCATCGCCGGCGTGCACATGTATCTCAATCCTGGCGCCTCGCGAGAGCTGCACTGGCACGCGATCGCGGCCGAATGGGCCTATGTGCTCGACGGACGCTGCCAGACGACCATCATCGATCCGAACGGCACGACCGAAATCCTGAATTTCGGACCGGGCGACATCTGGTTCTTCCCGCGCGGCCATGGCCATTCGATCCAGACCATCGGCACCGATCCCTGCCACTTCATCCTGGCCTTCGACAATGGCAATTTCTCCGAGCACGGCACCTTCAGCATCACCGACTGGACCAGCCTGATCGATCCCAAGGTACTGGCGCAGAATTTCGGCGTGCCGGCCTCGACCTTCGCGAATTTCCCGAAGGGCGAGACCTACATCATGCAGGGCAAGGTCATCCCGCTCGATTCACCGGCGGCCATGGAAATCAACGACATGGTCTCGCCCAACACCCATCGCTACAAGCTGATGCAGCAGCGGCCGACCCGCGATTTCCCCGGCGGCACGGTGCATCTGGCGTCGGTGAACGAGTTCCCGATGTCGACGACCATGACCGGCGGCATCATGAAGCTGAAACCCGGCGCGCTCAGGGAGCTGCATTGGCATCCGAACGCCAACGAATGGCAGTACTACGCCAAGGGTCACGCCCGGGTCACCCTGTTCGGCTCCGGCGGGCGCATGAGCACGGCGGATTTCGGCCCCGGCGACGTCGCCTACATTCCGCAGGGCTATGGCCACTCGGTGCAGAACATCGGCTCGGAGGAATGCGAGATCGTGCTGACCTTCGACAGCGGCCATTACCAGGAGATCTCGATCTCCGAGTGGATCGCGACCAGCCCGCCACACCTGCTCGCCAACAATTTCGGCGTCGAGGAAGCCGTCTTCGCGAACTTCCCGAAGAAGCAGGTCTATATCGCCAAGGCGTGACCTAGAGCCCGATCCGATCAAACCGCATCGGTTTGATCGGTGAATCGGTCTCTAACTATATGGTTGAGATCAGGATTCAGATATCAAGCCGACCCGGCTTGATATCATCCTGATCTAGGACGACGCAGCCGAGCCGTTCAGGTTCGGCTGCGCCATTAAACGTAATTAATCCTCAGGCCGAAGTTCCCGTAATCCTGCCTGCCCACATGCTGATTCAGAGCACCGGAGCCGAAAGGCGTCGGTCACGGCAATCACTTCAGCAGAGGTAGTTCAGGTGATGGATACGCAGAGGAAGCCGCGGCCGCTGGCGCGGATGGCAATGTTGCTCGGCGTTTCGACGGCGCTCGCGGTCGGCCCCGTCTCCCTGGCGCTGGCGCAGGGCACCGACCCGGCACCGGCGCAGGAGCCGTTGCCGAGCTTCGCCCCGATGATCGAGAAGGTGATGCCCGCGGTGGTCAACATCTCGGTCGTGGAGAAAGCCGGTGCCGCACCGGTCGCGGACGAGGAAGAGGACGACGGCGACGGCCAGGGCTCGGTCCAGGGCATGCCGGGCGGCACGCCGTTCGACGACATGCTGCGCCATTTCTTCGAGCAGCAGCGGCCGGGCCGGCCGGCGCCGGGCCCGCAGCGGCAGATGATGGCGCTCGGCTCCGGCTTCATCATCGATCCCAGCGGCTATGTCGTCACCAACAACCATGTCGTCGGCGACGCCGCCAAGGTCACGGTGCTGTTCCAGGACGGCAGCGAGCATAAGGCCAAGATCGTCGGCAAGGACGCCAAGACCGACCTGGCGCTCTTGAAGATCGACGCGCCGAAGCCGCTGCCCTATGTGCAATGGGGCGACAGCGATCATGAGCGGGTCGGCGACTGGGTGCTGGCGGTCGGCAACCCGTTCGGGCTCGGCGGCACGGTGACCAAGGGCATCATTTCCGCCCGCAGCCGCTCGATCGACAATTCCAGCTTCGTCGACTACCTGCAGATCGATGCGGCGGTGAACCGCGGCAACTCGGGCGGCCCGACCTTCGACCTCGCCGGCCACGTGGTCGGCATCAACACGGCGATCTATTCGCCCAACGGCGGCAACGTCGGCATCGCCTTCGACATCCCGTCCGATACGGCCAAGGCCGTCATCGATCAGATCAAGGCGAACGGCCATGTCGACCGCGGCTACCTCGGCGTGGAGATCCAGCAGGTGACGCCGGACCTGGCGGCCGCGATCGGCCTCGCCAAGGACGGGCCGCAGGGCGCGCTGGTCGCGTCGGTGAAATCGGGCGGCCCCGCCGCCAAGGCCGGCATCAAGGTCGGCGACGTGATCGAGCAATTGAACGGCAAGCCGATCGCGAAGACCCATGACCTGCCGCGCCTCGTCGCCGAGACGCCGGCCGGCAAGAGCGTGCATCTGACGGTGCTGCGCGAGGGCAAGAAGGTCGAGCTCGACGCCACGGTCGGCCATCTCGACGAGGCCAAACTCGCCTCGGCCGAGAGCGGCGGCGGCGGCGACCAGCAGGCAGACGCGTCGCAGCTCGGCATGGCGCTTTCATCGCTCAATCCCGCCATCCGCGGCCGGCTGCATCTTGGCCGTGACGTGAGCGGCGCCGTCATCACCCATGTCGAGAGCGGCAGCGCCGCCGACAGCATCGGGCTCGAAGGCGGCGACGTAATCGAGCGGATCGACGGCCAGACGGTCAAGGGGCCGGAGGACGCGAAGGCCCTGTTCGCGGCCGCCGAGAAATCGCCGTCAAAGCCGATCCTGCTGCTGGTCGATCGCCATGGCACCGAAAGCTTCATCGCCCTGCCGCAGACACCGGACGCGGGCTGATCGAACATTCGGGCGGACGGCGTCGGCGCGTGATAATATTGGATTCTCCGACGGGGGCATGGCGCCGGCCCCCGTCCAAAATCCCATCGGGAGACATCAGGTGGCCAAGGGTCAAAAGCGCAGTACGCGCGAAGCGAAGAAGCCGAAATCCGACAAGAGCAAGAAGAGCGCGACCGTATCGGTCTCGCCCTTCTCCGAACCGCCTTCCAAGGTGAAGCCGGCAAGGGACAAATAGTCCGCGACGGTCCGCCCGCGCCGCCTCACGGCGCGGGCGGCGGCGCCATGGCCGCGAGCACGGCCTGGCGCACCTCGGCCGGCTGAGTGTCGAGCGCGGCCGAGACGGCCTTCAACGTCGTCCGCAGATCGTAAACCTGGTCGACCAGCGACAGGATCAGCGGCACCGCATCTTCCTCGACCCCGAGGTGGCGCCGCAGATCGTAGATCAGGCGGACCCGGGCGACATCGACGCTGGCGAAGGCCCAGTCGGCGCCGTCGCGATCCGGCCGCACCCATCCCCGCTCGATCCAGCCGGTCAGCTCGACGATGCCGAGATCCGGGCAATAGCCGACGATCACGTCCAGCCGCATCATGACTGCTCCATCCCGGCCCGCGGGTTGAACGGGTGCGCCGGCCGCCAGGCGGCGAGGAACGCCGCCAGCTCCGGCTCCTCACCCGGCGGCAGAACGATCCTGAGCTCGACATACTGGTGGCCGCCGGCGATGCCCCTGCCCTTCAGCCTGAGGCGCGTGCCGCTGCTCGAGCGCGGCGCGATCGTCACGTTGACCGGACCGTCGATCGTCGGCACGCGGACCTTGGCGCCGACCACCGCTTCCTGGATCGTCACCGGCAGTTCGACGATGACATCCTTGCCTTCGCGCCGGAAGAACGGATGCGGGTTCACCGTGATCTCGATCAGCGCATCGCCCGCCCGCCCGCCGCCGAACCCGGGCTCGCCCTTGCCCTTGAGCCGCAGGACCTGACCGTCGGCGATGCCGGCCGGCAGGGTGACGTCGAGCGTCCCGCCTTCCGGCAAGGTCACGCGCCGGACCGCCCCCTTGGCCGCCTCGATGAAATCGACCGACAGCGTGAATTGAAGATCGACACCGCGCATGGCGAAGCCGCCGCGCCCGCCCTGGCCGCCGTGACCGAAGGCGTTGCGCAGCAGGCTTTCCAGGTCCTCGTCGCCGAACGAGGCGCCCGATTGATATTTCGCGCGGTCGGCCGGATCGCCATGATCGCGGTAGAAGTGTCGCGGCGCCTGCTCCACGCCTTCGGCATCGATTTCGCCGCGATCGAAGCGGCCGCGCTTTTCCGGATCGGACAGCAGCGCATAGCTCGCCGAGATCTCCTTGAACTTCGCCTCGGCCTCGGGCTTGCCCGGATTGAGATCCGGGTGATGCTGCTTCGCCAGCTTGCGATAGGCCTTCTGGATCGCGGCATCGCTGGCGTCGCGCTCCACGCCCAAAATCTTGTAGGGATCTTTCATGGCGGCCTGGGCTTCGTGCGGTCGGGTTCCGGCACCCGCCCGCGCAAACGCTGTGACGATCCGTCCTGTTCCGCGGGGGCCGGCCCTGCCTACTCGCCTACCTTGGTCGGGTCCAGCGCCACGAGCTTGCCGTGATCGACCGTCGCCAGCACGAATTCGATCCTGGCCCCGCCCTTGGCGTCGACGCCGATGATATGGGCCGGATCATGTGCCGTCGGCAGCTTGGCGAAAGCCTCGTCGAGCTTGGCGCGGATCGCCTTCGCGTCCGTGACCGAGCCGGCCGCCGCCATGGCGGCGGCGACGCCGTAGAGCGCCGAATAATTCAAGGCGGCCTCCGACCCCGGATCGTCGCCATGCTTCTTGCGGAAATCGGCGATGTAGCCCTCCGCTCCCGGCCGCGGGTCATTGACCAGCGGCATGACGCCGACGGCCCCCTCGAGCGGCTCGAGACCGCCCAGGACCTTGGCCATCTCGTCGAACTTGGCCTGGTCCATGATGGCGAAGCCGCCTTGGAAGCCGAGTTCCCGCGCCTGCTTGATCACAAGCGCCGTCGGCTCCGACGCGCCGCCGACGAACAGCACGTCCGGATTGCCGGCCAGCACGCGGCTGACCCCGCTGTAGAAGTCGGTGTCCTTGTTGTAGGACATCGGGTTGTCGGCAACGATCTGGCCACCGGCCTTGGTCCAAGCCGGCCCGATCAGCTGGGCCCAGGCCTTGGCATAGTCATGGTCGCCGCCCGCCATGCCGAGCTTCTTGCCGAAGCGCTTCATCTCGACCTGGGTGAAGGGCTGGACATAGCCGTCGAACGACGGCGGGATGCGGAGCGTCAGGCCGTTGCCATGCTCGGTCACGGCCGGCGTGCTGGTATAGCCACCGATCAGGAACCCGTCCTGCTCGTTGAACGCCTGCAGCGCCAGCACGCCGCCGGCATGGGGCACGAACACGACCGGCGCCTTGTATTGCGCGCGCAGGCGCTTGGCGTTCACCGCCGCCTCGCTCGGCGAATATTTGTCGTCGAGCGGCACCACGTCGAGCAGGTATTTGGCGCCGCCGACCGTGACGCCGCCGCCGGCATTGATCTCGGATGCCGCGTCCTGCAGGCCGGTCAGCGTGTTCTTGCCATAGAGTGCCGCACCGCCGCTCAAGGGCCCGGTGAAGCCGATCGTCACATGCTCCTCGGCCCGCGCCGCGCCGGCCGCGAAGACCAGCAGGCCGGCCGCGAGCAGCACGCCCAACCGGTTCGATCCATTCGTGCTCGCCATGCGTCTCTCCCTTGAGGCTTCTATTTTTATCAGGCGCCGATATAGGCCCGGCGGATGCCCTCGTCGTTCAGCAGGGTCTGCCGATCGCCGGTCATGACGATCCGGCCGCTCTCGATCACATAGGCCCGGTCGGCGATCTGCAGCGCGGCATAGGCGTTCTGCTCGGCCAGCAGCACGGTCGTGCCCTCGGCGTTGATGGCCTTGATCACGTCCAGCACCTGCTTCACCACCAGCGGCGCCAGGCCGAGCGACGGCTCGTCGAGCAGCAGCACCCGCGGCCGCCCCATCAGCGCCCGGCCGATCGCGACCATCTGCTGCTGACCGCCGCTCAACGACCCCGCCGGATCATTGCGCTTCTCGCGCAGCACCGGAAACAACTCGAATACCTTGCCGAGCAGCGCCTCGTTCTGCCGGCGCTCGCCCCGGTGAACATAGGCGCCCAGCATCAGGTTCTTGGCGACCGACATGCCGGGAAACAGCTTGCGGCCCTCCGGGCAGTGCACAATGCCGGCGGCGACGATCTCCGACGGCTTGTGCCCGGAAAGCTCGCGGTCACCGAACCGGATGCTGCCGGACGAGAGCCGGCGCAGCCCGCTGATCGCGAGGAACAGCGAGCTCTTGCCGGCGCCGTTCGCGCCCAGCATGACGACGAGCTCGCCGGCCTCGGCCTCGAGGCTGACGGCATCGAGGGCACGGAACGCACCGTAATGGAGCGTCAGCCCGTCAAGCCGCAACATAGTCGGCTCCGAGATAGGCCTCGAGCACCCGCGGATCGCTCTGGATCTCGGCCGGTGTGCCCTCGGCGATCTTCTCGCCGTGATCCAGCACCAGGATCCGGTCGGCCAGGCTCATGATCATGCTCATCTTGTGCTCGACCAGGCAGATGGTGAGGCCGGTCGCCGCCATCTTGCGGATGAGCGCGGCGAGGTTCGCCGTCTCGTCGGGATTGATCCCGCCGGCCGGCTCGTCGAGCAGCAGCAGCTTAGGCTCGGTCGCAAGCGCCAGCGCGAAGGCGACCCGCTTGCGCTCCTCCTGGCTGATGTCGCCCGCCGGCCGGTCGCCGACGGCGGCGAGGCCGACAAAATCCAGCACCGCCTCCGCCTTGGCACAGCAGCGGCGCTCGTCCTCCGCAAGGCGGCGGGTGCCGATGAGCACGTCCCAGAAGCCGGCATGCGTGCGCAGCTTGTGCCCGACGATCAGGTTGTCGAGCACGCTCGCCTGGTCGAACAGGCTGGTGGTCTGGAACGTGCGCGCGATGCCCAGCCGGGCCACCTGGTCGGGGCGCAGGCCGGTGACGTCGGCGCCGGCGAACAGGATGCGGCCGGAACTCGGGCGATGGCAGCCGCTGATCAGGTTGAAGAAGGTCGTCTTGCCGGCACCGTTCGGACCGATGATGGCGCTGATCTGCCCCGGCTCGAAGCGCGCATCGACATCGCGCACGGCGGCGAGCCCGCCGAACCGCTTGGTCAGTTGCCGGGTCTCAAGCATGGGCGCGCACCTTCCGCCCGGCGGTCCAGGCGGCGCGCCGGGCGCGGCGCAGCCGGATCGACCCGACGATGCCATGGGGGAAGAAGATCACGAGCAGGATCAGGAGCGGCCCGAACACGATCATGCGGAAGTCCTGCAGGAACTGCAGCGACTGGGTCAGGATCGTCAGCAGAATCGCCCCGATCAGCGGGCCGCCGAGCGTGCCGATGCCGCCGACCAGGATGAAGGCCAGCATGTCGAACGTATGGCCTTCGGACGCGAGATCGGGGCCGACGAAGCGGACGAAGCCGGCGTAGAGCGCGCCGGAGATACCGGCATAGAAGGCCGAAAGCGCGAAGGCGAGCAGCTTGGTCCTGAATGCGTCGATGCCGAGCGCGCGGGCCAGATCCTCGCCGTTGCGCACGGCGACGAAACCGCGGCCGACGAGCGAACCGGTGATCCGGTGCATCAGCCAGAGCGCCGCCACCAGGAAACCCAGCACCAGGTAATATTGCGCCTCGGTCGTGTCGAACCGGATCGGCCCGATCGGCGCCGGCGCCTGGAGGCCGATGAGGCCGGTGGTGCCGTGGGTGAGCCCACTCCATTTCTCGATGACCAGCGACAGGATCAGCCCGACACAGAGCGTGAAGATGGCGAAGAAATGGCTCTTGAGCCGGAGCGAGACCAGTCCGGCCAGCACGCCCATCACCGTCGCGATCACGCCCGCCAGCGCGAATGCCGCCCAATAGGGCACGCCGTCGTCGACCGTCAGGATGCCGACGGTGTAGGCGCCGATCGCCATGAAGCCGGCATGGGCCAGGTTGAGCTGGCCGGCATAGCCCAGGATCAGATTCAGCCCGGTCGCCGAGATCGCCATGATGAAGGCGAGTGCCGCGACATAGAGGTAATATTCATTGGGCGCTGCGACGGGAAACAGCAGGGCCGCGGCCAGGGCCGCGAGCGGGAGCAGCCGGCGCATCAGCGCACCCCGCCCGGAAACAGCCCGCTCGGCCGCACCGACATGATCAGCACGAACAGCGCGAAGGCGATGATGTCCTTGTAGTCGGTCGAAACATAGAAGGCGCCGAAGCTCTCGGCGAAGCCGATCACCATGCCGCCCAGGATGGCGCCGGGCAGGCTGCCCATCCCGCCCAGGATGATGATGACGAAGGCCTTGAGGATGACCAGGTCGCCCATGGCCGGATAGACCAGGCTGATCGGCGCGAACAGCACGGCCGCGACGGCGGCGAGCGCGCCGGAGATGGCGAAGGTCAGGAGCGAGACCCGGCTCGCGTCGATGCCGACCAGTGCCGCCCCCTCGCGGTCCTGCGCCAGCGCGATGATGGTCGAGCCCATGACCGTTCGCTGCAGGAACAGATGCAGCGCCAGCATCAGGGCGAAGGCGGCCGCCACGATCAGCAGCCGCTGGACCGGCGCCACCAGGCCGAACAGATGGACGATCTGGGTGTGGGGCGATTGCAGCCGATGGAAATCGGCGCCCCAGATCGCCTGCACGACCGCTTCGAGGAACAGCAGCAGCCCGATCGCCGCGATCATGTCATGCAGCACCGGCGCGTCGCGCAGCGGGCGGAACACCAGGCGCTCGCTCGCCATCGCCAGCAAGGCCACGACGGCCGCCGCCCCGACCATGGCGCCCCAATAGGGCACGCCGAGCGAACCGGCCAGGTAATAGGCGAAATAGGCGCCGACCATGTACAGCGCGCCGTGGGAGAAGTTCGGGATATGCAGGATGCCGTAGATCAGCGTCAGCCCGAGGGCGACCAGGCTGTAGACGCTGCCGAGCGTCAGGCCGTTCAGGATCTGCTGAAACAACATGACCATGGAGCCGCTCCCTGCCGGTCAGGGGTCGCCGATGGTGCATCGCCATCCGACGCCGTCCGCCCGAACGTTTCCTCGAATCTGCGGTACGGACGTTTGCCGCCGAACCGCCGGCAATGCTGGCTCCGCATCGCCGATTTATTCTCTAAAAAGACTGACACGCGCCTGAATGCACGTCAATCTCGCACCGTCGGCCATAGGCTTGGCGAAATGATCTGTCCCGGGATAGAATGACCGGTATGGGCGACCAAGATCACCCGCCCCTATCCCGGATATCGACGCCCAATGGATCTGCCGACCAGCCCGCCCCGCCAGACGCGACGCTTCGAGCAGAAGCGCGAGGCGATTCTCGACGCCGCCGCGGCCCTGTTCAACGAGAAGGGCGTGCGCGGGGCGACGCTGCAGGACGTGGCGCAGCGCGTCGGGCTGATGACCAACAGCATCACCTACTATTATCGCAAGAAGGAGGAGCTCGCGACCGCCTGCCTGCTGCGCACGATCGAGGCGCTCGACAGCCTGATCGCCGCGGTCGACCTGGCCGCGCCGCCCGAGGCGCGCATCCGGCAGTTCCTGCGGCTCTATGCGCGGCTGCTGGCCGACATCGCGACCGGCGCGCAGCCGCAGCTCATCATGTTCCACGACATCCGGGCGCTGGCCAGTCCCCATGACGCCGAGGTGTTCGCCAGCTATACCGCCATGTTCCGGCGCATGCGCGCGCTGCTCGACCGCCCGGGCGAACCGCCGCCGGAGCGGATGAAGCGCAACGGCCGCGCCCATCTGCTGATCTCCGTCGTCCACGGCATACGCAACTGGATCGACCGGTACGAGCCCGACGGCTACGCCCGTGCCGCCGAGCGCACCGCGGATATCCTGCTGGGCGGCCTCGCGGGCACCGGCTCGGCCTGGTCTCTCAGGCCGCCGGAAATCGCCTGGCCGGCGATCGACGAGGTGTCGCCGGAGGCCTTTCTGCGCTCGGCGACCTACCTCATCAACGAACAGGGCTATCGCGGCGCCTCGGTCGAGAAGATCTCGGCGCGGCTCAACGTGACCAAGGGCTCGTTCTACCATCATATCGACAACAAGGACGATCTGGTCGCCGCCTGCTTCCGGCGCAGCTTCGCCGCCGTCCGCCGCGTGCAACACGCGGCCGAAGCCCGGCACGCGACCGGCTGGGACCGGCTCAGCGCGGCCGCGACCGAGATCATCCGGTATCAACTCTCCGACCAGGGCCCTGCCCTGCGCGCCAGCGCCTTCAGCGCGCTGCCGGAGAACATGCGCCAGGACACCCTCAGGACCATGGACCGCCTGACGGAGCGGTTCGGCGCCTTCGTCGCCGACGGCATGCTCGACGGCTCGATCCGGCTGGTCGATCCCTCGATCG
>Ga0209166_10000282_pt1 | contig 63461 bp, 46 predicted proteins | sample Coa_R1_3_FD_187151 | JGI IMG/M metagenome (GOLD analysis project Ga0209166, IMG submission 187151) | Surface soil microbial communities from Centralia Pennsylvania, which are recovering from an underground coalmine fire - Coalmine... | ecosystem: Environmental > Terrestrial > Soil >...
CGTAACCCTGGACATCGTGGAGCACGAAAACCGTTCGATATCCGGGCGGCAACTTTTCCACGGACCGCTCGAGATTGACGCGGTCCACGGCGCCACTGAGCCGCAAATCGGGAGCGCCGATGTCCTTCCGCGGTCCACCGGATTCTTCATCCGGTTCCGTAGTTTCCTCAAGCGAGGCAACCGGGAGGGACTTCTTGCGCAAGCGCATCAAAACGACGTTGACCGTCATCCGGTGCAACCAGGTCGAGAAAGCCGATTCTCCGCGGAAGGTGCCGATTTTGCGGAAGAGCTGAAGGAAAGCTTCCTGCAGCAAATCCTCGGCGTCCGCCGGATTGCCTACCATGCGCAGGCAGAGGGCGTAAACGCGGCGACTGTGAAGGTGATAGAGAAAGTCAAACGCGGCTCCGTCTCCGGCTTGCGCCAGGCGAATGGCTTCCGCTTCCGTGAGCGTCACAGGCGCTTTACCGCTCGCCTGTTTGGGCTCGGTTGGTCGAGATCGGGCCAACGGTCCAGTTGCGGCGCATCCAAACCGTCGGATGCCGCGAATCCCCTTTCGAGTTGTCCCTGAGCTGCACTGCGATGCGCAAAGATACGTTTAGGTTACGGCAGTTCGCCAGAACCTTGCACCAGGATCTGGTCAGCTACGGGGCAGAGCTATTTTCCCGGAACGGCGGCGAAACGTCTATGGCGGAAAGAAAGGGCCGGCGGGGCCGTTTGTGCGCTGCGAATGGCTACCGCCGCTTCGAACGCCGAAATCTGTTCGTCGGGCATCACGAGCAGGAAGGACTTCAAGAGCACAATCGCTTCACGGAGGCAGGTATTCAAATCGAAGTGACTCCGGTCAAGCGTGTCCCAAAAAGCTTCTCCTTCCAGGTAGACGCCGCTGACCAATTCGTCGGCGGCCTTGCAGAATTCGTCGTTCAGGTTGCCGACCAGTTCCCTGAGGGTCGCCGCCTTGTGGATAAATTGCGACCGCTGCGACAGAAGAACACGATTCAGGAATCCGGTGATTCGGGCCGTGCGCTGGCCGCGCGTTCCCCGGAAATTCTCTGGATCGAGAGGCGCCGCATTTGGAACGAGGCCGAAATGCTTGGCGTGCTGGTGGAGAGCGGCAAGCAACAACTCAAGGGACTGTGAGAAACGGGAGCAGACGCCACGCGCGACTCGTGCCGCGTCGTACGCTCGCGCCAGCGAGCCGGCGCGACGCAGCTCCAGAGCTTCATCCAGGGAAACACTAAAGATGGAATAAAGGGTTTCCAGCTCTTTGGAAAATTGATCATTTAAACGCGATTTTGATTCCGGCAGCCAGGCGCGCCAATCGTCGCGCACAGTCGTACCCCGTCGAATAGGAGGGCGGGAGCTCAAGCTATATCCCCTGGAGGCTCGGGAAGTATACCAGAGTCCCAAAATAGAACCAGAGGTTTGTTGCGGGGGGTGGGGAGGGGCCGCTATACTCACTGTGACTCCCTGATAATGCAGACGAAACGAGGACGCAGACTTGGAATTTGAGCCGCGGGACCAGTACGAACAAAGGTTGAAGAAACTGGAGCAGCTTCGAGCGGCGGGTTTAAACCCCTATCCGCATGAATTTCGCTGGACGGCCACTGCTGCCGACCTTGTGGAAAAGTATGGCGCGGCCCCGGCGGCGGACCTCGAAGCGCAAAAGGTCGACGTGCGCGTTGCGGGACGAATTGTTTCGTACCGGCTGATGGGAAAGGCGGGATTCGCGCACCTGCAAGGGAATGGCAAGAGGATCCAAGTGTATGTCCGCAAGGACGTGGTGGGGGAGCAAGGATTCGAAGTCTTTCACCTGCTGGATTTAGGCGATTCGATCGGGGTGCACGGGCACTTGTTTCGTACCAAAACGGGCGAGCTTTCTGTGTGGGTGACGGAGCTGACGGTTTTATCCAAAGCGCTTTTGCCGTTACCGGAAAAGTGGCACGGTCTTACGGATGTCGAGCTGAGGTACCGGCAACGGTACCTTGACCTGATTGCAAACGAGGATTCGCGGCGGGTATTTATGACGCGCGCGAAAATTGTGCAGGAACTGCGGCGCTTTTTTGACGAACGTGGCTACACCGAAGTCGAAACGCCGATGATGCATCCGATTGCCGGCGGCGCGGCGGCCCGGCCGTTTGTGACGCACCACAACACGCTGGATATCGATCTGTATTTGCGGATTGCGCCGGAGCTGTATTTGAAGCGGCTGGTGGTGGGCGGGCTGGATCGCGTTTACGAAATTAACCGGAATTTTCGAAACGAGGGAATTTCGACGCAGCACAATCCCGAATTCACAATGCTGGAGTTTTACGAAGCGTACAGCAACTACGTGGATTTGATGGATCTGAATGAAGCGTTGTTTGCGCGGCTCGCGAAAGCGATTACCGGATCTACGATTGTGAAGTTTGGCGACAAGGAATTGGATTTCGGAAAGATGCAGCGTTTGACGATGCGCGAAGCGATTCAGAAATATTGGCCGGAAAGTGAAGGAGTTGCGCCAACTCCAGCCGAGCTCGCGGCACCCGGCGGAGCGAGAGAAGCGACGGCACGCTATAACACCTGGGCCAAAGCAACCGGCGCGGCCTATGCGGCGAGCAAGGGGAAGCCGAACGACGGCGAATGGACCGGCCTCTTGTTTGAAACGATGGCGGAGCATCACCTGATACAGCCGACGATACTTTACGATTTTCCGACCGACATTTCGCCGCTTTCGAAACAAAAGCCGGACGATCCTTCGCTGACCGAGCGATTTGAGATTTATGTGGCCGGCATGGAAATCGCGAACGGCTTCTCCGAATTGAACGATCCGGCCGAACAAGAGCGGCGGTTCCTTGTCCAGATGGCGCAAGGCGGCGACGAAGTGCCAAAACAGTTGGACGTGGACTACATCCGCGCGCTGGCGCACGGCTTGCCACCGACGGCCGGCGAAGGCGTTGGCATTGACCGGCTGACGATGCTTCTGACGAATACGCAATCGATTCGCGACGTAATTCTTTTTCCTCTGCTGCGGCCGGTAAACCAAGAGCAGGAAAAAGCGGCGTCGGAAGGCCACGGCGCGTAATGTTGGTTGAACCGGCGAAGCACGCCGGATAAAGTCCTTAGTTCATGTCCATTGAATGGTTTGTCGCACATCGATATCTGCGGTCACCGAACCGGCCGGCAGTACTGCGGCTGGTAACTGTATTCAGCGTGCTTGGCGTCGCGGCCGGCGTTTGCACCTTGGTGATCTCGCTTGCGATGAATACCGGATTCAGAGAAACGTTGCAGGATCATCTATTAAGCGTAACGTCGCATGTGTCGCTGACGCGGCCGGGCTCGTCCGGCATACACGACTACGACGCACTCGCAAAAAAACTCGCTACAGTTCACGGAGTTCGAAGCGCGACGCCGGCCGTGTATCAGACGGTGTTGCTCAGCTTTGGCGGGCAGGCGCGCGGGATCGTGGCAAAAGGCATTGACGCCGGAAGGGAAGCCGCCAACGACGCGGCGCTCGCAAGGCTGTCGGCGGGAAAGCTGGATTTTTCCGAGGACGCGGACGGCGCCGAAGGCATCGTGGTGGGGAAACAACTCGCGGACGAATGGAAGATTTCTCCGGGCGATTTTGTGACGATGACCAGCCCGCAAGGAAGACTGACGCCATTCGGGCTCTTGCCGCGAACAAAACGATTTCGCATTGCCGGTATTTTCGATTCGGGCTTCTACGACTACGACGCCAACTGGTGTTTCATGGACATAAAATCGGCGCAGGCGCTTGCCGGCGCGAGCGACGTCGTGAACGTGATTGAATTTCGATTGAACGATCCGGAACAGGCGGAGCAAATCGCCGCGACAATAAAATCGCAGGCTGGGCCGGGATTTTCGACCGCGACCTGGATGGAAGAAAATCGCCCCCTTTTTCGCGCGCTGCGATTGGAAAAACTTGTCACGGCAATTTTTATTGGTTTGATTACCTTCGTCGCCGGATTAAATATCCTCGCGGTGCTCTCGATGACGGTGACGGACAAAGCCAAGGACGTGGCGATTCTGCTTTCGATGGGCGCGCGGCGCGAACAAATTCGGAACATATTCTTGTGGCAGGGAATCGCCATCGGCGCGTGCGGCACACTGGCTGGGCTGTTGCTCGGCTACACGTTTGCGTTGACGGCGGGCACTTGGCACTGGATTCCGCTCGACCCGCAAGTTTATGCCGTCTCTTATGTGCCGTTTCACGCAAACCTGCTGGACGGGCTTTGGATCTCAGTGATCGCAATGCTCATTTCCGTGGCGGCTACGCTGGTGCCGGCGCGGGCGGCGGCAAGGTTGCTGCCTGTGGAAATATTGAGGTTTGAGTAGCTCTGAATCGACGTCTTACCTGTCCTTTTTTGCCCCAGATTTGGCCCAAAGTTTGCACCTAAAAGCGGCTAGAGGCAGGTGGGCAAGCCCGAAGGTCTCCCTCACCATCGGCGCGCAGGAAAATCCCACCGTAAGTTGTACAATTAACTAGAGTTGTTGACGTTTCAAAATGGTTCAAGATTCGCACAAAAACCGAACGGCAACGTTCGGGCGAAAATGGGAACCAGTTGGGCGAGAGGCAACACAAGGCATGGCGCGGCGTTCAGTGGGCCGGGTCACGGATACCGCCCTGTGATGCATCTAACTTAGTGCGTTGCCGGGAAACTTCCTGGCTCGGAAATTGCTTGGTATAGCGGCGCAGGAACGGAAAAAATTTGAGCCCCGATGGAGCCAGCCCGATCGTAGTGAGCGCACCGCGTGCGGGTGAAAATCCGCCTGAAATTATCCTCGAAGCGCGTGGCCTCAAAAAGATTTACAGCGGCGCGAAGCAGCGCTTAATCGTTTTAAACGACGCGAATCTGGCGTTGAAGCGCGGAGAGATGGTGGCGATCGTCGCGCCGTCCGGAGCCGGCAAAAGCACGCTTTTGCACCTGCTGGCTGCGCTAGACACGCCAACGAGCGGTACTATATACTTCGATTCGAAACACATTGAAACCCAAAATGAAGCTGCGCTCGCGGATTTTCGGAATCGCAGCATCGGATTTTTGTGGCAGCGGCATCAGTTGTTGCCGGATTTCACGGCAGCCGAAAATGTAGCAATGCCGTTGCTGCTGCGGGGGGAGTCTATTTCCAGAGCCTTGGAAAAAGGGCGGAAATGGCTCGAGAGAGTCGGGCTTGCCGAACGAGCCGACCACCGCACAGGGGAGCTTTCCGGAGGGGAACAGCAGCGAGTCGCGATTGCCCGGGCGCTCGTCACCGGACCAAGCGTGCTGCTGGCCGATGAACCCACCGGAGATCTGGACGAGCAGAACGCTTGGGCCGTGTTTGATCTGCTGGAACGGCTGCATCGCACGCATGGGTTGACGTCGCTTATCGCCACGCACAACCTGAAGCTGGCGGAACGATGCGACCGCATCCTCACTCTGGAACACGGTGTTCTGAAAACTCGCAAAGCGGCGACGCTTGCGGGCGGGGACCCTGGAAAGCTGGACTTGCAGGCGGCCAGCGGGGGAGAAACGAGCTAACGTGTTCGAACGTTATACGGAAAAAGCGCGGCGCGTCATCTTCTTTGCGCGCTACGAAGCGAGCCAGTACGGAAGCCCTTACATCGAGACCGAGCACCTCTTGCTCGGCTTGATGCGCGAGGACAAAGCGCTGGCGAACCGTTTTCTGCGCCAGCAAGGGTCGATCGAATCCATTCGCAAGGAAATCGAAGCGCGCATCACGATTCGCGAGCGCATTTCGACCTCCGTGGAAGTGCCGCTGAGCGCGGAGTGCAAGCGCATCCTGAACATGGCGGCGGAAGAAGCGGAGAGGCTCGGCGTGAAGCACGTCGGGACGGAACATCTGCTGCTGGGAATTTTGCGCGAAGAAAAGTGCTTTGGCGCCGAGATTTTGATGGAACGCGGGCTGCGGCTTTCCACGCTGCGCGAAGAACTCGCACGGACGACCGGCGAAAAGACGCCCGCATCGCGCCCAAAAGAAACTTCGCTGCTTGCGGAATTCAGCCGCGATTTGACGAGCGCCGCGGCGGAAGGATCGCTCGATCCGCTGGTTGGCCGGGAAGGCGAAGTCGACCGCGTGATCCAAATTCTGTGCCGCCGCACGAAAAACAATCCTGTTTTGATCGGTGAACCCGGAGTTGGAAAAACGGCGATCGTCGAGGGCTTGGCGCAGCGCATCGCCGACGCGGATGTGCCGCCGTTTCTTGCCGACAAGCGAATCCTTTCGCTCGACCTGTCATTGATTGTGGCCGGAACGAAGTACCGCGGACAATTCGAAGAGCGCTTGAAGACCATCATGAAGGAATTGATGGAGAGCCAGAACTCGATCGTGTTTATCGACGAACTGCATACGCTCGTCGGGGCCGGTTCGGCGGAAGGATCGCTCGACGCCGCGAACATTCTGAAGCCGGCGCTGTCGCGAGGTGAAATTCAGTGCATCGGCGCGACGACGCCGTCTGAATACCGCAAGTCCGTGGAAAAAGACCGCTCGCTCGAGCGGCGCTTCCAGGCCGTGAAGGTTCCCGCGCCAAACGAAGAAGAAGCGGTGCAAGTGATCAACGGCGTGCGCGAGCGATATGAAAAATTCCACGCGGTGACCTATACGGACGAAGCTCTGCGTTATTCGGTCTATCTTTCGAACCGTTACATTCCCGACCGCTTCCTTCCCGACAAAGCCATCGACCTCATCGATGAAGCCGGCGCTCGCGTGAAGCTGCGGCAAGCGACGGTGCCCGAAGAAGTGGGTGAAGTGCAGAAGCGCGTGAAGTTCATCACGCATCGCATGGAAAGCGCGATCGCCGCGCACGAATTTGAAAAGGCGCGGTTCTATTCGGAAGAAGAGCGCAAGGAAAAGGAAAATCTTCGCCAGCTGCGCGAGCGCTACAAGCTGGACGACGCGACGACGGGGGTTGTCACGCGCGAAGACATCGAAGAAGTTGTTTCGCGCTGGACGGGCGTTGCCGTCATGTCCATCAAGGAAGACGAGCAACAAAAGCTTTTACGCATCGAGCAGGAATTGCACAAGCGCGTCATCAGCCAGGACAAAGCGATTACCGCCTTGGCACGCGCGATTCGCCGCAGCCGTGCCGGATTGAAATCGCCCTCGCGTCCGGTCGGTTGCTTCTTTTTCCTCGGGCCGACCGGCGTTGGCAAAACCGAAGTGGCCCGGCGTCTGGCTGAGTTTCTTTTCGGCTCGGAAAAATCGCTGGTGCGTTTCGACATGTCCGAATTCATGGAAAAGCACTCCGTTTCGAAGCTGATCGGCGCGCCTCCAGGCTACGTCGGTTACGAAGAGGGCGGCCAGCTCACCGAACGCGTGCGCCGCACGCCGTACTCCGTAATCCTTCTTGACGAGATCGAAAAGGCTCATCCGGACGTGTTCAATATCTTGTTGCAGGTGTTCGAAGACGGCCAGTTGAGCGACGGACTTGGCAACACGGTCGACTTCCGCAACACCATCATCATCATGACTTCGAACCTCGGCGCGCGGCATTTGCAGAAGCGCACCGGCATGGGCTTCCAGAGCGGCACGGACGAAGCGGGCGCGAAGTCCATGGAAGAACTGGTGATGAACGAAGTGAAGAAGGCGTTCAATCCCGAATTCCTCAATCGTCTGGACGAAGTCATCCTCTTTAGTCCGCTCGGCGACGAGGATCTGCTCCGCATCATTGATTTGCTCGTGGGGCAAATGAACGATACACTCATCCACCGTCAGGTACAGGTGGTGCTGTCACCAGAAGCCAGACAGTGGATTCTCGAGAAGACGTGTGCGGACCGCAGTTACGGTGCGCGGCCGCTGCGCAGGGCGCTGCAAAAGTACGTCGAAGACCCGCTCTCGGAGGCGCTGATTCAGGGAGGGATTCAAAGGCCAGCGACGTTGCAAATGTACGTCGCGGGGGATGGCCTGTCGTTCCGACCTGTTGCTGAGGCAACCCCGGTTATCCACTAACGAATCTGACACCACGCGTGCAGTTCCGGCTTTGCCGGAGTTGTGCACAACAGCCGGCCCACACCGGGCGCGGCAGGAGAAGAACAACTTGCGTTTTGGGGCGCGGCCTTGAAGCCATCATCGGCCGCATACAGTAGAGTCTGTTTTTCGTCGGGCGCAAAACATGCCGGAATACGGTGGCTCGTGACGGCCGTGTTGCTGGCGACGAGCGCTATCGCCTTGCGCGCGCAGGCGCCGGTGGAGAATCATCCGCAGCCGCCTTCGCCGTCCGCCAACCGCCGCTATTTATTCTCCGAAAGCCTGGACCTCGTTACCCTCGAATCGAAGACCGAAGACAATACGGCGCAGGCGGGAACGCAGAACGCGCAGGGCGACGTTTTCGTGATTCAGCGCATTGAATTCATCGGAAATCGCCGCGTGCGCAACGACACGCTGAAAGCGCGCATCTTCAGCCGCGAAAACGATACATATAATGAAGAGACGCTGCGCCGCGATTTTCAGGCGCTATGGAATACGCAGTTCTTTGAAGACGTGAAGTTGCGAGTGGAAGATTCCCCCAACCACGCCAATTCCAAAGTCATTATTTTTGAAGTCAAAGAGCGGCCGGTCATCCGGCGCATCCGCTACGATGGCAACCATTCCGTTTCCGAATCCGACATCCTGGACCGGTTTAAGGAACGGAAAGTCGGTTTAACGGTGGAGAGCCAGTTCGATCCGACGAAAATCAAAAAAGCCGAAGTTGTGTTGGGCGAACTGCTCGGCGAACACGGGCGGCAATTCGCGAAGGTGACACCGCAATACGAACGGATCGCGTCGAGCAACGCGGTGATCCTGATTTTCAAAATCGATGAAGGCCCGAAGGTCAAAGTCGGAAAAATCAAGTTCACGGGCAATCACGCCTTCAGCGACCGCAAATTGATCCGCGCAATGCGCAATGACCGTCCGTACGGTATTCCGCTGTACATCGCCGATATTCCGGTGTTGTCCAAGACGTTCGACCGCGACAAACTGAACGAAGACCTGGAAGTCGGCGTCCGCGGACTCTATCAGGACAACGGATATTTTCGCGTGCTCGTGGCGCCGAATGGGCCCATCATCGAGAACCTCGATACGCGAAACAACCGGCTGGGTGTGCCGCTGATTCTTGGCAAGTCCAACGGCAAGGCCGTGAACATCACGATTCCGATCGAAGAGGGCAATCGCTACACGATGGGGACGCTGAAGATCGTCAGCGCCGATCCCGATAAGCAGCTCTCGCTCAAGGTCGACGCGCTGAAATCGTTCTTTCCGTTGAAGCAGGGCGATATTCTCGACGTCGACAAACTGCGCAAAGCGCTCAAGGATTATACGAGCGAATACGGACGGTTCGGATTCATCGATTTCACGGCCGAGCCCGAATTCGACATCGACGACGCGAAAAAAATCATCAATCTTACGCTGCGCTTCGACGAACAGAAGCAATACTACGTTCGCCGCATCGATTTCTCCGGAAACACCACGACGCGCGACAAGGTGATCCGGCGCGAACTGCTGCTCGATGAAGGTTCGCTCTTCGACAAGCGGGCATGGGAAATCAGCGTTCTTCGCCTCAATCAACTGGACTACTTCGACCGCATTGAAGCGGACAAGGCCGTGGAAATCAAGCGCAACACCAAGGAAGGCACCGTCGACCTGAACGTGAAGGTCAAGGAAAAGGGCAAGCAGTCGATCGGTCTGAATGGCGGCGTCAGCGGACTTGCCGGCGGCTTCATCGGCCTCACGTATCAAACCAACAATTTCCTCGGTTTGGGCGAAACACTCACTTTCTCCGCACAGTTCGGCAGTTTGCAACGCAGCTTCCAGTTCGGCTTTACGGAGCCTTATTTATTCGACCGGCCCATCAGCACCGGCTTCACGCTTTTCTCGAGCCGGTATAGTTACGATCAGGCCAAGCAGGAATCGCTCCTGTTCGGCCAGAACGTCAGCATCAATCCGCAATTCATTCAGAATTACAATCAGGACAGCACGGGTTTCACGGCGTTCGCCAGCTATCCGCTGCGGAAATTCTCTTTCATGCGCCTCGGGTTGACGTACGGACTCACGCGCACCAACATCACCGCGTTCAACGACGCTTCAAGGTTGTTGTTCCAGTCGATTCAGTACCGCAGCTTCGCGGGGCCGAGCGCCTTAAACGGGATTGTCTCCAGCACGGTCACCCCTACTATTACTTACAACTCGATAGACAATCCAGTCAATTCGACGACGGGAAAAAGCTTTCTCTACACGGCGGCGTTCACCGGCGGGCCCTTGGGCGGCAACGTCAACACGATTACCAACGTCTTCGAGTTCAAGCAGTTCCGCCCCGTTTACAAGCGGAGAAACGTCTTCGGCTACCGGGTGCGCGTCGCCTATATCAACGGCTACGGCGGCAAGGAAATTCCGCCTTACACCCGCTTCTACATGGGCGGAGAAGACGACATTCGCGGATACGACATTCGTTCGATTTCGCCCGTCACGTTTATTCCGACGGCGACTTCCATCCCGGTCTCGACCGGCGCCGGTTCGTTCACGATTCCTTCGCTCGTTTACACCGCGACGCTTCCGGGTGGCGACGCACAAGCATTCGGAAACGTGGAATACCGCATCCCGATCGTGAAAACTTATTTTCAGACCGCCTTCTTCTTCGACGGTGGCTCGAGCGGCATCGCCAGCCGCAACGGGTTGAAGCTCGATCCGATGGCACTGGACCCAACGTGCCCGCCCGGTTCGCAAAGCCTGACTTGCCTGTTTCCCACTTCGCAAGTGAGCGCCAAATTGCCCATTGCTTCGGGAACGAATTTCCGGCTGCGCGGTTCGGCGGGCATTGAGTTTGTCATTCAGTTGCCGATCGTGCAGGCTCCATTCCGCATCTATTACGCGTACAACGTTCATCGGCTCCGAGAGCAAATCGTGGCGCAAGATCCATTCATCGAGCCAGACCAGATTTGCGAACCGGCGACGGTGAGCGACCGGTTGGCGACTTGTCCGGCGGGCACAAATGGCTTTTATCCCCGGACGCTTTTGCCCGAACAGTGGCTCGCGGTGAAGAACACGCTGCGCGGTGTGCTCGATAATCCCGGCCGACTGAACTATTTCGAACCGGCGACGACGTTCCGGTTCACGGTCAGCCGCACGTTTTAGCGCGGCGGCTGTGTTGCCAGGCGCATGAACCGGCAACAAAAAGAATTTGGGTTTGAAAATCCAGGGAAAACAAGAGCGGCTCGGTCGCTCCATTTGAATTTGCGGGGGAAATTGTGAGCACGAAGTTTGCAATTCTAAAAAGTTTTCTAACGACGGCCGTACTTTTCACTCTCTTGCTGGCCGGCTGCGGCGGCTACAACGGCGTCGGAAACGTCGTTACCGTTGCCGTTTCGCCAAAGGGTGTAACGACGGCGCCATTAACCGTCATCGTTACGCAGTCGTTGACGCTCACCGGAACCGTTACCGGCAATACGAACGTAAACGTTACGTGGTCCTGCACCTACGCCACTTCCACTTTCGATAGCACGGGAAAACAAACCACCGGAACCGCGACTGCCTGTAACGCGGACTCCGGCAATATTCCCGCAAACTCCACGAATTCGACGGTCATTTTCACCGCGCCGCAGAAAATTCCCGATCCGACGAAAATTGCGGGAACCAACTGCAGCGGAGCGCAGACGCAGACTTGTATTCTCCAGATCACGATTACGGCGACGTCCGTTGCGGACACGAAGAAAACAGACACCTCGGTCATCCAGGTGGATTCGGGTATTTCCGTTGCGCTGTCTCCCATCACCGCGACGGTTCCGACAAGTTCCAAATTTCAATTTTCCGCGACACTTGCCAACGACCTCCAATCGCTAGGGGTCACCTGGCTGGTTTCGCAGGGCACCGTCGATCTCACCAAGGGCATAAACTTCCCTCAGTTGACAACTTGCAGCCCCGGTTGCGGCTCGGTGGATGCGAATGGCCTTTACACCGCGCCTACTACGGTCCCGACCACGGCTACCGTCACTCTTGTCGCCACGTCGAAGGCCGATCCAACTCGATTTACTATAGGCACGATCACCATCGCCACCGCCGGCCCCATCACGTTTAACGGGATTTCACCGACGATTATGCCGCAGGGCGTTGCCGCTTACGATTTGTACGTCTTCGCGCCAGGAGTCACCTCTGCCTCGCAGGTGATCTTGACAAATTCGCAAGGCAACGCGAAAAACTTTAACTTCAGCAATCCGCAGTTGAAAATTTTATTTCCCATTCCCACCACAACGACTCCGGCGCCGACTTCCACTGGCGTGCGAATTCGGCTGGGAGCAGGCGACCTGCAATCGGCTGATACTTTCACCGTGACCGTGTCCGACCCGAGTCAAACGGTTTCGACAGGCACTGGCCCGTTCAAATTCACCGTGGTTCCCGTTCGCGCAACGGCTACCGCTTCGACTCCCGATACTTACGTTCAGAATTCCGCATCGAATGCCTTCTCTGTTTTGCTCGACGGCGGTTACTTTGGCCCGGCGGGCAGTTTCGTGCAATCGACGTTTCAAGGCAATACCATTCCCCTCAACACGGCAAATTCCGATTCACGCCACTTGGACCTGCAGTTTGACTCCGCCGCGGCGAACTCCGTGCAGCCTGGCCTTTATCAGCTGTCGGTTGGCCGCAGTTCGGCTCCTTTGCCGGCCAACAATAATCCTTCGGTGTCCAACTTCTCGATTTTCCCGGACTACCAGAACGTTTCTCCCGCCCCGGGCGTCTCCGTTTCGGCTGGCGTGGACGGCAAACTTTTAACGCAAGCCAGCGCGATTGATATCGATCAGGACCTTGGCATTGCCGCGGTTGCGACCACCGGTCAAAATCGCGTGGACTTTTTTCAGATTGGCGGCACTGGAAATGCGGGAACGCTCACGCCAATCGGTTTCACCGCCGCGGTGAACGTTCCGACGTCCGTTTCCATCAACCACACGCTTCACCAGGTTTCGGTTGTGAGCTTCAAAGACCAGACCGTTTCCGTCTTTCCGATTCCGACGGCGAGTTCGGCGGCGGCGATACCGGCAATCACGACGATTTCCTTGGCGGGTTACATTCCAGCGCAACCCACCCTTCCCAACCAGACTGCCCCGCCTCCGCCCCCGTTTACGTTTTCCGTCGGCGTCGATTCCGATACGAATCACGCCGTCGTCGCCTACGCGTCGTCGGCCAACCCCACGACCGCGCAAGTTGGGTTTCTTCTCGATTTGAATACGGGCGCCACCGACTGCATCCCTTTTACGCCGACGCCTCCAAACCCACCGAACCCGGCGACGTCACCGTGCGTTTCCGGACAAGTCACGTTGACCACCGGTCTTTCTCCGCAAATCGCGATACTTCCACACACCCATTCGGCTGTCGTATCTCCCGGCGGTCTCGGCTCGACGACTGGAGTCGACGTACTTCACAGTTCGAGTAGGTTGGCAATCAAGAACGTTTCGCTCACTTCCGGCCTTGTAACCGTTGTTATCGCTCAACTTAAGCCAACCGATCCGGGAATAAATCCAGTGACGCCTGGCACGGTTTTGATCGAAGGTGTGCCGACTGGCGCCAACCAGGTGAACTTCAACGGTGCGTTTGCCGTGCAGAGTGTCGTGAACAGCACGACGTTTACCTATGCCCTTCCGTCGACGGTGAACGACACGGCTATTGGAGTTGATGGAACCAGCTTCGTGTATTTCGCACAACCGAACATTTCGATTGGCGGCCTTTCGCAAACGACGCAGGGTATTGCGGTCAATCCGCTTACGGGCCTGGTTGCCGCCGCGGACGCCAATGCCACCGGACAAAACGGGCCGCAAATCAATATGCTCAATTCGCTCGATCAGAACTTCGCTTCGATTACGTTCCGCACGTCTAATTCCGGCGCGGGCACGGTTGGATGCACGTTCTACACGACCGCTTGCGCAGGTGCGCCAGAACTTCTGGGTACGACCAGCGTCGCCTTCCAACCCTTCGCGAATTTGCTCGTTTCTTATAACGGTCCGCAAAATCAGCTCTCTGTTTCCGATCCGGTTTCGCAGCAGCGTTATGCGTGGGTACAACTTTCGCCGCAACCAACTCCCATGACGCCGCAAACGAGTATTGTGCCCATCGCGACCACTGGGTTTTCCATGGACATCACGCTCAGCGGCGGGCTTGCCGTTGACTCAGCGACAAATCAAGCCGTCGTTGTGAATTCCGCCGCGGGAACGGTGACGCTCGTTGGCCTCGGTCCCGCTGCGCCCACAGTTATCAAGCCCGTGCATGTGGCCGAAGTGATTGCGCCGAGCGCGGCTCCGAACGATCCATTCACTCTCGGTGGCATTGCCGGAGCAAACTTCCCGCAAGGGACGCAGACGTCCGCGTCGGACCTTGCCGGAGTGAAAATTTTCGGCGCGGGATTCCTGAACGGCGGCGCGGTGGTTCGCCTGGACGGAACACCCATCACGACGCCCGCGCCCGTCAGCGACCGCGAAATCGACGTCACGATTCCGGCGGCCTTCCTGGCGGCGCCGCATCACTATGCGCTCGATGTTGTCAGCGGCGGAGTTACGTCGAATGCTTCGGATTTCTTTGTCGTAAAGGTCGTCGACCTGTCTGTCGTTTGCAACGACGCCAACGGAAAACCCGCGGCGAACCCTGCGTCGGTTGCAATCGCCGATCAGCTTGGCCTCGGCAACTTTGCGCCGACGGCGATTGTCAGCAACAGCGGCTGCAACAATGTTTCGGTGATCGACATTGCGCCCCAGCTCCCGACGTTTCTTGCGACGGGCCAGTTCGATAAATTTGTGAACAATCCAAATTTCGGAACCTTCTTTAACCTTTCGACTGGACTTAGTCCGTCGGGCATCGCCGTAAGTCCGCGGTTTGGTCTCGCCGTCGTCGCAAACAACGGTGCCGGCACCGCATCGATTCTGGACATCGTCAATAAGAAGCAGGCCGTTGCCGACGTCACGACGGGCGCCGGACCGATCGGCGTCGCGATTAACGAAGGAACCGGTGCTGCGCTGGTGGCGAACACGCAGCAGAACACGGTGTCGGAAATCAATCTCGGCTTGCTCACTCCGCCGATTACCACGCCGCCCACCACGGCGCCAACTACGCTGAGCTCGGTTTCGATCGGCGTGGACACCGCTCCCATCGCGATTGCGATTGATCCGGATCGCGGCACGAACAACAACGGCCTCGCGGTTGTCACCGCGCTTGCCCTGACCAGCTCTTTCCCTCGAGGCGTGCTGGATTCGGTGGACATTGGCTCCGCGTCGCCCGCAAAGAGCACAACGGCAGCGACCGGCACCGTGACGTTGACTCCCACCGGAGTCGTTTTCGATCCGTCGGTTACGCCGACGCTCTTCTACGCCGTTTCGAGCGGAGGAAACCTTGTCACTTCGTTCAACCCCGATTCGGGTGCGGCGTCCAGCGTGCGCGTCGGCATCAATCCGACTTCGCTGGCGTTGAATCCACAGACCGGCGGAATCATGACGGTCAATACGGTGACCAACACAATTTCGATCGTCGATACACTGTCGAGTCCCTTTAAGACGCGGCGTTCGTATGGTTTGCCTGGTCCGCCTCCGCTTGGCTCCACTCTCAACCAGTTGCAAACGAACCAGATTGCCATCGATCAGTTCATGAACATGGCCGTGATAGTGGATCAGGCGCACAACCGGGTGCTCTTGTTCCCGATTCCGAATTGAGGTTGCGGAGCGCCGGACGGGACAACGTTCTGCCTCCGGCAGGGCATCGAAATTGGCAGGTTCCGCGGAACGGGGAACGCCAATGGCCTGATTTCTCGTTGCGGCGGAGAGAGCCGGTCAGCTATACTTTCTCGTTTGTAAATCCCCCGCGAAGCCCGGTAGGGAAGCGGAGTTCGAGTTTGGCCAACGCGATTTGGCCCGAGGTGGGCGCACTGCGTCCAACCATAACAAGGAGACTACAGTGAACAAGATGTTTCGTATGACGGCCTTGGCAGCCGCCGGGCTCATCGGAGCGGTTGCGGCGAACGCGCAGGCGGCGCCGGCGGCAGCCGCGCCTGCGGCGGCGAAAGTCGGCGTGTTGAACGTGCAAGCCGCAATCGCCAGCACGGCGGAAGGCAAGCAAGCGTCCGCGGAGTTGCAGTCGCAGTTCGCGGCTCGCCAAACCGAACTGGAGACGTTGAACAAGCAGATCAACGATTTGCGTCAGCGGCTGCAGGCTGGGCAAAACACGCTGAGCCAGGAAGAACAAGCTCGGCTCACGCGTCAAGGCGAAGGACTCGCCAAGCAGGCGCAACGCAAACAGGACGAATACAACGAAGACGTGCAGGCCGCGCTCGGCGATGTGCGGGAACGCATCGGCCGCAAAATGCTGGACGTGCTCGACCGTTACGCTCGCGAAAACGGCTACAGCGCGATCTTCGATACTTCTTCGCAAGCCCAGGTGATTATTTACGCGTCGAACCAAGCGGACGTTACGCAGGACATCATCCGTTTGTTCGATCAGGCTTATCCCGTGAAGGCCTCGGCCGCGCCCGCGAAGCCCGCGGCGGCGAAGCCCGCTCCGGCCACCACGCCGGCCAAGCCGTAATTCACGGCCGGGAAAATATTTGTTGAACGAGCGCCCCGGTGTAAGCCGGGGCGTTTTGTTTTCGCACGCCGCGAATCTGGCCGGCCTCGACGAAACAGTTATTGCGGTCGCTTGTTCGGATCCGTCGCCGGTTTATCGTCGTCTTCGACCGGGACGCTTTTCGGCGCGCTGATTCTGTTGTCCGTGGCCACATCGAACAGTGCGTAGTTCGAAAGCGTGTGCCGGTGATGGTAGTGGTGGCCATGCAGATCGAGAAATATTTCCGCTGTCCAGGGAAGCCACAATTCCGTTTTGGATTTTTTGAATTCCACCGGACCGTAGTCGATCGAGATATGATCTCGCGCCAGCTCTAGTTCCTTCATCGGATCGCGAAGACGCTCCTTGCATTTCCCATTCAGCGTGGAAATGTACGAAAACGATTGTCTGCATGACTTGAACCAGTAAGGAGTTTTTTGGTCCAGGGGCTATGGGGATATTTCTTGTGCAGAACGTCGTAGGCCGACTTGGAGATTTTTCCGGCGCCATCGCCGGTGCAGCCGTAACGCGTGGCGCGCACAGTGAGGTGAAGCGCTTCGGGAACGCGGTGCTCGCGCGACCCGGCGCAATCTCAATACCAATACGGGGTTTTCTTTGTCCACTCGGTTTGCGGATAGCGCTGATGCAGCAGATCAAAAGCCGCCTTCGAGAGATGCGTGGTCTCGATATTGGCGCATCCGAAGCGCGTTGAACGTACCGCGAGATGCAAAGCCATGGGAACGGACGGGTCGCCCGGGTGCTCGTTTGCATAGGCAAGGACTTGCCGAGTGAGGATGTTGGGCGCCGCCCCGACGGTGCCGAGCTTGGCCCACTCAGACGAAGCTTGTGATTTCTGCGCATCCGTTAACCAGGAGGGGAACGGAAAATCCGCATCGCGGTCCACGAATTTAAGATTACTTTCCTTGTTATATTCGCTGAAGAAGTTTTTCCCCCAGTTTGGTCCGCCTTCCATATCGGTGCACCACCAATTGTCTCGGAACCTGTCCAACTCGCCGAAAGTAGTGGAGCGGGGCAATCCTCCTCGCACCGACGGTTTCATCCCCGGATTGCTGAGAATGACCACGAGAGCCGCAAAATGCTTTTCGGCGTCCGTCTTTGCCAGGCGAAATGATTCCATGTTTGTCCAAAGGGGCTGATCGAGTTCATGAAGCGCCGGTTGTAGCTCCAGCGCGGCTGCCAAATCCCCCAGTAGGACCGAGCGCACCCAGGCGCTGCGAGCCACGTCTCGGCGTAGAAGTTTCGGCATAGTGGGGGACTCAGCGGCTTGAACGAGGGTTGGCAGAGGCAGGCGCTTCTGGAAAATTTTGGCGACATAGTCGCTGAAGTAAGGTTCGCCGGGTTTGCTGTCATCCGGCACGACTTCTTCTGTCGCGTAGTCAATCGTTGAGGGAACTGGCGTTTCCGGTGCGTGCCGGAGGAAGTCTTCGAGGCTCGTCGCCAGGGCCAGCCGTTGCTCGTTTAACAGATTGCGTGAGCCGATGGAAATGGCTGGCTTTGCGAGCAACAGATCCAGCTCTTTTCGGGCAGGATCGAGCTGGCCCGTGGCGATCATCAGGCGCAGAGCGTAGTAGCGAACGGTCAAATAGCCAGGCGAAGAAGCCGAGACTTGCTGAGCAGCTGTTAAGAGCGATCGAACTTCCGTGTCATCGGGCTTCGCCGCAGTGAGTGCAGCGATCAGCCAGGGCAGCGATCTTGTCTCGTGCCATCGAGTCAGCGAATGTTTGGCCAAGTCCGATTGCTGGCCTGTAACGGCGTGGGAATGGGAATTCGTTGTTAGGGCCCCGAGAGTCTTGATCCAATCGCTGAGTTCGCCGCCGTTCTCGCCGTGAGAAAGCAGCAATACGAAATCCCACAAATCCTGGCTGAAGTTGGCATTGGAGCCTGGCTTTAGAAGGATTTCTCCGAGCTCGGCCACGCGCTTCTTGGGTTCGGTGCGAAAGAGAATAAAGTTCAGCAGCCTTGCGGTTTGCTGGTGAATCGCGGCGGCACGCGGATCGCTCAGGATGCGCTCTAGCCGCGCTTGGGCGGCAGACATTGCGGCCGGGTCAAAATCCTCGTTGGGCTTATTCAGAAGGTTGGCTTTTCGGATGAGGGCGCGGGCCGCCAAGTAAGGGCTGATGCCCGCCCAGGGCGAAGCGGGGTCCTGCGCGATGGCATCGAATTCTTTCACTGCGTCGTCGAAATTTCGAGCATAGAAATTCGCAGCCGCAATCTGGTAAGCGCGATCTGCCAGCAGCAATGGCGGGCCGGCGCTGATGGCCGCGGGAATTATCTTTGATTCGCCACCACAATTAGCAAACACCTGATCCTGTCCGGCAACCCATTCTTCCAACTCGGCGCTTGTCGCACCATATTTGGCGATTCGATCCTGCAGTGTTCTCGTGGCCGTTTGGAATGCGTCCGCATTGCAATTGGTAAAATAGGAGTAGGGTTGCTCCTCGGAGACAATCGCATAACGCGCAATGTCCACTTGAGGCGGAAGACCGCGAGCCTTCCTCCATTCCGCTACAGCTTTTTCCATGTCCGCCTGCCCCGGAGTGACATTCCCTTGCCAAACCTGCACTGCGCCAGCTTGCTGCTCGCTGCTTAGCTTGACATCGGACAAGTATCGGTAAGCCACGACCAAGTAAGAGGAGTGAAAACCAGGCAGCAGGATGCCCAACTTGCCCGCGGCGAAGTCTTGGTCCGGTCCATCAGGGCCGTCTTGAAACGTGAAGACCGCCGACTCGAAGAATGGGCCACAGGCAAGCGTGAAATTTGGAAACCAAAGCGGCGGAAGAGTTAGACAGATTGCAGTGAGAAGACAGATTAGTTTGCGCGCCATGACTGATATTCCTCGAGTAATTTTTGCGTGGCCGATTGTTCCCACGAGTGTGGGGAGAAAATGTACACGCGGATAGCGTTTGAGGAAGTGTCGCCGATTGCGATTTTTCCGGCGAGGATGTCGCGCGAGAAAGGTTCGTCGGTGGAAAGGCCGAGGCTGGTGGTGCAGGCCGGGACGGTGAAGTTGTTACCGGCGGCGAGGTAGGTTGTGACTTCGCGAGTGCCCGTGCCCATGCGGAAGAGCATGGGTACGGCTTCGTCGATGGTGCCGGGAGGAAGCTCGGCGAGCCAGCGGTCGCCGATGCACCAGGAGGCGAGCGCGGTGATGCTGAGGGGAAAATTGGTGGGCAGGAGCTTGCGAACTTCGATGAGCAGATCGCGGTAGAAAACGTGCTCGCTCATGGTTGCGTCGAAGTCGATTTGGAGCGCGTTCACGCCGTCGATTTTCGTAGTTGCGGCAATTTCGTTTGCGATGCGAGAGGTTTGTTCGCTTGAAAAAGAAGCGGGCGAGGCGTTGTTGTTTGCGTAGGCACCGGGCAATGCGCCGCGAAGCGATTCGATGCGCACGACGGCCATGAGCGGAGTGCCGGGCACGATGCGAAGCGGTTGCATCCGCGGACGAATGTGTGCAGCTTCCAATTCGGCGCCGTCCGCCGTTGAAGGGGAACCCGTAAGATAAATCGTCTTGGCAAGGAAGGCGACGCCGACTTTTCCATTGCCAAGGAACTGCATGTCTTCGGGACGTTCCCAAGCCCACAGATAAATTTTGGGCAGTTTGGCCAGGCGGGGCGAAGGAGCGGGTCTTGTGGTGAAGAATTTGCGGACGGCGCGTGGCAGATGCCGTCTCAAGCGGCTGGAAAAGGAAGAGTCGGCGATAAGAGACCACCCAGCGAGGCACACCACGGCGAAAACCAGTGCTCCGCCACCGAGTTTGGTCCGTAGAGTCACCGTTAAAAAGAGTGCAACCTTCGCGCCAAATTAAAGTATTGAAGAGAAAAGACTTGTAGACACCCACACGAGCACGCTCGCGTTTCGTTGTCCACAGTGCGTCTCATGGCGAACACATCCCCGTTCCATCCTCATCTGGCGCCAAATTTCCGGCATATCTTGCTTTTGCCGTGCAGGGGGAATATACTCTACCTTCGCTCGGAAACGGGTCGCACGACAGGGTGGGCGCAAGCCCACTTTTTTGTTGCCGCCGGTTAGGTTGGGCGTCGGACCGGCTTAGGCCGGGGAGTCTCTCGAGTGAATGTGGAAAAAATCCGTGCGGCCGCGGAACGCGTGGCGCGTTCGGAGGGGCTGGAAGTCGTTGATGTCGAATGGAAAGTCGGCAAGCAGCGCTTCCTTCGGGTGTACATCGACCGGGTTCCCCCACTGCCGCCGGCGGATGGAACGGCTCAAGTTTCGTCCGATCCTTATCCGAAGATTTCGCATGCAGATTGTGAGCGGGTCAGTCAGCAGTTGAGCGTGATCCTCGACGTCGAGGAGCTGATCACCGGGCCGGGATATGTGTTGGAAGTCAGTTCGCCCGGCATGGACCGCGCGCTGCGCAAGCCGGAAGAGTTTGTGCGCTTTGCGGGCCGGATGGCGAAGGTTTGGACGCACCAGCCGGTGGAAGAGCTGACGTTTTTGGAAGGGCGCATCGCCGGAGTGGATTCCGGCAGCGTGCGCCTGGAATTGAAAGGGAAAGTGCCGCGAACGATTGAAGTGCCGTTTGGCGCGATCCGCAAGGCGAATTTGGTAGTGGAATTTTAGGAGCAGGGAACTCGGGAAAGCGTTATGGCCAGCTTGCTATTTCAACAGATCGAAATGCTCAGCCGCGAGAAGCACATCGAGCCGGAAATCGTCGTGGCTGCGATCGAAGACGCCATGGTTGTCGCTGCGCGCAAGTATTACAAGACGGAAGAAGATCTGCGTGGGAAATTTAATTCGGACACCGGGCAAGTGGACGTGTTTTCGGTGATTACGGTCGTGGAAGAAGTGACCGACCCGAAGCGCGAAATTTCCGTGGCCGATGCCAAGAAGAAAAATCCAGCGGCGGAAGTCGGCACGGAGATTTTGACGGCGAAGCCCACGGACGTGCTGGGCCGCATTGCCGCGCAGACGGCCAAGCAAGTGATCATGCAGAAGGTGCGCGAGGCCGAACGCGATACCATCTTCAATGAGTATCACAACCGCGTGGGCGAGCTGGTGACCGTGATCGTAAAACGCGCGGAAGGTCCGGATTTGATTGTGGACATGGGCCGCACGGAAGCGCGTTTGCCGAAGCGCGAACAGTCCAAGCTCGAAACGTACAACATCGGCGAGCGTTTGCGCGTGGTGCTTAAAATGGTGGACCGCGCCGCAAAGGGGCCTCAGGTGATCGTGTCGCGCGCGGATTCGGCGCTGGTGCAGCGGCTGTTTGAGATGGAAGTTCCCGAAATTTACGACGGAACGGTGCAGATTCGCGCGGCGGCGCGCGAAGCCGGCGAGCGCACCAAAGTGGCCGTGCTCAGCCGCGACAAAGATGTGGATCCGGTTGGCGCGTGCGTCGGCATGAAGGGCATGCGCGTGCAGTCCATTATTCGCGAACTGCGCGGCGAAAAAATCGACATTATTCCGTACAACGAAGAGACGGTTGCATTTGCGCAAAAGGCTCTGAGCCCGGCGAAAGTGACGCGCGTGCAGATCACCGACCCGGAAAATCACAAGCTGGAAGTGATCGTCGAAGATTCGCAGCTGTCGCTCGCGATCGGCAAAAAGGGGCAGAACGTGCGCCTCGCCAGCAAGCTGATCGGCTGGGACATCGACATCAAGAGCGAAGAAGAGAAGCGCCGCGAAATCGAAGAACAGATGACGGCGCTGACCGCGCCGGCCACGCCGCTGAGCGTCCTTGCGGGAGTTGGTCCCAAGACGATTGAAAAATTTGAAGCGGCCGGAATCACGTCGCTCGAAAAACTCGCCGGGATGACGCCGGAACAGTTGATGGAAATTCCGGGCATCGGCGAAAAAATGGTCGACAAAATTTATCAGGCCGTGAACCGCTTCTATGAAGGCGGCGAAGCGGCCTCCGCCGGCGAAGTCGCCGACATCGCGGATGAAAACGCCGAGGAAGCGCCCGCGGCGGAAGCCGCCGCCGAATCGGAAGCCGCGCCCGCAGAAGCGGCGCCAGCCGCCGAATCGGCGGAACCGCCGCAAGAACCGACCGCGGAAACAAGTTCAGAAACGCAAGGCAGTGTGGAGCAGAAGGAAGAGGCGAACTCCTAAGAGCGCATGACTGATATCAATCAAGTCCGAATTAACGAGCTGGCCCGCGAACTCGAGGTCAAAGCGAAAGCAATCATTGACCTTTTGCCCGGTTTCGGCGTAACTGAAAAAAAGACGCACTCCAGTTCGATCCCCGCTGACGTTGCGGTAAAAGTTCGCGCCACAATCCAAGGACAAGCTCAAGCCGAAGCGGACGCGGAAGCGAAGGCAAGGTCCGATAAGGAAGCCAAAGATGCCGCCGCACGGGCAGCGCTGCGCAAGCCGGCAGCCCCGCCGGCGCCTGCGGCTCCGACGCCCGCTCCGGTTGCCGTAAAGCCCGCTGCGCCGGTTGCGCCGCCTACCCCCGCGCCGCCGCCTGTCGTCGCCCCAGCTCCCGTTCCCGCGCCTGCCGTGCAACCCGCGGCTGCCGCGCCTGCGCCCGCGCCCGCCGTCGTGCCGCCGCCTGCAAAACCGGTCGCGCCAGCGCCATTGGCACCAACGCCCGCCGCGCAACCTGCGGCCGCCAAGCCTCCCGTCGCTCCCGCGCCACAACCGGGCCAGCCTTTGCGTCCCGTTCCCGCGCCATCGCAACATCGCGGTGCGCCTCCTTCGCAGCGTCCACACGGGCAGCAGAATCAGCCTTCGGCGATGCGTCCCGCAGCCGCCTCGCAGCCTTCACCGCAACGGCAAGGCCAGCCTTCTCGCCCCATGCCGACCGGAAATCGCGGTCCATTGCCCACCGGCAACCGTGGCCCTCTTCCGCAGGATCGTCCGAGCGGTCCGCGTCCCGGCCAACCGATGCGTCCGCAGCAAGGTGGCGGACAAGGGCAAGGCCGTCCTTTCACGCCGCGTCCGGGCGGACAAGGCGCTCCGGGCGGTCCGCAAAATCGTCCTTTCGATCAACGTCGCGGAGCCGTTCCGACCGGCACGCGCCCCGGTCCGCGCATGCCCGGCCGGCCAACGATGTTGCCGCCGATGCCGGACAAAATGCCTTCCAAGGCAGAGCCCGGCAAGCCGCTTTACACGCGTCGTACCCCGCAGCGCCAACGGCCGGTTGCAGACAAGCGCGAGATGGAAGGCGAGCGCAAACTTCATCCGACGCGCCAGCGTTCCGGCGGCGATCGCCGCGCCGCGGCAGCCGTCATTGCTCCGCCGGAGCCGCGCGCGCCGCGCGACGTCACCATCACCGAAGGAATTACGATTCGCGAGCTGGCGGAAAAGCTCGACGTGCGCGCCAAGGAACTTCTGAAAGTGCTGCTCGACAAGGGAATTTTCGCCAGCATCAATCAGGCGCTGGACGTTCCCACCGCCACGCAACTTGCGGAATCGTTCAACGGCGTGATCAGCGTCGTCTCTTTCGAAGAAGAAATGGTTCTCGAAGTGGCCAAGGAAGAGACGAAGGAAAATCTGAAGCCGCGGCCGCCGGTCGTCACCGTCATGGGTCACGTCGATCATGGCAAAACCAGCCTGCTCGACGCCATTCGCGAAGCCGACGTGGCGGGCGGCGAAGCGGGCGGAATCACGCAGCACATCGGCGCGTACAAAGTGCAAGTGAACGAGCGCGCCGTGGTGTTTGTGGACACGCCGGGTCACGAAGCATTCACTCGCATGCGCGCGCGTGGCGCCAAAGTGACAGACATCGTTGTTCTTGTGGTTGCCGCCGATGACGGCGTGATGCCGCAAACGAAAGAAGCGATCGACCACGCCAAGGCCGCCAATGTCCCAATCGTGGTGGCCGTCAACAAAGTGGATAAGCCGGAAGCGCAGCCGGAACGCGTAAAGCGCCAGCTCTCCGATCTCGGCCTGATGCCGGCCGAATGGGGCGGCGAAACGGAATTCGTTGAAGTCTCCGCGAAGCAGAAAAAAGGAATCGAAAAGCTGCTCGAAATTCTTTTGCTCGTTGCCGATTTGCGCGAACTTAAGGCGAATCCCGACGCTCCCGCAACCGGCACGGTTCTCGAATCCCGCGTGGACAAAGGCCGCGGCCCGGTTGCCACCGTTCTCGTCCAGAACGGCACGCTGCGTTCCGGAGACTTTTTCATCTGCGGCGCCGTTTTCGGAAAAGTTCGCGCGATGTTCGACGATCGCGGCCGGCCGGTGAAAGAAGCGCCGCCGTCAACTCCGGTCGAAGTCCTCGGCTTGCAAGGCGTGCCCGAAGCGGGCGATCACTTCTCGGTCACCGACGAAGCCAAAGCGCGCCACATTGTGGATTATCGCCAATCGAAACAGCGCGATGCGGCGTTGCTGGCGCGTTCGACTGGCGCACGCATCACGCTCGATCAGCTGCACGAACAGCTCAAGGCCGGCGAAGTGAAGGAATTGCCGATCGTGATCAAGGCGGACGTGCAGGGCAGCGTCGAAGTTTTGAGCGAAATGCTGCCAAAGCTTTCCACCGATCAGGTGAAGCTGAAGATCATCGGTTCCGGTGTCGGCGCCGTCAGCGAAAACGATATTCTTCTTGCCAGCGCTTCCGGCGCGATCATCATCGCGTTCGGCGTGCGGCCGGAGCGCAAAGCGGCCGAACTCGCGCAGCAGGAAAAAGTCGACATCCGGACGCACAACATCATTTACGAAGTATCCGACGAAATTAAAAAAGCGATGGAAGGCTTGCTCGAACCGGTCTTCCAGGAAACCTATCTCGGCCGCGCGGAAGTTCGCAACACGTTCCGTGTCAAGGGCTCCGGCACGGTCGCCGGTTGCTACGTTGTCGATGGCATCCTGAAGCGCGACGCGCAAATTCGCGTGTTGCGCGATGGCGCGGTGATTTACACTTCAAAGCTCAGCTCGCTGAAACGTTTCAAGGACGACGCAGGCGAAGTGCGCACCGGTTTTGAATGCGGTGCGGGCATCGCGAACTTCAACGATGTCAAAGTCGGCGACATCCTGGAATGCTTCAACGTGCAAAAGCTTTCCGCGGCGGAAGCCGCAGCGCAGTCCGGCGTCCCCGCCGGCAAGAAATAAGCGATTAGCCGTTCCTGGAAATCCAAATGCCTGTAGGATTGCTTACTTTGGAATTGCACATCGCCGATGCGCAGTCGCTCAAAGATAAGCGCCAGGTGCTGCGCAGCCTGAAGGACAAATTGCGCGTCAAATTCAATGTCGCCGTGGCGGAGCTGGATCATCAGGATGTTTGGCAGCGTTCGGTTGTCGGCGTCGTGACACTTTCGACGGAAGAGAAGCATGTGCGCGAGGTGTTGCAGAAGGCGTTGGAGGAAGCCGACGAAATTCTCGGCTCCATGCTGATCAACCAGGCCATTGAAATCGTTTGACCGAGTGAAGTGAGATCGAAATGAGCGCCACGAGTCATCGTCACGAACGAATCGGCGAGGAGATCGCCCACGAAATTAACGCCATGCTTGCCGGCGAGTTGAAAGATCCGCGCCTCGAAGGCCACGTCAGCGTGAGCGAAGTTCGCGTTCAGCCGGACATGAAGCACGCGCGCATATTTATCGTTGTGCGTTCCGGCGATTCCAAGGAACGGAATGGCGCCATCAAAGCGCTCGAACATGCGTCCGGTTATATTCGCCACGAGCTCATCGAGCGTTTGCAAGTGCGCCGCCTGCCGGAACTTCACTTCACGCTCGATCTTTCCGAAGAGAGCGCGCTGCGCATCGAGCAACTGCTCAAGGAAGTGAAAAAAGACAAGCCTGCCGCCCCCTAGAAGGGCGAACTCCATCGGCTTTATTTAGACAAAGATAATTTTCTTACGCTCGAAAATAACTGTCTTGCAGTTCGCGCAAATTTAAGCTGAACATTAAACACTGAGGACCGACGACCAGACTTTTCATGCCACGCAAACCACAACCCGCTCCGTTCGACGGCGCCCTTGTCATCGACAAGCCGCAAGGAAAAACCTCTCACGACGTTGTGGACGCCGTGCGCCACATGGCCGGCTTTCGCCAAGTGGGACACTTAGGCACGCTCGACCCCTTGGCCACCGGCGTTCTCGTGGTGCTGCTCGGCCGCGCCACGCGCCTCGTGCAGTTTTATTCCGGCCGCCGCAAACGCTACACCGCCGGATTCCGCTTCGGTTTTGCAACGGATTCCTTCGATTCCGATGGCGAAGCGCAAGGTCCGGACACCGCGCCGGCTCTCGACTCTGCGACGCTCGAGCGCTTTGCCGCCGAGCGGATCGGCCGCTTCGCGCAAATGCCGCCGATTTTCTCGGCAAAAAAAGTGAATGGACGTCCAGCCTACGAACTGGCGCGCAAGAAAAAAGAAGTTGAGCTGAAGCCGGTCGAGGTGGAACTTTTCGAATTCAAGCTCGCGGAAATCGAAGGATCGATCGCGCGTTTCGTCGTTGAGTGTTCGTCCGGCACGTACATCCGCTCGCTCGCCCAGGAAATGGGAGAAAAACTTGGATGCGGCGCGCACCTGTCGGAAATCTGCCGCACCGCCGTCGGTGAGTTCTCTCTGCAGCAAGCGTGGAAGCTGGACGACCTGGCGGAAGCCGCGCGCGCCGGCAAATTCAAGGAATGTCTGATCACTCTCGAAAATCTCTTGCCCAATTTTCCCAGCGCGAACGTATTGCCGGTGATTGAAAAACGCGTGCGCCACGGCGCGCGCTTCAATATCGTCGTTTCACAGATTCAGCCCGGCCGCGCGGAAAATCCGCCGGGCTCGACAATGGAGCTTGACGGCGGCGAAACCCGCCCTCCGCGCTTGCGCGTTTTCGATCAGCAGAAAAAATTGATCGCGATCGCCGAAGCAGTCGTTCCGCGCACGTACCAACCCGTCGTTGTATTTGAACCTTTGCCCTGAAGCGCTTCGGTCGCAGCGAGCGCCACGCTACCGTTGCGGCGGATTTGGCGCAGGCTGCGGCGGCGTCTCCGGCGGCGGTTGTGGCGATGGAGCCGGTTGCGGCTGCTGCGGCGCCGGACCGGGGCTGCTCGTACCCGCTCCTGGATTTGGCCCGGCATAAAACGATCCGGAGATTCTCGGCGGAATGCGCAATTTTCTCGGTGTGATCAGAATCAGAACTTCCGTGTCCTGCGAAGTATTATTTCGATTCTGCAATGCGTAGCCCAGTCCCGGCACTTCTCCCAACCCTGGCAGCGACGCAAGCGATTTGGCGGCTTCCCGGTCCGTCAGCGCACCGACCAGCGAAGTTTCGTCCTGCCGGAGACGCACGGTCTGATTTAACGTTTGGTTGTTGATCACCGGAATGCCATTCAACGCCGAACCCGCGAGGGAGCGAATTTCAAACTCCATCTGCAGCGTCACTTCGTTCGAGCCGTGCACATAGGGCGTCGCTTTGATTTTCAATCCGAGATCGATGTACTCGGAGCCGGGATAGGGAACTTGCACCGCGCTTCCCGTGCTGGAAAATGTCGAAGGATCAAGAAACACACTGACGGTGTTGCTCGCGCCCGAGTGCGCCGTGATCGCCGCGTCCGGCAGTCCCGTGCTGTCAAGGCTCGCCGAGATGATGGCTTGCGGCCCGGGTGGCGTGGAAAGCTCAAGTTGCGGCGCAAACGCGCCTTGCCCCAAGCCGACATACACGCCCAAAGTCGAAAGGCCCTGGTTTGTTACCGCAATGTCGCCAATGCCATCGTTTGTAAAATCCGCAATCACCACGCCGGAGGGATTCGCTCCGGCCGAAGTGGTCAGCGGAGAACTCGGTGCCACCGCAAACGTCGCGTCGCCGTTGTTTATAAATACGCTGATCGTGCTGTCCGCGGAGTTCACCACGGCCAAATCGGGCACGCCGTCGGAATTCAAATCGCCCGCGGCAATTGCCACGGGGCCGTTGCCCGTCGCGAACGGAGATCCAGTCGCCACCGTGAACGTGCCATCGAAACCTTGTCCCGGCGATTCCAGAATCGCCACGTTATTCGTCAACTCGTTCAAAACGGCCAGGTCCGCGCCAGTCGTGCTCAGGTTTTGAAAATTTCCGCCGGCCATCGCAACTGGTCCCTGCATCGTCGCCGGCAGCGCGAGTGGCGATTTCGGAAACGGTGTGAACGTGCCGTCGCCATTTCCTTGAAATGTCGAAATCGTGTTGTCGCCGCTATTCGCCACCGCGAAATCGAGATTTCCATCGTTATTGAAATCCCCGATCACAACCGCGCGCGGTTGCTGGCCCACGGCAAACGGCGATCCCGGCGCTTCCGCAAACGTGCCGTCGCCGTTTCCCAGCAGCACGGTCACCGTGTTCGAGGTTGAATTTGCGATCACGAGGTCGGCCGGTTGCGTCAAGTGCGTCAAATCCGTCAGCCGGAAAATGCCGGAAGCAATTGCCGCCGGGCCGGTTTCGTTGTTGCCCAGCACAATCGCCGGGTTCGGCTGAGAAAAATTCCCATTCCCTTGATTCAGCAGAATGGTGATCGAATTGTCCTGCTGATTTACAACCGCGAGGTCTGTCTGCCCGTCGCTATTAAAGTCCTGTGCGGCAAGCGCGACCGGTAAGTTGCCTACGGTGAAATCTGTCCGTGGAAACACCGTCGAGGGAATTGCGCCCGTAACGGTTGTACCGCCGAGGCTCGCGGAAAGGAGCGACAGCGTGACGGGGAACCGGGATCCGATAAAAAACGTCGCCGGTTTCGTGTCCTGAACCCGCAGCAAGACTTTTCGGCCGTTCTTCACCAGCGAAAGTGCGTCGGAAAAATTTGCGCTCGTGCCCGGCAAGTTCAATAAGAATGTGCTACGCCCTCCTCCAACGGGGATGACGGGCGGCACGGGCGATATGCCGTGCGCCGCGAAAACTTGTTGCACCAGCGTCAATAGGTTCGCGAGGTCCGTCGCTTGCAGCAGCGCTTTCACGTCGCTCGTGCTAAGCGGTATCGCGCTTACCGTCGTCGGCGGCACGAGTCCCAGGTCCACGGCCCGGTTTTTGTCCACTTCCAGCAACTCAATTTCCAGCATCAGTTCGTTGCGCGCCTGTTCCACTTGTTTGATGAGCGCTCCCGCCAGTTTTACTTTTTCCGCGGAGTCGCGAATCGTCACGCTCCTGCTTTTCAAATCCAGTTCAATGTGATTGGCGCTCGTAATTTCCCGCAATGCGCGCAGCAGCTCCGTCATGTCTTGTGAATCCACGGCTGCGCCGAGCACAAACGTTTCCTCAACCTCGATTCCAAATTGCTTCCGTTTTTCGATCGTGTCCGCCGCCACAAAAATCATGTTGGAAGTCAGCGGCCGGTAAAATGTTGTCGTCTGCTGCCCGATAATTCGCATCGCGGTTTCGAAGTCCACGCCATCCAGCTTCAGTTTCACATTTCGCGTTGCCAGGTCCGGATCGAACGCGGCCGTTATCCCAAACGCTTTCGCCACCTGCTCGTACGCGCCGCGCGTATCGCCGCGCAAATTGAAACTTTTTATTCCGCGTTGCGGCCCGAGCAGCGGCGGTCCTTTTAGCTTGTATTGTTCCGGCGGCCCGGCGGGCAGCGTGTCTTCTTCGTTCATGGAGCGCATTTCGGCTTCCCGCTCGGCCAGAAACGTGTTTCCCGGATCGATCTTTAGCGCCGTGCGCAGTTCATCCGTCGCGCGCCGCAAATCGCCATTGATCGCCGCGTTCTCCGCGCTGTCCACGTGTTGCCGCACCATCTTCGCGCGCAACGCGGCGGCGTGTCCCACGATTCCCAGGTCGCCCGGCGCATCTTTCGCCGCAGAGTCGTAAAGCGCAAGCGCATCGTCCCAATGTCCGGCCGCTTCGGCTTTCTCGCCCTGTTGCACTTCGTGTTGCGCATTCTTCAGGTCCTGCGTTTTGCCCCGCGCTTGTCCAAACAGGGAAGCGCCGAGCGCCAGCGTGCAGACGAGTGTCGCTGCGGCGCCGCACGCCGGCGCGATCTTCCCATTCCCTCTTGCGCTAAGCGCTTTCCGTTGCATCAGTTCCAGTGTCTTTGCCTCTCGCAAAATTTGCCATTCCAAAGCACTGCGCTATTCTATCCTGAAGAAATCGGACTAATATGGTCCGATTGACCGGTAGCCTACCCAAGCGGTACACTATTGGTGTTGTTGCAAATCATTTTCAACTGGACCAACCGTGCTCTCAGCTCTTTTAGTCGCTCTTCGTGAAGGTGTCGAGGCTTCCCTCGTCGTCGGCATCATCCTTGTTTATCTCTCCCGCACCGCGCGCGGCCATCTGGCCCGTTTCGTGTGGTTTGGCGTCGGCCTGGCCACCGCTTTGAGCCTTGCCGTTGCCATCGCCCTCGAACACTGGCGCATCAGCGAAGACGGTTTCGAAGGCTTGCTCCTTCTTGTCGCCGCGGTCTTCGTTGTTTCGATGATCATCTGGATGAATCGCGTTGCGCGGCATCTTCGCACGGAAATCGAGCAAAAAATCGACGCGTATGCCGAACGAGCCGGCGCTGCAGCGGGCTGGGGAATCTTCCTTTTCGTGTTTCTCATGGTCCTGCGCGAAGGCGTCGAACTCGCCCTGATTCTTCGCGCCGTGGAACTTTCAAGCGACGGCCTGCAAACCTGGATTGGCACCATTCTCGGTCTTGCCGCCGCCATCGCCGTCGGCGTTTTCTTCTTCAAAGGCACCGTCAAAATTCCCTTGCACCGGTTTTTTGCCGCAACCACGATTATCCTTTGGCTTGTCGCCGCGCAGCTCGCCATCACCGGCCTGCACGAACTCAGCGAAGCGCGCTGGCTTCCTTCGAGCAAACAGGAAATGGCGGTGATCGGCCCCATCGTTCGCAACGAACTCTTTTTCTTCGTCTTCATTTTCGGCGCGGCGATATTGCTGATTCTTCGCGAATGGCTTACGCCCTCCGCGGGGAAAGACTCCCCTGCAAACGATGCCGAGCGGCGCCTTTTCGAATCGCAGCGCCGCCGCCAGCGCCGCTGGATGATCGCCGCGTCGACGGCATGCCTCGCCGTCATCCTCGTGCTGACGGCCGATTTCATTTACGCCCGCGCGAACTCCGCGCCGCCTTCTTCGCGTGCAGTCGCAGCGGCGGGGGACGTCATTCGCGTTCCCATCGCCGAAGTGCAGGATGGCAATCTGCACATCTTCACCGCCAAATCCGGCACGCAGGATTTTCGCTTTCTCATCATCAAAAAGCCGCAAGGCTGGGGTGTTGCGCTCGATGCTTGCCGCATCTGCGGCGCCGAAGGCTATCGCCAGGACGGCCAAAACGTTGTTTGCCGCCACTGCGCCGCCGCGATTTACATCCCCACCATCGGAGAATCGGGCGGCTGCAATCCGGTCGGACTTCCCGTTCAGGTCGAGGGCGCCAACCTGATCGTAAACGTTTCCTCCCTCATCCGAGCCTTCACCGAGGTGCCCAAGTGATCCGATTGTTGGGAGAGGTTCAACCAATCGTGCCCAAACTTTCTTTCTTTTTGTTTTTACTGAAAACTGACAACTGAAAACTGAAAACTAATAACGGAAAACTCGCACCATGTTCGCCCGCCTCATCGCCGACTCCTTCACGCGCCGCCCGCGCCGCAAGCTTCTCACGGTTGCGGCCCTCTCTCTTGGCATGGCCGTCGTCACCGCCGCGCTCAGTGTCGCGCTCGATGTTGGTGATCGCCTCGCCGCCGAATTCACTTCGCTCGGTGCAAATCTTGTCGTCACGCCGCAAGCCGATTCTCTCCCTCTCGAAATCGGCGGCGTGGACTATCGACCCGTCAATTCCGGCGCTTACCTGCCCGAATCCGACCTCCCCAAAATCAAATCCGTCTTCTGGCACAACAACATCATCGCCTTCGCGCCAATTTTGGAAGTTCCGGTTCAGGCATGGTCGCCTGCCTCGAAAAATTCGTTTTCCCCTGGCGTTGTAGAAAACGCCACCTTGCTTGGCACTTGGTCTCAACACGCGCTTGCGCTTTCCGACGGCAAGGAATTTGTCACGAGTGCGGAAAAAACAAATTCATGGTGGTCCGTGGAAGGGCGATGGTTCACGGAAAACGCAGACGAGACATTGATCGGCGCTAACTTCGCCAGAAAATTCGCAGTGAAAATCGGCGATTCGGTGAACGTTGCCGCGGCCGCAAAGCCGGCGTGGAAAAATCTTCGCGTCGTCGGAATTATCGCCACCGGCGGCCCTGAAGACGACGCAATTGTGGGGCCGCTTTCCATCGCGCAAGAACTTTCCGGAAAGCCAGGCCTCTATCGCAAACTTTACGTCCTCGCGCTCACCAAGCCCGAAGACGCCTTCGCCCATCGCGACCCCAAGACGATGGACCAAAAAGATTTCGAGCGTTGGTCCTGTTCGCCGTACGTTTCCTCCATCGCCTATTCCATTCAGCAAGTCCTGCCCGGTTCCGACGTTCGCGTCATCCGTCGCATCGCCGATAGCGAAGGCCAAATCCTCACGCGCGTTCGTTCCTTGCTTTGGCTCGTCACGCTCGCCGCTTTGCTCGCCGCCGCGCTCGCCGTCGGCGCTTCTTCCGCCGCCAGCGTTATCGAGCGCCGCTCCGAACTCGCACTCATGAAGGCGCTCGGCGCCGGCTCGGGCATGGTCGGTTTTCTTCTCGCCGCGGAACAACTTTTATTGGCGTTCGTCGGCGGCACGCTCGGCTACGGCTTCGGCTACGTTCTCGCGCGCATCGTCGGCACAAAAATTTTCGGCGTCCCGCCGCTTCCCTCATTCCTCGTACTCGGCGTCGTTCTCGCCCTCGCTACGGTCGTCACGCTTCTCGGCAGCGCCCTGCCGCTCCGCCGCGCCACGCATTGTGAACCCGCGCCCATCCTCCGAGGCGAATGATGGGCGCAACTTCTGGCAATCGCTCCATGTTTCGTCGCCTTCTCCGCCGCCTCCTCTTCGCCAATCACGGCCGCCTGTTCGTCATTCTTCTCGCACTCTCGGCCGGAGCCGCCGTCTCCGCCGCGCTCCTCAACCTCCAAGTCGACGCCAAGCGCCGCATCAATTCGGAATTTCGCGCTTTTGGTCCAAACGTACTCATTCTTCCAAAATCCTCGCTGGCGTCTTTTGACGCAACGTTTTCCGAATCCACGGCCAAAGAAATTCCCGAAAGTTACCCCGGTGGGCGCGTAACCGTGTCTTCCGCTCTTTACATCGCCGGACGTATTTCCATTTCGCAAACAGGAAAATCGATCTCTGGAATCGTCGCCGGGATTAGGCCTCTTATGTTCCTTAGGATTGCTGTTGCGCCATCAGGGACAGATCCGGGAAAGCCGCCGCTGCCAAACATGCCACAGGGACCTGTCTGTATTTCGGGGCAGAGAATTGCCGCGCGTTTGGGGGTGGAGCAGAACGCGAGTCTCGTCATCACAGACGGCGACCACAGCGAGTCTTGTACCGTTTTCAGTCTTATCCATACCGGTGGAGCGGAAGATGATCGCGTAGAAGTTGAGCTGCACCAGGCGCAGCGCCTGGCCGGTCTTCCCGGCCGGATCAGCGCCATCAGTTTGTACGTTCCAGGCACATCACAGCAGAAGGCTGACTACGTTGCTTCACTTCAAAAACAATTCCCCGACATCGAAGTCCGCCCCCTTCGCCAATTCTCGGAAGCGCAAGCCAAAATCTATTCCCGCATCTCCGGCCTGCTCACCGCCGCCACGGCAATCATTCTCATTCTCACCGCGCTCTGCGTCATGGCCGCCATGACCAATATCGCCGCCGAGCGCCGCAACGACGTCGGCATGATGAAAGCCATCGGGGGCTCTGCCCGCCGCGTGCTCCATCTTTTTGTCACGGAGGCCGTCGTCCTCGGCCTCGCCGGCGGCCTCATCGGCGCCGCCGCCGGCATCGCACTTTCGGTCGTTCTTGGCAAAGCCGTTTTCGGCGTCGCCGCCGCGCCGCGCCTCATCGTGTATCCTATTTGCGTGGCTCTTACCGTCATCGTCGCCATTCTCGGCGCCTATCCGTTGCGCCGCCTGGTGAACGTCCGTCCTGCCACCATCTTTCGAGGTGAGGCATGACGACTCAACCGCTCGTCAATCCGGTCGCCTCCCTGCAGCCCGCGCAGCAAACGCCGCCGCAGGTCGTCCTCGAAAATCTCGTCAAGGAATACGGCACGCTTCGCGCTCTCGGCGGCGTCAGCTTCAACATTCAACCCGGCGAATGGATCGCCCTCATGGGCCCGTCCGGCTCCGGTAAAACCACGCTCATCAATATTCTCGGCGGTCTCGATACCGCCACGTCCGGCCGCGTCACCGTCAATGGCCAGGACATTACACGCCTCGGCGAATCCGATCTTGTTCGCTATCGCGCGGAAAAAATCGGATTCGTCTTCCAGCAGTTTCATCTCGTGCCGTATCTCACCGCGCTCGAAAACGTCATGCTCGCGCAGTATTTCCACTCCGTCACCGACGAATCGCAAGCCGTCGAAGCCCTCCAGCGCGTCGGCCTCGCCGATCGCCTCGATCATCTCCCCGCAAAACTTTCCGGCGGCGAACAACAGCGCGTCGCCATCGCCCGCGCCCTCATCAATCAGCCGAAACTCATTCTTGCCGACGAGCCCACCGGCAATCTCGACGAAGCCAACGAGGAAATCGTCATCAACATTTTTCGCGAACTGCACCAGGCCGGCCACACGATTCTCATGGTCACGCATGACGTGGACATCGCCCGCAACGCCAGCCGCCGCATCGAACTCACCCACGGCCACCTCACGCTCGACACCACTTGCAACTTCCTCGAACAACCCAAGCTCTGCCCGCACGGCAAGCCGTTTCCTTCTTCCGGCTGCTGCTCCACCCTCGACGCCAAATCCTGCAATCCGTAAGCGCGCTCGCCGCGTCTCTGCGGTATCCTTCTTTGTTGGTAGCTACGTCTGCAACTGGAGGTGAGTCATGCGCAAATCCGTCGGCCTCGGCCTCGTGGCGCTCCTTTTCGCAATCCCATCAATCCAAAGCCAAATTGTTCCAAGCTCTCCCGACGAACTTGCTCTCCGCAAGATCGAAGCCGAAACAGCAAAGCTCGAACAGCAAAACAACCATGCGATCGAGAAATTCCTCGCCGACGATTGGGTCTGTGCCGGTTCAAGAGCTTTATCTAAAAAGGAATTCATCGAAAACGTTCGGCGCAATTTCGCCACACATGAAAATGGCGTGAATCCTTACACCATCGAGAAACAGAATATTCAAATCCACCTCTTCGGCGACACCGCCGTCGTGACCTACGTAAAGGAGTATCGTCAGACTCCCGATACCACAAGGTTTTTCAACGAAGACGATACGGACGTATTCACTCGCACTCCCCATGGCTGGCTGTTGCGGTTTACCAAAATCTCCCCCGTGCAGTCGCAATCTGCGTCGAATTGACCAATTCCAACCTCCTCTCCGGCCATATCGCTTCCAATCCGCGAATGACTACGTCAATTCTGCTCACTCACCGTCTCTGCGTTATCATTAGTCTATCTCTGACCGAAGACCGAAGACCGAAGACCGAAGACTGAAGACTGAAGACTGAAGACTGAAGACTGAAGACTGAAGACTGAAGACTGAAGACTGAAGACTGAAGACTGTTTCTCTAATGCCCATCCCACTCCACGCCGGCCGCAAACCCACCAGCGTAAAAGTCCATGTCTCCACAAACGCGGGCGTAGACATCACCTGGGCCGACGGGCACGTCTCTCATTTCGATTTCGTCTATCTCCGCGAAAATTGCCACTGCGCCACTTGCAACGACGAACGCGACAAAAAGAGTTCGCTTGCCGAAGCCTCTCCCGCCTTCGCCTCCTCTCCCGCTCTTCCCATGTTCAAGCCCAAGCCGCGCGCCACCGCCGCCACGCAAGTAGGGAATTACGCCATTCAAATCTCTTTTTCCGATGGACACTCCACCGGCATCTATTCCTACGACCTTCTCCGCTCCATCTGTACCTGCGCGGAGTGCGCCAAATCCGCAGCCGCCAAAGCCTGAATGCTCACTCGCCGCGACTTTGTCATATTGTTGGCGTAATCGCTTGCTCAAGTTGCGCCGCCCGCTCAGCCCTCGCTAGCGATCGCCACCCACGATTCGGCTTTGGCGCATTGCTTCAGCGTGTTGTCATCTCGCGCCGCTTTGTGGAATCCTTTTCTGTCGCTCAACTCTCCATTTCAACGCTCGCGAGGTCAGCCATGTCATGCCATCCCGAATCCCTGAAAAATGTTCCGCTCTTCGCCCTTCTCGATGACGACGAAGCGGCGATTCTCGCCAGCCAGGTCGAGCTCAAAAAATTCGCGCCCCGCGAACGCATCTACAAACTGGGCGATACCGATGGCCATGCTTACGTCATGGTCTCGGGCCGCGTTCGCGTCACCACCGTCGACGAAGATCACCAGGAAGTCGTCGTCGACGAGCCGTCTCACGGCGAATTCTTCGGCTTCGCTTCCATGCTCGAACAAACGCCGCATCAGACCAACGCCGTCGCCCTCGAAGAAACCGAATGTCTCGAAGTCGACCGTACCGACATCATGGTGCTCTTGCAGAAAAAGCCCCACGCCGGCATGGATATGCTCACCGTTCTCGGCCGGCAATTTCACGCCGCGCAGCAGCTCGTGCGCGTTCGCGCCAGTCGCAACCCCAATGAATTGATCGAAAAAGAAGCCACCTTCGGCGAACGCATCGCCGACTCCGTCGCGGGATTCGGCGGTTCCTGGACTTTCATTCTCACGTTTCTTGGAGTCCTGGTTTTTTATTCCGCGTTGAGCATCGGCATGGGTGGGAAATCCTGGGATCCCTATCCCTTCATTCTTCTCAATCTGTTTCTCTCCATGCTCGCCGCCATCCAAGCGCCCGTCATCATGATGAGTCAGAATCGCCAGGACACCAAAGACCGCCTCCGCAGCGAACTCGACTTCGACGTCAATCGCCGCGCCGAATCCGAAATTCAAGGCCTCGCTCGCAAACTAAATCATCTCGGCGAACATATCGACGACCTCGAAGATCTCATCCGCGGAAAAATTTCCGGCGGTGCGGGCACGTCCGCACCGCATCAGCAATGACTCCGCGCGGCGGCACGTAATCGTCTCCAAATCGCACTTTCCTTTTCCTTCCATTCGCGCTGCCGGATTCGCATTCCCGCTTCGCCTTCAAACTTCGCACCGCGAAATCCTTGCCTCGTCCTAGAACTGCCAAATCGCGCTTCTCCATAGGCTCACCGCTTTTTCTATTGCCAAAAAGACAAACCTACCGCTACAGTGAACGCCACCTCCCATTTTGAATCCTTGGAGGCCGACCCTCGATGCCCAAGCCCGATCCTCGCTGGCTCACTGCGCAGGAAGCTGCCGCTATTCTTGACTCCACCAGCGCCGAAGTCTGCCGCCTTCTCAAGCTCGGCCGCTTGACCGGCGTAAAACGCAAACAACCCGGTCGCGCCGGCAAAGCGCAATGGCTTGTGAATCCGCGTTCCATCGTTCGCGAAAAAAAACGTCTCGCAAAGGCCTGAACTCCCGGCGCATGACCCAATAGCGGCGCTAATTTGACGCCATTCAATCTAACGTGCCGTCACTCGCTCTCTGTTTTTTTAGCCTCACATTCGATTTGGCTTTTTCGGCAACGCCAACGCCAGCATCGCCGACACGAATAGCGATATTCCTCCCGCCGCCAGTCCTCCGTACAAACTCCCCGTCCGTTGGCTTATCCATCCCGCTGCATACGGCCCCACCAATCCCGCCGCGTTCGCGATGGAACTCGTCAGTCCAAGCCCCGCCGCCACCGCCGAGCCCGTCAACAATTCGCTCGGCAGCGAGTACGCCGGCCCGTATACGCTGTACATTCCCGCCACGGCCAATCCCAACAGTGCGATCGTCGTCGCAATCGAGTGCGGCGCGCCCAGAATTGCCATGGCGGTCCCCGCACACACCGCCGGAATAACCGCATGAAACTTTCGTTCGCGCCGACGGTCCGAACTTTGCGATACCGCCACCATCGCCACCAGCCCCGCCGCATGCGGAATCATCACCAGCAAACCCACCACCGTGTTCGAAATTCCGTGCGCGACGAATTTGATGAATTGCGGCATCCAGAACGTCAGCATGTACACGCCGCAATTCGTCGCAAACACGATCAGTCCCGCGTGCCACACTCGAAATATCGCCAAAGCCTGCAGCGTTCCAATTGGCTTTGCCTCTCGCTTTTCGTGCGCTTCGCGTTCGAGCTCCGCTCGTATCCAATCTTTTTGCTCATCGCTCAAAAATTTCGCGTCGCTGGGCTTGCTCGGCAAAATAAAATACGTCGCGATGCCAAACAAAATGGCCGGCAACCCTTCCATGACCAGCAGCCATCGCCAGCTCGGCCAGTGCATCCAGTGAACGTGATCCAGAATCCATCCCGAAAGTGGCGCTCCAATCATGTTGCTCGCCGGCAAACCAGCCAGAAACAGCGCGATGCACTGCGCCTGTTCCCGCTGCCGGAACCAATACGTCAGATAAAGCGCCACACCCGGAAAATATCCGCCTTCCGCCAATCCCAGCACAAACCGAAGCGCGTACAACTGCTGCACCGAGTGCACCAGTCCCATCATCAGCGCCAGCGTTCCCCACGCAATCAGAATGATCGTGATCCAAATCCGCGCGCCGAATCGGTGCAGCATCAGGTTGCTTGGGATTCCCGAAAGCACGTACCCAAAAAAGAAAACGCCCGCCACGAATCCAAACTGCTCGCTCGTAATCGCCAGATCCTTGTTCATCGTCAGCGCGGCGATGCTGATATTCGAGCGGTCGATGAATGAAATTACGTAAAGTAAAAACAAAAAGGGAAGCAGCCGCCATTGCAGCTTCCGGATCAGTTTGACTTCGAAGGAATGGGCGCCGTTCGCGTCGCTCGGCATTCGTTTCCTAGCGCAACCCTTCTCTGCACTTCGCCGCAATCATTGTGATGTCGTCCTGATGTTCCCGCGGGCTCGACCGTTGCACTTCTTCCCCAGGGATTATATGCCCGAAGTGGAAAAGTCCGAACGCACACCCCAACCGGTGCGCCGACTGCGAGCCACTGGCCGCTTACGCTCAACAACTTTTTCTTCTTCGGCCTTACACGCTCTTCAGCGCCGTCAGCAGGTTCGCGCCGTTGGGCACTCCCCATCCGGTCACGGCGTCAAATCCCGCCTTCGCTCGATAGCCTTTTCCCGGCTGTGGATGCGATGCGTTATTCCCCGTTGCAATGTCTCGTGAACCGGCCGCGCCTACCGTCGCGCCGCTCGGTGTCTTCGTGTAGAGCAGTGGAGTCACAAACCGTTGCTGCTTCGCCGCCGGCAAACTTGCATTCACGCGTGCCAGCAACGCCGCCCACAGTGGCGCCGAAGCGCTCGTTCCGCCGTTCGGTTGCGCCTTTCCCAAAAAAATCAAATCGTACAGCGGCTCCCCCGCCAGCGCGGATACGTCCGGCATCACTCGGCCGTCAATGCTTCCTTTGTTCAGCGAAGTCACCTTCACGTTTTGCCACGTCGGCCGTGCGAACAGCGTGCTCACTCCGCCTCCGCTCGACCCGCCGCCGTTTCCCGTCCGCCGTCCCGGCGATTCCCACCAGGTTACTTCTTGCACCGCGCTGCTTGTCCCTTGCAGCATCGTCCCGCCGACGCTCAGCGCAAACGGGCTCACACTCGGAAAGTCCACATGCGCCTTTCCGTCGTTAATCTGATCGCCGGACCCGTCGTCTCCCGACGAGATGCACGTCGTAATTCCCAGCAGCCTCGCCGTATTCAGCCGGTCGTTGATCGCCGAAATGGCGCTCCCCGACCAGCCGGGGTCGTCTTCCGCCAGTCCCCAGCTGATGGAAAGCACCGCGGGCTTCGCCGCAATCACCGTGTTCAGCAGGTCCACCCAGCCCTTCTGATCGAACGTCGAAAAATAAACCGAAATGTTTGCCTTCGGACACAAGCCCGCGATCACTTGCACATCCATCATCACTTCGATGCTCGTATCCAATTGATCCATCCGCTGTTGTTTCGGCAAGGCAAGGATCTGCTGCAAGGTGAACGCCGGCGCGTCCACCGCAATCGCCCGTATGTTTGGCACCGGACGCCCAAACTTGTTGCAATACGCCGTTGCGTCATCCGCGAAATATCCGCCGCCAAATTCCGCAATCGCAATCTCTTGTCCCGCTCCATCGCCCGGTGGAAAGTTGTACCGTTGCTCCAGGTCGGCTGGTCCCAATGGCGATAGGCTCGTCGCCGCGCTCGCGCTGCTCGTGGCCGCACGCTTCCGTCTCGCCATTCGCCGCTGATCCAGCCCGAATACTCCCGTCACGATTCCTTTCAGCTCATTCGGAATCATGATCGTCCCCTGCCGTCCCCGGTAATCGCCTTGCACCGCCGAATGCATCAGCACCATTCCCGGTTTGAACGCCGCCTCCATCGCTTTTACCGATCCGCTTACCCGCATGCTGCGGCTCGGCAGCGAAACATCCTCCACTTTCAATCCGTATTTTTTCAGCGAATTCTCGACCTTGTCTGCGTCTTCTCGATTCGTGCTGAATTTTTGCGCCAGCTCGGCCGGCGTCAATCTTTCGCCCACATATTCGTCCGCGCCGGGCAGTTTCGGTCCCGCCAATCCCAGTGTCACTTCCATCCGCTGGCTGGAGTCGATTTCTCCGATTTTTGTCGCGTTCGGGTCTTTCCCTCTCTTGCTTCCGGGTAGTGCAACGTGCGATTTCTTTGCCATCTGTTTTCTCCTACTGGGGAGAGTTCAGTTTTAGGCAACGTAGCAGATTCATTAGTCGGCCTCAATCTTTAACTTTTATTTCTTCTCATGTTGTCCCTCGCGAGCCGCGTGGCGCTTCATTCGGGTTTATCCGGTCATTCATCCATCGGTCAGGCAAGAAAAATCGGCATTTTTCCGCGCACACGGGCGCCGTCGGCCGGAACTGCTCCGGTCTCCCTTCTTCCTCCGTCCGTGAAGAAGGTTCGTAAAGAACTTTAGTTTTGCCAGTTCACGGTTACAAATCCGGTCCCGCTCGTCGGCACCGTATACGAATGATTCGCTCCATTTTCCCAGGTCACCGTTCCGTTCGCGGCAATCTTGATGAACTTGAATTGCACCGTCGCCCCCGCCGGCAGGGATGTGTTCAAAAACCAGTTCGGATAGTTCGGGTCGAGCATCGGTCCAACCGCCGTATCAAACGTCGTTCCCCAATTTCCCAGCTCAACCGTGCTTCCCGTCAAAAAAATGTAGTCGCCGGTTGTTGTCGGGGTCGCGTTGTTCACCGTGAAGGTCACCGGAATCAGTTGCGCCGTCAGCACCGTGAATTGAATCGTATTGGCCGCCGTTCCCGAGCTGTTTTCGAGTTGCACGGAATAGACACCGTTGCCCGTGCTTGGCACCGTAAACGTCACCGCACTGTCCGACCACGATGAAATCGCCGCCGCCGCCGTTCCAAACAAAACAGACCCGCTTGCCGTTCCGAATCCCTTTCCGGCCACGGTCACTTTCATTCCCGCTTGCCCCACCGTCGGCCCGATCGATCCCACTTCCGGCGCCGCCGGCGTTCCCACCGCTTGCCAAACCGCAACTGTGTGCGCCGGCAGCGTGAAATTGTTGGCGGGATTATTTCCGCCGCTCCCCGCGCCCACCGTCAGGCTCGCTCCGCCCAAAAGCCCGCCCAAATAATCGCCGTAGGTTCCCGCCGGCAGCGCCGTCAGCAGTCCCGAAATCGCGTACCCGGTCGTGTCATTCTTGTTGATCGCCACCAGCACCACGTCATTGAAAAATTTCCGCTCGTAAATATAGACGTCGTTGTTGATCCACCGCTGCTGAAACCCTCCATAACCCAGCCCGTCGTTGTTCTGCCGCAGCGTGGCCAGCTTGTTAATCAGTTGATACGCCGTGGTTGTCGTGCTGAACGAGCTCATCCATACGCGATTGTACGGATCGTTCCCGTTGTTCGTGTCGTTGTGCAGATATTGCTCGTCTCCGTATAAAATCACCGGAATCCCCCGGCAGGTTAGCAGGAACGCCATCGCTTCGTGCAGCCGGCTGGTATTGTTGTTCAGCGTCAGCAGGCGCGACTCATCGTGGCTGTCGAAAAAGGTCACCAGGTCCGTGTTCCACGAAAAATTCGCATTCTCCGTTGCAATCACTCCGTCCAGTTCCGAAAAATTCGCGTTGCTGGCGAAAACATCTCGCGCCGCCCCGTTGATCCCAAAATCCAGCTCGCTGATTCCGCTCTTGTCGGCGAACTTGTACGCGTCGTGATAAAGCGCGTCTCCCGGATTGTTGTTGAACCATTCTCCAAACAGGAAACTCGGCGCCTGCGTGAACACCGCATTCGCCAGCGAGTATTCCCATCCCCACGTCACGTGCTTGATCGCATCTAGCCGGAATCCGTCCGCGCCATGCGTCTGAAATTGATGTATCGCCGTCTTCAAATAATTGTCGATCGTCGAATTCTCCTGGTTCAAATCCTCCAGCCCCGCCAGCGTGTAGTATTGCAACTGATAGCGGTCGTTGAAGTCCGAAATATTGGGGTTGTGATGGAAATATCCGTTGGGATCGTTGCTGTCCGAAGCCATGAACGCGCCGTTGTTGTAAAGCGCGCCGAATTCTCCTCCCCCGTTGAAGTTCGAATGATTGTTCGCCCAGTCCACGATCACCTTGATCCCGTTCGAATGCGCCGCGCTGATTAAATTGTCAAACGCCGTCCAGGAATTCGTGCTCGACCCGAAATGTTCTTCCACCTTCATGAAATCCCGCGCGTCGTATCCGTGATACGGCGCGGAAATCGGCGAGCCGCTATTCATGTTCAAATTCTCGTTATCCACCGTCGGCGAAATCCAGATCGTCGTCACTCCCATGCCCTTCAGGTACGCAATCTGTTGTTGTATTCCCGCCAGGTCGCCGCCCCAATAGGCAAACCAGTTCGTCTTCGTCGAATCGAAAAGTCCCGAACTCTGCGATGGATTGTCGTTCGTCGCGCCCCCGTTGAAAAAACGGTCGGTCACAATCTGGTAGATCACCTGCTTCTTGAAGTCTTGCGCCGCGGCCGTTCCCGCAACGGCAAAAAACAACCACGCAAACACAAACGTAAAGTTCACTTGCAAGGTTTTCATGGGGGCCTCATTCCGTACCGCTTGTGGATTTTTTCTGCGCTGCAGCTTGGGTGGGAGTGCGACCTGCTGTAGCCCGGCGAACAGCCTTGCATCCTAGGCTTCCGCTTTATCCTTGTCAATGCGGTTACGTAGCCAACCGTCAACCGCGTCGCCGTCCCCCGCTCGGTCCTTCCGCATACATTCCGATGCGCTCGTTTTCCTCCGCAACCCGCCATAAAAACACATCGGCCCTTTACTAGACTTCCCTCGCCAAATTTGCGAGCATTAAAGTCTGCTGGTCTGAACACCCATACATGAGCACGATTCCCAATACCCCTGCCGCCCAGGGTGGGCGCGCCAACGCGGTTCCGCGCGTCATTGTCGCCACCACCGCTCTCCTCACCTTCATTTCTTTCTGGAAGGCCGCGGCAATCGTTCTCAACGACCTCGCTTCTTCCGCCTACTACGCCGGCGGCGAAGCCGAAGGCTTCATCGGCAAGACCGCTCCCTGGTTCATCCTCGCCATCATGATCTTTTCGTACGCCGTTCGCGCGGTGTACGTCGAAAGCTGCAGCATGTTCGTTCGCGGCGGGGTCTATCGCGCCGTCAAGCAATCTCTCGGCGGCGGCCTCGCCAAATTTTCCGTCTCCGCCTTGATGTTCGATTACATTCTCACCGGCCCCATCAGCGGCGTCGCCGCGGGCCAGTATCTCAGCGGACTTCTCGACGAACTCGGCCTGTATTTCCACCTCACAAGGAGCCATTTCTCTACGGGCACCACCGGCCTCATCGCCGCCTCCTTCGCCATCATCGTCACCGCCTATTTCTGGTGGGAAAACACCAAGGGCATCCCGGAGTCCAGCGAAAAAGCCCTTCACATCATGAAGCTCGTCACCGTCATGGTGGTCATCCTCATCGGCTGGTGCATTTACACCGTCATCGTTCGCCATTCCTCGCTGCCGCCGCTTCCGTATCCCCAAAATCTAAATCTCTCCAAAGAAGCGCTCGGCTGGCTCGTTCACAGCCCTTTGCCTCACATGTTCGGCGTCATCGCCATCTTCATCGCTCTCGGCCACTCCGTCCTCGCCATGAGCGGAGAAGAATCTCTCGCCCAGGTCTATCGCGAAATCGAGCATCCGAAACTTCCCAATCTCAAAAAAGCCGGCCTCGTCATCTTCATTTACAGCCTGGTCTTCACTTCGCTCGTTTCCTTCTTCGCCGTCATGATCATCCCGGACAACGTCCGCAAGGATTTCCTCGAAAATCTCATCGGCGGCCTCGCCATGAATCTCGCCGGCCCGTTCCTCTTGCGCCTTGTCTTTCACGTTTTCGTCGTCGTCGTCGGCGCGGTCATCCTCGCCGGCGCCGTCAATACCGCCATCGTCGGTTCGAACGGCGTTCTAAATCGCGTTTCCGAAGACGGCGTTCTCAGCGAATGGTTCCGCCAGCCTCACCCTCGCTTCGGCACCAGCTATCGCATCATCAATATCGTCGTCATCCTGCAGATCGTCACCATCATGATCAGCCGCGGCGACGTCACCTTCCTCGCCAACCTTTACGCCTTCGGCGTCATCTGGTCGTTCGCCATGAACGGCCTCGCCGTCCTCGTCCTTCGTTACACCAAACCCGGCCACCGCGATTTTCAGGTTCCGCTCAACTTCACCTTCCGCGGCGTACAGCTTCCTCTCGGTCTCGCTCTCATCACGCTCACCCTTCTCGCCATCGCCGTCATCAACCTCTTTACCAAACCCGTCGCCACCATGGCCGGCGGCGCATTCTCCATTCTTCTCTTCATCGTCTTCACCATCTCGGAAAAACGCTCGCGCCCCGCCGGCTCTGCGCACATCGAGATGGATCAGTTCAATCTCGAAATTGAAGGCGAGCTCACGCCCGAATCCGTCGGCACCAAACCCGGCAACATCCTCGTCCCCATCAGCAATCAGTTCAATCTCTACCATCTTTCCAATGTTCTCGACCGTCTCAAGCCCGGTCGCCGCGACGTCGTCGTCCTTCACGTCCGCATCTTGCGCCGCGCCGCTTCCGGCGAACAGGAGCTCGACGCCGATCAGCTCTTCGGCAGCATCGAACAGCAGCTCTTCACGCAAGCGCTCAGCTTGTCCGAAAAACGCGGCAAATCCATTCGCCTCGCCGTCGTCGCCGCCAACGATTTGTGGGACGGCATTCTTCGCGCCGGTCAAAGCCTGCAATCCTCCACCATCGTCGCCGGCTCTTCCAGCCATTGGCAAAGCGAAGAACAAGCCCGCCAGATTGGCGAAGCCTGGGAACACCTCGGCGATCCCAAGCCGCAATTCAATCTCGAAATTCATCTCCCCACCGGCGACAAGGTTTTCAAAGTCCTCGGCCCTCACGCTCCCAATCTCACCGCCAACGAAGTCAATCTCTTGCACCGCCTCTGGCTCCGCTTCAGCGATCTCGTTCAGCCCGAAGAGCTGCACCATCACGATGTCGTCCACTTTGCCCTCGAGGAATTGCAAAACGATCTCGACGCCGGCAAGGAAGAAGAACTCCTCAATCGTCTTCGCGCGCATCTCGCCGCCAACCGCAACAAAAAGAAAACGCCGCCCGTCTAATTTCGTCAGGCGGCGTTCCTCGATTTTTTTGTACGCCCGCTTTCGTCCGGCGTGCCCCGTCTCTTCTTCTCCGTGCTCTCTGTGTCCTCTGCGTTAAAAAATACCTTTTCCCACGCTGCGACCCTGCAAATCTTCGTCTGGTTTCCTTCACATCACAATTTTCTGCTTCCTACAATTGCGACGTGCAATGCCCGCATCGCTTCGCCGCCAGCGGAATCGCCATCGCGCATTGCGGGCAATCTTTCGTTGTCGGCGCGGCCGCCGGTTTCACCGTCCACCGGTTCACCATTCTCACCACCACAAAAATCGCAAACGCCACAATCAGAAAATTGATCACCGTGTTGATGAAGTTTCCGTAGTTCAGCGTCGGCGCGCCCGCCAATTTAGCCGCTGCAAGCGTCTCGTAACTCTTGTCGCTCAGGTTCACAAACTTGCTCGAAAAATCCACGTGTCCCACCAGCCGCCCGATCGGCGGCATGATCACATCTTCCACCAGGGACGACACGATCTTTCCAAACGCCGCTCCGATGATCACCCCCACCGCCAGATCCAGTACATTGCCCCGCATCGCAAATTCTTTAAATTCTTTCAGCATGTTGGCTCTCTTTCTCGTGGCGCGTTCCACTTTGGCCGGGTTCCCTAATTTCGCCGAGAGACTAACACAATTGCCACCAGCCCCCGCAACACGAATAAGCCTCCCACCGCCGCAAACAGCGGCGTCACCCATTCGAACGCCACTCGCGTCAGCGCCAGCATCAATCCGCCCGCCAGCACCAACGAACTTCCTCCCACTCGATCCACCCAGTACGTTCGCAATCCCCTCGCTCGAAAAAAAGTAATCGCGCCCCAAACCATCAACAACACTCCCACCATCAGCCACGTGCTCGCGTGCCGGTCCGGTATCTTGTGGCTCACCAGCGCCAGCCACAAAATAAATCCTCCCAGCATCGCCACAATCGCTTCAATCAATTGTCGTAGTGGAACCGCCATGAGCGTAGCTCTCTCTAGTAACGCAGACTTCCGTCAGTGGACGGACTACCCCATACCTAAACGAATCCGATACACGCTAAACACATCTCCGCCAGTAGCGTAGGCACTCTTGCCTGCGCTCCGACGATCTAGAACCAAATGTGAATTCACGATCGTTGCCGGAACTCCCAACTCTCCCGGCTTTTTACGCCACTCGCTCAATCTTCACTTTGTTAATCGTCACCGCGCTTCGCGGACGGTCGCTCGAATCCCGCGCCACTTTCGAAATCTTGTCCGCCACGTCTTGCCCTTCCACCACTTCGCCAAAAATCGTGTGCCGGTTATCCAGCCACGGCGTCGCCGCCACCGTAATAAAAAATTGGCTTCCGTTCGTTCCCGGCCCCGCGTTCGCCATCGAAAGTTTTCCCTTCGCCGAATGTTTCAGCGAAGGATGAAACTCGTCCGCGAATTTGTACCCCGGCCCGCCCGTCCCCGTCCCCTGCGGGCATCCGCCTTGAATCATAAAGTCCGGTATCACGCGATGAAACACCAGCCCGTCGTAGTACGGCCGCTTTTCCTTCGCGCCCGTCCGCTCATTCGTAAATTCCTTCGTCCCTTCGGCGAGCCCCACAAAATTCGCCACCGTGTTCGGCGCCTCTTTCTCCAGCAACCGAATCACAATATTTCCCTGCGTCGTCTCAAATATCGCGTACGTTCCCGCTGCCCGTCCCATCGTTTCTCCTTTTTCTTAACGCGTCTTCATCCTACACGACCCGCTTTCCTCTTGCCACCGCGCCTTCCTCGCCGCAGAATTTCCTCAGGTTCATTTTTCAGCACGTTCCCCTTAACCCAAGTACCTTATCCATCTGTGAAACCTTATACTGAACCTTCGCTTCGGGCGCTCCCTCTGCACTTCGCCCGTCCGGGCCCACCCTTCCGTGCCGAACTCGTTTCACCCCCGGGCCCCAACGCTCAACTTTACGGATTGATTCTCTTGGAGGGTGCGAACCGTGTTGACTTCGTCCGTCGCCGACCCTGGCCTCCCGCCGGATAAGCGGATGGCCAAAATCGGCGCGTTCAGTCTTTGTTCCGCCGCTTTGTTGCTCTGGTTCTTCTCTCGTTTTGTTTTTTCCTCGAATTTTCTTCCGCACTGGTATTGCTACGTCGGCAACACGCGTCTTGTCTGGACAAATGTCGTCGCCGATCTTCTCATCGGCGTCTCCTATGTCGTCATTTCTTGCACGCTCGCCCTTCTCGTGCGCCGCGCCGGCTCCGGCTTGCCCTACCAGGGTTTTTTCTGGGCCTTTGGCCTTTTTATTGTCAGTTGCGGTGCCACCCATTTCATGGAAGTCGTCACCATTTGGAAGCCCGTCTATTGGTTTTCCGCTTTTGTCAAAATCGTCACCGCCGCGGCTTCTGCCGGCACCGCCGTCGTTCTCGTCCTCGCCATTCCAGAGATTCTCGCCTTTATTCGCACTGCTCGTGAATCCGCCGCTCGCGCCGGCAACGAAAAATTTCGCGCCCTCGTCAATGCCGCTCCCCTCGCTGTCTACAGTGTCGACCGCCACGGTGTCGTAACCTCCTGGAACGCCGGCGCGGAAAAAATCTTCGGCTTCACCGCCGTCGAGGCCCTCGGCCACGCCAATCCCACCGTTTCTCCCGAACTCCTCGCCGAACATCGCTCGCTCCTTGAAAGAGCTTTGTCCGGGGAAGTCATTCGCGGATTCGAAACCACGCGTCAATGCGCCAATTCTTCCACCATTCCCGTCAGCATTTACGCTGCCCCGCTCTACGACGCCCAGGGTACCGTCGACGGCGTGATGTCGGTCGTCGAGGATATCAGCGAAGCCAAGCGCCTCGCTTCTCAAATCCGCCAGTCGCAAAAGCTCGAAGTTCTCGGTCGCCTTGCCGGCGGCGTCGCTCACGACTTCAATAACATGTTGATGGTTCTCGATGGCTCCACCGAGCTTCTCGATCGCTCCCTTCCCGCCGATGCCGACGCTCGTATCTATCTCAATCAGATCCAGCGCACCTCATCCAAAGCTGCCGCGATCACCAAGCAGCTTCTCGCCTTCAGCCGCAATCAGGTCGTCGAATTTCGCCCCATGGATCTGCATGCGGCGCTCGCCGAAATCGAATTCATGTTGCCGCGCCTCCTCGGCTCCGACATCGAACTTTCCTTCAACCACGCCGCCGCCCATTCCTGGATTCACTCCGACCCCGGTCAGATCGAACAGATTCTTGCCAATCTCGCAATCAACGCCCGCGACGCCATGCCTCGCGGCGGCCGCCTCTCCATCTCCACGCGCAATCTCTCAAGCCCTACGCATCCGGAGAATGGCTCCTCGGCAATTTCTCCTTGGGTTGTTCTCGAGGTCGCGGACAACGGTTCCGGCATGGACGAAAAAACGCGCGCGCAAATCTTCGAGCCCTTTTTCACCACCAAGGCGCCGGGCAAGGGCACCGGCCTCGGTCTTGCTTCCGTTTATGGCATCGTCACGCAGTCCGGCGGACACATCGAGGTTCATTCGGCGCCGGGGCAGGGCACTCGTTTTGAAATCTTTTTCCCCGTCGATCGTTCTCCTCGCGAAGCCCAATCCCCGCCCGCGGAAACCGAGCATCCCGAATCCTCCCCCACCGCCGCGATTCTTCTGGTTGACGATGAAGCCGCTCTTCGCCACGCCGTCGCCGAAGTTCTTCGCCAAACCGGTTACACCGTTTTGGAGGCGGAAAGCTCACTGGGCGCTCTCGCTCTCGCGCAATCTCATCCCGGCGTCATTTCCGTCTTGCTCACCGATATCGTCATGCCCGGCCTTCGCGGCACGGATTTGGCCGCAAAGGTTCGCACCGTTCGCCCCGGCATCAAGGTCATCTACATGTCCGGCTACGCCGAAGGCATTTCCGAAATGCAGGTTCCCGACGACGCTCAATATCTTCAGAAGCCCTTCCGCTTCGCCACCCTCCTCAATCTTCTTCGCCTCACCCTCGCCAAGCGCTGATAGGTGTGTGCCTCCCGTCCGATTGTTTTATGTAGGGCCAGCCGGCACTCATCGTGAGTCCGCCCCTCTTGCCATTTCTTCCCGCTTCCCTTCGCTCTCCGCGCCTCTGTCTTAATTCCTTCTTCTGTTGGTTCTTTCCTCTCGCTGCTTCGTTCCGCTTTTCTCTCTCTGTGTTCTCTGTGACTCTGTGGCTAATCCCTTCTTTTGTTCGTTCTTTCTTCTCTTTCCTTCGCCGCTTTTTCCTCTCTCTGTGTTCTCTGTGGCTCTGTGGCTAATCCCTTCATTTGTTCGTTCTTTCTTCTCTTTTCTTCGCCGCTTTTTCCTCTCTCTGTGTTCTCTGTGACTCTGTGGCTAATCCCTCTTTCCTTTCTAAGGCAATGCCGCCACCAGCTCGCTCACTCGCGCATTATCCCCAAACGTCGCGCTCCGATGCGCAAACCGGTCCACATCCCCCGGCCCAAACACAAAACTCCCGCCCAGTTGAAACGGATTCCTTCCGAGCTTGTGTTGCCGGTGTCCCGCTTCGCGTGCCCGGCCGCGCGCTTCGAAATTTTCTCGCTTCAATAAGTGAAAGATATTTGCCGATTCCAGCTCCAGCGCGTCGTACGCCTTCTTCTTCTCGTCGATCAAAAGCGGAAACGCGATCCCCGTCTCTTCTCGAAATTGTTTCGCATACTGCGCGTCACCCAGGCTCACCGCCGCGAGCGCCGCTCCCTTCGCTTGAAACTCCCGTTCATGCGCGCGCAACTGCGCGACGTGTTCCCGGCAGAAAATTCAACCGTAATGCCGCAAAAAAACCACCACCGCCGCCTGCGTCGCCCACAGCGACCCCAGCCGTATCTCTTTTCCATCCGCGTCCGGCAGCACAATCATCGTCAGCCGGCTGCTCAGTGTCCCTTCCATAAGCCCTTCTTTCTCACTTTTTCGTTTCCAGTGTACCGGCGAACTTCTTCTTCGCCGCTTCTTCTCCGCGCATCTTACTTTAATGCAGCCTCCACCTCTCGCCCTTCTTGCAAAGGCACGATATATCGCATCCTCTTCATTGTGAATTCCAATCGCCTCGATCCGCAGTTGTAGTGGCCGGTCTTCAGACCGGTTCTTTTTCCCTCCGTCTTTTTCCTTCCGTCTTTCTCTTTCCGTCTTTTTCCCTCTGTCCTCACTCTGGACCAAACCCACAACATCCCAAGAAAACTACACACGGAAGCGCGACAAAATTTAGCCCAGCGCGCAAGCGCTGAGGAAGTAGAACCAAAACAGCCTCCGAGCTCCGTAGGAGCGACAAAATTTAGCCCAGCGCGCAAGCGCTGGGGAAGAAGCTTGAGTGCAGCGTCTAGGTCTATTCTTGGACAACGGGGAGAGCCGCGACATTTTCCGCTTTGAGTCCTTCGAGACCGGCGTAACGCGCGGCTTGCCAGTCGTGGCCAGTCACGGCGTCGCGAAATCGTTCTTCCACGCATTCCTCAATCAGGATGTGCATCTAACTTCGTGCGAGCAGCACGCCGGCGGAATGCGCAAGCCTTTTTGCTCGCTGACCGTCTCAAATCAATTTGCGGGAAAGTCAACAACCGTCAGCCGGTTTCTCTGTGCTCTCCGTGCGCTTCACTCTGTGCCCTCTGTGTTAAGCCTCTGTCTTCTTCCGTAGAATTATCGCGCCGTTCGAATGATGCAAACAAAGTACTGTTACTTGACAAGCCATCATTCTGGTGATATACTTCCCCGTGAGATCTCACCCCAACTCGCCTAACCCCTGTAGTTTCTGCACTTACACATTCCGCGCCAATAACCCTCTTTCTTTTCAACATTTACAAGATTTCTCCGATCTGTTCATTCCAAAGCCACTTAAACCCCCTTTAAAATCAACACTTACAAGCCATGCCTTGCTAACCCCCGCAGAATCAACACTTACAAAAAACAGGGGGAGGGGGGTGGGGTGATTATGGTTAACCAAATATCCGCTAAAGGGTGCTTGTCCGGGCCGGCCAACAAGGAGCCGATTCACCTCCGCGAACATTGCCCGCGCGCCCAAGAACGTGTACGCTTTCGCCCGCGAAGGGGAGGGAACCATGACCGATCGGCGTGAATTCTTGCAAGGGGCAGTGGCCAGTGCAGCGGGCCTTTCCATCGCCGCACTGCCCGTTCCGAAGTGGATGGCGGCGGAAGACTTCGGCAGCATCCGCGCCGAAATCGAAAAGCGCCACGACGAATCCGTCAAGCGCCTCCAGAACTGGATCAAGCTCCCCAGCATCGCCGCGGAAAATCGCAACATGAGCGAAGGTTGCGAACTCATGATGGAAATGCTTCGCGAAGCCGGCTTCGGCATGGTCAGAAAGATGCCCACCGACGGCCATCCCGGCGTTTTCGCCACGCTCGATGCCGGCGCGCCAAAAACCGTCGGCCTCTATTTCATGTACGACGTAAAGCAGTTCGACCCCAAGGAATGGTCCTCGCCGCCGCTCGATGCCGCCCTCATCGACCGTCCCGGCGTCGGAAAAATCCTCATGGGCCGCGGCGCCGTCAACCAAAAAGGACCGGAAGCCACCTTCCTCGCCGCGCTTCACGCAATTCGCGGCGCCGGAAAAAAACTCCCCGTAAATTTCGTTTTCGTCGCCGAAGGCGAAGAAGAGATCGGTTCGACGCACTTCACGCAAGTCGTCCGCCAGCCGGAAGTTCTCGAAGCTTTCCGCAAGTCCATCGGCGTGTACATGCCCTCCGCATCGCAAGATTTGGACGGCACCGTCCTGACGACTTATGGCGCAAAAGGCGTCATCGAACTCGAACTCGTCTCCAGCGGCGAAAAATGGGGACGCGGCCCCCGGCGCGATGTTCATTCCAGCAACAAGGCGCGTCTTGATTCTCCCGCGTGGCATCTCGTCGAAGCGCTCGCCACGCTCGTTTCGCCCGATGGACAGGATCCCGCAATCGACCACTTCGCCGACAAAGCCCGTCCCATCAGTGACGCCGAAAAGAAAATGATTGCCACCGCCGCAAAGCGCCTGAATGAAGAAACCACAAAAAAATCCCTCGGCGTACAGCACTGGCTTCACGATGTGAATTTTGAGGAAGCGCTCCAGCTTCTCTCTTCGCGTCCAACCGTGAACATCGAAGGTCTCGTCGCCGGCTACACCGGCCCCGGCGGAAAAACCGTTCTCCCCGGCCGCGCCGTCGCAAAAATGGATTTGCGTCTCGTTCCCGACATGAAAGCCAAGGAAGCCGCCGAATCGCTGAAAGCGCATCTCGCGAAGCGCGGCTTCGGCGACATCGAAGTCAACGTCACCGGCGGATACGATCCAACCAGCACTCCCGTTGACGCGCTCATCGCACGCGCGGAAAAATCGGTTTGCAATCGTTCTGGCATCGAACCGATCGAGCTGCCGCGTTCAGCCGGTTCCTGGCCCGGCTACGTCTTCACCGGCGAGCCTCTCAAAATGCCCGCCAGCCACTTCGGCCTCGGCCTCGGCCATGGCAGCGGTGCGCACGCTCCCGACGAATATTATTTGATCGAATCCGCAAATCCGAAGGTTCGCGGCATGGACGGCGCCGCCTTGTCTCACGTGGAATACCTGTACGAATTGGCGGCAATAAGTTAGGAGGCATTTCGCGCCTTTTTTTGAACCAATCCCAACCCGTTCACCTTGGCAGCTCTTCAGAAGGTCGGGGCTTCAGCCCCGGCGCACAAAGCCGGCTAAGCCTAGGCTTAAGCTCCTGAAGCGACGGCCATAGATCAGGCACTTGGGCGGTTCAGAACGGAGGCGGGACAGGTCGAAAAAAAAAACGAATCATGTTTGCTCTCAGCCATCTCTATTATCCTTGGGGCTTCATCGTCCAGATCGTCGCCCTGATCCATTTCTTCCGGCGCCGCCCGGAGGGCTATTGGTTTTACATCATCGTTTTCGGCGGCTTCGTTGGCTCCGCCGCGTACCTGGTGCTCGAAGGAATCCCCGACCTGGGTCTTTTGCGCGGCGTATTCCAGGGCTTCGGCCGCCGCACCAGAATTCAAAAACTCGAAACCGACATTCTCGACAATCCTTCCGCCGCGAATTTCGAAGAGCTTGGCGAAATGTATCTCGACGAAAAAAAGTTTGAAAAATCGCGCGAAGCGTTTACAAACGCGATTGCCGCGCGCAGCGATTCGCCGCACACATTTTATCTCCGAGGAAAAGCGTCAGTCGGCTTGCACGATTTCGCCGGCGCAATTCCCGACTTGGAAATTGCCGTCCGCAGCGACCACAAATTCGATTACTACCGCGCCGCCGCGATTCTCGCAAACGCGTACGCCGAAACCGGAGATTACGCGCGAGCGGAAACCATGTTCGCCGAGCCCGTTCAATTCACCAACACCCCGGAAACGCTTTACAATTACGCGCGATTTTTGAAACTTGCCGGAAGAAACGACGACGCGAAACAATGGGCCGCGGCGCTGATGGCGAAAAAGCGCACCCTGCCGCGCTATATGCAGCGTTACGAGCGCCCCTGGTTTCGCAAAGGAAAAGCGCTCCTCAAGGAGCTCAACGAAAAAAAACAAGCATGAACTCGCGCCGTTACCAGCCTTTTGCTTTGCGCAATTCCGTGATGTGCGCGGTGTGGTGCGGCCCGTGCCAGCCGTACACAAATACGAGCCAATCAATATTCCGCTCACCTTGATCGGGATGAATCAGTTTGCGCGAAAAATCTTCCGGCGCGAGCGAGCGCAGCAGATTCACCCAGCGCGCATGCAGCGATTCGAGCAGCACGAGCGAAGTCTCGATCGGCGTGGACCGCGAGTCGGCCAGTTCCGCCCACTTGGCCTCGGCGTACGGCTTGATCGTCGGAGCGGATTCGGTCAGCGCCAGCTTCAGCCGCACGTAGGCGTTCACGTGGCTGTCCGGAACGTGGTGCACCACCTGGCGGACGGTCCACCCGCCTTCCCGGTACGGCGTATCCAGCTGCGATTCGCCGAGGCCCTTCACCGCCGCGCGAATTTTTGCCGGCGTTTCGGCGATTTTTTCAATCGCGGACTGCCGCAAAGCGGGCGTGACGTTGGCCGGCATTGCAAATTTTCCGATCGGGTAACGCGGGTCCATTGCCGAATTCTCCTGGCGGACAGATTGGAAAGAAAAAGAATAACGGGGAAGAAATCAGGCGGTCAATTCGATATCCAGTCGTAGCCATGAAAAACCGCTTCCAAATTGGCCGCGGCCGCGCGGCGAGTGCCGGAGGCGGCCAAAAAGCCCGTGAATGTTACAATTTAGAGCCGCTGTATCTTAAACGGTGGGTTCGGAATCTAACGGTGCGGAGACGGATGGCATGGAGAACGTAGTCATCATCGGCAGCGGATGTGCGGGACTGACGGCGGCGATCTATTCCGCGCGCGCCAACCTGAAGCCGGTCGTGCTCGACGGGCACGAGCCGGGCGGGCAGCTTTCGCTGACGACGCACGTGGAAAATTTTCCGGGATTCCCCGAAGGAATCATGGGGCCGGAATTGATCGGGAATATGCGCAAGCAGGCGGAAAAATTCGGCGCGGAATTCAAATCCGGCACCGTGAGCGAAGTGGATTTGACGAAGCGGCCGTTCAAAATCACGGCCGGCAAGGAAACGTTTGAAACGAAATCCTTGATTGTGGCGGCGGGCGCTTCGGCGCGGCTTTTGGGATTGCCGGGCGAACGGGAATTGATCGGACGCGGCGTTTCGACGTGCGCGACGTGCGACGGATATTTTTTCCGCGGGAGACCGATTGCCGTCGTTGGCGGCGGCGATTCCGCGATGGAAGAGGCGAATTTTCTTTCGCGGTACGCGACGAAGGTTTATTTGATCCACCGGCGGAATGAATTTCGCGCGTCGAAAATCATGATCGATCGCGCCAAGGCCAATCCGAAAGTGGAGTTTGTCACGCCGGCGGCGATCGAATCGATTCACGCGCCGGAGGGATTGGTGACGGGAGTGACAATCGTAAACCCGGTGACGCACGAAAAAAGAGAGATCACGCTCGACGGTGTTTTCGTTGCGATCGGGCACGATCCGAACACGACCGTTTTCAAAGGGAAACTCAAGACGGACGAAAACGGATATTTGATTTCGACGCACGGCAGTTTGACGGAAATTCCCGGCGTGTTTATCGCGGGCGACGTGCAGGATCATCGCTATCGCCAGGCGGTGACCGCCGCGGGCTCCGGCTGCATGGCCGCGCTGGACGCGGAAAAGTTCCTGGAAGGGCACAATCACTCGTAACGGCCTTTGCGAGCCGTCATAATCATTGGGTATGCTCCGGTCGACACTTCTCAAGCTTTCTCAAAGTAAACGTTTTGCAAACTGGGTCACGTCCAATTCAAAGACGCGGACGATGGCGCGGCGATTCGTTGCCGGCGAATCGCTGGATGAGGCGCTGGCCGCGGCGCGTGTATGCAACGATCAAGGCATGCTGGTGAGCCTCGACTACCTCGGCGAAAACGTTTCGTCGACGGCCGACGCGCAACACGCGCGGGACGCTTACCTTGAAGTGTTCGAAAAAATCGCGGAACAAAAACTTCACGCGAATGTTTCGTGCAAATTGACGGCGCTCGGCATGGATTTGAGCACGGATTTCTGCGAAGGGCTTTTGCATTCGATCGTGGAGCGCGCGGCGACGACGGATAATTTCCTGCGCGTGGACATGGAAGGCTCGCTCTACACACAGCGGACGATCGATCTGGTGAAACGAGTGCGGTCGCAGAGTCCCGCGATTGGAACGGTGATTCAGGCGTATCTTTATCGCAGCGAACAGGACGTGCAGGATTTGCTCTCGTACGGATGCCGAATCCGGCTTTGCAAAGGGGCGTACAAGGAAGCGGCGGAAGTGGCCTTCGAGAAGAAGGCCGATGTGGACGCAAGCTACATCCGGCTGATGAGGCTTTTGCTGCCGAGCGGTTTTTATCACGGCATTGCGACGCACGATCCGCACATGATTGGAGCGACGATCCGGTGCGCGGCGGAGAATCAGATTTCGAAAGACGATTTTGAGTTTCAAATGTTGTACGGCGTGCGAGTCGATTTGCAAAAGCGGCTGGTGCGCGACGGGTACCGCGTGCGCGTTTATATTCCGTACGGCAACGACTGGTTTCCGTACTTCATGCGGCGCCTCGCGGAGCGTCCGGCGAACGTGGGCTTTTTCATCCGCAATTTCTTCCGTTGATTTCTTCGACGGGGCATTCGTTTCGTCCAAAGATGCGTTACGCTGTTCGAGGACCAAAGTTCGACAGAGTGAGGAAAAAATGGAAAACGCCCCATCTTCTCCATCTTCCCGTCTGTCCACCCTCTTCCATCAGAGGATCCGTCATGCAATCCAGCGCACCGCGGGACAGAAGGCCTAATGGTTCAGCAAGCGAAACTTGACCGGCGTAAGTTTCTGAAGACAAGCACTAAGACTGCCGGAGCCCTCCTTCTCGGCTTCTACTTTCCCGTGAAGGGACAAGCTCAGGAACCGGGGCCGGGTGCATCGCAGCGGATCTTCAAACCCAACGCCTGGCTGAGAATTACCGCCGACAATCAAATCACCGTCCTTGTGGAAAAACCAGAGCTTGGACAGGGCTCACGCACCTACACGCCGATGATGATCGCGGAGGAATTGGAGGTGGATTGGTCCGCCATTCACGTGGAGCAGGCCCCGACCAGCCCTTCGATTTATCAGGGTCTGCGTACCGGTGGCAGCGGCGGCGTGGCGAGTACATTTACGCCGATGCGTAAAGTGGGGGCGCAGGCACGCGAGATGCTTATTACGGCTGCGGCCCAGCAATGGAAAGTAAAGAAGAGAGACTGCCGAGCGGAGAACGGCACCGTAGTGCACGGTCCTACAAACCGCCGCCTGGATTATGGCGAACTGGTGGAGGCAGCGTCCGAACTTCCGCCGATAAACCCCGATGAAATCGCTTTGAAGCCGCCGAAGGATTTCCGCTATATCGGGAAACCCCTGCCGCGCACCGACGTGCCCGGCAAAGTCGATGGCAGCGCCATCTTCGGCATTGACGTCCGCGTCCCCGGCATGCTTTTCGCCGTCATCGCTCGCTGCCCATTTTTCGGCGGCAAGCTGCAAAGCTTCGACGCCACAGCCGCCAAATCCATTCCCGGAGTTCGCGCCGTTTTTGCCGTTCCCCCGCTGCCGCGCCGCTTCAACACCGCCGGCGGTGTTGCCATCGTGGCGGATTCGTCCTGGGCAGCCATACAGGGCCGGAAAAAGCTTGCGATCCATTGGGAACACGCGCCGGGCGGGGACGAAAGTACGGAATCCCTTCGCGAACAAATCCTGCAGCGCGCGGCCGCCGCTCCATCCTTTATTGCCGTGGATCGCGGTGACGCTCCCGAGGTTTTGGCGGGCGCAACCCGAACAGTGGAAGGCTTCTACGAATCGCCCTTTCAAGCACACGCCACGATGGAACCAATGAACACCACCGTCCACGTGCGAGAAAATGGAATCGAAGCGTGGTCGCCGACGCAGTTCGCCGATGAAGTTCAAGATGAAATCGCGAAACTTTCCGGTTTTCCGCTCGACAAAGTAATCGTACACATGACCCTCTCCGGCGGCTCGTTCGGCCGCCGCTTTCAGTGGGACTACGCAGCCGAGGCCTGGCAAGTCGCCAAGGAAATGAAAGTGCCGGTGCAATTGCTCTGGACCCGGGAAGACGACATGCAACACGATTTCTACCGGCCGTACAACTACCAGCGTCTCTCCGCTGCCTTCGACGAGGAAGGCAAAGTCTCCGCCTGGTCCACCCGCGTTCTCACCACCCCGATCGCCGGCTCCAACCTTTACACCGGCTACACGGAGTCGCCGAAAACTTTGCACGATCCGGCCACGATTGCGGCGCTCGAATGGTATGGCGCGGACGTTGCGCCTTACACAATCCCCAACTTTCGCCTGGACTATTCTCCCGTTGATTCAATTGTGCCGCGTTCCTGGTGGCGGTCCGTGTCCTCCTCCTACACCGTCTTTGCCAAAGAATGCTTCCTGGACGAATTGGCGCACGCAAGCGGCCGCGATCCGTTGCAATTCCGCTTGGACTTGCTCGGCGACAAATCGCCGCAGGCGACCCGGCTTCGCGCGGTATTGGAACTGGCGGCGGAAAATGCCGGCTGGGGCAAGCCGTTGCCGAAGGGGCGCGCGCGCGGACTCGCCTGCCGCTCAGGAGAAAGCTGCACCGCGCAGATTGCGGAAGTCTCGGTGGATGGCGAAGGCGCCGTCCGGGTTCACCGGGTAGTGAGCGCCGTCGATTGCGGCATCGCCGTCAATCCGGATGGCGTGCGTGCGATGACCGAAGGCGCCATCAACTTCGCGCTTACGGCCGTGCTCGCGGGTGAGATCAGCATCAAGTACGGCGAAGTCCAGCAGAGCAATTTCCACGACTACCAAGTCCTGCGAATCAATCAATCGCCCGAGGTCGAAGTTCACATCGTCTCAAGCACTGAACATCCGAGCGGTGTAGGCGAACTGGGCGCCATGCTTCTGCCGGCGGCGGTGGTGAACGCCGTCTTCGCCGCCACCGGCGTGCGCGTGCGGCGCCTGCCCATCGATCCAAAGCTTCTGAAACGCTCGCAGCACCCAGCTTCCCGTGGAGGTGACTGATGCACCGCAGGTATTTCCTGGAGCGCTCGTCGAAGGCCGCGGCCGCTTTGGCGTGTTCCTCTTTATTCCCGTTTTCGGCGCTGGGCAGCGCCAAGCCCAAGCGCATTCTAATCCTCGGTGGCACATTTTTCTTGGGCCCCGCGCTGGTTGAGGCGGCCGTGGCGGAGGGTCACACCGTCACACTCTTCAATCGCGGCATGACCAATCCCGATCTTTTTCCCCACCTCGAAAAACTTCGCGGATTCCGCGGCCGCGATGCCGGCGACCAGGATTTTTCCTCCCTGGCGCGCAGGCACTTCGACGTCGCGCTGGACGTTTGGCCGAGCGACCCTGTCACGGTCGCATCAGCCGCGGAATTCCTGAAAGATCGCGTCGGCCAGTATCTCTACGTCTCTTCCATCGCCGCCTACAACGGCAAGGAATTTACACGGCCGGGCATAGACGAGAATGCCGCCCTGGAACCTTGGGACGGCCCGGGCCGGAAATACAGCCGGGGCAAAGCGGAAAGTGAACGAAGGCTGCACGCCATTTTCGGCGAAAAAATCACCATCGTCCGGCCAGGCCCGATCAAGGGTTCTCGCGACACGACTCCAGACCTTTTCGCGTGGTTGGTGCGCGCGCAAAGCGGCGGCCGGCACATCGCCCCCGGCGACGGCAGCGACCAGGTGGAAATGGTGGATGTGAAGGATGTCGCCCGCTTCCTGATGCACGCCATTAACCGCTCGCTACAGGGCACCTTCAACTTGACGGGAAGGCCCGTGAGTTTTCGCGATTTTCTGAAGGCGTGTAATGCCGCGACGCTCTCCGAAGCCCAGTTTGTTTGGATTCCTCAGGATTTCCTGCACCAACATGGACTCGAAACGGACGATGCCCTGGGTGTGTTTGCCGGCAATTTTCCTTTTTGGCGGCCGGCAGGAGCAAAGCCTGGCCTGTGGCAGGTGAGCAGCGAAAAAGCCTTCGACGCGGGCTGGCAAACCAGACCGTTCCGTGAAACAGCGCTGGACTGTCTTGCATCATTTCGCTCGCAAGGCGAGACGTTGGATTGGAGCGACTATCTTTCTGCGGACAAGGAGAAGCAAGTACTCGACGCCTGGGAGCATCGTTCCTCATGATCGCAGCGACGAAATGGGGCGATGGCGGAGCGGCCGGCGAACGTGGGCTTCTTCATCCGCAATTTCTTCCGTTGATTTCTTCGACGCCGCAGTTCGTTTCGCCCGAAGATGCGTTGCGCCGTTCGAGGACCAAGGTTCAACAGAGTGAAGAAAAAATGGAAAATGTTCTATCTTCCCGATCTTGCCATCTATCCCCCATCTTCAAACCAACCGCAAGACCCGCGCTCACACTTCGCGGGCAGGGGCACCCTCCGCGTTTCTGTGAGCTGAGGAACTGACAATTACTGTAGTGTTATTATAACTACCAAGGCAGACTTGCCGAACATGTCCTGCCTGCCACCCGCCGTGAACCAGGTTGGGCTCTCAGTTAGCGAGAAGCCGTGTCTCTCCTGTACGACTGGAAAACCGGAGCTTATTATTTTGTTAATCCGGCAGCATTCCCGTAAAGCTGACCGGGATGCGCTGGATCTTGGCACACTACGGCGTTGAGGTCTGCCGAATACAAGGGACCATTTTCTGGGTGATTGTGCGGGTCGCTAGGCCAATAGGGGTAAGCGCAATACCAAACCTTGTAGGATCCCATGTTAGCGGACGCGCCGAGGAAGTCACCGGCGCCTGGCAGCAATCTGGTGGCACCGGCGTATCCGCTGGCCATGGCGATATCAACGGTAATTTGCACACCGCAATTATTTACGCCGTAGTACATTCCGCTATCTGGCTGGCTGTCGTAAAAGAGTTTCACGGAAACGCGCAGGCAATTGGGTGGAAGTTGCGGCACGATTGCCGGTTGAGGGGACGCCGTGCTGTTTCCGCTTGCGCCCAAGCCATTTTCCGAGCCTGAGTTGCTATTTGCGGATGTTAGCTGCTGGTTCTGTTGAGTTGAAATCGCGGCCGTAGCGTTCTGCCGTTGCGGCCGAGCTTGTGCGGCGGCTTGCTGCGCTGCTAGCCGATCTTGCGCCGCCTGGCGCCGAGCGGCATCGTTTGCCGCGCCAATCGCGAGCATTTGCGCGCTCTGTTGATTCGCTGCGTGGAGAATCGCATTGGGATCCGACGCTCCCGGCATGCTTTGAAGAACGTTAATGGCCGTGTCTACGGCGCTCTGTTTGGGCTCCCGTTGCGGCGGGTCGTCGTCGTCATCTAATTTACCGAGCGCTGCCCAAGCGGAATCTCCATTGGTAGGGGTACCTTGTATGAGCTCGGATGCTAGCCTATTATCGAACGCAGATTTCTCGTTAGTATTGGTTTGTTGGCGCCTAGACCTCGCCGCAGCCACGTCCTCAGAACCGCCGAACTCTCTGTTCAGACGCATACAGGAATCGGGATTCGAGAATTTTTCGCAGGACAGCTTCAAAACAGTGGCTTGTATCTGTTTGTTTGCCATTTTGTTGGACAGCGCAATGGCACCGTTAATGCAAGAGTCCCCTTCTTGCGCACAGTTGGGAGCGTAGAGGAACACGGCCATGGCCGTCGTATAGTCGCCGCGTTCTTCGTAGAAAGACCAAAGTGCATGGCAAGGCTCTGCATCCTTATGGTGGCGAAACGCGCATTCTCGCTGGTAGGCTAGCTCCGTGGCATGGCTAGTGACACCGAGATATCGATTCAGCAAATACGCAAGGCGGCGGCATGCGTCGGAAACATCATAATTTAAGCGATCATTATAGTAGTCATTGGTATTACAGCTCTTGACATCCGTATTGTAATATATGAAGCCTTTTGCTTTCAGCTGATTCTTTTCTGCCCTCGATAATTCTATTTTTTCGCTTTTCGCGCGATCGAGCATCGCAACGATATCGCTACCCGAAACTGTAGCCGGAGCGGCGGATTGTCCGTGAGCCGAAATCACGCAGCCAAAGAAAGTAAGGAAGAACGCGAGCGCCGCCGTAAAGCGAGAGTTTCGAATGTGTTGAAGTGCCAGCGAGCCGTGACGATTCATGTTTGGTCTCCGAGGGTAGAAAGCCGCAGGGCGGATTCACATACCGGTAATTCGTACGCCGCTAATTCAAACGCAAGCCTGCAGGGAGGGATGGTGGCATTCCGATGAAGTGTGAGCTAATGGTACGCTAGTACTGTTTGGGACAAAGAGTTACCCCGAAAATGGGCGGCTAGGTTGACCGCGAACCGGCAACGGCGAATTGCAAGATTATCGTCAAAAGGCGGCGCAACTTAAGGAGCGCGGACGAACCGGAAATGGACCGACCACACGCCTGGGCGCGGTCAGTTGAGAATCGCAATTGTGCCGCGTACAATCAGATGATATTGTTCGCTGGCCGAAGGCCAAATAGAACGCAGCGTGAATCGCCGGAATGAGAACTGAGAAGAGCCTCCGGCCGCGGTTCCGAGCAATGGAGAAGCGTGAATGGCTTATGTGATTGCCGAGCCGTGCATCGGCACGAAAGACACCGCTTGTGTGGACGTCTGCCCGGTGGATTGTATCCACCCGCGCAAAGACGAGGCGACGCACGAGAGCGTGACGCAGCTATACATCAATCCGACGGAGTGCATTGACTGCGGAGCTTGCGTGCCGGTTTGCCCGGTGACGGCGATATTCGCGATGGAAGATCTGCCGGAGAAGTGGCAAGCGTACGCGGCGGGGAATACGGAGTATTACGCGCAAAAGTAAGAGTTCGGGAAAGTGCGGCGGCAGGACTTTTTGGCGCTCAAGTTCAGGCTTGGGCGCCATTTTTTTTCGAACGCCGGCTCAGAGCTGCAATTCGTAGAGACGGCTGCGAGAGCGCGAACGCGGAGGAGTGAGGCGCCG
>Ga0209166_10000284_pt1 | contig 63022 bp, 100 predicted proteins | sample Coa_R1_3_FD_187151 | JGI IMG/M metagenome (GOLD analysis project Ga0209166, IMG submission 187151) | Surface soil microbial communities from Centralia Pennsylvania, which are recovering from an underground coalmine fire - Coalmine... | ecosystem: Environmental > Terrestrial > Soil >...
CTTCGTTTAAACGCCCAACCCCAACGATCTGGACGATGAAAGTGTTGCTCATCATTCAGATGCGCTCGAGCAGTTTGGAGCACCGAAATTAGGTCATCTAGCCAGAAGCTAGAAAAGGTATTACCAATTTCGAACCAATGTTCGTCATCCTCGCCAAGTAATTGGATGCAAACACGGTTATCGTTATCGCTCCGGCTCTCAAAGCGAACTCCAAATTGGTTACCCTTGAAATCAGTTCCCATCATATTACGGCACCATCCCCGCGCCTGGGTAGCGGCAGAGCAAGACCAGCACAGCGAGGAATAGCGCGAGCGGGAGGAATGCACCGAAGGATTTCACAATTCCTCGTCGGGGAATTTCGCTTCCCATTGCGCCTGCGATCTCTTCAGTACTGAAAAATGCCACCACGCCGGAAGCCTCACAGTGACATCCCAATGGATCGACTCTTTCAGGTAGTGCCAGAACATCACCCACAACGCGGTGTAAATGCTTCCGAATAATCCTCTGAGGATAGTCGCTATGGGCGTAACGATCAAGAAGACATCCAGCACTGCGGGAACGCGATTGCAGGCGTAAAGTTCAATGATTTTGGTCAAGCGAGTCGCGCCGTCCAATACCTGCTGGGAGTTTTTCACTCGCCGATTCGTGTAATCGAAAGTGCTCATTTCGAGCCCTCCAGCGCGGCGATGATGAGGCCGCATGCGTAGCCAAGGGCAATGGCTGTGAGCACGAGTATCATTGAGTGCCTCCACATTGCGTGCCGAGCAACAGCGCATGACCAGCGCGGCAGAAAACGCAAAGATTCAGACCGCCTACGCGCTTCAGGCACGCTAGACACTTGCGCTCGTCGCAACCGTCGCACGAGCCCCAGCAGCGCCAGCATGTGGCCTCCTTGCAGCTAGGGCATATGTCGGTGCGGTCGCACGGGCTAGAGCAGCACTCGCATTCAGCGCGTGCCGCAGGATAATCATACTCACTTCCGTATAGCATTTGCATCCTCCTGCCGCTCCGTGGTCATGTTTCGGCTGCGCACGGTGATGTTATGCGCCTGGACATCGTGCTCCGCGCAGTGAGTACCCAATGCCGCATCGAGCGACTCTTGCACGTTCACAATGTCTGCCGCATCGCCCTCGACCTCCAGCACGATCGTGATTATCGCGCGACTCATGCCACCTCCGCTTGGACTGGTACAGAGCACCAATCATCCGTGTGGAAGAAAGTTAGGCCAGCAACGCTCTCAATATGCCCGCGATGCGTTACCGCCTGCGATTTGCCCAAGACCCCGTCGTCAGTGCCGCGGCGTCCGCATTTCCCACATACGATAACGCGACGGTTATACGGCCCGATCTTGCGCCCCAACCGTGCCCCTGTGAAGTCGTAATCCTTTTGCATTTCACTCGGGCCTCCTAAACCCTTATCCGCCCCGCTCTACGAGTGGAGCCGGTAAGAGAGCCGAAGATTCGGGCGCCCGATGCTCTGAGCGCCCTATTCGGCCAGGAGTGACTGAAGGGCTCAGTCATACCGAAGTCAAGCCGGGTAGCCACAGGATGTACGCGCTATCCCGATACCCGGAGTAATTCAAATCCAGCGAGCGAATCTGCCAGCCCGAATGCCGATGCAAGCCGACCCAGTTCCCATGTCCCATGCTGTAGTTATCGCGATGCTCTACGCCAGCCTCGCTGCCCTCAATCACGTATTCAACGCGCCCGTCATCGAGCAACATGCACTCAGAATTGCTAGATATCGCCTTTTCCGCATCCGCGCGTGAGTCGTACCATTCGCCGTGGAGTTTCCAAGTTGGCACATACGAACCCTCAGTGCGATAGTATCCGTTCTGCCTCGAATCAGGACCGCGCCACACTGCCTTGATGCGAAAGTCGCCGCAGTTCGGCCCTAAGTGAGCCGTAGGAGCGTACCGCGCCGCAGCACGCCTCAGTTGCCGGAAGTCCTCCCGCTTGCCAGTCCTCCAACCAATCGCCACACGCCGAGTAGTGCGCGAGCCGAAGTAATCGCTCTGGCTGTCGGATTGGTCCTCCTCTAGTTCGGCAATGATGAGAGCCTGCGCCTTCGCCGGCCGCAAGGTGTCCAGCGCGGTCCAGCATTTGTGCGCACGCTCTAGTGCCAGTTCGCGCTTACGCTGTTCGGCCTGATGGTCGTAGCGCGAGGCAAGCCCAACTTGCACTTTGCGCGGAATCTCGTAAATGTTCGTCTCGATTGTGGGTGTCATGTTCGTAATCTCCATTACCATTTCTCACGCGAGTTCAGCTCCGCTCCGCGTGCCCATCGCCGCCAGGTTGCCATTGAGCACTGAGTGAAGCGCCCATTGTTGAGATACGACACCGTTCCATTGCGCGTCACTGATTTGACGTGCCGAACGATCTGGCCGTAGTTGCTCGTGAAGGTCCACATATCGCCCCGCTGAGGATCATTCAGCCGCTTTGGGCGAATGTTCCCGCACGTCTCAGAGTGATACCCAGCCATTCCGCCGCAATCGCGACACGGCGGGTTCGGCGTGTTCACTTTGACTTTGCCGATCACGCTACGCCTCCAGGATGCTTCGGGCATAGCATGGACGGATTCTCCAGGGCGCATGTGCAGACCTCGCCAGGGATGCCAAGGTCCGAAGGTTGGTCCACTTCGCCCATGCAATTGTCAACCAGATCGCGCAGAGTACGCGCGGACTTCTCAACGGGGCAGCCGCTTTCAGGTGAGCAAAACGTCAATTCATGCGTGACGCCCTTGGTTAAGTCGCGATGAACCACTAATTCATCGAGGTTCGCGTCAAGCCAATCGAGACGGCGAGTGTCCTCTTGACGTTCCATGATCGCGTTGATAAGCGCCGTCTGGTCGGCATCGGTCAGCCTATCGTGCGCTGCCAAGTAATGAGGCGCGAAAACCGTCATGCGAATCTGTTGCAGCCGGGCTATAGCGAGGCGTAAAGTCATTCGCTTTGTCCCCTACCTTCCAACCGATCCACATAGCAGCCGGGATGCGCCGATTCCCAACGCTGGATAACCTCGAACTGTCGCAAGTGATCGGGATATTCAACGAGGTCATTACCGCGTGCCGTCGCTGAGGACCAATCGACCATCCATCTCTGCGCGTTCATCGCTGCTCCTCCCGCGTGCTCTGCGCCTCGCCGACGGCCTTCAGACACGCATCTAGCAGCCGTCCGTAAAATGCCGCTACAATCGCTTCGCGCATCGGTTTTCCGCGCCTTAGCGCCTCATCGACCGATTCCACGGCTTGTAGATACTGCCCTAGCGCGTATCGGTTATATCCGCGCCGACGTGATGCGGCCATGTCGTAAGCTGTGACCGCGTGCGCCAGGCGAAAGTGGATTACGTCTGAACTGAGAAGTGTGGGCGTCATAAACGTATGTCCTCTTTGGGGTCTCCGGCTTCAGGGTCCCAGTTGCGGCGTCCCTCGTTTAGGTGGGCGTATTGCTCTGGAGACATGCGCCTTGCGATCGGCAGGTTCAGTGAAGGCGCTTTGAACGGACCAGCGGTAAGTTCCAATTTGCGTTCGGCGAGCAATCGCGGCACGCCGAAATATCCATGCTGGTTCTGAATTGCGAGCCTAGCGCGCCGATAACACATAAGGCGCGATTCACCGCGAAAGCAGACATTTTGCCTGTAAAACTTGTACCAGTCCGGGAGAGAACGTAAGCGTGGTGTCATGTTAGCGCGCCTCCATCTGCGGGCCGGTTGCAGCGATTTCGGCAGCCGCACAATAGTTCCAGACCAATTCTTGCTCAAACTTCGCATCGTTGAGCGGCAGGCGATTGACATAGCCGATAGCAGCACTCCAAATCGTCTTATCTGCGCTCACCCAACCCTTTGTTGCCGCGTAGCGGCCTGTGTCGGCGCCTTTGTCGCGAGCGGCCCTAATGTATTCTGCGCGTTCCTGTTTGCTCATGCCGTCACCCCCTTCATTGGGCCGATCCACCGAATCAGGTGACTCGGCAATACTTCGATCAATCCCGCACCTTTGAGAATGCCGAGAATCTTTTCGTAACCCTGAAACGTCACGCGGCCCATGAGTACGGCGTAAATCGTGCCGCTTGGGCATTCGCCGGCCTCGCGTATCGTTTCAGCTACAGCCATAATAACGGCCGCGCCTGCTTTCAATTGCTCTTGTGTGGGCATTAGCGCACCTCCATTCTGGCGAGGTTCACGTCTTTAATCCAACACGCCCGTCCCAACTTGTCTGAGTGGTCAAAACTAACGCGGCAAATCGTTGTACCCAAATACCTCAAGATCCCACGTTTGCCATTTACCGTAACGCTGGCCCCTATTCGCAATTCCGTGCCGTGCTTTGATATGCATGCCATTCTGAAAGCGGCTCCTATCCGCTGTGTCGATGCTCTGACCCGACGCCTCTCGGCGTTTCGCCCGAATCGCACGGGCTCATCAGGGGCCTTAGGCTGCAACTGCTTTATCTCGCACGGTGTAGAAAGCCGCATAAGTGCCTGTTTCGTGACAATTGGCATTGTAGAAACAGAACTCTGTGACGGTCGCGTCGAATAGGCTTTCTACCGTCGGATAGGTGGGCGTTAGATTTCGCTCTTGCTTAATGTGCTCCGGATCGATCATCATTCCCAGTGAGAACGGGAATCCAGGACGCATCTTGTGAGCGATAATGTAGAACGGCTCGCCTTGAGCCCACAGTTTGCGAGCCCCTGCCTTACTGATCCGTGTGAATGTCGATGCCGAATCGCTAATCTTTAACCTTGTCATCCCTTATCAGCTCCTATCTGACAAGATCAGAATAGCAGCACCTAGCTGCGATTGCAAGAGCTAAATTGTAAAACTTTCTTTACGATTGCGCGAGGTGTGGCAAGCTACACACCTGCACTTAGAATCATACGCATGCGGAGCTTTGAAGCGAACTCCGCCAGAGTGAGTCTTACGCCTCAGGCTGTTCCGCCGCGCTCGCTCGCTCATTATGATCGCGTCTGGAATGCTAGCAGGATCGGTGTCAGGATGATACGGCCGCATCGCGTACCATTCTATACGCAACTAGCTGGCTGTGTCAACAGGCTTCACAAGATACGGCCGCCCCGGCTTCCGCTTCTCCTTCGGCTTTGCTGGCCGACCAGGCGGTCGCCGATCCCGCACCGCGTCCAAATCCTCAGGCTCTATGTGGTAGCAGAATGCCCGAGTAATGGTCGCCTGTAATTTGTCTGCCCGAATCATCGCCACAATTGAACTCGCACTCAACCCGAGCTCCTCAGCCGCCTCTTTCACTGTCATTTAACGAATTGTACTCTTTGCCACTGTTTCATGCACTGTCCACAAGGTTTACAGTCATAATTGTGCGGCAGCGTCTAATTTAATGCGTCGGGCCCATCGCGACGACCATACTACCGCCATCCTGCAAGCTGCGTCATAGGCCCAACGCGGCTGCCAGACACCCTGCATAAGCCAAATTAATACTTACTTGCTAGGGTATAAATCAAACCGTGTGTATATTCCGACACGTGTCAATGTTGACACACTCTGTAGCACGATAGGCACGGATCGTATTCAACTTCCGATAGTGTTGTATTATGTAAACTCGCAAGTGTATGATAACGCTCATAACGGCATGTAATCGTGCTACGCCTGCGAGCTAAGTGCTTTGTTTGCGACATTCGTGCTACGCTTTGCGCCAGGTCGAAGGTTCGATGATTGGCGAGCTGGCGCGATTGTCCAGGGGGGTACCGGGGGTGCTGAGGCGGCGGTTTGACTGCGCTCAGCTATATCAAAAAAAAGGAAAAAATGGAGGGTGGTAGGGGGTCTGCGACTGAAACGGCCCCTACTCGTGGGTATTTCAACCGCGATGTCACTGATATTATCTCACGGGAAAAGTCTTTACAATTCTAAACCATTGAGTTCACAATGATAACTAGGCTTGACAAATGAAACCTGTAAAAGTGAGTTACACGAAATGAAAGGGAAAAGGCCAAAAGGGAAGAAGGTGGAGGCGGTCGTGGAGATACACGAAATATGGGTGAGGAAGGATGGGAAAATAATTCAGTGGCAAGCGATCGGGAAGGAAGTTCCGAAGGTGGTAGGGGAGTGGCCGGAGGCGGAAGCGCCTGTATTCTTCGCGCCCACGGTGGAACGGTTTGAGCGGGAGCGATTAAGGTTTACGTAAAGCTGGCACAATCCTAGGTTGCAAAGGGGCGGGGGATGGGAGTAAGATTGCGGCAAAGAAATGCTATGGAACTGGCTGCTGCTGCCGTGGCGGGTATTGCAGGTCATCGCGCAGGTGCATATGGACTGTCGGCGGGCACAGCGGAGGGTACAGATTCGGCGTATGGTTGCGGGAGGCAGCGGGGTGGACGATAAGGTTTGGGCGGGTCCGATGGTCGCACCGGCAGGCTTGGCGGAACTGATGCATCCGGCGGAATGCCCGTGTACTGATTGCGTGATTCAGCGCCGGATAGAGCGACAGAGTCGGCAGGAACCTTACGAACAATTGGTGACGCTCGAGGACGAGGTCGCGCTGGCGGAGATTTTTGCCAAAGGATTATGAGTGTGGTCGCCATGTCGGAAACTGCGGCCGAGCGGGCGCAAAGGATCGCCAATCGCCAAGTGTGGCTGGACGGCTACGCGCACGGTTGCATCGCGTCCGATAAGGTGAAGCAGGAGCGAATAGTCGGCTGGGTGGCGCTATACTTCGCGATCGGCGCGATTGTCAACAGTGCAGTGATAGCCGTAATTTACAGCGGGTTCTTTGAGTGACCGAAGCCGAGTACGACGCCGCCTATCTCGCCCGCTGGGGATGCACGGTGGAGGAAGCGATGAGCACCAAGGCTGACAGTGCAGACAGCCACGTGGATGGCTCAGGAGCCGAGAGCGGCGGGTCATCCGGCGTGAAGACCACCGACCCGCTGTAGCCACCGTCAATTCCGCCCAAGTCAATCTCCACGAAGGAATGAATCGTGCGGTCGGCCATGTACGGGAATAGCGGGCCGCTCAGGTAAGCGGCATACATGTACGAGGAATCGGCCCAGGCGTCGAAGGTGACATGTTGCGCCACGCCCGACATGAAAGGTAGCCGCTCCATCGCGTACTCTGGCGTAGATCCGTAGGGCTCGTACCCTGGCGTGGTCAGATACCACGGCGCGGTGATCGTCGCCCAAGAATCGAGATACTCGCCGCAGGGGCAGCCCTGGAACGATGTCGCCATGGTCGTGACGTACAGGTCGAGATAGCCGAACCCGCCACTGCTGGATTGCACGGTAATATCTCCGCTCCAGCTCGAGTGCTGCGTTATGCGCACCTGAGCCATTGGTGCGTTAGCAGGGTCGGCGGGAATTGCTAGGTCGGCATCGGCGAACATGCCGAGCGGTGACTGGCCAGTAACGATCAGGCTGGCTTGGAGGCAGAACGGGAAAAGCAGGAGGGTGAAACGCATCGCGGGAACCTCTGATGGTATTCTAAAGGCAATGAGGATACCATGCAAGAACCAAAGACCATTTTCGCGGAAGGAGAGTACTGGACCGTGAAGCCGCACCGCCGTGGACTTGTGGCGATCTGCGAAAAGCTTGACCTGAAGGTGACAGCCGCGGATGAGGGCACGCTACGGAAGGCTATTAGCGAGACCATGGAATTGCTCTGTGTTTAGTGATATGCTCAGGGGCATATGAATTCGACTCTGGATACCGCACTTCAGAACGCCGCCGCCGCTGAAGCAACTTATCAAGCCAGTTTAGGTAACGTAGCAACCATCCAAACGGCCATCGACACGGCCACGACGCCGCTCGAACCGGCGAAGGCCAAACTCGCAACAGACGCGACAGCCTTTAACGCCGCGATGGACACGCTCAGTCAGGCCGCGCTGGCAGCAAAGGTGCCGACCGCATGACACTCCAAGTCTGGTTCTGGCTGTTCATGGCGCTGTGGCTGGTCTTCGGCATCTGGCGCGGCCGTACGGACGGCTGGCCTTTCTGGGGCGGCCACTTCTTACTGTTCGTGCTCTTTGCGATTCTCGGGTGGCAAGTTTTCGGCTCGCCCGTGAAATGATTCCGCGCAGTTACTACGTCGCTAACTCGGCGATGATTCCCTGCTCAGCATCCGACCTTGACTCTGACCCGCGCGGCATTATCTGGATATTCGAGGAGCCCGATCCACGAGGGGTCTACGTGATGGGAGTAGATCCGAGCGGCGGCATTCCACTATGGAATCGTTACGCCAGGACCGATTCTGACCACCGCACCGATAACGGCGCCATACAGATTTTAAAGGTTGGCCGCGGCGAGGAGATCCCAGATAAGCAAGTGTGCGAGTTCGCCGCCCCGATCGACCCGGAAGATTTGGGCGAGGTTGCTAACATTGTCGGGCGGGTGTACGGCGGCTCAAGCGAAGAGGGTCAGGCTAAGGCCATCATTGAGATTCAACCCGGACCTGGCTTGCTCACTCAACGCAAGCTCATAAGCTACGGCTACACGAATCTCTTCGTCTGGTCCTACTTGGACGGCGCCACGCTCACGCGCACCAACACGATGGGTTGGACATCGACGCCCCGCACACAGCGCGACCTGTGGCTCCGTTCAAGTCGGCATATGATTCACGGGCTTTGTGACCTGTCGAGCCCTTGGCTGATCGAGGAAATGGCCGACGCCGAAATGAACATGGCGAAGATGCGCGCGCAGTCCGTCTATGGCAAGCATGACGATAGGCTGATGGCGTTGATGCTCGCCATTTGGTGCGCGCGTGAGTGGTCGCTCGACGTGGAGACGGTGCCGAGCGACTTAAGGACTGATGCAAAGCCGGTTGACCCACAGGCGTGCGACATGACATACTCCCAGATGATGGACCAGTGGGAAGAACAGTTCTGCGCGTTAGGAGAGGAACGATGACTCTCATGGATCTGAGTCGCCGCGCGCTTTTGAAGTCGCTTGCGGCGCTGGTCACAGCGCCGACAATTCCAGTGATGGCTGCGGCCAAGCCTAATCGTCATTGGATCAAACCGCACTTTTCCGGCTTTCAGCCCATGCCGGCAGCTTTGTCTGTGGCTGGGCAGATCATTGGACAGCGTTCGGACGGTATCCATTTTTGTTCCAGTGTAAGAATTGACCTAGTAGACCTTGAAATGGAACTCAGAGAGGAGCGAATACCGCTAGACATTCTGAGCATGAGAAATCTTACGCCGACCGAGGCTGGGCGCTTCTCTCCGTTGATCGCAACGCGCATGGAAGCCGCCGCCGATCTATTCAACTCTTTCCTGAATTGCGATTGCACGCTCCGTACGCAATGCGCTCAGCACTACCGACCTATGCCGGAGTTGAGTCCTGAAGAATTGGCAGAATTAGAGGAGGAACTCGCATGAGCGGTGCGGCCAAATACGACGATGAAATCAAGTACGAGACGATAGTCCCCGCCGCGCTGACGAAAAAGTTAAAGGCAAGCACGCAGAACATCACGGGTCAACTGCTTCGCCTGCCCCTACGCTTCGAGGAGATGTACGTCTTCATGCAGGAGGCCGATCGTGCTGGCATGGAACTCGAAGAATACCTTGCGCGCCAACTCCGCGACTACGGACGCACCAAGACTGGCTCGTACATCGTCAATCCCGACGAACGCCGCGAGATCGAACAGATTTTAGGTATAAACCTAGGCATCTCAACGACAAGCCTCTCGCGGCATATCAAACTTCTGGCCGTTTGCGGCTTGCAGGGCACGGCTGTACTGTTCCCGGTCGATGTCATCAAGCGGCTTCGCTCACGCTGCATCGGTAAGCAGGATTTCAAGGTGTGGCTGGAGAAGACCGTCATCCAGCAGATGAAGAACTACGTGGGGATGTGATGCGCTGCGGCAATTGCGAGCACGAGATGGTCATCGGGGATTGGCCCTTCTGCCCACACGGGCAAGCCTTCACGCACGACGCCCAAATCTCCGACCGCGAGGCCATCGTCCTGTACGAACATCCGACTAAGGGCGTGCGCTGGCCAGGGCGCAACGACGCGCCGATTCCCGCGCATTTTGCATGCGAGGGCTTCGTGCGCAAGGAGTATAAGGGAGGGATTGCCGATGTGCGAAGAATCGAAAAGCAGCACGGGGTCACCAGCGAAATCGGGAATTACGACCGAAGCGGACACGCCGACAGAGAATAAACGTGTTAGGCTGTAAACTAAGTTTACATGCCAGCGCCATCACGAACCGCCTTACCCTTCCGCGAAAGAGAAGCCGAAAATTACGAAAAAGATCTACTGGGCTTTTGCAATGAGGCGATTCAACAGGGCGATGCCTACCTTCGAGCGCAGACGGGGTACGACAAGATTCAGAAATCCATCGACGCGATCATGTCGGTTGAGGATTCCCCTCGCGCCTCGTCACTCTCCGACACGAAAGCGAACCACACGGGCAAGACGGCGCTTGACCTCGCATCCCTCCTGACTGACACCAAGCCATTCTGGGAATATCGCACGCCGCCAGGTTCCAGCTTCGGCAAAATTGCCGAGAACCTAGGCAAGTGCTCGCAGTACTGGTATCTCCAGAAGCGCATCGACATGCGGCAAGGCGATGTCATCAAGTACGCTCTAGCCGGAGGTACGGGCTATCCGCACATCACTTGGAACCCGAAGACTCTCGACGCAGACATGACCGCCGAGGACCCGCGCGACGTGCTGCCGATCTCGCCCGTCGAGCACGACACCCTGCAATCGGGACTCGGCGTCATCATCCGGCGTGCCCGAGTTCCCTGGTTCGTCCGTAGTCAATACGGCATCGACGTGCCTCCCGACAAGGACGGCTCATCGACTGGCGGGGCCGCAGTCGCATCCTCACGAGCGATGCGATTGCTGGAGAAGTTGGGAGGGTCACCGTTCTGGGATGTGCTAACTAAATCGAAGCCCGCACGCCAAATGCCACGACTGCCGACCGTGGATGTATTCACGATGTACATCCACGATGATCGCGTGAACGAAGAGCGGTATCCGGTTCAGATTGGCGAATTCGACCGTGAAGGGAAGCCGCTGAACAATTGGTCGTACATCGTGGAATCCGGCGAGGAACTCTACCCGCGCGGGCGCATGGTGGAATTCTGCCGCACGCACAAGAAGCCTCTATACGACGGGCCGAATCGCTATTGGCACGGCATGTTCCCACTGCCGAAGCTAACGCTCGATCCATGGCCCTGGACGTTTCTAGGCAAGGGCGGCTTGTGGGACACGCTACCATTGCAAGGGACGCTTAACCGACTCCTGCGCGTTATTGACGATCAAGTCGAGAAGATTGGGCGCCCTGATATCGTTGCCGACAAGAATTCCATCTCAGAAGGGGCACTGAATAAGATTGACACTCGGCGCGCCGGACTTAAGATTCGCTTCAATCCGATGTCCGGTAAGGGCGTCGAGATCGTCAAGAGCAATCCTATCGACGCCTCGATCATGAACTTAGTGCAGTTCATCATCAGCCAAATCAAGGAACTGTCCGGCGCGGCCGACCTCGGGCAGTTGATGAAGCTCAACCAACTGCCGAGCGATGACACGATCAGTCGCATTGTGGAGGCGATGAGTCCAGCCGTGAGAGCTCGGTCGCGGGCACTCGAAGCCTATGTACGCGAGTTCGCGACGATCATGGCGTACAATTTCCTCCAATTCTACACAGAGCCAATGTGGATGGAGATTTGCGGCCCGAACGCGGTTACGCCCGATTGGTTCGACTTCGATCCTGGAACGTTCCTGCCCGATTACATCCATCGCAGCGACATGGATAGGCGCGGCATTCCCACGCGAGCGGCTTTGGACCGTGGCCCCTTGCCGCGGCAAGACCGGGCGAAGGAACTCATGCGGAGCGTGGCCTTCCACGTCGCGCCTGGTTCTTTGCTGGCGGCGTCGGCAATGGAACACAAACTCTTGCTCCTGCAATTGTCGCGAGCTGGGTTAATCGATCACTGGACCTTGCTCGAAGCGCTGGAGATTCCAAACGTGGGAGATGCACCGGCTGGCACAATTACTGATAGACTAATGGCTGAGCAAAAGATGGGGCTCGGGATGCAAGTGAGCGCGGCAGGCCGAAAGGCGAGCGGACAGAAAATGCCAAGGCAGGTGACAAAAGAATCATGATGAAGCGTGGAGAGATTCGTACATGCGCTTGCGGTTGTGGAGAACCAGCCGCAGTTTATCGTAACGCCAAGGGAGAAAACAAGGGCTGGCGAGGATATGCACGCGGCCATTCTCCATGCGAAGGACTTGAGGTAAAAGTGCCCTCCCAATCGGTAGATCTAGCCTACATGGCGGGAATTATTGATGGTGAAGGTTGCATTTATGCCAGAGTCGTACTGTATCCCAAAAGAGGCATGAGCACGTTCCTCCAACTATCAGTCACTATGTGCTCTCCCTCGGTCATCGAATGGATACATGAGAATTTTGGCGGAGAAATTTATCTTTCCTCGCCTCCTTCTGGCGCTCGCCGCGAGCGATTTCATTGGCAAGTCCGAGGCGCAAACATAAGCATTGTTCTCTCGGCAATCCTCCCCTACCTAAGAGAAAAGAGCGTCAGGGCCATTCTCGCGATGGAATTAGCTGGACTAATCAAGCGAGGAGGAAAGAATATTGGGCAAGAAGAGGTAAGTCGTAGGCAGGATCTAGCGGGTAAAATCAAGGCTTTTAATCAGGCCTTGTTGAGCGAAGATCCGGCCAGGAATGTACCGATTAATTGAATCGTAGTTCGCAGTGGCAGTGAAAGGAGCGAATAGTGGTACATGATCTTGCAAAGATTACGGGGGCCGATACAAACCCTCACGCCCTCTTGTCGGTTAGAACTTCCGCCTGTTGGGTTCAACTCATAGCTGATCCGGGCAATACGAGCCCTGTGAATGTTGGCGGTCCCACCTTGGCGACAGGACGTGGACTCCCTATCGCTAAAGGAGCCGGTCAATTGTTCCCGCCCGTTGCGGACATTAACAGTTACGATCTGCAAAAAATCTTTTACCAGTTCGGCACGATTAACGATGTGCTCTGGGTAACGTACCATACGAGGTGAGCAAATGGCTGGAACAATATTCGGCAAGCCGCGCGATGAGGTTGTAAAGCGCCCCGGCGCGTTCTCGGCGAAGGCAAAGAAGGCTGGGATGTCCACGGCTGGCTTCGCCAAGAAAGAGGAACACGCGAAGGGCAGACTCGGCAAGCAGGCGCGGCTGGCGGAAACATTCGCGCACATGCGAGCCAAAAAGTAGTACAATTCAACGCAAGGAGACAGAACGCAATGGCAAAGCACGAGAAGATGGGCGGCCACAATTACGAGGGCAAGAGCGGCCATATGGCCCGCAAGGAGCATGAGCCCAAGAAGCTCGCCCACGGCGGCGGCAAGAAGGGTAGTGGCTTCATGGTCACGCCGATGCACAAGAATCTGGCGAAGTAAGTCTCCGTGCCTGATATCCTCTCAGTCTCGGGACCCGGCTCGCGCGACAAGTCGGAGGATAACCGGCTCTCTGGTCCACCGCCCCTCCCGCCCGACGCTACGCGCCCCGCGCACAAGCACATGAAGGCGCTGATGGACCGCAGCGACCGGGACCAGAACGACCCCGGTATGGGGCGCGACTCGGCCAATCCATTCGTCCGTAAGATGATGAGCATGAAGAATATCGAAATGGGCATTCGGGATGCCGTGGCCGCCGATCCCAATCTTTCCGCGCCGATGGCTCAAATTTTGCAAGCCGCTCAGGCCGCCATCCTCGGCAGCTTGCAATCTGGGCCTGGACTCGCGCCAACTTCAGCTATCCTGCCTCCACCGGGCATGCCTTCCCCTGCCGGGGCTGCACCGGGAGGACCGTCGCCCATGCCGGGGCCAGCGGTCCTCCCGATGCCTCCACCCGGACAATGATTTGACATCCCGTCAAACATAGGTGTAAACTCCCTGTACAGTAGCCAATTAGCCTAGGCGTCTAGCGCTCAGCGAGAATCAGGCCCGCAAGGCTGGCGATTTCTCCGGGTAGGATGCTGGCAGACGAAAAGGATTACGACGAATGACAGCGGCAGAAGCGAAAAAAGAATTTGCGAAGCTGGCGAAGGAACACGGTCTCTCTGATGAACAGCAGACCGCAGTGCTTCAGGCTTTTGAGAATGAGAAATTCGCTGGCGCGGTAGCAACTGGCTATGCGCGTCACTCCGAGTACAGCTCGGCGCTCGACAAGAAACGGGAGTTCGAAGAGAAATTGGCGACCTACGAGAAGTGGTACAAAGAACAGGCAACACCCGCAATCCAATTCGCCAATTCCAAACTTACCGCCTTGGAAGAGTACGAGAAGCGGTTCGGCAAGTTAGACGACGAATCGACGCCTGGAGAAAAGAAGGCCGCGGCCGGCGCCGCAGGACTTACGCGCGAGGAGATTGAAAAGCTCCTGGAGCAACGGAACAATGCACTGTCGGGAGCGTTCGTGGATTACGAGCGCACGATGGGCGACATTCGGGATGAGTATCGCGACACGTTTGGAAAGCGCTTGCCAGTCGGGGAACTCGAAAAGTTCATGCGCGAACAGAAGATTACCGATCTTCAGGTCGCCTATGAACGCTGGACGAAACCTCAACTGGAGGAAGTCCGAACGAAACAGCGCGAAGAAGAGCGCAAGAAAGACAGGGAAGAGTGGGAGCGTGATTTTCGGTCCCGCAACAAGATGCCCTCGGAGCAACGTCCTGAGCCGACGACCGTCCTCGAAGACCTGACCAAAATCAGGCACCAAAAGGACTATAACGAGAACGCTCAGAACGAAGAGGCCAAGGAAGCTTTCCTGAGTTCGATGCGCGAAACCTGGCAGAAGTCAGCGTAACACCCGGACCATCCTCGCTCATCCGGCACTTCAATTCATGAGGTGGCCGAATGGCCGAATTAGACCAGATAAACGTAAGCACCAAACGCTTCATTCGCAAGAAGCCAAAACTGATCGACAACGTTAGCGATTGAGAGGCGTTGTATAAACCCGAGGTAATTTCATGGGACACCCACCGAAACCGGGCAACCAGAGGCAAGCGATGGAGCCGCCAGAAGGAATGCCAGTCTGCTCTAAGAGAATGGCATATTGGCTCAGGCAACATTTTGCAGCCGCAACGACTAAACCCTTGGGGCCGGAAACGGCATGTGATAGTCTGAACTGCACCGATGGGAAAGGTGCAGAGGTGACGGAAACGATCACCCGCCCGAATTGATCCGGGTTCACAAGTAACAGCAAGCTTTCAGAACGACCCGACAGCCGCTTACGCTAAAGAAAACCTTCGAGAGGATTTCGACGGCGGGCGACTCATAGGGGAGAATTTCATCTATAACGGGCTCGTGGGCGGCTCTTACCTGCCGGGTAAGCAGTTCGACACCACGCAGATCCAAATCGAGCAGCAAGGCCAATTCACCATAAGGTATTTCGAGGTGGGCGTTACGCTCTCCAAGGAAGACATTCAGGTGATAAACAAGGGCGAAAACGCCGCCTTCAGGCTGATCGATTCGCGCATGGAGGCCGCCTATATGACGTTGGGCGCCCACCTTGCGATTTCGCTCTACATGAGCGGAACGGGCACAACCGCCGCTCAGCCGAATGGACTGGCTGAGGCGCTCAATGACAACACTACCGCCTCGTGGGATGGCAACCTGTATTCCACATACGGCACACTTACCCGCGGCGGCTCCATCGGTGCGGCCTACAATTCCCCGCCGACCAACGTCAACGGGACTATCGAGTACAACACGCTCGAAGAGGTCTATGGCGACTGTACTTTCGGCGCTGGCGAATTCGAACCAAACATCGGCGTTACCACTGTGAAGGGCTACTCCTACATTAAGGAGAAGTTCCAGACACAGCAACGCTTCAACGACACCCAGGACCCGAAGATCGGGTTCAACGGCCTGAAATTTAACAATTCGGTCATCATGAAATCGCGCTACGCCCCCGGTTCCTATCTGACCGGGCCATCTGGCGCGGGAACCAATGACCCGATCGCGCTCACCTATCTGCGCCAATCGCAGGGCAACCCGGCCGCCGTCTACCCAGTCGGCTCGCTTGGCAACACTGGCGAGACGCTGTTCTTCCTGAACGCGCGCAAACCGTTCATGAACTTCTACATGACCAACGATGAGGAGTACGGCATGGGCTTCACAGGGTTCAAGCCATCGGCCGGCAACACTCTCATCGTCGGGCAAGTCCTACTGGCCTGTAACGTGACCTTCTCGCCGCGTTATCATAGGCAGTTGTACGGAATCACGGGATAAGGAGACAATCACATGCCATACCGACAAGAAGTGCCTCATCTCGGAGTGACCGGCAACCCGGACACCTTCAACGTTGCTACCCTTCCGTATCCAGGACAGGCCGGCAACACTTTCCAGTGGAACGGAAACACTTACACCATTGTACAGCTCGATCCTGGAGCGACGCCGCCGATAATCGGCCAAGTCATGTTCTGGATGACAAAGACGGGCTTAACGCCGCAAGTGACCAACGTAGTGGCGAACGCAGTCAACGGCGCGACTACGAACGCCTGGCGCAATGAAGTGGCGGGAATCATTCGCAATATCGCCACGGCCGGAAATTGGATTTGCATGCTGATTCAGGGCAGCAATATCCCGGTTTTGATTACCGGGGTGAGCCCAGGCATCGGAGATATGGCCGTCGCGAATGTCGCAGCCAGTGTCGGAGTTGCGCTAAATATCGCAGCGGGAACGGCGCCGACGTACCAGACAATCGGCGTCTTTCGATCCACGTTCACCGGCAACCTGGCGAACTGCGACGTTAACATCGAGAATCTGCTGTAAAAGGAGGATGAATGGCAGCAGTCACAGTCAACACCAAACCGTCCGAAAACGTTATCGGGAACCAGCGTCAAATGCTATACCCGAGCGTCACATTCACAACAGGGCAAACCTTGGACGTACCGCTTCGTAAGGTGCTCTCGTTCAATGCCGATCCAAACTCCGCGCTTACCGCAGTCGCCTACGCGGCAATAACGGGAGGCACGCGGATTACACTAACGGGCAGTGGAACAGCTTCAAAGTTAGAAGTCGTCGGCCACTGACCCATGGTCGATCAATTTGCTGATATCTGGGGGGCGGTGCATCTTCGCTGCCCCTCAGCGGGGCCAGTGCTTTCGCAGAATCTCGTCCGTAACGCCTTTCGGCGCATTGCGGAAAGTCGGCGATGGAGTTGGCTCATCAAGCCCGGAGAATTCATCGTCCCAAATTTGTATAACACCGGCGTTGTGGCCCTTAATATCGGATCGTCACTCGTGACCGGCAGCGGCACCGCATGGACGCAAGCGATGGTCGGCCAGCAGTTCCGGTGTGGAACCACGGGGCCGATTTACGATATTCAGCAAGTGCTTTCCGGGACCCAATTGCTGCTGAACCAGCCTTGGGCGTTCACGCAATCATTTACCGCAACTCCCTATCAGATTTACCAGTGCTACTTCACACCTCCGAGCGATTTTCATGCGTTCACGACGCTATGGGACCCGAACTATAATTGGCAGCTCAACCTCAATATCGACCAGCGCCAGATCAATGCCTACGACGCGCAACGCGCCAATTTTCAGCAAGCCTATGTCGTGAGCTTTCGCGATTATGCGCTCGGCTACCAGGGCAATGTTTCGCAGCCCTTGCAAATCATCGGGACTGGCAATGCTCCGGCGTTGATGGGCAATACCTCCTACACGGCCCCGGCGAACGGCCTCTATGCGATCAAAGTAACAACTGGCGGCGCGGCAGGAACCGCGACGTTTACGTGGTCCTTCAACGGTGGCGCGATGTCGGGGAATGTGACCACCGATGGAGTGATCGGCAATCCGCTCAGCAACGGCGTTGGAATTTACTGGCCGGTAGGTTTCACGTTCAACATTAACGATATCTTCATCGTGCAGGCGACGCCGCAGGCAACTACGGGCTTGCCGCGGTACGAACTTTGGCCGCATAATCAGAGCCCTTACGTCTATCCCTTCCTATACGAATCCAGACCGCCTGATTTGGATGATCCCGGTGCCACGCTACCGCTGTACATTCGCGGAGACGTGCTAATGGAAGCGGCACTCGGCGATCTCGCGCGTTGGCCTGGCACGGCGGAACAGCCTAATCCTTACTTCAACTTGCCACTAGCACAGGTGCAGCAAGGCCGCGTGGACAAAATGATTATGGAATTAGAGCGCCAGGATGATGAGGTTTACGTCCAGTCAGTGAGTTACGATATTTCCCAACTTCCCTTCGCGCCACTTCCTTGGGGCGATTCAAACTGGTTGCAGAGTCACGCCGTTTAAAGTACGATAAGCATTCATGCTTCCAGCCACTACGGCGTCATGCCCCGGTCTCGCCCCTACGCAACCCAATTGGGAATACAGTCGCCTTATTGAGCAGGGCATCCAAGCGCGACTAAAAGGCGACTTCAATACTGCTACTGCTTGCATTCTGAAGGCTATTCGCTTAGACCCGGAGCGCGTGGCAGGCTATCACAACTTTGGAATAGTCGCCACAGATCAGGGCGATTTCATGACCGCAGGCCGGTGCTCTGAATTGGCATGGGAGCGCTCTGAAGGATGCGGAGATCAGATCCGCAAGCAAATAGGGCTAGGCTTGGCGCAAAACTTGATGCGGTTGGGGGAATTCGAGACAGCGGGACCACTGTGGGAGTACGGACGGCTGAGAGCGAGTTGGTGGCCGTCGCTCGGCAGCCAAGTATGGGACGGGAGTCCCGGTAAGCGCGTAGTGGTAATTCCAGAGGGCGGATACGGCGACTTCTTCATGTTCCATCGCTGGCTACAGTTGCTCAAAGCACGTTCTGAACGTGTACGGTTGGTGATTTGGCGGCAACTTGCCGATTGGTGCGATTGGGCGGCGCTCGGCGTCGATGAGGTCACGATCGCAGAAGGCGGCAAGGTTCCCTTCGATGTCAAGACGTTCGATCTCGAAGAGGTCTCCATCTCGCTTATGAGCCTGCCCATCATCCTCGGCATGAAGAAATGGACCGATATTCCGGCCATCGCCCCCAGGAAGAAAACTATCGGTCGCTACGGACCCTTGCGCATCGGTTTTTGTTGGCGCTCTGAGGAGAATACTAGCCCCGTGCGCACCAAGTCTCTGCCGGTTACTGTTGCCGATGCCATCTGCCAAAAACTGCGCGACCCGCAACCTATGTTTTCCTTGTCGCCTCAACGTGCTGGCCTTCATAACGCTGATGAATTCCGCGAACCGGGAGCGCTAACAATAGAATCTGATTGCATGGCCTCCTGGCGAACAACTGCAGATTACATCAGTTCGATGGACTTCGTTCTGACTGTTGATACTGCGGTCGCGCATCTGGCCGGATTACTGGGCGTGCCGACTCTGATTCTTTTGCCGAAATCTTCCTGCTGGCGGTGGGGGATGCCGGAGCGAACCGTTGATCCGTGGTACGGCGGGCACGTGACATATTATCGGCAACCGAAGCCTCGCGAATGGGATGCAGAGGATATCGTCAGGGCGCTCACAGAGAGGTTGCGGTGAATATCGTCACGGTTTCCACATGTCGGCGCCCGTTTCACACGCGACTATGCCTGGAATCCATTTGTCGCGCCCAACGCTGGCATCCGTGGGCTGATAAGATAGCCGTCTGTTGGAATTTGGACCGCAGCGAAGACCTTGCGCGAGAAGTCGAAGGAGTCATCGAGAGGAACCCCGATATTCCTTTGCAAGTGTGGTGCGAACCAACATCGGTCGCAAGTGCACACGATGCCTCTGGCTGGATGCTTTCGACCGCCTTCGATCTCGGGGCACGTTGCACTCTGTACGTCGAGGATGACGTGATTCTGGGCGTCGATTCATTCGTAGTGCTCGACTGGTGTCAGCAAGCGCTAGCAGCAGGCCGACTATCCGATAAGATAATTGGCTGCACACTCTACCACGAGACGATCCCGGCGCACTACACTGAACGGCCGCCAGATCCGCGCTTGCTTCACTTGTGCCCCGGAATCAATACCTGCGGGGGAACCGCATTCTTTCGTGAGCCTTACTTGCAATGCCTGAAACCCGATTGGAACTGCAAGCAGGTCGAGCCGAAAGGGTTCGATTATTCGGCTCACTATCTGATGTACCGCCACGGGCTTTACATGGTCTACCCGGATTATGGGCGATCGATGAACTGCGGATTTACCGCGGGCTCGATAGCGCAGGAGACTTGGGCGCAGTACTTTGGCCGCTCGATCTGGGTACAGACGCACGATGCGGCAAGATCGCCAGAAGAGTTGCGGATCGACGTAAACGGGCCGGACAGCTACCCCGGACTTGTCCGGGAGACATGGATGGTCGCCGAATTGGAGTACAGAGGACTGCTATGAACTTCGAACCAAAAGCTGATTGCGTTTGCGGACACGCTTACGAGAAGCATGGCGGGGATACCGAATGCCCCGGTTACACGGGATGCAGGGATCTCGATTGTAGTTGCCATGTGTTCGAATTGAAAGAAGAATTAGAGCCGAAGGCTAGCGACCGTTTCTGGGCGCATGTCGAAACGATGCTATTAAACCGAGAGAGGAATCAGTGAGCAACTATAAGCCCGACTATTGGCAGACAGTCCCAGGCTGGTTTGATTGGATGGATCTCTACGATGAGGTCGCCCTTACCACTCCGCCAGGGTCGCTTGTAGTGGAGGTCGGTGTTGCCTTCGGGCGATCGCTGCTTTACCTTGCACAGCGCATCAAGGAGACCGGCAAGGACATCCAGGTCGTCGCGGTGGACCGCTGGCAACCATACCCAGAGCACCACTTTATCTACCAGGAGGATGCGCCGATAGTCGAATCGGAGCGGGTTGCCTACGAGTGCGCCAAGCGGCATGGTGGCGTGTTCCCGGCGTTCTGCTACCACCTGTACGAATCGGGATTGGCCGATTGGGTGAATGTTGTACGGGCGGATAGCGTGAAAGCCGCTCGTATGTTTGAAAATTGGGCACAGAACATATATGATGGACACCCTACCAAACAACCGCATTTCGTATTTATCGACGCCGAACACGAAGCGCAAGCAGTAGATTTAGACTTACACGCATGGTGGGATGAGGTAAAGCCTGAATGGGCGGCCGGTCACGATTACAATCGCGGCTCCGACATTCATTTCCCCGGCGTGTGGAAGACGGTAGACGCCAAATTTGGTCAGGAAAATGTGGAGTGGCGAGGACAAACCTGCTGGGTTGTTCGCCGTTCGCACTTGGAGAGAACTTCAGAAGTGAATTCAATGGTTGTATGAAAACTCGACGACACCATAACAACGACGGGCGGAAACAGATTCAAAGTGGAGGAACGACTAAGGCGCTTAAGAGAATAGCTAAAAAGTTACACCTTCGATTTGTCGGGGCAAAGTTCAAAACATGAAGGCCTGCATCTTGGGACATAGCGGCATGGTCGGCTCGGCGCTGATGCGCAAGTTGGGTAATCTGCGTCACGCAGATGTGCTTATTGATTGCGGCGATTTACGCGACCAGCGCCACACACGCGAGCTTGTAGCGGGGTTGCTGAATCTTGGCGCAACTCACATATTCTTGTGTGCGGCGAAGGTGGGCGGCATCCAAGCCAACCTCAGCTATCCGGCCGAGTTCATCGAAGACAACCTTCGCATCGAGTTGAACGTGATCGAAATGGCGCGGAGATGCGACGCGCGGCTGGTCTACTTCGGCTCCTCCTGCATCTACCCACGAGACGCCCAGCAGCCAATCCCGGAAGAGGCGCTGATGACCGGACCACTCGAGCCGAGCAATGAGCCCTATGCGATCGCGAAAATCGCGGGAATCAAAATGCTTCAGGCGTATGAAAAGCAGTACGGCATGAAGTCTTTGATTCTGATGCCGTGCAACCTCTACGGGCCGGGGGATAACTTCGACTTGGAGACGGGCCACGTGCTGCCCTCACTCATTAGGCGATTTGTGGAGGCGAAGGAGTCCGGCGCCGAGAGTGTGACGCTGTGGGGCACAGGGGTAGCGCGGCGCGAGTTCCTGCATGTGGACGATCTGGCGGAAGCGGCAGTGTACTTGGCCGAGTCCGGCGTAACGGGCATGGTGAATGTGGGCAAGGGAACCGATCAGACTATCGGGGCGCTGGCTAACATGATCCGCTTGGTGGTGGGCTACACGGGATTGATCGGCTACGATCCTAACAAGCCGGATGGCACGCCACGCAAACTGCTCGACATCTCCAGGCTGCGCCAGTGCATGACGTGGACGCCTCGCACGGTGCGCGAGGGCATCGAGGAGACCTTGGCGTGGTATCTTCAATCACTGAAACAACCCTGCATGGTGTAAACTTGATTTACAGAAAGGAGCATCTGAATGGCTAAATACGAGAAAGACTTAATCACCAGCCCATCAGCGTTCAAGCGTGAGGAATCGTGCAAGCCGCCCAAGGGAACGCAGGTAAACGGGGCGGTCGGTTACGGCGTCCCAGAGCGCACTCACAGCAAGAATGCTGTAGAGGAAGTTACATACGATCACAACAGTCCAGAGAAAAAGGGAGATCTGTAAGGGCGTGAATGGCGTACTCCTACATCACGCAGGTGCAGGCAGTCGCGCAACTCGCGGCGCTGCTTGATGACCCGAACAATCTGTACTGGAGTTTCGCCGAACTCGCCATCTATCTCACTGAGGCTGTCCGCACATTCTCCGGCCTGAGTCGGTTCTATCGCGCTCGGGCTGCATTCCAGCTTGCTCCAACCGTCCCATTCTACGACCTGCCAAAGCTGATCCCTCAGCGCTCGTACAACGTGCTCGATACCGATATCGCGACAACGTGCGCGTTGCATTTACTCGAATCGCCGCCTACTGGGAATATCTGGAATGGAACCGACCAGTTTTCACTCTCGGATGTAGCAGACGCCATCACGAGGCGCACGAACCAATTCCTGCTTGACACCGAATGCACCGTATCGCTTACAGGTGGGTTCGGGCTGACATGGGACCAAGCCACGATGACATGGGACCAACTCATCGCGACGTGGGACCAACTTGGCCTTGGGGCAGTCGTAACCATCACGCCACCGGAAGACCGTGTTCAAATGCCGGATAACGTAATCGCGGTACGGCACGCGAATTTCGCGGATGGCTCAGGGAATCAGTACTCGCTATGGCAGGACGACCAATGGTCGGTCGATTCAGGGAGCAACTCGCTGGCAAAGCAGACTCCAGGTCGCCCACTGGTCTATACCCTCTCGGAAACTCCCGCGCTTACCTTGCGCCTATCGCCGCCGCCAATACAGAGCGGACTGCTGGAGTTGGCTACAATCAGCGCGGTTGGGCCATTCAACCCCCTCACTGGGACTACGCTCGGAATCCCCGACGACTATTCCTGGGTTGTGAAGTGGGGTGTTTTGGCGGATCTGTTGGGCCGCGACGGACAGGCCAGCGACCCGTACCGCGCTCAATACTGTGAATCGCGCTATCAGGAGGGCGTCATCGCCTGTCGGGCGGGCAGTTCTGTGCTAGATGTCCAGTTGGAGGGTCAGCCATTCTGGATGACATCCTACACGCAGATGCGAGACGCTATTCCATCGTGGCGTAGCGCAAGGCAGAAGCCCAAGGTTGGGGCCATGCTCGGCCAGAATCTTGTTGCCTTCGGGCCTGTTCCTGCGCGAGCCCATGGCGTCACGATGGATGTCGTAGCTAACGCTGTTGTGCCAACTCCGGGCGGATTCGTACAAGTTGGCAGAGAAGAACTCGGCGTCATTCTCCGGTACGCTAAGCACCTTGCCGCCTTCAAGATGGCTGGACAGGAATTCATGGAGACGATGGACGGCTGGCAGGCCATGGTAAAGCTCGGCGTGCAGATGAATTCGGCATTACGTGCGGAATCGCGGAACCTCGTTGCCATGCGAGATCTGGCGAGTATTGATCGGCGATTCAAACCTGATCGGATGCCGAGTCCAGAGAAACAACAGGCCGCGCTGGTCGGCCAGGGGATTAATTAATGCTGAGAGCCTTCGGAAACGTAGAGCAAGGCGGGTCCACTGTCAACGTGTCAGTCGCCAGTGGCGCTTATACGGGAGCCACGACGGGCGACGTCCAGAAATCGTTTCCGGGCGCTACCGTAACCGTGTATCTGACAGGGACCCTCACGACGGCTACGATCTACTCGGACAACGGCATCACGCCCCTCGCTAATCCCTTCACGGCTACGCAGACGGGCTACTGGTTTTTTTACGCGGCGAACGGCCGGTACGACGTGAAGTTTAGCGGGGCTGGAGTGCCAGTACCATTCACGCTAGGCGACATCTCTCTTAGCGATCCGGGTGGCGTCGCAACGGGAGTGACGAGTTGGGGACCGCTCGGCAACTCGCGCACAGGCGCAGTAATTCCGGCGACAAACGACTACACCCTTCGACAGATTCAGAATGTCCCATTTTTGAACGTCCTCGACTTCAATTTCGCACCGCAGGCTCCTGGAACGTCGCTCAGCCCCGGCGCGAACGTCATCACTCTTACGCCTGTGCCTCCGGGTGTGAACGGTGCAGACGGGAGCCACTACCTCTACATCTCTGGTGGAACTGGGGCCGCCGAAGCCGTGCTCATCACGGGCGGTACGGCTGTATCGGGAGGCGCATCTGGCACGGTGATCGTGAACTGTGCGAACTCGCACTCCGGCGCGTGGACGATTGCCAGCGCTTCAGGAGGTTTGCGCGAGGCGATCATTTACGGCGGGACCGGTGCGGATATCCGCATCCCAGCCAATACGACCCTAACGCTCTACGCGCAACTCGTCATTGACCAGCAATTCCTCACAATCTCTGGCGCGGGCAAAAGTTCAAGTCTGGTCATTGCCGGAGCAAATGCCAATATCAATTCCGGCCTGATTTACATCGGTACATCGGTCGGCGCTGGCCTAACGCTGCGAAACTTTGCGCTGGATGGGAACCGCGCAAATAACGGGACGAACAATGCGAACGGGGCGTGCGTTTACGCAGGCGCTACGTTTTCTACCAGCGGCATCGACGGAGTGAGCATCATCGGCATGGAGTGCCGATTTACCAACAAATTCGGCATCGAAGTAGCTGGACCTCAGAATCGCTGGCTCATCCGCGAATGCTACATCCACGACAACGGGGGACCTGGAGGGACGGATGGCGGAGTCGGAATCTATTTCGTGCAGAGCGGCGCCAACCCGTTTGCCGAAGATGTGCAAATCATTGGGAACCATATCGAGGCGAATTATCCGACCGCAGGAGCGGCGAACTTTGGCGGCGGCATTCTCATCTCGGCATATCGGGCGATAGTCTCGGGGAACTTTTTCAAGAACAATTATAACGGCGGTGGACAGGTCGCTGGCGCGATGGAGATCGTCGCGAATAATCAGGTCTATCGCACTACGCCTAAGCCAAACGGAAACGCAGGCGGCGGCGACAACACGACCGGCATTGAGTGCGTCACATTTCCCCAGCAAGTGACGGGGAATATCGTTATAGGCCACGATCTAGGCGGCGGCATCGTGCTCCAAGGGAATCCCCTAGGCCCTGGTGGAGAAGGTTCCGGCGATATGGTGGTCGCCGACAACTACGTACTCACGGCTTCAGTCGGGATCTCGCTTCTCAACGCTGGTGGGACGATACGGGCCGTCATCATCGCAAACAACCGCATCGCCGCTGGCTTGGGAGGCGGAGTTGTCGGACTGCAAATAGACACTGCGGCGGGAGTCGTTTCGGTTATCGGGAACAATTTTATAGACTGCACGACATTCGTGGTGGACAACACTACCTACGGCGTGCTCTACGCCAACAATCTGCCATTCTCGGTCAACAAGCTCTATCTCGGCATCGTTCCTTCAGCGGCTTCAATTACGATGGCTGCCTCGCAAGTAGCGACGATCACAGGAGCCACAAATATCAACACGATCAGTCTGAAGCCAGTCTACGCTGGCGCGGTCGGTGCTGGAATCCAGGTCACACTGATACCGGCTGCGGGTTCTACATGGCGCGTCGTCACGGGCGGTAACATTGGGAATAACCTGACTCCAGTCGTAGGCATCCCGGTAATTCTAGTATTTGACGGGACGTTATGGTGGGCGAAATAGCACATGCCCGCTTACTCGCGAAAATACTCCAAATTCTTCTGCAAGGGGATGAACCTTAACCGTTCTCTCGATGCGATTGGGGACGGAGAATTTGGCTGGCTCTACAATGTGCGCCAGTATCGCGCTGGTGAGTTGGTTTCCCGCCCGGGTCTTGCGCTCACGTCCAATTCCTTCGGAGCGACAGGGCCGACCGATTACCTGCATTCAGGCTACACGCTGAACGATACCAACCCGGATTCATCCGGCGGAACGCGGCGATTCGTCGGCTATAACACAACGCTCTGGTGGGGAGACCAGTTAATCTCCGGCTCGACATTCACGCAGATAGATTCCGGCTTTAGCGGGAATCCGCTGTCAATGGTTGCATTCTCGCCGAAAGAGAACCCCACACCATTCCTGTATGTTGGAGACTCTAATCAATCGCGTAAGTACTCCTCTTCCTACCTGAGCGCTGGAATCCCGACCGTCTACACGATCGGCATCCCGCAATCCTTTGTCGATAACGCTGGACCAGTGCTGAACTGCGTCTCGCCAATCCCGACATTCTCGGCAGGCAGCATCACAGGCACAGGCTATCAGTGGCGATGGGTATTGCGCCATCTTGTGACGGGCTCGACATCCGCCCCAGGCGCGCCGACCTACACGCCTCAGAGCCTCACGAATCAACAGGCGTCTTTCCCCGACCCGAACACAGCTTTGAGTACTGAATACATCTGGGATCTTTACCGATTCGGAGGAACACTTCAGGCGTGGGCTTTCGTAGGGTCAGTCGTGAATTCTTCAGGTGGCACGGTGACCGACAATTTCACCGATTTGCAGTTGGACTCGGCGCAAACGCTGGATGTTCAGCCTGGAGATGTGCTATTCCAACCATTTCTAGTACGCGATGTGCCACGCTCCGGGACAGCCGGAAGCGTAAATGCGGCGCAGGCAACCGTTCCAGGAGCTTTAGGCGGTCATGGTTCGCAAGTGAATAGTGCGGCGCAGTTCAATCCCAACTGGATTCACGGAACGACGATCACCGTTAACGATATAGAATGCACTATCAGCGCGATCGTATCCTCATCTATTCTCTTCGTCGATCAGGACCTTGGAAATCTCGGGGCTGTCGGATGGAAGGTTGACGGAGCGCTTGAAGCAGGAGCCCCATTGCCCTACATGTGGGGTCCATATGGCGCTGGACAGTTCGGCCTCTATATGTTCGGATGCGGAGACCCGCGTAATCCTGGCACGCTCTACTGGACGAACGGCAACGACCCGGATACTACCTCCCCAACAAATTCTCTGGAACTTTGCTCCCCGTCTGAGATCCTACAGAATGGCTGCATCTGGAATGGTCGCTGTTACGTGTGGTCGAATGAGCGCATGTGGGAGGTCACGCCGGATCTCATCAACGCGGGGCAATTCATCGCACAAGTCATCCCTGGCGCGCGAGGGCTCGCTGCGCCGTGGGCCTTTTGCGTGGGAGACCTCATCTATTTTGTCGCCAAGGATGGGATCTACGAATCAGGCGGCGGGCTGCCAAAGAACATCAGCGATGCGCAGATGTACCAACTCTTCGGGCACGATTCTCTGAACGGAGAGATCGTCGCCATTCCTGATCCAGAAGGCGCTCCCGGAGCCCAACTCCTGCTGTATACGCCAGATCCTAACAATCAAAAGACGTGGCGGCTCACGTGGTATGACGGCGTTCTCTACTTCGACTACGTGGAATTCACAACAGGCCTCAGTCGGACGCTAGTACGCGACAGCCATATCATGAACGGCTGGATCATAGATTATTACCCTGCATCGCTCAATGTTGGGTATGTCTACCGCTTTGGGGAAGAAGCGTCTCATGATGTGCTGGTGGGGGTGGGATCGTCACTGGGCCACTTTTTTGGCAATTCCGATTTTGGGCAGCCGATTGAATGCGCGGTAATGACGGGAGCGGATCTGCTCGGAGATTATCGGGCGCCCAAACTGATCGGCGATGCCGTCGTTGGCGGCCTGACGAACAATACTAACGTAACCGCGCGTTTGCTCGGAAGCCTGAACACAATTCAACTGGGTTCTGGAACGCTCAATACTCCCGCCTACGGGCAGTTGATTATCGACGTTGGGAATGGGCTGGGCCAACTTGATAGGACCGCCGGCCTCTGGTTTCACTGGTCGAGCACGGTCGAGATTACCGTTAGCGATTGGGAACCCAGTTACGTTCTCAAGCCAGAAACCATCCAGAAGCGGGCTACGGACTGGACCGACGACGGCTTAGCAGGCTCGAAGTTCTTGAAAGCGGTTGTGATTGAGGCTAATGTCAGTGCTCTGCCTCTAATTCAGGATTTAGTCGTCGATAATGTCAATCCGCTGAAAGTGAGTAGCGGCCTCCACACCTTTGTTGCGGGTGATGTTGGGTCAATCCTTCAGGTGGTCGGAGGCGCAGGCTTTACGCAGGGAACATATTCAATTCAATCCATAGTCGGCTCTTCTGCGATTCTAGATCATTCGCCAGGCGCGTTAAACGCTGCCGGAGGATTCTACATCCTCTCTGGCAATCGCACGGTTCAGGTGCAGTACGATGGAGGGTCGGTTGCGGCAACCATCACGCTTGCAGCGCCAGGGCAGACAGAACTACCGTATTCCATCGTTCCTCCGGTTGTCTGCCGGGAAATGCGGCTGGTTCCTACCGATGCGAAAACCTGTGAGATATTCAACGTCCGCTACGTTTGGGATCAATACCCGGAGTACCTCGATATCAACGAAGATTTCTACCTGGACAAGTGGCCGACCAATAAATACATTCGCGGCGTAGCGATCGAGGGAGATACCCAGGGATCAACTGTGCAAGCCCAGGTCCAGGCGGATGGCGGTACTGTCATCTCAACGCTTCCGCTTGTTCAGTCGGGGAAAACGCTCTCGTTATTTGCCTTTGGAACACCGTTTTTGTCATCCGAGGTTCGCCTGATACCGTTAGGGCATTGGCGCAAGCATTCAATCCGCTGGATCTTCGACGAATACCCCGACTTCGCCGGATTGATTACTCCTTGGGATGACGGAGGGCATCGTGGCGCTAAATATCTCCGCGGCGCGCTTCTAAAAATCGATACGGCCGGCAATAGCGTGTCGCTTGATCTCCAGACGGACGGCGGGGAAAGCGGCCAATCCTTTTCACTTTCCACAAATGCGCAGTTTGAAATAGCGGTAGCGTTCAATCCGCCGATAGTGGCGCACCTGATGCGCTGGTTGCCCAACTCGCAACTGCGCTATTGGAGCACGGAATGGATCTTTGATCCTTACCCAGAACTCGCGGCCATATTCAGCCCGATCATGACGCTGGGCAATGTTGGCGCAAAGTTCTTTCAAGGGGTTCGACTGACGGCCGACACTCAAAACGCTCTTGTCGCTTTCCAGATTGTTTTCGATGGAGGGCAACTCGGCCCACTCCTACCCGCCACACGGTTTAACGGCAAGACGACTATTCCATTCTCCTTCGTTACGCCCTTCATTGCGCACGATATTCAAATCATTCCGCAAGGCGCGGCGCGGATCTTTGTGCCAGAGACGGAGTGGGTTTGGGAACCCGTGCCGGAATTGGCATCGAACTGGATAACGCAGGCGACCGACCATGATTTCCCAGGCTTCAGCTTCTTGCGAGATGGCTGGATTGGATATCAGTCAGCACCGACAGCGACAGCGGCAGAAGTTCTCTCCATCACGACGGAGTACGGAGTCTCGACCTACAACCTGCCTCCATCAGCAACCTACGTGCGCCCGTATCAGGTGCTCGCTCCTCAAAAGTCGCGCTGGAAGCAGTACAGCGTGACATCGGCTAAGGGCGTGCGGTTGTTCGTGAAGGATACAAACCTGCGCATCAAGCCGTGGGGATCACCTGGACCATTCGTTGGCGCTGCACCTTTTGGAGACTTCTCTCGCATTATCGGAGCACGGATTTAATGGCGAAGCAGGGACTTCCTCAGCGTGCAGCGCCTAAATTAGTTGACACTTCCATACAGACACTCCAACGCGCTTTCGATCAGGCATTCAGCAATATCTACCAACTGCAGTCCAGCATCCGAAGCGTCACAGCGCCAACGTCGGTCTCTCCCGGTTTGTCCGGCACTCACTCGGAGCGCATAACCGACTTTCCGCCTGGCAACTACGCGGCTGGCACGCAGTTCTTTGAGACCGACCGGAACTTGCTATATGTCGTGGTAACGATTGCATCCGCTGGAGGGCCGGTAAATCAATGGCTGTACGCTTCGGGGATCTACCAGCGCCTCCAAAATCAATTAGCTTCGCTCAAGCCAACTCTGACGGCTTATGATAACGGATTGCTGGCCGAGGTCACAGATTACCGGCATATTCTGCGCTGGACAAGTCCAAGTTGGGGTTGGGGGCCTGGAGATGATGGACGGGCTGGCGAGGGGCCAATCATGCGCGAGGTTGACCCGAACCCCACGACTGGTTGGCACCTCTATGACGGTTCAACCGTTGCCTACCTGAACGCCGATGGGACGACGACGAACGTAACTTTGCCGGATCTGACGAGCGTAGCTGCCAATGCGTCCTATCTTAAGGCTGGCAGCCCAAACAGTGGCCCGAATGCCGCTACCCCCCCGACAACGGCAGCGGGCGGCTCAACCAACGCGGCGGCCACTGGAATATCAGACACCCAACCTCTAACCGGATCAGTGAGCGTTACACCGGCCGCTGGTTCATCAGTCGCCGTCAATCCGCATACTCACCCGATCGTTGATCCTCAACATAGTCACACGTTCGGCGCCGGAGCGATCACGATAAATACCGATGGGCAACCCCGAAACTTGGAGCGAAGGCCTTGGTTTCGCCTCTAAAAGGAGTATCATAGCGTCATGGGCGGCTTCACTAATCCTTTGGGCAGTTCGCCGACAGCGGGTCCAGCCGCTCCGCTTGCGCCGCAGCCTAGTTCTGGCGATTCGCTGGCCGCTTACCTCCAATCACTTACGAATCGCGGGGCTACTACCGGCGGCGACCAGACCCAGGCTGGAGGTCAACTCCTGCAATCCGGCGCAGGAACTACCGCGACAGGCTTGAATCAATTCACCGACCCGATCAACTATTGGAAGGCTATACTCGCCGGTGATCCAAATACGACATCGAGCGCACTGGCCCCGACTGTGGCAAACGTAAACGCGCAATATGACGCTGCAAACAAGAGTTCTAGTCAGATGATGCCGAGGGGCGGATTTGCTTCGACGGTACGCGCGAATCTGCCATTTCAGAAGTCGGCACAGGTGAGCAACTCTATTCTCGGACTGCAACCGCAAGCCGCCAGCGCCTTGACAGGCATAGCGAATAATGAGTCTCAGATCGGACTCGGGCAACAAGGAATCGGCGTGAATGAGCAGGGGGTCGGGCTTCAGCAGTTGCAAGCGGCCTTACAGGCTCTCTTACAGCGGCGGCAACAGAATGTCTCGCAGGATATTTCCAATACAGGCTTGCTAACTGGAGGACTCTCAAATCTTACGGGAGACATTCTAGGGAGTGGCCCTATCATGAAATCGCTAGGATTCCCAACTCCTTAGCCCTATGGGAGCCAATGCCTATTTCGCCGAACTCGCGAGGATTAAGTCACAGGAACGTCAAAATAAGTGGCTACAGCAGATTGAAAAGTCTCGTCAAGACTGGATGGAAAATCCAGAACTCACGGGAGCCGAACGACAGGCTGCTCATGACAAATGGGTCAAGCAGCTCGACATTGGGCCAGCGGAGGATCACGAGAAATTCGGCGGTCTCATCGGTGCAATCGGGAAGTTGGTTCATCATCACGGTAAAGCCGTCGATGCCCAGGCCGCGCAGAACGACCTAAAGGAAGCGCAAAACCGTGTAGCGCAGACGGCTCCAGGCATGGGAGCGCCTGCCGCAGGCTCGCCAACGCCAGGACAGGCAGTCTTGCCGCCTCCAGGCAGCGCTATGCCAGCCGTGACGCCTCCACCTGCCCAACCGCCCGCTGAAGTCAGCAAAGGGGTACAAGGGGCTGAGGATGCCGTAGAAGGGGGCACAGGAGGGCAATCCAGCCCGGTAAACGCCGCCGCAGGAGCAGGAGTGGCCCCGCCAGTCGCTCAAGCGGCTGCGGCCGCTCCAGCGTCGCCCAGCCCTTGGATGAGCCTAACGGAGCGCAACCTTGCAACGGAAAGGGCTAAAGCGCAGCAGACCGCCGAGATGGGCTTGGCCGCTAACAAGGCCAAAGTTGAGCAGAATATCGGCCTTGTCGGGCCTGAAGACTTCGCTAAACTAGACCCATTCCAGCGTGCGCAACTCCGGACTGGCGCGCCGATTCAGCGGGACTATCGGCCTGTCGTGAGCAAAGGCGGCGAGCGAGCTTTAAGCGAAGGTGAGCGCGCGGTATTCCCAACGGACTTCATGACGGGTGAGCCATTGAAGGAGGGAGACATCGTATCGGCGGTTATGGTTAATGGGGAACCTCAGGGCTTCTCGCGCATCACGCCGAAGACGGTAGGCGGTCCTACGACGGTAGGGCCGAATGGACAGACAACGGTGAACCGGGTGAATCCCTATGCGCCTCCCGGCGCTACGCCTGTGGTGGGGACCATCCCAGCAATGCTCCCCACCACTTCGAGCACGTCATCCACTAAGCCCGTGAAGATTGGCGAGGACGCTCAAGGTAATGTAACATATGCGGACATGACGAGCAGTTCGTCGGCGACAAAGCAAAAAGTCACGCCGAAAGGCCCGATAAATCTGACTCCTCCAAGTGGAGCACCGAAGCCAAGCGGGGGCGGAGGGGTTCCGAAGACGAGAACCTTCGAGGGCATAAAATCTGATTCTGCTCTGAAGCGCGACATAGAGAACCAGTACGATGCCAAGGGCGCTGAGGCTATGGCTGAGACCACGCCGGTTATCAAGATGGTCGATAGAGCCATCGCGATGATTAAAGCCGATGGCGAGAACAGCAATATGCCGTTCACGCGCACGCTTCAGCGCCTTGGCTACAAGTACGGGTTGGCGACCGACGCCTCTAAGCTCATCAACAATTTGGAGCTGGGCAAGGTGATTGGGGCGGCGCGCGTGTTGAAGGGGGGCTCACGTTCCTATCAAGCGCTTGAGCTTGCGATGCAGCATTTGCCGAACGTTACGACAGGCTCAAACAAGTTGATGTTGGAACAATTGCAGAATGTGCGCCAGAACCTTACTGACGTGCAGGACGCGGCCAATCAGTTTCACCGCAAGTATCCCGGCAAGAATGCGCCGAATACACCACAGACTTTGATACCTCCAGGTGCAGGCCGCATCAAGATTCTGAGCGTGGAGCCGGTTGCACAGTAATGGCCGTCAAGCGCATCACGGCGGAAGTAGACGGCAAGCAGATGGTGGTAACTGCCGACATCCCCGATGATGCCACGCCAGAGGAAATCGAGCAGGCAGTCAGTGGGGCACACCAGAGTGTACAGCCTCCTCCTCCCGGTGCAGCACAGGGCAAGTTCCAGTATCCTCCAGGAGTGCAAGCCGAACTCGCGCATTCGACTGTTGCGCCAACGCGCTGGGATATTGCCAAGCAAGCGCTGACTGGGGCTGGAAAATACCTACTCGATCCTAATGGGATCTCGCACGGCAATGGTCTCCGGCAAATCATCGCAGATCGGGACGACCCGGCTACTGGAGTCAAGAAAGGCGACATCATGCTAGGGATGGGCGGGGATCATGGCCCTCTCGCCTATAGCACTCCTGCGGAGGAAGGCGGGGGGATGCTTGCAGGCATTCCCGGCGCAGTACAGATGGGTCTGAGTATAGGCGCTCCACTCAGTAGGGCTCTTTCACGACTCAAGCCTTCAGCTTCTCCGAGCGGTCAAGGGTCATGGTTGGCGAACAAGGCTATGGAATTCGGCGCAAGACGCGTTCCCTTCGGCAGGGACCTCTTGGATGCCTACCGGAAATCCGCAGGAATTGCGTTGCCCGAAAGCCCTAGCCCTACGTGGAGTCCGGGGCAGCCGACTGGCATTCCAGGGCAAATTGAATTACCGCCTCCGCCAATACGCCCCTCTACCCAAAGAGCACCTGGACCTTTGCCGACTCCCGAACCGATACCCGTTCGACCGTCTACCCAGCGTGCGCCGGGACCGATTGCGCCGCCTCCAACGGAAGCGCCGCCAGTCTTTCGTGGCTCAACGAATCGCGCTATTAGCCTCGCTCCGCCTGAGGAAGCCGCCACTTCCGCGAGTGCTGCGCCGGGAACCCCGAAAGCGTGGCGCGGCGGTAACGTGCCTGAGGATCAGTTCGCAGAGATCAAAGCGCGCATGGAGCGCAATGTTGCAGAAGGAGCGCAGCCGAAGCAGCCCATCGAATTGAAGCCTCCCGGCGAGAAGCCTCAACCGCCAGTCGCTCGAAGCCTCGAAGACCCACGTACCGTCCTGGAGCCGGTCTCCGAGAACAAGGACACCGTTCTCGCCCAGCGCTTCATGAAGATGGGCATGACGCCGGAACAGGTCGAGGCCCTCTCAGACGCGGAGACGAACCGGCACTCGATTGAGGCTGGTTTCAGCAAGTTCTACGGCAAGCATCTGAGTCGGACGCCTGCGGAGGGTAGGGCCTACATCGCGAACCGGATGCGCGAGCTCTCTAAACCTTGATGCCCTTGTACGTGCCGTTAATCCGCGCGTGGAAGTACTTGCCGACCGAGTGCGCCTTCAGCAGATTGTTGTAGTGAAACTCAGGCACGCCAGGATAGCGGTAGCGCTTGCCATTCTCGAAGACGATGCTCAACTCGTGGGACTCTTTATCGTACTCGGCGGATTTGATGTGGGAGGATTTTAGGTCAGGCACGGCCCTTCGCCATCGTTGGAAGTGCGGAGCGCTTCGTGGAAGCAAAGTCGTGCAACTGCCCCTTGCTCATCTTCAGCAAGCCCTTGTTCTTCGCATAGAGTTTCCCTGGTGAATGTTCAGCAATAGCCATCGCTTCCTGCTGCTTTTTACTTACGGCTGGCATATCCGTATTCTACCTCATGTGCTGAAGTTCACCTGATGATGGGGCCTTCGTGGATGTGGCGATATCGTAGGGAATTCCCTCATGCGCCCGATTACGGCATCGCTCCAAGAACTCTGTCGGGAATGCGCTACGCCCCGAATGCTGGAAACTCTCCTGAGGAGTGGCGCTCCAATTCGAGAGGAAGAAGTTGAGATTCCCCGCGCGCCGGTATTCCTCGCGTGTCGTTTCCCACCAGTAGAGGTTATCCTTGGGCAGGAAATACCGTTGCCAGCGCGTGTACAGGTGCGAGGTCTCCGAGACTTTCTTCGCGTGCAGGATGGACTGCTCGGCTGGTTCCCAATCGGTCGGCGGATGGCGGCGGTATTTCTTCGGCTCGGCGTACCAGGGAATAAAGATGTAGGTCCAGCGCGGATGTTTTCCCTTTCTGCAATCTTCGGTGAACTCGTGCCAGAAGTTGCCGCGGCCGGCCGGCACCGCCTCCATGCCGAACAGCGTGTTGATAGACTGTGGAATCGCAGGCATCAGGTCGAACTGAATCACGCCGGGATACTGCCATTGCGAGACCTCCGTCAAGTGGCCGATCTCGAATTGCCGCGATATTCCCATTGCGCCCTTTTGCGAGGATTCCTGATAGATGAGGCGGGAATTGTTTGCGAAGGCTAGATGCTCATCCTTCACGTCGTAGACGATGGCTGGCTTGAGAAATGATGGCAACTCCTGATACATGAACTTGTCGCGGTCGTAGACTTCGCGGATAAGATCAGAATTGAGGCTGGCAGCCATACCGCGCGTGTGGTCGTTCAGCACGAGCCGATGGACCGACAGGCAGCGCCAGATCATCGTGAAGCCTATCTGCCGCGATTTATTGCAGGCTACTAGGATGCCATCGACGGGCTCTCCACGAGAGCGTTGCTCATGGCATTCTTCCTCTTTCTTGCCGATCTTTTCCATGAGCATCTCTTGGGGCTCCCAGTAGTTGAGAGGGCCAGCGCCGCCGCCGACCGTTGCATCAATGTTGATGGTCAGATAGCGGTTGGCGCAGTACTGGAAATCCAGCTTGCAGAGGATTTGCTCGTTGTGAATGAAATCGTGATCTTCGCTCGTAATGGCTTTCTTCTTGGCTAGAAGCGCGTCGATCTCTTTGGCGCGTTCAATACTAACGGCTGGCTTGTGGCGCTTTAGCTTGAGCTTGAGGGCCTTCTGGACCTTGTGAGTGTTCTGGTCTACGATGAGCGGGGAGTACACTCACTCCTCATCCTTGGTTTCCAGAACCTTTACCGTATCCTCACTGAGCCCCGCCTTCATCAGAGCCTTCTCTTCCGGCGAGAGGATGCCGTACTGCTTTTTCAACTCACGCAGGAACTCCTGCTCTGGGTCGGTGTAGGTGACATCATCCTCTTCCGCTGGATCGTTGATGCGCTTCTTGGGTTGGGCCACGAGTCCGACAGCATCGCACTCGGCTTTGTAGAGCGCCGCGAGCAGTTCAAGCGAGTCGGCGATGCGCTCCAGTTGCTTGACAGCAGGCGCGAGGCGGGCGATGGTTACGTCCATTACTTCATCGACAGCTTGCGCTTCGTCTTGTCGGCGAGGCTCATCGCCATGTTCTTGATCGGCTTCGTCATCTTCGCACCGCCAGCGCCTTCCGCCTGGAACATCTTTGGACGGCCCTTAGTCGGCTGCGGTAGGCTCTGGCTCGCGTTGCGCGAGAGATCCTGTTCCTTCGTCATCGTGTTGCCATTTAGTCCCGGCATTCTCATCGTCTCCCTCTGAAGCATCAATGATATCAAGAGTGCTATCCAGGATGCGACCGACCTCCGCAGTGGTTCGCTCCACTGAGCCAGTCGGCAGCGTGAAATTCTGCTGGATAACGGCCTGTGGCCCGCGCTTCCCAGTCAGACCGGAGATCTCCAGCAGGAACCGACGCGACTCTTTATCGCCTGGCAGCATCACGGTTCCATGCCCTTTACAGCGCGGACATTGAATCGTCGTGCTTCCCTTTCGTGGCTGTCCGGTTCCATCGCAAACTGTGCAGTACGTCTCGATGCTCCTGGCATCGTTCACGATATCGCGGAACAGCGGCGGCAATTCTGGGCTGATGAGTGCGACGGCCTCCGCGCAGTGATGGTCTCGCCAAACCTCCAAAAACCTCGCAGCGCCGATCTTGTTTTTGTTCAGCAGAACGGAAACAGGCTTGGAGAGCAGGCGCGGGTCGGCGAGGTCTTTCGCGAGCGCGCGGAAAGCTGGCTCATCCTCACGGTCAACCGCCGCCCGGACGGATTCAGTGGGTAGGTTCTTGAGGATTGACTTCATTGCGGTTCAAAGGCCGCCAACTCCGATCTTAGTTTTGCCTCAGCGGCTTCATTTATCGGAGGCGCAGTCATGGGAGGCGCAGTTGTGCTAAGTTCCGCTTGCGCCGCAACGTAGATCTCCCGTCGCGACTTCGCTGCTAGCTTCACCATGGTCTTGATGTTCGCCTCGGAGAAGTGCGGGCGCCCTTGGGCGATCATCGCGGCAACCAGAATCAGAATCTCGTGCTCAGCAGTATCCATTATGCACTCACCTTCTGAACCATCTTTCCTTCGGTCCAACCTAATCGCTTCAAGAGCCGCTGATTCGCCTCGGCGGTCATAATCATGAGACCACCGTTCGCCAAGGCCACGCACTGCTGGCCATAACGCTTCGGATCTGGGAACACCGAGACCACGGAATCGACCTTGATCGTGTTCGGTTGCCCATCATCGTCAAGCCATCCGAAATAGGGACTACCGCCGGAGGGCGTCTCCATCGGGAATGCCGAACGTGCGTAATGTCCGTTTGGCACTGTAATCGCTCTTTCCATTGCCTTTCACTATACACCTGATGTCACGAAAAAGCATCGTGTAAACTTTGTGTACAGTTTGGAGTATGATAGCGAGATAAGATGAGACTCCTAACTGGCACGGCCCTTTGCCTCTTCATGGCTATGCAGGGGGCCGTCGCTCAAGTCCCAGGCATCCCCATGCAAGGCTCGGATATGGTCTCCAATGGTCGAGCCATCATCAATAACGCCTTTCTTTTCCTGGGCAATGGCAAAGTCGCACGTTGGACAGGAGTAGGAGCACCAGGGTCAATCCCGCTGAGCGTACAGGGAGATCTCTACTACGACACGTCGGGCCTGCACACCTACGCCTGTTACTCAACAGTCTGCTCAACGGCTCCGAATTGGGCTCGCATCGACGGGCTCGTAACAGCGCCAGGTTCAAACGGGCAGTTGGTTTACAATCTTTCGACGGCTTTCGCGGCGTTTACTCCAGGCGGAGATGTGACGTTTACCGCGCCAAATTTCACGGTAACGGGCACAGGCGGGGTCGCATTCGCCCCTTCCGCGACCACGAACGCTTTGAACGCTTCCAATATTTCCAGCGGCACGCTTCCCGCAGCACGGCTCCCGGCGACGGTTTTCCAGACTAATCAGAGCAACACGGTCACGACCGGCACGCAAGACTTTAGCGCGAGTCTTCACTTCATCCCGAAAACGGCCGCCAATGTTGGCGCACTGCCAGCTACAGGCTGTGCCGCCGGCGAAATAGCAATGGTCCTATCGGCTACTCTGGGACAGCAAATCTACGAGAATTCGGGTACCGGGGCCTGTGTATGGACGCAACAAGGAGGAGGCGGCGGTGGCGGCGCTTCGTGGGCATCCCAATTAAACGACTGGCTCATTACGCGCACATCGGCTACCGTTCTGACTATCTGTCAAGGCGCTTCGAGCACGACTCCCTGCGCCTTTCGCATTGGAACGCGAGTCTGGACATTTACCGCCGCCTCCACGGTCACTCTAACGACCGGCACAGGCTTGGCCTACATCGCGGGCGATGCTTCAGGAGTGATTGGAGTCTATGTCAATACGGCAAATTTCACGAGCGTCGCGTGCTCGGGTTGCACCGTGTTCAATGCGACTCAAGCCCCTACTGATGGAGTTGTGTTCGCCTCCTGGAATGCGACGGCGAATACATGGGACTCGACAGGAACTGATCTGCGGGCAGTCTTCAGTAATCGCGGCAAATTCGTGGCTTCAGCAACGATCACTCCAGTAATCACTTCCGATTCGATCTCATTCAATGCCTTAGGCGGCGGTCCCACGCCCTCAGGCTTCTACCTGACTTCTGGCGGGACCTCGTATTGTGGGCCGACGTTCCAGGTATGCACTCCTGCGAGTGGGCTAACGATCCTGACAACGGCGGGAAGTTCGACCGTCAACGCAAGCGGCGGTACCCAGGTGATTCAAGCGAAAGCAGCGGCAGGCGACAACATCATAGCAGTAGGGCAGGCCATTGCTGGCGGCAATACTTCCCTAACCGTGGCCGTCAACTGCTCGGCATTTCCTTCAGCCAATAGCGTGTATCCGCAATGTGGCGTTGGGTTCAGGGAGTCTGCCACTGGGAAACTGGTCTTTATCGCGCAGCCTTTTTACAACCACCTTCAAGGCGGTTCGAGCGGCCTGACGCTCTATTCATTCACCAATCAAACGACCTTCGCTTCCACTCTCAGTTCAAACACCTTCACCTACATCGGCATGGGCACGATCTGGTGGGCGAAGTTGACGTGCTCGGTTGCCGGTTGCGCTACTGGCAATATCACAATTCAGACAAGCCCTGACGGGGTGAACTGGTCGCAGGGATTCACTGAGGCAGTGGGTGGCCACTTCACGACAGCGCCGAATCAGTGGTACGCCTATGGTTCCAGTTCCTCTACGGACAACGATCTGTACGTTGACATCATGAGCTTCCTGGTCCAATGAGAGACTTCGTTAGTACGTTCCTAAAAGCGTGGGCTCTGTTACTGCTCTGTATGTTCCTCGCGGCCGCACTGCTAGTATTTATTCCAATAGCTCAGGCCGCGACCACCATCAATTCGATCTCCACCACGCCGACCCAGGCAATCGTGGCCGTGACGCGCCCTACCGCGAATCCTCTCACGGCAATCAAGGTGAGCGAAGATCCGGCATTTGGAACCATCCTTGACGATGTGAACCCCGCACTGTTCGCCAACGCGGATCAAGAGGCAGCGCACCTCGCAGTGCCGACGACAGTCAGCGGATCAAACACTATCGTCATCCTCCGTATCGGCCTGCGTACCTCTCAGCAATCCCTAACTGGCAGTGCGCCTGATAGCAAATGGCACTCGCGGGCGCTGGCGGCCTCAACGCACTACTACGTCACTGTTACCGGCGATGCTCCGGCGACAGGCGAGTTCGTCACGGCGACTACAGCCGGGATCGCGCCGGAAGGTCCTCCGCTTGATCCGAATGGCTTCGGACAGATGGGCAATTGCGAATACACGGACTTTTCCAAGCCTTGCATCGAGCCGCACACCGGACAAAAGATTTACTCCACCGACCCGAACGCCTGGGGTTCAAGCGCCATCGTGCCAATCAAGCCCCTCTGGTACTCTGGCGGAACGGGTTGGACGAACCTCTCGAATATCGCAGCCTATAGCGGAGCCGGGGCCACGACGGGGAATACGAATACGGTCTGCGTCTATCTTGGGGTTGACGGGAGCGTGTACAACAATTCCGCCACGTTCGGCGCAACGGCGGGGTACTGGCCCTACAATAACCTGACCGATCTTGCGCTGGACTTGTACGGCGCCGGATCAGATGCCAGCGGGACAAACCGAACAGTCCAAGGCGCTCTCTCGCTTGATTCCTGCCAAACCGCGTACACTCCGGCTCAGACGGTCGCGCTTCCGCATACGGCTCAGGCAGCCTCGGGAACACTGCCGAGCACGTACCCGAGCGCCTACTTCGCATCGTGGGGCGGAAAGGCTCTTCCACGCGCCGCCATGCCGCACCAAGGCTATGTGACGGCTTCGGCTGGAGTCGTAACGCTTACCGACACGGTGAGCGATGCTTTCGGTCACAGCATACCGATTGGGAATACGGCCCAAAGCGTCAACGCATACTTTGACAAGGACTGGGTAGCCGGAACCAAACTGCTCATCCCTGGCGGGAGCGCCAATTCAGGTGGCGCTTGCGTGAATGATTTTTGCACGATTGCCAGCGTGCAGAATGGGACACACCTAACGCTTGTGGAGAATCTAACGATTGGGGTAGGGTCCACTGGATGTTCGGTGAGTTCATCCGGCTCAACCGGCTGCTACTACCACTCCGCTGGACTAGCGGCAATCCTGCAAAAGACCAACGCGACAGGGACGATCACCTTCAGCGCCCGCTGGAAAGTCGCGCAGTCTTATCCCCAGGATATTTGGACAGGCGGCCATGCTATCGTTCCGGTGACGGCTTCAGACGGCTGCACGGGCTATCCGGCAATCTTCCCAAGCAACCGGCAGGAGGTCGGAGCGCTCTACCTCTCCTGTACCAGCGGCACGAACTCTCCTTCGTTGCGACTGATCTCTCAGTTTCCGAACAACGGCTGCACGAACGGGAGTTCGAACGATTGCCCTAGCGGCGCGATTCAGAACCTTGGTCCCACTACTCCCCAGTTCGATCCGGTGGACCCGTCCCTTATGTACGTGACCAAGCCGACAAACGGCGGCCATACCGGATTGTTCAAAGTGAAGTACAACGCGACCGGAACATCATGCGGCGGCAGCGCGTGCGGCTGGCTCCCTTGGACTCACTGGAACACTCCATATTCTTCGACTACCATCGCCGCGCCAGTCACCAACGAGTTGACGTGGACGAACCTAACGCCATTTGTCGGCGGTCAGGATCTTCGCAGTCAGATCCTTGCGAATACCAACTACAGCGAAACATTGTGGGGGCCGCTCACCGGCTTCAACACGGCTGGCCTGGCTGGTCCGTTCATGATCCTCTACGTCCTTTCAGGCGGCCAGAATGTCACTGGCTGGATGTTCGCGTTCTGCACCTCGAGCGCCGGGGTATGTTCCGGTCCTGGCCCTGGAGGCTTTTACAAGGCATGGCGCACGGATGACTCAACGGCTGGCGGGACGGACGTTTCGAACGGAGCGCTGCGGTACAGCGGGATACACGCCATCACGCCGCTCTTTGGTTCGACCGTGGCTAACGGATCGGCCTTTCTGCTCTCGACTCACACGCTAAATGCCGGGACCTCGACCATCCTCAATAGTGGCCCTTACACCGGGACAATCACTGCCGTGAGCCGCGGCGGCGTCTTTAGCTCGAATACCGCGCTCCCCTGGCCGATTGATGGAACCTATGACAATACATGCCCTGGTGGATTGCCAGCGTGGGTAGTGGCTCGCGGGGCAGTCGGCAACCAGTGCGTACTTGTCCAGGGACAGTTGCCGTGTAACACCTTTGCGGGCGCGGCAGAGGCGGCCGCGCAGCCCTGCCCATACAACTCATCTTGGGGCTATATCAGTGCGGCCGGTGGAACCAGCGGCCTTGAAGTTGGCGACTTTGGGAAGGACAATTCGGGCGATGCCGGCGGATTTGGTGGGGAAGATGACGAGGGCTTCATGGTCGTGACTACGCCCACGCTTGTCAGCGGGAGCACCTACCAGTGGTACATGCAACGTAATGCCAACTTCTCCTATTGCGCGTTCGGTAACGCGCAGTCCGTTCCGCCAAAGGACGGCATTCAGTCTGCGGCGCAACTCCAGCACGCAAATGGCTGGGGATACCACATGGTTCCGCGCGACGGCTGCGCTGGCGGCTCTGCTCTGCTCGTGGATATCGCAGGCAATAATGGCTACGCCTACAACTTCAATTTAATCACCGGGCATTTCGACGCTACCAATGTGGGACCGCAGGCGACCAGCATCATTGGCGCGGGGGCGCAACTACCGGACTTCTCCTTCATTTACAACATTCAGTCGCAATTCCCGTGGAGTTCCATTCCGAATCCGCGCAGTTCGTATCAAATACAAGGGCCGAAGTTCGCCGGATACAATTCGGACTTGGCTATCCAGTCCTACTCGAACACGAACCAAGCGGCGGCATCCGCGCTTCTAAAGCAGTACGCATTTGACTTTTCGACCTTCAACGCCGCGACTGGGGGTGATCTGGAATCTCCAGGGCAAACCATCGGAAGCCCGTTCGGAGCCTCACTGCAAGGCGGGACCACGGGCGTTTATAGTTTGACCATTAGCGGGACTCCCGACATCAAGCATCAGAATCTCAACGTGTGGGTCGGGCGGCGGATGCTGATCGATATTTCCAGTCCCACGCTGGGCAATACAATCACCGACGCCAATGCGTACCGTTATTGCTACGCTTACAAGGCTGGCGAATGCCGCATCGGATCGGCGCAGGGAACGCTCTACGTCGCCGTTCCGTACCTCGATGTGGTTGACAGCCCGACGCAGTGCTGGGCTTCCCAGATGAACCTGAATATCCCGTGCGCGTTCGCCGGACCAACCGAGGGAGGTCAGGGCCGACAGGTCTACATGGGCTCATCTGACGGCGCGGCAGCACGGCAACGCTACCTCGGCTGGCTCGGCATGGGGCCTGGGCAGCAACAGGTGTACTCGAAGATACTGCCAACGCCGGACGGGCTCTTCGGGCTGTTTGGCAGCTATGTGACCAACGGTTACGATACGACTCTGAAGATGGTCCAATTGCCGCCTCCAGCGAACGATTCGGTCTCTAGGTCCACTTTTGTACCAGTTTCTGTCCAGTGTCCCACTGGAAGCACGTGCATTGCAGAGTTCGGATACGATGAGACCGGCTACGACCACGCGAATAAGTTCTACTGCACGACCCGCGCTGAAAACTGCCGAGTAGTGAGCCCGACGATCAACGAAGCGAGCCCGTTCAGTTTCCCGTTTCCGACTGACGCAGCTCTCACGCCGGTAAGCGGTTCTATCCTGATTCCCGCGCTGCCGGGGCACGTGCTGTACTACCGTCTCATCATCGGCGGAAATCCAGGCCCAACTCAGGTTGTGGCTGTGCAATGAAGGAGATCCTAATGCGATTGGTTTTGCTTTTCCTCTGCGCCGCTTCTCTATGGGCGCAGTACATTCCTCCAGGCGGCGGCACAGGCAACGGCATCACAAACGTTACATCCCTGCCGGCGACTTGCACGGCCAGCGGCTCTCCCAACGTGGTGTTCCTAACCACTGGAACGGTGGGTCCCTACGCTTGCCTCGCACCAAACACATGGACCTTCATCGGTACAGGTGGCAACACGCCGGGGGTCGCGGGCTACACGCTCTGCGCGAGTGGCTGCAATACGACGATACCGGCGAGTGGGACAACCATCGCGGCGGCGACGCATGGACAGGGGCTTTACCCGTTCATCGGCGAATGTCTGGACGGTTCGGGGATTGCGATGGCCTGCAACTCCACGGTTAACACGACAACCGGGGCGCTGACGTTGAACTATTCCAGCGCTCCGTCTCAGGTGACTATCGTGGGCGCGACGGGCGGCTTCGCGAATCCCTTAACAACGCTCGGTGATCTGATGTATGAGAACGCCACGCCTGCCCCAACGCGGTTGGCGGGGAACACAACCAGCGCTCTGAACGTCCTGACTCAGACCGGCACAGGCTCAGTAAGCGCCGCTCCCGCCTGGACGACTCTAGCGACAGCCGGGATTGCTCCGTCTTCCACGGCCGTCACAGCGTCAAGCCCTGGGGTAGGAATTGCCCATTTCGCCGGATCGACTCAGGCAGTTACCAGTTCTACCATCGTAGCCGCCGACATCGCCGCCAATACGATTACGTCGGGACAAGTGAACAACTCGATTGCGCTCACGGGCACCGACATTAACACGTCCAACCAAGTCACAGCTACTCATCTTGCCGCTCCACTCCCGCTCGCGCAGGGTGGAACGAATTGCGCGACGCCGTATGCCATCAATCCGCAGACTACGACCTATCAGGTTGTCGCAGTGGATTTCACTTGTTCCAAGACGATCTCTGTTGCCTCTGGAACGTTCACCATCACACTAGTCGCTTCCGGTTCGCAGCCTGTGGCTGGTTCTTATATTCAGGTTGTCAACTACGGTTCTGGCGTAGTCACCATCGCTCGGAGTGGACAGAATATAAACGGTGGCACCAGCAGTTTGACCCTTGAAGCGGCCAGCGCTACGATTCCTTCGGACTGCTTTATTCAATCCGACGGTACCAATTATTTCGCATCTTGCGGGGCCGGAAATGCCCTCACGACCCAAGGAGATCTCAGCGTAGCCGGAGTAAATGGTATACCGTCTAGGCTAGCCGTTGGAGGGGCTACAACCCTACTTCATGGCGGGGCTTCGACGCCCGCATATAGCGCACTTGCCTTAGCCGATACGCCATTGACCACCCGCGGCGATCTGCTGGTCGCGAATTCCACTCCAGCGCTCGGTAGACTCGCAATCGGCGCGGCGAATACGGTCCTGCACGGAAGCGCGACCGACCCTACGTATAGCGCCGTGGTGGGCGGAGACTTCGGTTCCTCGATCGCCGCGCGCGCGGGGCTGAATAATGCGACGGCCGCTGCGGCAGCGCCCACGTTCTCGACCACCGCCGACTTCCTCGCCTACCAGGTCGCCGAGATTCCGCAGGTTGTCTTCATGAATGCGGATTTCACGACATCGGGCGTCGGTACGGCACTCGAAGCGATTACCGGCCTCACTTGGACACTTCCCGGCTCAACGGCGCTGAACGTCTCTTTCTCTTGCCATCTCATCTATCACCAGAATAGCGCCGCCGCTGCCGTAGCCTTTGGCACTCAGAACGCGACTACAGCGCCCACAAATTACGCCGCTAAGGGTGTGATTTACACTAGCGCGAGCGTCTTTGCGGCGGCGAATGTCGTCGCCAACACAGCGACAACGGCCGTCTCAGTGGTGAGCGGCACACCATCCGCGATCACGACCAACTGGAATGCTGATCTCGATGGCCTCATTGAGCAGCCGTCCGGCACGGCAAGCGTGTTCACAATTCGCGTCTCGACTGCCACGGCCGCAGATACCGTGACGGTTAAGAGAGGAAGTTTTTGCCGCGTGAATTAACGAGCCCATATGAGAACAATCGTCATCTCAATCCTTCTATTTTCCGCGCTCTTTGCGCAGACCAAAGATTCTGACCAGCGGTTGCTGAACTCCAAAACCTTCGCCAACCTCGGCACGCCCGCCAACGGAGCTATCGTCTACTGCTCGGACTGCACTGCGGCTAATCCAACGGCCAGCGGCGGCACTGGGGCCGTAGTGCGCCGTGAGAACGGAGCATGGAACGGCGGCGGAGGGAGCGGCGGCGTGTCGTCTTTTACGGGTGACGGAACGCTAATTACCAATTCAGCTTCGACCGGAGCCGTCACAGCCACACTCGGCAAAACCTTTCAAGGCAACGGGACCAAGCTACAATTGTCCACCGGCACGACTACGACTGGCGACTGCGTAAAGTTCGACGCGAACGGCAATACTATAGACTCTGGAGGAGCTTGCGGCGGCGGCGGATCTCCGGGAGGCTCAACCACGCAGTTTCAGTTTAACGATGCCAGTTCGTTTAATGGTACGGCTGGCTTCACCTGGGATAAAAACAATCCCGGCCTATCCCTATCCCTTATCAATCCCCTGCAAGGCAACGACGCCAACGACCGCCGAGGCGCGCGGTTCGCATTCACGACCGACTCCAGCACATCCAATCCGAACTTCTCGGATCAGAACGGGCTAGAAATTGTACAGACAATTCTCAACGGTCAGGCGACAAACGGTGGCGCGACGACAGCTAAGACTACCTTCCTAACCCTGAACCTCTCGCAGACCGGCTACGGCTCTGGCCAGAGAATCCCGTTTGGTATCGGCCAAATCTCATACGGCATGAGCGACAGCGGACTGATGAGTATTACTAACCAATATGCCGGTGGTCCGGTCAATGGCGATGAGTGCGACGGGTGCTTTTCGACCGTCTCTTATTCGAAGCAGCAACCGTCTCTGGCGCTGACAACTATCAGTAGTGTCGTGACTCCATCCACATGCAATACGACCAGCACGCAATCCATCACAGCAAACATAGCGGTTCAGACCGTCACTGTTGCAAGTTCGACAGGCTGCAACATCGGGAATTACGTCATCATCGGCCAGGAGGTTGCATCGGGCTCTCCCAATCTTGAAGCCGTCAAGATCACAGCGAGTGCGGCCGGAAGCATTTCCGGCATCTTTCGCTATACCCATTCCAACGGAGTGACCGTCACGCCAGCTACGGTCCTGGCGGTTGCCGATGTCAGCAAGTTCGGACAAGACCGGGTATTGGTCGATATGTCGGCTACGAGCTACACGACCGGCACTGTGGCGTCAATCTCCGGTGGTGGATTCACCGGCTCAGGGACTACCTGGGCGAACAATATGGTCGGCGGAACTGCAACCAATATCGGCTGCGTCTCGCTGACTAACGATAACTTCACGGTCACACCATTTGACAACGGCGCGAACATTCTGCGGTCTTGGTACCAGATCACGAGTGTAACTTCGGCCACGAGCATTGGAATTTTCACCTACTCCGTTGCTGGTGATATGGCCTATCGTGGTAACGGGGTTGGATCGGGTGCGTATACGATTCGCCCTTGTGCGAGGGTGCTTCTGATAGAAAGCTCCGCAGGTTCATTCACCGGAAACGTGATTCTGGAGAACAACAGTTTCACTTGGACGGCGGCGGATAATATCGAAGTGGCGATAAGTCCGTACCCTGACGTGACCGGATTTCAGTACAACATTGCGGCTTGGACCCCTGGTGGAACGTATCGCCAGTTTATGAACGTCACCAACTCCGGGGCGCGTAAATTTTCAGGTGGGTTCAATTTGGTAAGTGCCCTTGCGGTTGGCGGCGGTGCAGACACAGTGGCTTGGGATACAGGCTATGCTGTAGATAGTGCCAACACGGGCTTCTCAATCGGGGAAACTCGAACAGGGAACGCTTTCCTAGCAACCGCGACACCCACAAACTCAACAACAAAGAAGCCTTGCTATAACTTTGTGGGAGCTGCCCTGGCTGGCGGAGTGTGCGCTGATTACGATACCGCCCTTGTCGGTCTCACGGGACAAAGCACCGACAATCTTAGCACCGGGGGATTTGCAAAAGTTACGGTAGATTATGTAAACAACCCAGACGGTAAAGGAATTATTACCGCCGTTGGACATTTCACAATTGATGGGTCGCGGGCTGGATCAAACGGCCCGCTAGTTACTATTAAATCTGCCAGCAACGACACCTTACAATTTGCCATGAATGCCGGGAGTACTACAGACACAGGGAGAGGCGGAACCATTGAAGAAGTTGTCAATTATCACCATGCCTCAGACCCATTTGTCAGTTATGGCTCGATGATTGAAACGGGCGTTCAGATGAATGATGGAGCAAACAACACAGCGTTTGGGTCGTTTGGGGCCACGAAAATAGCGGCAAGCTCCTCACCCGCCACGAACGCAAGTTCTAATCTGATTTGGTACAACGCCTCGGTTTGGACCGGATCAGTGGCGCGGAACACTTGGATGTTTAACAGGGCGTACCCAGGAGTCTCCGGTAACAACGCTCATGTGGAATGGCAAGTAGCCGGGTTAGATCCTGCTCAGACATGGAATGCTACTTTCCCGTCTGTTTTTGCTGGCGTGAATGACCAAGGAAAATTCAGGTTTGGAAATGAGAACCTTCCCCAGGCATCCTCGGTAATGGCTACGCTCGATCCAACCGGGTTGACTGCCTCTCGTCTCTTCACTATGCCAGACATGGCGGGAACCTTCGCCTTAGACTTGACAGGAACAACAGGAACCATCAGCGGTGCGGTAACTGCCGGAGTATGTGACTCAGGGACGGCTACGGTGACAGGAGCGACCACTGGAATGGGTGTGGTGGCAACACCTATAACTTATCCTGGAGACGGAACAGTGTGGTACGGTTACGTAAGTGGCTCCAACACTGTCACCGTCAAAGTTTGCGGTTTGACGGTTGTGACCCCAAGCGCAAGTGCTTACAACGTGAGGGTGATTAAATGAGTGATATCGCAATAATGAGTGTGTTCGTAATAGTCACAGTGACGTGGATAGCGTTCGATGAACATCGCAGACGCAAACGTAACGGTCACACCCTGACCATCGGAGATCCAGAATGATCCTACGCCGCTCTGCACAACTGACAGACAAGGAAGGCAGGATGCTCAAAAGGTTGACGCACGTTCTCGCAGGAGTTGTTCTGACCATCATGCTATGGGGTGTATGGACGGTCGCCCACAACGGTCTTATCGCTTCCCATCTCGCGGTTAAGCCGCCGGAAATTACGCGCTACGGGCCTCCAACTTTTGGCGACGAAGAGGCTCCAGGCTGTATCTCAATCACTGAGGACGATCCTGGAATAGCTGTAACAGCTGAGTCGCGCTCGGCTCTAAAGAGTTACTCCGATAGGAACTTTAAGATCCGGCCATGCGCCAAAATGTCAAGCAGGCGGGCAATGGAATCATTGCGCCAGAAAGGAAACAGATGAATCGAAGACTTCAGAGAAGACTTGAGAGGATTTCCTCCTACTGTATCGGCGCATTGGTGGTCGTAGTGTGGATAGTAACGACAATCGTCGCCGCAGAGACGCCGAAGCCTAAGGATGCTCACCAGTCGGGACTCGTGACTTCCGCTCCGGCTCCCGCAAAGGATACTTCCGTCACTCCGTTGCCAGCTTCGATGTCCACGGCGGAATTGAAAGCTAAGCCCTTTGCCGAAGCCGTTCAAGCGCCACCGCAAGAATCCATCGCCAAACCAGCGCCGCCGCCCGTCATCCCCGAGAAACTGGAGATCCTCTATTTTCGCGCCGCGCTGGAAAGCGTGACTGCCGCACGCGCGGCCGACCAAGCCTTTGAGCGCGAGAAAGCTGTGAGTAAGGAAGTGCAGACCGCCTGCGGTTCAGCCTTCACGCCCACTGAACAGATGCGCCCCGACGGCAAACCGGCCGGTCGCCTGATCTGCGCTCCACTCCCAGCGCCTCCCGCCCCTCCCGCCAAATAGCCGCTTGACATTTGCAATCTGCTAGCACATGATGGCAGATAGCAATGCCGAAGCCTGTCTACTGCCGCTTGGAGGATCCGATTTACGAGCGCTTCGTGAAGGCTGCGAACGCCGAGTATCTGTCTCTATCGAGTGCAATGCGGCAGGCAATCGCAATGTGGCTGAAGAAAAAGGAGAAACGATGAAGCCGACAATTCTGAATATCCAGGGCTCGAACCCGAGCGGAATGGGCGATCCGGCGGCCGACCCACGTGGCCCACAGTCCATCACCGTCAACGGCAGCGGCCTTGCCAATGCCAAGTTTTTCATTTACGAAGGCCCCGGCGTCGAGGAAGGCGTACGGGCGTACTTCCCGAACGACACGAGCCTCCTGGCAGTGGCGAAACTGCTGGTCAAAGGACCGTATCAGGCGCTTGTCGTGACTAGTGACGGGCAGGCGAGCGATTGGTTCAGCTTTCAGGTGGGGTAACGCATGAGCCTTTGGCAGGATATCCTCGTGCAATTCGGCATCATTCCACCACCGCTGACTTGGGCGCCAGCCTATGAGCAGGTGTACATCACCTTCACGTGGCCTGATGGCTCTCAAATACAGTACCCGATGGACCCGCACGAACAGGTCACGGCAGATACGGCTGAGCACCTACGGGCGATCTACGACCCGCAGGGCACGGTCGTGGAGCATTCCATTCTCGGCGAGGGTGGGCCGTCTGTCGGGCCAGCGCTACGATTCCTACAGTGGCCTGCGACCCCAGACGGCAAGCAGGTGTCTATTCTCGCCTCGGCGCTTGCGAAGGCTTGGGATCAGTATCCGCTGGACCCAAAGCAGGCGGATGCTGCGGTGCGCAAGATAATCGCAGGGTATGGGGCCGCCTGATCCGTGGCCGCAGTCGTCGTCCCAATCCTCGCCGCACTGGAACCTGTGATAGCCCCACTCGTGATTCAGTTGATTGACAAAGCCTTTCCGCCGCGGACTGGCTCAACCAAGTTCACGACTGCCGTTTCCTGGTTCGAGAGCCTCTTTGCTGGACTGGCGAAGGTTAATCCTGCAACCGCCGTGCCCGATCAGCCGACCATATCCGGTTGGGTTCAGAGCCTCGTGGACGGACTAAATAAGGCAGGAGCGTTGAAGGGACCGGCGACCGTCATCCCGACGACAACTGGCGGATTGGACAATGCCATCTCCGTGCTAAACTGGCTGAAAAGTTCACCGATACCAATTGGAGGCGTATGACCGACCCGCTTGACAAACTAATCGAGAAGGCCAAGGTGGATATTGAGACCGCCGTGCAACTAGCTTTGGCGAGGATGGCGCTCGGCAGAATCGTATCCATCAATCCAGCTTGGGCCGACCGGGCGAAGGCTGCGCTGGACAGCACCGGAGAAGAGTGAGCTTCGACCCGGCGCTCTGCCTAGACCCAATTCTCAAACTCTCTCAGGCAGCGTACAATCCCGCGCTGATGCCGGCCGGATGGGAGATCGTAGCGACGGTCCAGCCGGGAGACTTTGGCTTTCTCGTGGCGAACAGCCACCCAGCCGTATCAGTTGCGGCCTTCATTATCCGCGGCACGGAGCATCTTGAGGAGTGGCTGGCAGACTTCGACGCGCGACCAGTGCCCGATCTATACGGTGGTTGCGGACACGTGGCGCGAGGCTTTCAGGATGTGTACTCCGAAATCCGCACCAGTCTATTCAGGCCATTGTTGCCGGCCTTCGCGTATGACGAATTGCACGTGATCGGGCATTCGCTCGGAGGAGCGCTATCGCAGTTGTTCGCGAAGGAGTTAGCCATGCGCTTCCAGCGCAAGATGACGGATGGCCCGAAGATTGTGGTAGAGCCGACGCTATGGACCTTCGAGTCTCCGCGCCCGTTCTGGATGGACGCCGTGCAGGAGTTCAACCAACTGGTAACGGAGTACTGGCGCGTTGAGAACCGGCCTGACATCGTGCCGCACGCTCCGCCTACCGATGCTGGATACCAAGCTGGTGGATCGCTTGTGGCTGTCAGTGCGCCGTTCTCGCTGGACGTGCATGTCAACCACTCGCTGGCTTCGGTTGCACTGGGCTTGCAGAAGTTGGTAACGTCATGACCATGCGCGAGATCATCCTGCAAGTGCTGACTGCTCGCGCCGTGCCTGATGCCGACGCGCTGGCTACCGAACTTGCAGCCGCCCTCGAAGCCGCCAACTTCGCGCAGTGGACCGGCATCGGCGGGCGCTTCGAGTACATGGAATCATACGGCGGTTTGTGACCGAAGAATCGTTTCGGATTGCAGATGGCCGTATCAACTTCAAGGATCTCGGCTCATACAACAAGCGCGTCAAGATTCAGCTTGGCTTTCACGTCAATTGGCGACGTAGCGGCTGGCTGCAAAAGACGCGCCCAAAGCGCTACAAGTGCATATCGCGCGATCACGCGAAGCACAGGAGGATGGCGCACACGCGCATGAAAAAGGTGCGATAATCGTAGCAATCAGTACCGTTTTGAAGAAGGCCCGGACGCAGCACTCCGGGCCGTTTCTATTGGCGCGAAAATAAATTGAGATTTCGCTTGACTGCAAATCATCATCCGTAGTAATGTTTGAGCATGGCAACATTGCAACCGAAAAAGTTGACGGTAGCCCTGCCCGAAGATCTCCACAAAAAACTAAAGCTTCAATCCAAGCGCGAGGGTCGAATTATGCAGCGCGTGGTCGAGGAGATACTACTCGAAGGGTTGAAGCGGAGGGCCACGGCGTGAGCGAAACCAACCAAGCAGAATTTAAAGGATGGGCCAAAGTTGAGGTGATGGGCCATCAATCCCACATCGGCCTTGTGACCACCGAGGCCTATGGGCAGGCGGTTTTATTCCGCATCGATTCGCCCGAAGTTCCCGAAGCGGAAGAAACGCTCGATGTTGCCGACTGGGTAGGTGAACAGCGCTGCCCGGCTGGCACGGTTGTCAAACGACCCAAGATTGAGGCGCACTCCGTTCTGGTTGGCTCAGGATCAATCTACCGGATAATCCCCTGCTCGGAAGCGGCCGCCATGAAGGCTATACGCTCAGGGCAACGACGCCCGTTGATGCTGGTGAGGTTGCCTGAAGGCCACGCCTTGCCCGCGCCGAATGGACCATCCGTCACCGTAGACACTTGGGAGCCTCGGGAAGAGGAAGACTTCGAGGATACCATATGAACAGCACCCTCATCGGGCATGACACAGTTACCGCCATCCTGAGCGGCGCGATCCGCATTCGCCCGCTGGCCGGAGCAATCGAGATCACGTCGCAGGATACGCGCCTGCTCATACCGGGCGACAAGATTCTGGACGTGGAGACGCTCGCGCCGGAGCCGCTCAGGTTTCCAGCGAACCGCGAAGATGGAGGATGGCTGTGAGCGACACCCTGCAAAACGATAGCGCCCTGGTCAAGCAGGCGGAAAAGAGCTTGCTCAACGTGCTTGGCAAGTACCAGAAATCGCTGCAAGCTGTACTCGGCGATGAGATCAAGCAGCGCCGGTTCATGTGGTTAATTGTTAACAATATCAGGGGAAATCCAGCGCTGCTAGGCTGCACTCCGCTGAGCTTCATCAACGCTGTCATGCTTGCGAGCCAGATGAAGATTGAGATTCGGCGCAACTCAGCCTATCTGATCCCCTACGGCAAGGAATGCCAACTGCTAGTGGATTACCGCAGTAAGCTGGACCTCGCACGGCGCAGCGGTCAGATCGGCGGCATTACCCTGAATCTGGTCTACGAGGGCGATGAATTCGAGTATGAGGAAACGGCTCGCGGCGTAGTATTCCGTCACAAGCCCCTACAATATCGCAGCCGTGATGGCAAACTGTGGACCGTGCCAGTTGATGAACGCGGGGAAGTGGTACTCGGATACTCGCTCGCACGGCTGACGAATGCACAGGAACCGCAAATTGACATTATGAGTCTTGGGGAGATCGAGGGTATTCGGCGGCGTGCGAAGTCCGGTGCCGGAGTCCCGTTCAACCACTACGGCAAGACCATGCCAGCGCTGTCGTTGGCGGAGATTCGCAAATTGGATGTCTCCAAGATGGCTTTTCGCGATCCGTACCGACTGCCGTGGATCACTGACTGGAATCAGATGGCCCGCAAAACTCTGGCGCACCGCGGCGCGAACTATTGGCCGCAGAGCCCAGAACTGGCACTCTCGCAGGACGTGGACGACGGTAACGACACGGGCAATCAGCCGATGGCGATAGGCGCGGAGGAACTCGCGGATGTTATGGACCCGGTGGACAATCAGCCGCTCGTTCAGATACCCGACAATCCCGACGAACAGCGACAAGCGCAAGGAGCCATTGCCGAGCAGAAGATTACGGAACTGAGCAAGGCGACTCAGAAGCGCGGCCGACCGCCCAAGCAGGAGCCGGAGCAAGCGCCGCTGGTTGACATCGCGCAGCAATCCGAGCCAGAGCACGAGATGTCGCAGGAGGAAAAGCTTTTCTGGAGCATTCCAGACCGCCGCAAGATGTGGGATCAGTTCCGAGTGCAACTTGGACAGGACCGCTACCAGCAGATTGTGAACGATAACGACAGCGCTCTAAACTTTGTCTGCTACCAAGCTATGCAAGAAGCGCTGAAGGCCGACAAGGAGCAACCCTGGTGATCCGCTGCCGTATCTTTGGCTGTTACATGGAGCACCATCAGGCTCAGTGCTGTGAGCGTTGCGGAGCGTGGTATCTCGACCCGGAGTTCGTGGGTTGCAGCATCGCCCATCGGGGTCGCGTGGCACTCTCGCGCTGGTGGTCGTACCTGAAGTATCGCTGCCCAGTTCGGCGGTGTCCTGAGTGCTCGCGGCTGTACTGGGGCGAGAGTCTATGCTGTAGCGAGGAGTGCGACCGAAAATACGTGCCTTTTTGAGGCGGCAATGTCATTGCAAATTAACATCCCGGCCACATTCACCGTAACGCTGGAAGACGGGCGATCGATAATCCTCAGCGAGGAAGATTTATTCGCGACGTGGAGTTTTGGGCACGGCAATCCTGTGGACTTTGGGCAGTACATGAACTTCCTAAAGTTTCTCGCGGAACTTGGCAGGAGGGGCGGTGTATAGCACGCAACCAGCCCGGGAGCACGCCATCCTCGTTTTGTCGCGCCCCGGCTTCATGCTCGCGCTGCCGGAGGATGTGTTTGCGTTAATTGAACTGCTGGAGGATGACGTTGAAGCGTCTCTTACTTCTGATTAGCGACTTGTCCGACCTGCCGATCAGTAGGTCGGCTGCGTGGCGGCGCATTGGTGAGAACGTTCGAAGCCTGGATCGGGGTGATGCTTGTCACGGCGAAGTGTCGCACCGCGATAACTCCTTAAGCGCCCCGATCCAGACTTGGGATGTAGTTCACAAGGGAGGCGAGTAATGGGCGATTGCGATGTTTGCATCGGCGTGGAAGTAGACGGCTACTGCGAATTCTCCGAAACGAAGATTCGCAAGGCGCGAAAGCCAGCAAAGTGCTGTGAATGCCAGCAACCCATCCAGATCGGTGAGCAATACGAAGTGACGACGATGATTTACGAAGGGGAATTCTGTAAATATCGGACATGCCTGCTTTGTGTTGAAATTCGGCGCGTCTTCACATGCGGCGAGGGATTTTATTATGAATCTTTGTGGGAAGAAATGGAGGAATACGCCTTTGAACGTCTGACCACGGCGAGCAAGTGCTTTCGCGAACTATCACCAGAGGCGAAGGCGTTTGTTTTGGAGCGCTGGCGACGATGGAAGGGACTGCAATGACCGACGCTTGGACCGAGGCCGAAATTGCCTTGCGGAATGCGCGAGTCTTTGGGACCGCTCAGCAGTCGGCTAAACCTGTGATCTTACATGCTAAGGACCAGCGGGCTAAAGGTCGCGTCCGCGTGTCGAAGGGTATGAATAAGACCGAGGCCCGATATGAGGCTCACCTAGCGATGCGCAAGCGCCTTGGTGAGGTCTTGTTTTACCGCTTCGAGTTTGTGACGGTCAAGATTGCGGAGGATACGAGGTATACCGCCGATTTTACGGTGATGCTGGCTGACGGTTCCATGGAACTCCACGATTGTAAGATTATTCGCAGCGGGCAGGACCGAGCGCATATTGAGGATGACAGCCTTGTCAAGATGTGCGTGGCAGCAGAATCGCCGTTCGTAGTGAAGGCTGTATGGCCTCTGCCGAGTGGCGAGTGGGGGGAGAGAGAGTTTTGAATGCAGCGTCCTGAGCACACGCCGAAGCGCATTCAAAGGAAGCGCACCAAAGGCTATAAAATGCCTCCAGGCTGCGTTTACGTTGGGCGACCGACAATTTGGGGAAATCCGTTCAAGTTGACGGATGACAAGAGCCTTGGTCAGATTGTCCGAGAGTACCAATTATGGCTGGCCGGTGAGAAGGAAATTGACGACGGTGGGTTGCGACGGTTTGCAGTGCTGGGGAGGCTCTCGGAATTGCGAGGGAGGGACCTCGCTTGCTGGTGTCCCCTTAACTGTCCGTGCCATGCTGATGTGCTCTTGGAGACTTACGAGACGGCACGCGAGAAGGTGCTGGCTAGCATGGAGATCGCGACTGAGTTGAGAACCAAATGATTGTGCATGACCATTTCGAGGGATCGGCTCACTGTATTGAATGCGATGGCCCATGCCTATTGAAAGGTGAAGACCGCGCACTGACAGATTTTCTCCGCTGGACATTGGAACACCATGCTCGTTCGTGGACTCACCTCAGATCCTTCGAGGAAGATGCGCTCCGACGGCTAGTTGGACTAGACAAGGCGTGTAAGCTCTGGCAACGGGCTCGTGAGAGCGCTGAAAGAATCAATGCGTTAGTGGGGAAGCCATGAGCGAGCCGAACCGCGCCGACGACCTGACGCGACAGGAGGAGAGTGCCTTCCTGGATGAAGAGGGCCTGTGGGACCATGGCGATCCCTACCTTGACGAGGAGGACTATGACGATCCCGATGGCATTCTACGCCGCGACAGAGACGTAGAGGTTGACGCTCGCAACGACCGGCGGAAGGCGCGCCCGTGATTTTTCCCTTGATTGATTGTCATGACTACGCTAGAATATCCGTATCGAGAGCAGTACCGTTTAGCGGCGGGCTCGAATCGGATTTCCGGTCCCGGTGGGGTGCCATCCACACCCCACCACCCGGACTTCCCTTGGATGGAGGGATTTACGAAATCACGACCTTGGATTAGACTCTATACCGAAGTCCCAGACGACCCGAAGGTCCAAGGGCTAACCGGGAACCTCTTCAAATTTTGGATTAACTGTCTCTGTCTGGCCGGGAGAAACGACGGCTGGCTCCCGCCAGATGAACAGATAGCTTGGTGTCTTCGTGAACAGCCGTCGAAAATAGCCACAATGAAGCGTCAATTAGTGGTCGCTGGACTTGTCGATGAAACGCCTGAAGGCGGTTACAGTCCGCACTCATGGAACGACCGACAATATGAGACGGACGTTTCTACGGAACGGGTAAGGCGGTTGCGGGAACGGGAACGGAAACGCCTCGAAACGGTTTCAGCAAACGGTTCCTCCTCTGTCTGCTCTGCTCTGTCTGTTCTGTCTGAAAATAAAGAAACTTCCTTACAGAAAAATCCCAACTATCCCGCATGGTACGAATTACTCGTGCAATACCCTGGTGCGGCGAGACTTAAAGGGAGTCCCGACGTTGCGCTGGTAGACAGGTGCGCAATTATGTTCAGAGGAGACGTGGAAGCATTCGCCGGAGCTCTCCGAGAGTTGCACTTGAGCGGTAAGAAGCCGGATTTATCGTGGGGTTGGTTTTTGACGGTACTGCCGCAGTATGTGGAGAATGGGCGGCCTTGAAAATCCCCGCGCAAAGCGCGGAAGTGTGGACAGTATGAAGCTTTTGGGACAAGGGCGGCAAGAAATGCAGAATTACCGCGTTATTGAAGTGGGCCGCAGCGCCGTCGATCACCTTGTCCGTGCTCATTACCTCCATCGCTGGCCCGGCGTGGTCACTGGCGTCCTCGCGCTGCTCGACGGAGGCCGACCGATAGGCGTCTTGGTTTTTGCCCTACCTCCGCGTGAAACTTTTAAACGGTATGGCGTCTCGTTAGCTTGGGAACTCGCACGACTATTTATTGAGGATTGCACGCCGAAGAACACAGAGACGTGGTTCGTAGGTCGTGCGATTCGCTGGGTTCGCGAGTCAAAGCCAGATGTGGAATTGCTGGTTTCCTATGCCGATCCATCCGCGAACCACACGGGGGTTATCTACCGCGCTGGTAACTGGATTCAGGACGGGCGAACAGATCAGGAGCGGAAGACTCCGCGTTTTGACTATCTGTCAACCGGACGAACGATGCTCGCGCCACTCTTGAGCGAAGAGACGAGCGCGAAGCGGTATAGCCGTAAGGCCCATGTCAACGGTGACGATGTTTCCCGCATAGCCAGGGCGTCAAAATATCGTTTTATTTTTTGGCTGGACGGAAAGCACGAAAAGCGGAGGCGGGCTCTGCGGGGACGCAACCAAGCTGAGGGATAGCCTAGTGTGGGGCTCATCAAGACGATGAGGGGCGCGGAGGTTATGCTTTCGCGCCCAACACTTTACATCGGATTGAAAGACCCCACTATGCCTTGAAAATCCCCGCCCAACGGGCGGAAGTAAAGAATATATGAGCCTTTCAGACGAAGAATTAGCCCGAATTATTCAAACTGCCGATGCGTATATTCTGGCGTTACGGCAGGCGTTTTACAGCGCGAAACCAGAAGTAAGGGCCGCAGCCGAAGCTAGACTCAACGATTTAGGTTCTCGTTGGCTGGCCGTGCGCGTCGAATATTGCGATATTCCAGAGGCGACAGGAGTTGAGCGATGAGCCCCAAGCGAGCGCTACGCATCCTGAACGGCCTAAGTTCGCGCCGATGCTTCGTGTGTGGACGGTTCGGCCTGTGTGTGCATCGGGAGCCGCGCGTGGTAGTTGCGCAGGCGGAGCGATGGATTGATGCCATGCGACGGGATGTCGAACGAGGGAAGGAGCCGAAGCGATGAAACAATTTGAATTGTTTGTAGCGAACGCGATAGCTACGGTGCGCTGCGAGATCACTCCGTACTCGGCGGGTTACGACTGTGGCAAGAACGGCCCCAATGGGCGCAATTGCCACTTTGGGCTGTTTTGCACGGCTGAGAATACACGTGAATGGGAACGCGGCAAGAGGGACGCCGAAGTCGCGAAGGAGCCGGAGGCCAAGCATGCCTGACCCCGACTACATCGACCTGTACACGCGCGAGTGCGAGGGCTGGAAGGCGCGGGCTGAGAAGGCCGAGGCGCAGTTAGCCGAACTGCTGGAGGCGGCCAAGCCGTTTGTGGAGAAGGCGCAGTATGTTATCGGTTCGCGCGCAAGCGACAACGATTTTGATTCCTGGCAGTTAAAACGCGGCGATCTGCGCCGCCTCGCGGAAGTGGCTGGGAGGATTAAACCGTGATAAGCCTGCGAGACGACTGGCTGGCCGACCCGGAGCATCGGCTGATTCAGGATCAAATTGACGCCGGATGGTCCGACGTACCGGGTTACAAGATTCCGCCAGACTTCAGGACGCGCAGGCCGCCGACGAACGCGGGCGGCTGTCCGAAGAGCGGCAACGGCCGGCCGCACGGCCCGCTGGATTACGCCTACTGGGAGCGGCGCTTCGAACGCAGGCGAATGAAAGCCAGGGGATTATGACGCCCGAACTGAAGAAAAAGCTCAGATTGCAAGGCATCGACAAGCGGGCGCGGGGCGCGTTCTTTAACGGCAGACGTAAGGATGTGAGCGGGGCTAACTTCTCGGAGCACGGCTGCTACCTCTGTCCGAATACCTTCCCCTGCGAACTCGGCGAGAACTGCGATCACGCCGTCTATGTGCGGATCTGCCCGACATGCGACCCCGAAGCGGGAAAGAGGAAGCGATGACCGAGCTAGAAAAATGCGATAGCGAGATTGCGACCTGCGAGGCGATGCTTTGACGCCGTACTGGGAGGAGCCGGGAATTACGATCTACCATGGAGATTGCCGGGAGATTCTACCCCAACTCGAGGCGGAATCAATCATCACGGATCCCATCTGGCCCAATTGCGAGCATGTATTCCCTGGGATAGACGCCTTTGCGCTTCTACATTCAGCTCTCGAGTTGGCACATCCCGCAGTTCGCCGCGTAGCCGTACATCTAGGCTGTATGTCGGATCCGCGCTTCTTATTGGCGGTTCCTACGCGCTGGCCATACTTGCGCACCTGCTATCTGGAGTACGCGGCAATCTCGTATCTCGGTAGAATACTACGAGATGCGGACGTTGGGTATGTTTTTGGAGACGCGCCAGATTCAAAAGAGGGAGCTCGCGTTATCCCTGGTCGGATGCTGGCAACCAGAAACGACCACACTCTCAATCGAGGTTGGGGTAAGCATCGCCAGAAGGATTTCGACGGCAAGTTGTCGGACCTCAAACATCCCGCCACGCGGCACATTCAGCACGTTCGCTGGCTTTGTAAATGGCTCGGAGGCGGATCCGTCCTAGACCCGTTCGCGGGATGCGGGACGACAGCGTTAGCGTGTAAGTCAATCGGCGTCCAATGCACTCTAGTTGAACTCGAGGAGCGGTACTGCGAGATTGCGGCCAAACGTCTGAGCCAAGGCGTACTCGACTTGCAGGAACTCGCCACATGACTGACCTCCGCACGCTCGACACTGCCCTGAGGTGGCTTGTAGCCGCGCTCTGGGCAATCGTGCTCGTGCAGCGCCTTAGGAATGGAGATTTCCTAGCCGCCCCGCTGTTCGCCTGCTATCTGGCCGCCATGAGCCTACGGGAGGCCCTGAACCTCCAGCTACCCAGAGCGCTATTCCTTGAGCCTACGGTGCTCTCCCTGCGTTTCTGCGCCACATTGGAGGCTGTGAGCCTATGCCTGCCACGCAGAGCGCATGGTGAGCGCCGCTGGCTCGTTCTGATGCTTTTGGAGATTGGAGCCGCAACTCAATACGCTCTTTACAGGTTTGGCTATCCGATCGGTGCGTCGCTGATCGATTGCTACGCCGCAGCCCGTCAGTATTTTCACGTCGCAATGGCCTTCGCAACATTCACGGGCATAGTTTTGTATGCGCTAGAAGGAAGGAGGGTTGAGCCCGTACCGCGAGCCCACTATTTGATTGTCACGGCTCATTTGTGGCTAATTGCCGTGATCGGGTTTTTGTATCGCCCGACTACCGGGACCAACTGGCGGGAACTGCACATCTGGTATCTAGCCGGTTCCTGCGCATGCCTGGCGTGCTGGTGGATGGTAGGCGGGACCGTACAGAGATTCAATCTTCACGATTCCCGCCGACCGACCGTAACCGCTGAATAACCTTACGATTAAAGTCTTCCTCCTCCGTGGCTTTACGGCGGCACTCATTCACGAGATCAATCACGAGATCTGCGGCCATTTCAGGATTGCGCCTTGCGAGTTCTCGGTAACTTCGCACGATCTCTTCTCGGCGACCGTTCTCGTAAGGTAGGCGCCTCTTTCGCCATTCGCGGAGTTTACCCTGCGAATATGTCACGGCGATAGTAACAGCCCCGCCCACCAGTAAGTCATATGCGTGCTCCCAAACGTAGGCCATCCAGGGGCTCAGTTGTCATTGGGCGGCACGTTGGGAGGCGGATCGTCGGTCGGAGGCGGGTCGTCGGCAGGCGCAGGATCGCTAGTCAATGGCGGCTCATACACCGGCTTTGGCTCGGGCTCTTTGGGCAGTTTGTCTTTGTCTGGCATAGAAGTGGCTCCTCGCGAAATGGTATCACGTTTCCGGGGAACGATGGCTATGTCCGTTGCGGAAAACGCCGGTCAGATATAAAGTCTTAGCCCACAGCACCGTAACCCAAATCGCCCATATCGCCAACGTGGCATCGTGCAACCAACCTGGGAACTGTCGAAGATACCGCGGCACCGCAATCACCAGCGCGAAACGGTTGCACTGATCGAGCGTGGCGATGCTCATCACAATACCCATGTACTTCGCCAAGGGGTCACGTACCCTCATTCGCCAGAGCAGCGCGGCGCCGAGCAAGGACGCGCAGATGCCAGAACCGAGGTAAAGGACCAGTAAAACGGTGAGGGTCTCCTTCATTTGGGAATTATATACTTGACTACCCGGGAGACGAGCGCCACATCAATATTCCACCAAGCACCAGACGGAAAATACAAGATGAATCGCTTGTACCACTTTGCACGGGTTTTGCCGCCTTCGGGGTTGCATTGTTCACGTTCTTTTATCGGACGTAGGAGGTCAACACAGTGTAATTTCCAGCCACGGACGGTTTGCCGATTCCACACTTCCCCTTTCGCCTGGGTCCCGTGATGGTTCATATCGTTTTTCTCAAGAGAAATCTTCAGTTTCAACTGTGGCCCCTATGCAGGTAGTTAAGTATATAATTCCCCTTCATTTGCGGGGTCCTTTATCGCGCGGTTTCCTTAATTCCGTATGCAGATCGGCAAAGCCTTGGCTCATAATAGCATCCCGGCGCTCTAACGCACGCATAAACTCGCTCTGGCTCTTTTCCAAGCGTTCCTGAGCGATGTCCAATTGCGTGGAGATAATCGCCATCTGGCGCAGCAGCAGGGGCCAGACGAGCTTGTAAATTGCCAATACGACGATCAGAAGCGCGACAATTGGCAGGCCGTAACGGTCGAGAATGCTCCAGATGTCATGAGGGTTCACTTCGCCTCCGGCTTGGGTGGCTCAATAATAACCGGGGTAACGGGCGGGATAGGCGGCCCACCCTCGGCGCGGACGGTGGTGGTCGTGGTGGTGGTAGCGGCTGGCTCTCCAGATCCGCGGCCTGTTAGCGTATTCTTGGTGAGCATCCCGAACAGACACCCGCCGATAGCCGTAATCGCCTCGCGGATGAAGGGCACGACCTCGCCGTCGCGGGAATCGTGATCGGCGTGCAGCATCGTTACGCCGGCCAAAATGTAGAGGATCGTCAGGAGCACGATAACAAAGTTCTCGCGCAATAACTTGCTCCAAGCAGCGAGTTCGCCGAGCAACGTTTGCCACACTGATTTATGGGATTAGGATAGCATGAGGGCTTCCCAGAAACAGAAAGAGTCATGATCTTCGTTTAAACGCCCAACCCCAACGATCTGGACGATGAAAGTGTTGCTCATCATTCAGATGCGCTCGAGCAGTTTGGAGCACCGAAATTAGGTCATCTAGCCAGAAGCTAGAAAAGGTATTACCAA